>ERZ773070.795-NODE-795-length-21272-cov-41.353820_pt1 | contig 21272 bp, 13 predicted proteins | sample MGYA00580618_ERZ773070 | MGnify/ENA primary metagenome ERZ773070 (study PRJEB29015, sample SAMEA2738023) | human oral metagenome | biome: human oral; feature: human-associated habitat; material: dental | place: China | collected 2019 ... | reverse complement strand
TTGATCTGCACGACGTCCTTAAGGGCCGGGACGTCCCAGAAGCCGGCTTTGACGCCTGCCTCCGATGGCGGTTTACCAAGAATCTCCTCCAGCTCCTCCTTCTGCGCCCTCTTGAGCTTTGCCGCGTTCTCGTTGCCAGCGTGACCGGTTACCACGGAGCTCAGCCTGTATCTCCGCCATTCCGACAGCCACTCGCGTACCGTCTCCTCGGCCCGCTCGACCATCTCCGCGATAATATCCAGGCCAACGCCGCGGGCAGCGTACACAATCGCTTCCGCCTTCATTCTCACCAGCTTGTAGGTATCCGAACGCTTCTTCCACCTGATGAGGATGTCCCGTTCCTCGTTCGTCATGTCGATCTGCATGAGGCTATCTTATAGCAGACCCTCCGTAAACGCCAACCAGGAATCCCGCAGCAACTGCCCCAGAATGCCATTTTGTTTAATTCCAGCCAGAGCTCACGGAGCGCACCGTCAAAGGCCGCCACGGGCTGTTCAGGAGCCTTAGCCCGGCAGCGTCCAGAACGGCCCTTAAGACGATGAGTGCGCGGCTGCGCTCCTGGAGGCTTCACCGATGGGTCCGGGCTACCGCCCGTGATCTGGCTGAGCACATCAACCCGATCGTGCGTGGCTGGATGAGCTATTACGGTGCTTTCCACCCATCGGCCCTCTACCCACTGCTCAAGCGGGTTAGCTCCTACCTGATCCGCTGGCTGCGGGGGAAGTACCGACGGCTGCGGCGCAGCTGGAGGGCAACCATGCGCAAGTGGTACGGCGGCATCAAGGCCGCACCGGGTTACTTCGTGCACTGGGCCTGGATCACTGATCCAGGCCCTCTGTGGTGACAGCAGAGTGACAAGAGCCGTATGACGGGAGACCGTCACGTACGGTTCTGTGGGAGCCCGGGGGCCACGGCTCCCGGGCCACCCGACTACGCCCAGAGGGTCCCGGTAGGCGCCCGGGCGCGCGCCTGTGTCCATCGCGGTAGGCAGGAGGCTGCCCGATCACCATCGGTGTGCCGCTGCCTGAAAGTGTCTCGATCAGGCTGTTACGCCTGGCTGGGCCGGGAGCCATCAAGAACCGTGCGACGCAGGAAAGAGCTCGGCGCCTTGGTCGAGTGGGTCCTCAACAGCTCCCGCGCCACCCTGCGGGCTGCCGCCGCATCCCATGCCGCCGGGGCCCGCAGAGGCGTTGAGACAACCCCCGGAGGCGGTGCGCACCCGCCCGTGCGTGAGCAGGGCCCGCCAGGCCGCGGCCACGCCGAAAGGACTCGGCGCCACCGCCCCCGGGCCGCCGGGCCCCGGGGCTCGCGCCCGGACCAGGTCCGGCGCGGGCTCCCGCCGCCGGCCAGCCGGGAGAGCAGGTGGGTGGGCGATATCCACCTGTATCCGCACCCGGGAGGGCTCGATCTGCCTGGCGACCGTCCCCGGCTGCTGCACGAGGAAAGCAGTCGGGGACGCCACTGGGGCGACAGCACGCGGCACCGACCCCCTGGTGTGCGAGGCGATCGATATGGCGGCCCGCAGGCGCCCGCACACGACAGGGGGAGACGGTATTCCACTCGATTCCACTCCGGCCGGGGCTGCCAGTACACCTCCGCCCAGCTCGCCGACCACCTGGAGAGCCACGGCACTCGCTCCTCGGTGGGCAGGACCGGGGTGCGCTGGACGGGTGCCCGGACGGAAGCCGGAGGGCGCGACCCTCAAGGAACGAGAGGGCCTATCAGATGGTCCACCACCGCAAGAACCAAGGCCATCCGGGATACCGCCTCCCAGGTCGAGCCCGGTACACACGATCAGAGACAGCTCCACTCCGCCCTGGGGCACAGGACGCAGGGCGAGGCCGACCAGGAGCACCGAGCAGCAAGACAAGCAGCCCGAGACACCACTTTCAGAGCTGTCCGAGACACGCCCGGCATCTCGGGGCGCTAAACCGGCACGAGTCAGGTCGTGTTCGTCGAGACCTTTTCTGAGATACGCGCCTCTGTGTTCATGTAAGGACCCAGGGGCGTCGTTCAGGTAGTTTCACTGCTTGTGTTGCTAATCGGCACACTGATCCGATCTCGGGCAACGACAACCGCGTCCTTGATGACGTAGCACTCAACGAAGTGATCACCCTTGAAGTCCGAGTGCTCGAGGCGAGTTCCTGACTTGTTCGGCCTAGTGATCTGGCCGCGAATCATGTCCCGCTGCTCAGCTTCTGGACCGCGGTTGAGTACTTTCCACCTCAGCATATAGGGCTTAGCGACCGAGCAACTCGTGACGAGAAACTCCAGGGCCCTGTCAGCCTTGAGCGGAACTCCGTCTTCGAGCATTTCTCTGAGCCGGGTTGGACGCCATCCTGGTTGCGTTACATTGCAGTCAATGAACACCGTCTCGGAGATGTCGACCGGATACTTGTCCTCGATGAACTCCTCAGTGTCCCGGAACGTGTGTGAAGTTTCGCTAGTGGCCGTGGCCAACGGTACCATGGTGCCGAAAACCTTGCGCCACTTCCTATTAGTCAATAGCTTTCCCTCGCACTTGATCGCCTCCAGACAACGATTGTACGCCCTCTTGGCCTTCGGCTGGAACTTCTCCTTAATATAGACTCGTTGCCGACTACCCAATGCTAGGTAGTAATTTTGCTCCGGCTGCTCCTTGAGGAACTTGAAGAAGTCACGGACCATGATGTCGAACGAGCTGGTGCCCGCCGCGTCATAGTCTTTGGTCTGCTCAAAGAACTCGTATACGAGTGTGTCGATGAGCAGGCCACCCATGTTCACGCCGTTCGCGTTCTTCCAAGCTCGTACCATTCGTGCAAGACGCCGCATATTCATCGAGGTGCGTTCGTTGCAAGCCTTGGTCTCCGTGATCTCCTTGCGAGGTTTGGTGATCTTCCAGTTCTTTGCCTTCGTGTCCGGGTAGCTGAAACTGCCGTCGATGTTCTCGAACGCTGGCTGGATCTCAAACCTGAAGAAGTTGCTGACGAACTGCACACGAACAACGCACTGGTCGACACGGACCCCCGTCTTCGGGTACCGCGCACTGAGGACGTCACGGACTCGCTCAAGTATCCGACGAGGTCCCGTCTCGTTGTTGTACTCTGAGCGAATATCCGGCGGAAGGATGAAGATCATGTCGAGGTCGGATACGCCCTTGATGGCGGTGTGCCGGCCGAATGAGCCCACCATGAGTCTGCAGGCAGTGCAGCTTTCCGCCTTGCGGAAGTCCCTGTTGAGCGCCTTCGCGATCTCGTCCCGACGCGAAGCAATTAACGTCGCAGTATCACCCACTTTAAGGTTCGCCAGCAGTGCGTCAAAGATCGCTGACGTTTTCACGGTCATACCTCACTATCGTCGATACGGAGCGTCGCAGGAAGAAACAGGTCGATCTCACGCGGCGTGAACGTCAGCTCCTCATTGTCCTTCAGTCTCCTCCGAGCTCGTTTGTATGCCCTGCTGGTCGTCCTAGGGGCAGCGGCATAAGCCTTGCAGGCTGCATCTTGAAGCTCGTCGCGAAGGATCCTTGCATCGGTATCGGAAATATTGTCTGACATCATGTCAGCAATGAGCGAGATGTAGGACTCACGAATATCCCACAGTTGAGAAGCCGTGGCTCTATGGGTCTCGGACTCCTCTGCGAACTTGAATGCCTTCGCACCAAGACTCATCCACGTCACCAAGAGCGCGATTGACGATGTTGCGAGGCTGGTTAGTGCTTTATTGTTGAGCATGTCGACAGCAGTGGCGAGAAAGGTGCCAGAACTGATTGCTGTAAGGGCTATGAGGGTACCCTGCTGCCACCGATACTTGATAAAGCAGATATCTGCCTGTTTCTCATGGACCTTGTGACTGTAGACCACGCGCCCGAAAGCCTCTCGCACCTGTGACAACAGGTATGGGTCGCGGTCGGCAGCTGCGCTCTCATGTTCCGGATTATTCCTGTTCGCTTGAGGGCTCCTGGGTGCGCTCTTGCGTGAGCCGAACGTGCCTCTTCTGAACATGGCAGCAATCATTGACATGCGAATCAACTTGAACACCTTCTAAAAGAAGTTGATGTTATGGGACGTGAATCGACAGGCAACCCATATGTTGTTGGATGGAAATTTTGGTTTCCGTAAGGCTGCGATAACACCGATAACGTTCATTCGTCTGTAGTGCGAACTTCCGCCTCAGATAGTCTGTGCATAAGATACGAAAGTATGCTGAGAGCGTCGAGACAGTCCTGGTATGTCAATGCTCCGGATTCCGAAAGAGCTTTAACTTCCTCATGGCTAATGGTGTTACGAAAGGACCGAAGCAACCCCAAGGACAACTCTTGCTGCCCTTGTTCGATATCGTTCTGCGTTTGTTCCGTGAACTGGCGAGTCTGCATGTACTTGTTAAAAACAGACAGTTTACCTTTCCGACCAAAACTTCCTGAAAGGACGTCGACGGCTTTCTGACGAGGTATTCCACTCTTGGTCGATGCAACATAAATGTAACGTTTCATCCCTTCCGTGATGGCAGTGAAGTAGTCTTCATGACTATATGCCGTCTGTGACGCCTCTTGTATTTCCTGATGGAGGCGACGCCAGACGTACTCGGCGTGGGGAGGGGCCAGGCGGTCGATGTCCTTGAGCAGAAGGCTCTCCTGCTCGGTGGTGAGATCGAGTTCTTCCGAGGTGATGCGATCGAGGACGGCACGGAGGGCATTTTTGTCCTCGACCGAACGGATAGAGTCGATCCAGCCGTCGATCGAGCGTCCGAGGTCCCTTTCTCTCTTATTCTGCTTCTTGGCTGAGCGTTGCCGTCTCCATTCTTGCCCGATTCTGGTCATAAGATCGGCGAGAGACTTTCGCAGCTGTCCGGTGGTCTCATTTTCCCATACGATCGCCCGTCGGTCTGTTGCGATGACGTCCTCGTCAAGTTCGTCGACGAAGTCGATGTTGAGAAATCCGGTAAGGTAGGAGTATGCGTAACTGGACTCGGAACTGCCGAAGAACTCCGCCTCGTTGGCAAGGCGCCCGTTCGCATAGAGGGTGATGCCGCGAAGGCCGCTGGGCAGCGGCTTCTCGGCGGAGATGATTTTTCCGGACACATTGTGGTTGCGGAGGAAGTCGTCGCCATCGGCGAAGTCGTCCGGAAATATCCATGCGAATTCCTCGTTGATCGATGCGAGCCGCATATCTGAATTAACTCGGTGTATTGTGCCGTTCGGCGATATGATGCGCACTTCGAAATCCGAGTCCATGTAATTGAAGAGACGCGCAAGGCTTGTCGCCAACTTATCGCAGTCAATCCTGGTTTTGCGCTTGAGGTTGGTCAAGGCTACGGTAGTGCCGTGTGCCTCGGTGTCGCAGGGAGTCTCTTTATTTTTCGGAGTGTACTCGCCATGAGTCTCCATGAGGTTATCGTACGACATATGAATCTGGGTCGATACCGAGGCGCCCGTGCGAGTCGTCCGCAGCGTGACGTCCTTACCGATGCCGAATAGCGCTAGTTTACCAAGACCTTTCTTCCCGGACACCCGGCGCTTGCCGCTCTCAGTCTGCGCAGACTGCTCTTCGGCTCGACGATTTCTGCCGATGTGAAGGTACTTGTCTCCGACCTCTGCGCGAGACATGCCATGCCCGTCATCGATAACCCTTACGGAGGAGTCCTTGCCCACTTCGATACGGACCTGATGCGCATCTGCGTCGTAGGCGTTGGCGATGAGTTCGGCGATGGCGTTGGGCAAGTGGGAGTACATGCGAGAGCCGAGATGGTCGACCGTTTGCGGATCGAACTTGAGGGTGAGTGGCTTGAGTGTCATCGCGTTAACCTTGAAGAGGTGTTGGAGGGTGTTGGATTCGCTGGGTTTCCTGACACGAGTTAGGTGTCTCGCACTAGAAGGATACTCGGTGCGGAGTTGTTGCGGGTCGTGATGGTTATCGTTGTCAAAATGTTACAAGCAGTTGCTCGGCGATTGCCTTGGCCAGCGGGACGGGGACGGCGTTGCCGATCTGCTTGGCGATGGCGGTGCGGGATCCGACGAAGCGGTGGGTCTCGGAGAATCCCTGGAGCAGAGCGGCCTCGTAGTGGGTGATGGCCCGATTCTCGCTCGGGTGCAGGTAGCGCCCCTTCTCCGGCTTGAAGAATTCGGTGCGGATGGTCACGGACGGGCGGTCCCAGTGGAGGCGCCCCATGACGTCCATGGAACCCCTCGTGTGCCTGAGCCAGCAGGGCGCCTTGAGATCGTCGGGCAGATTGGTTCGGTTGCCGCCCTTGGGGATCTTCTTGAAGCGCTCCATTGATTTCTCGCTGTACTTTCTACTCCAGTGGAGCTCGCGGGGGGAGAAGGCGCCCGGCACCTCCCGGTTCCCGACCAATGTGCGGACCTCGTTGAAACGCTCGTCCATATCGGGTTTGAGGGGGACTCCTAGCAGCGCCTCGCGGACGGTCCTGTACGGGGGCAGATCGCCGGATCCCTCCGGCGTGTGAGTCACCTCGGGGAAGCCTGGGGTCTCAAGATCCCGGTGGTGCCCGATAATGACGGTGCGCTTGCGCGCCTGGGCCGCCCCGTAGTCGGCGGAGTTGAGGACCTGGTGCGTGAAGACGTACTGCTCGAGGGCCCTGCCCGTCTGGGTTTCCGCGAGGAAATCATGGTACTGCTCCGACTTGCCGAACGCGGGTACATTCTCGACGACGAAGTACTTGGGTTGAACCCGCCTGAGCACCTCGGCGTACTGCCTCCACAGGAGATTGCGCTCGTCCTCCGCGTCGCGCTTTCCGAGGTTGCTGAAGCCCTGACACGGCGGCCCGCCGACGACAATGTCAATATTGGAGGGCATTTCCGACCGTTCGATCCACTCCTGGATGGGACCCGCGAAGACGTCCGCCTCCTCGAAGGTGGCGGCATAGGAGGCGGCGGCCTGGGGGTCCATCTCGACCGCGGCGACGCTGCGGACGCGGGGTGACGCCAGGTGGAAGCCCGCGGTCAGCCCTCCCGCCCCTGCGAAGAGGTCGAGGATGCGGACGGGCTGGCTGCTCATGACTCTAGGGTAGCCGGCACTGCCGACAGGATTCGGCGGGTGAGGGAGTCTGCCGGGCTGCGGCTCCCCCGGCGGAGAGCGCGTCGGGAGCGTAGCCGGGGACGACCAGGAGGCGCCGCAAGGGGGCCGGACGGGGAGCGCATCAGATGGCGGGCGCACTCGGGCGCAGGGCATGGGGCGCGGTCTCGACACGGGGACGACGCCGTGGTCATGGGATCTCAGACTTCGCCGCTGCGGGCCCGGCATGAGGGCGACGGCTCAACGGTGCACGGCGGCGGGGGCGCTGTCGGCGGGCGATGCCGAACAGGTCGTGCGACCGTTAACACGTTGCGGCGGATCTTGCGCCCCGCCCCGGTGGGACTCCGGGACACATGTTCTACCGGCTCGCAGCGGTGAGTAGACTGCCGACCACGACGGCGCCGACGCCCGGCCCGCCAGCTCGCACCCCGGTCGGAAGGACGCCCGTGTCGAAGAGGAAGCTCATTGAGGTCGCGCTCCCCCTCGACGCCATTAACGCGCAGTCCGCCCGCGAGAAGTCGATCCGCAAGGGCCACCCGTCAACACTCCACCTGTGGTGGGCGAGGAGGCCCCTGGCCACGGCGCGGGCGGTCCTCTTCTCCCAGCTGGTGGACGACCCCTCGGGGCGCTACGAGGAGTTCCGCGAGGCGGCGGCCGCCCGCGGCGAGGTCGACCCGGACGCGGCGGCCCGGAGCACGGTGCTCTCCGAGCGGCAGCGGCTGTTCACCCTCATCACCCGCCTGGTGGACTGGGACAGCATCGGGGACGAGCACCTGCTGCGGGAGGCCCGGGAGGAGATCCTCCGCTCGACGGACGGCGAGCCCCCGGCGATCCTCGACCCCTTCGCGGGAGGCGGCTCAATCCCCCTGGAGGCGCAGCGCCTCGGCCTCGAGGCCCGGGCCTCCGACCTCAACCCCGTGGCCGTCCTCATTAACAAGGCGCTCATTGAGATCCCGCCGCGCTTCGCCGGGCGCCCGCCCGTGTTCCCCGGCGCCGACGACGGCACCCGCCCCTGGCCGGGCGCCCACGGCCTGGCCGAGGACGTGCGCCGCTACGGGGAGTGGATGCGCCAGGAGGCCTACCGCCGCATTGGCCACCTCTACCCCAGGGCCCAGCTCCCCGACGGCAGCGAGGCGACCGTTATCGCGTGGATCTGGGCCCGGACGGTGACCTGCCCGAACCCGGCCTGCGGCATTGAGATGCCGCTCGTGCGCTCCTGGTGGCTGGGGAAGAAGAAGGGTAAGGAGGCCTACATTGTCCCGACGGTCGTGGGCGACCACATTGAGTACTCCATAGGGCACAACCCCGAGAGGGCGCCGACCAAGGAGAACGACGGAACTATCTCAGGCCGTCGCGGAGCTGTTTGCCTGGCCTGCGGCACACCCGTCTCCATGGACTACATTAAAACTGAAGGAAATGCACGTCGCATGAATGCAACGCTTTTGGCGATGGCATGTGATGCGCATCGTGGCAGGGTTTATATTCCTCCTGCGCGCACTCATGTAAATATGGCCTTGGCGGATCGCCCCGATGATGCTCCTAGTCAGGATTTGCCAGATGATCCGCGCAACTTCTGGACCGTGCCGTACGGTCTCGACACGTTCGATAAACTATTCACAAATCGTCAGCTGACGGCGCTCACCACCTTCTCCGACCTGGTGGGGGAGGCGCGTGAGCGGGTGCTCGCCGACGCGCTCGCCGCCGGGCTCCCCGAGGGGGAGCGCCTGGAGGAGGGCGGCTCGGGCGCCGCCGCCTACGCGGATGCGGTGGCGACGTACCTGGGTTTCATTGTCTCCCGTCTTTCCGACTATTCTTCCTCTCTCAATACCTGGGCGAGCAACCCGCAGATGGAGATCCTGCGGAACGTCTTCGCACGCCAGGCGCTGCCCATGGCGTGGGATTTTGCGGAAGGGAACCCCTTCGCCGCGTCGTCGGGGAGCTTGGCCATTATGGTCCGCGCAGTGTCGCAGTCCATCGAGAAAGTTCCTGCGAAGGGTAGCTATGTGGTCGAGCAGGCCGATGCCGCCTCCCGCGGCTACTCGAACGCCGTCATATCGACCGACCCTCCCTACTACGACAATATTGGCTACTCGGACCTGTCCGACTTCTTCTACGTGTGGCTCCGCCGCTCCCTGCGCAATATCCACCCGCACCTGCTCTCCACGGTGCTCGTGCCCAAGGAGGAGGAGCTCGTCGCCAACCCCTACCGCCACGGCGGCAAGGAGGGCGCCCGCGAGTTCTTCGAGCACGGCTTCGAGGACGTCTTCGCCCGCGCGCGCCAGGGTGCGAACCCGGACTACCCCGTCACCGTCTACTACGCCTTCAAGCAGTCCGAGACCTCGAAGGCGGGCCGCACCTCCACCGGCTGGGCCACCATCCTCGGCGCCATTATCCGCTCCGGGTGGACCATTACCGCCACCTGGCCCATGCGCTCCGAGCGCGGCGGGCGCATGACGAGCGTGGGCACCAACGCCCTGGCCTCCTCCATAGTCCTCGTCCTGCGGCCCCGCCCCGAGGACGCCCCGGCCACCGACCGGCGCGCCCTGGTGCGCGAGCTGCGCTCCACCCTCCCCGGGGCCGTGGAGACACTGCGCTCCGGGGGCGTCGCCCCCGTGGACCTCGCCCAGGCGGCCATCGGCCCCGGCATGAGGGTCTTCTCCGGGTACACGCGCGTCATCAGCCCGGACGGGACCGACATGAGCGTCGACGACGCCCTCGCCCAGATCAACGCCGTCCTCGACGAGGTCCTCACCGACCAGGACGACGACCTCGACCCCGACACCCGCTGGTGCCTCGCCTGGTACGAGGACCACGGCTTCGACGCGGGCCCCTACGGAGAGGCCGAGACCCTCGCCTCGGCGCGCAACGCCTCCATCGACGGTCTGCGCCGCGCCGGCGTCCTCACCGCGGGCGGCGGCCGCGTCCACCTCATCGACCCCCAGTCCCTCCCCACGGACTACGACCCCCGGACCGACGACCGCGTCTCCTGCTGGGAGGTCGTCCTCCACCTCGCCCGGGCCCTGGAGGCCACCGGCCTCGACGGGGCCGGGCGGCTGCTCGCGGCGGCCCGCGAGCGCGGCCTCGACGGCGAGGTGCTGCGCTCGCTGGCCTACCGCCTCTACTCCTTGGCGGAGCAGGGAGGCAGGACGGAGTCCGGCGTCCTGTTCAACGCGCTCGGCAGCTCCTGGCCGGAGATCGAGGTGGCCGCCCGCCCCGCCACGGCCGCCCCCGGCGGCCAGACCGCCATCGACCTCGGCACCCTCGAGGAGTACTGACATGCCCGCGCCCTCCAACCACGCCCGCGTCGGCGAGGCCATCGTGATCCTGGCCAAAGCGCTCGGCCCCTGGATCACCCAGGTCCTCCGAGGCCGGATCCCGGCGAGCACGACGTGGCCGGAGCTCCTGGAGGCCAAGGACGGCTACCCCTCCGGCAGGCGGTACAGCGCGGGCGACCTGCAGTGCCAGCTGCGGATCATCACCGAGCGCGTCGGCGGCCTCGGCTTTCTCTTCAACGGGATCCTCTCCCGTGGCGAGCAGAACCTGGCCGGGGAGCTGCGCGAGGTCCGCAACACCTGGGCACACTCCACCCAGTTCAGCGCCGACGACGCCTACCGCGCCCTGGACACCGCGGAGCGGCTCCTCAAGGCCGTCAGCGCCCCGCAGGCCGCCGCTCGCATCCGCCAGTTGCGCCTCGACGTCCAACGCAGCACCTACGAGGCGGCCGCGCGCCGTGACACGCGCGCCGCCGCCGTCGCCATGCCCGGCCTCGGGGAGGACGGGCTCGCCCCCTGGGGCGAGGTGGTCCGCCCCCACCACGACATCGTGTCCGGGGACTTCGGGCAGGCCGAGTTCGCCGCCGACCTGCACCAGGTCGCCCAGGGCGAGGGCGCTGAGGAGTACGTGTCCCCGACCCGCTTCTACGAGCGCACCTACCTCACCGAGGGCCTCAAGACCCTCCTGCGGATGAGCGCCAGGCGCCTGGGCGGGGACCCCAACGCCCAGGCGGTCATTAACCTGCAGACGACATTCGGGGGCGGCAAGACCCACTCCATGCTCGCCGCCTGGCACCTGGCGGGCGGCACACCGCTGAGGGAGCTCCCGCAGGAGGTGCAGGACCTCCTTGAGGGCCATCCGCTGCCCGACCACGTCAACCGGGTCGCCGTGGTCGGCAACGAGATCTCCCCCGGCCAGCCCTCTACCAAGCCCGACGGAACGGTCGTCAGCACCCTGTGGGGCGAGCTCGCCTGGCAGCTCGGCGGCGCCGAGGCGTACGCGACCCTCGCCCAGGCCGACCGCACCGGCACCAATCCGGGTCGCGCTCTGCGGACCCTCCTGGCCCGCTACGCCCCCGCCCTCATCCTCATCGACGAGTGGGTCGCCTACGCGCGGGGCCTGTACCGGCGTGACGACCTCGTCGGGGGGAGCTTCGACACCCAGTTCACCTTCGCCCAGGAGCTCACCGCCGCCGTCCAGGGGACGCCCGGGGCCCTCCTGCTGGTGTCCATACCCGCCTCCGACGTCCGCGACGGCACCATGACCCGGGCCTCCGAGTTGGAGATCGGCGGGGAGGGCGGGCGCGAGGCGCTCCAGCGCCTCCAGCACGTCGTCGCCCGCGTCGCCCACAACTGGAGCCCGGCCACCTCCGGGGAGAGCTTCGAGATCGTCCGCCGCCGACTCTTCGCGGATCTCGACGCCGAGGCCACCCGCAGGCGCGACGCCACTGTCAAGCACTTCATGACCTACTACAGGCACCAGCGCGGCGAACTGCCCCGGGAGACCTTCGAGATCGACTACGAGAGGCGCCTGCGCGCCGCCTACCCGATCCACCCCGAGCTCTTCGACAGGCTCTACGGGGACTGGTCCTCCCTGGAGCGCTTCCAGCGCACCCGCGGCGTCCTGCGCCTCATGAGCGCCGTCGTCCACTCCCTGGTCCGGTCCGGCGACGACTCCCCGCTCATTATGCCCGGCTCCGTGCCCCTCGACGACGCCGCGGTCCGCGACGAGATCGCCGGCTACCTGGACGACGCCTGGCGCACCATTATCGAGAAGGACGTCGACGGGGAGAGGGCCACGCCGCTGCAGATCGACCGCGACCGCCCGCTCTTCGGCAAGCGGGCCCTGACCCGCCGTATCGCCCGGGCGCTGTTCCTCGGCTCGGCGGCCACGCTCGACTCCGCCCACAAGGGGATCGAGCGGGAGCAGCTCTTCCTCGGCGTGGCCATGCCGGGTGACACGCTGGGGAACTTCGGCTCCTCGCTCCAGCTCCTCACCGACCGGGCGACCTACGTCTACACCGAGGGGAGCCGCAGCTGGTACGACCGGCAGCCGTCGATCAACCGCATGGTCATCGACCGCGCCGACGCCCTCGAGGCGGAGGACGTCGCCCAGGCCGGGGTCGAGGTGCTCCGGGGCCTGGCCGGGACAGCCCCGGAGTTCAGCGCCGTGGACATCGCCCCCACCTCCACCGGGGACGTGCCCGACTCGCCCAGCACCAGGCTCGTCCTCCTCCACCCGCGGCACACGGTCGGCGGGAGGGCGACCGCCCTGACCGGCCCCGGCACGGAGTTCGCCCGTGAGCTCCTCGGTCGGCGGGCCTCCGCCCCCAGGGTGAACACGAACGCCCTCGTCCTGCTCGCCCCGGACAAGGAGCGCTGGAACGACGCCGACCACGCCCTGCGCCTCTACCTGGCGTGGTCGGAGATGGCCGGCCCCGACTCCGTGCGCGCGCACGACCTCACCCAGAGCCAGGCGGCGCAGGCCCGCGGCAAGGCTGACGAGGCGCGTGCCGCCGCGGAGCGGGCCGTCTCCGCCGCGTGGCTCTGGGCCCTCTACCCCGTCCAGCCCGACGGCTCCCGCCCCTTCACCATTGAGGGGACGCGCGTGGACGGCTCCGAGCCGCGTGCGGCCGTGCGCGCCGGGACCAGGCTCGGCAAGGAGGACGTCGTCCTCACCTCGGCCACGGCCACGACCGTCGCCCTCCAGCTCAACGGCCCCAACCTGCGGGCGAGGTGGAACGAGGGGAGGATCACCGCCGCCGAGCTGTGGGGCATCTTCACCCGCTACCCCTACATGCCCCGCCTGCGTGACGAGAGGGTCTTCCTCGCCGCGGTGTCGAGCGTCATGGACGACATAGGCTGGGAGACCACCGGGCTCGGGTTCGCCCTGGCCGGCGGGTACGACCCTGAGCACGGCGACTTCACGGACCTACGCATCCCCCTGGAGGACGAGACCCCGCAGGTCACCGGGCAGACGGTCCTGGTCTCCCCCGCCCTGGCCCGCGCCCAGCGCAGGCGGGAGGAGGCCGAGCGGGCGCGTCCCCAGGAGCAGACCGGCCGGGACCCGGCGGCGTCCGCTAACGCGGAGGGGCCCCGCGCCCCGCGTCCCGGTCCCGGGGGCCGGTCCGCCCGCCCGGGACCGGGGCGGGCCGGCGCGGACGGCACCCGGTTCAGGGGCGCCGCCGAGCTGGACCCGGCCGGCGACGTCGCCGCCCAGCTCACCGCCCTGGCCGAGGAGATCCTCGTGCACCTCCAGCGCGGGGCGGACAGCCTCGAGATCGCCGTGAGCATTGACGCGACCCGCCGCGGGGGGTTCGACCGGGACACCGTCCGCACCGTCACCGAGAACGCGCGCGTGCTCGGCCTCAAGCCGGGACGGTTCACGGAGGGCTGATGGACCCCATTGCCGCCGTCTCCCACAGGGACGTGCCTCCCGACCCGTCGATCGCGGACGCCGTCGGCACTCACCATGATCTGCCCACGGCGCTGGCGGACCTGGTCGACAACGCGATCGATGCCGGTGCCAGCCGCGTGCACGTGCGCTTCCTCACCAGCGGCGGGGCCCTGACAGGCCTGCTCGTCATCGACGACGGGCGGGGAATGGACGCAGCGGTCATCGACGCCGCCATGACCTTCGCTCGCAGACGCGACTACGGTGAGCAGGACCTCGGCCATTACGGCCTCGGCCTCAAGGCCGCCTCGCTCAGCCAGGCCGACGTCCTGGACGTGCTCAGCCGCGCCGTCGGCGGCGTGCCCGTGGGGCGGCGCATTGCGAAGGACCGCCCCACCCGTGTGGAGACGCTCGACCCCCGGCAGGTGGGGGAGTCCCTGGCCGCGCCCCTCTTCCGGATCCCCGGGGCGTCCCCGTCCCACGGCACCGTCGTCCGCTGGCACGACGTGCGTACCGCGCTCAGCTCCCCCGATCCGGATGAGCGCGCGGAGTGGCTGAGCGGGTGCATTGAGGAGGTCCGCGCGCACCTGGGGCTCGTCTTCCACAGGATCCTCGAGCGGTCCGCGGTCGAGGTCAGTGTTGACGAGTTCGACCTCGATATCGGAGAGGCCGGCGCCATGCGGCGAGTGCAGGTCCTCGACCCGCTGGCCCGCGGCGTCACCGGGGTGCGGCCCATTCCGCTCGACGGCGCCGTGAACGGCCGGCCCTTCGAACTGACCGGCGTGGTCCTCACCGAGCGCGCGCTCCAGGACCCCGCCATCCTGGCATCGGCCCGGGGGTCCGCGGCGGCGAACGGGCAAGGCCTCTACATCTACCGCAGGGACCGCCTCCTTCAGATCGGGGGGTGGGACTCCATCATTCGCGAGGGACGGGACTGGGAGTACCTGCGAATCTCCCTCGACATCGACGACGCACTGCTGGACGTGGTCCAGGTCAACCCGGAGAAGAGCGGGGTCGTCCTCGACGCGGACATGCGCCGGGCAGTGCACTCCGCGGTCGACAGGGACGGGCGGAACTTCGCCGACCTCCTCGACCGGGCCCGCTCGGCGGCGTCGGAGGCCCGCAGGCGCACCAGGCGCCCCATCGCCCTCGTGGAGCCCGGCCGGGGCCTGAGCCGCCAGATGTACGACGCCGTCGCCGACGCCGTCGAGTTCGCCGAGGCCGACCCCGTCGATATCCGCTGGCGACGCCTGCCCGGCACGTCCCTCGTCGACGTCGATGTCGAGCAGCGCACGCTCTGGCTCAACGACCTCTACCGGCCGGTCCTCTCCGGGTCCTCGCACCCCGAGGACGCGCCCCTGCTCAAGACCCTGCTCCTGCTCCTTCATTCTCATCTTTTCGAGGGCTTCTACCTCGGCGAGCGCGGGAAGCGCGAGCTGAGGGCGTGGGACTCCATTATTCGCGCGGCGCTCGACGAGGAGCTCGAACGCCGCACAGCCGAGGAAGGACGGACCCATGGATGATCACACCGGCGGGTACTCGACCGCCTTCACCCCTGAGACGCTCGCCGCCTACATCTCCTCCGGAGTCCCCAGCGAGCGGCGGGTCGGCGACGCCCCGCCCTGCATCCTCGGCATTGATCCTGCCCGTGAAGAGTTGACCCTGCGGACCCCCGCTACAGATTCGGACGTCGATGTCTCCCCCTACCGGATCATCCATGCGGACCTCTTCGAGGAGCTGGGCGAGGAGACCGTCTGGTTCCGTCTGACCATTGATGCCGGCGGCATTGAGTACGAGGCCTACTCGCTCCTGCAGTCAGTGGCGGACCAGCTTCAGCGGGGCGACGACATGGAGCGCGCGCTCCACGTCGCCCTGGAGAGTTACCACGACCTTCTCGCTCGGGCACCCCGTCTTAGCGAGGACCAGGAGATCGGGCTGTTCGGCGAGCTCATCGCCCTTGAACGGGCCATCGGAAACCTTGGCGAAACCGCCGCCCTGGCCGCATGGCTCGGACCGCAGTCCGAGGAGCACGACTTCGTCCTGCCCGAGGGGGACGTCGAGGTCAAGACCACGAGGACCGAGCGGCGGATCCACGTCATTCACGGCGCCGACCAGCTCGCTCCCGCGCCCGGCCGTACTCTTCGGCTCATGTCCATCCAGGTCACGCGCGCAGGGGCCTCGGCCGAGGGGCGCACTCTGCCGGAAGCCATCGGAACGCTCCGAGGCCGACTGCAGAGAGGAAGAACCGCTTTCGACGACAGGCTCGAATCGCTGGGGTGGAGCGACCACAGGGCGGAGAGCCTCTACACGGCGCGATTCCTCCTGCGCAGCGAACCCGCCTTCTACACGGTGGATGACTCATTCCCCGCCATCACCACCGACGGGCTGGCACGGATCCTCGCCCATCCCGATCTCGTTCGCCTCGTGGACTACCGCATCGACGTGACGACACTCGACCCCTGCGGTCCGCCCGCTTCCCTCGTGGACGACTCCGCAGATGATGAGAAGGAGAACTGACACATGTCTACCGACGCCTACGGCCAGGCGCTCGAGCAGACCCTGCTTGGAATGACCCGCGGGCCCGCGCTGCTGCATCCCATCGTCTCCGCCTTCCTCGCTTCGTCCGGAGGGACGATCGCATCGGAGGAGATCCCTGACCTCGTCCTCGACGCCGATACCAACGCCCCTGAGCGCATTCGGTTCCATATCCGGATCAGTGAGTGGGACGCGGAGAAGGACGTGAGCTGGGCCGAGGGCACGGCTCCCGGGACCAGCGAGCGCCGGAGCCTGGTCCTGGAGCTTCTGGGCCTGAGCGGCGCCGCGGACAGGATCAACTCCGCCTGGCCGCCCGTCCCCGACAGGACGGCCATGATCGTCCGCCCGAACTGGGAGCCCTGGTACGACGAGGATCGCCGTCGCGGGCACCACTTCTACTGGGACGACTACCGCAAGATCTTGGAGCGAAAACTGAGCCCCGAGGCCGTCGCCTCCATCGACTCGGCGACGACCGACATCGTCTCACGACTGGCCGATCCCTCCAGCAGCATTCCCTACCAGTCCAAGGGACTGGTGGTCGGGCACGTCCAGAGCGGGAAGACCGCCAACTTCACCGGCGTCATCGCCAAGGCCATTGACGCCGGCTACAGGCTGGTCATTGTCCTCACCGGTACGGTCGAGCTCCTGAGGGCCCAGACCCAGCGGCGCCTCGACATGGAGCTGATCGGAACCGAGAATATCCTCGGCGGAATTAACCCGGGTGACGAGGACCTCCTGGCCGACGTCGACTACGCCGGTACGGACGACGTCGACTGGAAGGACGGGAGGTTCGTCTCCCACGGGGACTTCACGGCCGCAGGTGTCCCCACCATCAGGCGGCTCACCCGCGCGAAGGACGACTACAAGCTGCTCAGGGCGGGCCTGGATACGCTTGATCCGCGCTCCGGCAACGAATTGAAATATCCTGAGAAGCCGGTCTGGCACCCTGACAACATCCACAGCACCGACGCCAGGATCGCCGTCGTCAAGAAGAACAAGGCCGTGCTCACGAAGCTCGTCAATGATCTTCGACGCATCAGGGCGCCCCTGAGCGAGATCCCTGCGCTCATTATCGACGACGAGGCCGACCAGGCCTCGGTGAACACGATCAACCCGGAAAGGGCAGCCACGGATCGTAAGCGCACGGCGATCAATAAGCTCATCGCTGAGCTTCTCGGGCACCTCGACCGGGCTCAGTACGTCGGCTACACGGCGACACCCTTCGCCAATGTCTTCGTGTCCCCCGAGGACGCGGAGGACATATTTCCTCGGGACTTCATCCTCAGCCTCAGCGCTCCCTCCGGGTACCGGGGTGGACGGGCCTACCACGACTTCGAAGAGCTCACTGATGAGGAGAGGAATGACCCGGCTGTGTCCAATGAGCGGGCCTTCGTACGCGACCTGAGGGCCTCCGCTGACGACTCCGATGCGATCGACGATGAACTGCAGGGCGCGCTGGAGTCCTTCGTCCTCACCGGGGCCATCAAGCTCTGGCGGGCCTCGGTCGCCCCAGGTCTGTCTGGGGCCTTCCGGCACCACACAATGCTCGTCCACGAGTCTGTCGCGCAGAAGGAGCACGCGGATCTCGCCGACAGAATCAGGCGCCTGTGGCGAGCGGCGGGATTCGGGTCTCCCCAGGCCAGTGCTCGCCTGCGAAGGCTGTTCGACGAGGACTTCAAGGTGGTCACAGCATCCAGGCAGTGGGAGAGCGGTCTGCCGAGGGCCGTGACCTTCGACGAGGTCTCGCCCTTCATCGGAGAGGTGCTCGACCGAGTTCTCGTGAGCGACGGCGATCCCGTCGTCGTCGTCAACGGCGACAAGGATCAGCAGTACAACCAGGTCGACTTCCAGCGGGACCGCGTGTGGCGGATCATGGTCGGTGGGGCGAAGCTCAGCCGCGGATTCACCCTCGAGGGCCTGACCATCACCTATTTCAAGCGGAAGGCGATGCAGGCCGACAGCCTCATGCAGATGGGCCGCTGGTTCGGATACAGGCACGGCTACCCCGACCTCGTCCGCCTCTTCATGGCGCGCGAGGTCAGGGGGCGCGGACGGCAGGTCTACGACCTCTATGAGGCCTTCGGAGCGATCATGAAGGACGAGGAGGATTTCCGCGCCCAGCTGGAGACCTTCGCGCAGCTGGAGGAGGACGGCGCGCCCGCGATGAGGCCGATCGACGTTCCGCCGCTCGTCTTCCAGCAGCTGCCCTGGCTGCGCCCGACCAGTAGGAACAAGATGTATAATGCCAGGCTCGACTACTCCGGGATCGGCGGACAGCTCCAGGACTTCCCGCGGCAGCCGGAGCGGGGCAACGGTTCTGTCAACACCGAGCACTTCGGCCTCGTGCGTCCCTGGCTCGAGACGGGGAGATTCGGGCCAGTGGAGAACTTCGGGTACTGGGATGACAGAACGGGAAGAGCAGGTTCATTCAAGGGCCGGGTCGCGATTGTTACGGCGGATGAGATGAGGCGGGTCGTCCAGGGGTTCCACTGGGTGGAGAAGTTCGACTTCGGGCCGATGCTCAGAATGATCGGCCAGGCCGAGGCCGAGGGGAAGCTGGAGGACTGGGCCGTTCTTCTCCCGGAACTGAGCGGAAGCACGGTGAAGACCGTTGACGGCATCGACGTCCCCATGCTGAAGAGGACCCGGCGCGACGGAACGCGCGGAGGCTTCTCCGGGAGCTCCTTCCGCCAGCGCGATGCCATTGAGACCATTGCAGGGCGGCCGAGTGCTCGAGGAGGGGACTCCGCCCGGGCCTACTGCACCGGCAGAAGGGGCGCGATGCTGCTGACGTTCGCCGCGGACACGAGGCCGGGGCAGGAGCGCTCGCCCGGGCTCCTGTCCGATTCCATGCCCGCCGCCGATACCGCCACCATCTTCTCCCTGGCACTTCCGTACAGGGCGGCGCCGAAGGGCCGCATTGCCTTCTCGGTGAGGCGGCCCGATCGGGGCGACGAGCCTGTTGTCGACGTCGAGTAGTGCGGGTGTCTGAATGACGAATGCCGCTGGATCGGACGGCTCCTGGGCGAGCAGTCCCGGCGCTGCCAGGTCGATGAGATCGAACCGGCGCCGGGACACGAACCCCGAGTTGTCCATCCGGCGGCTCCTGCACGCGTGCGGCTACCGCTACCGCGTCGATTTCGCGCCCTGGAGTAACAAGCGCCGCCGGGCGGACATCGTCTTCACCCGCCGGCGCCTCGCCGTCTTCATCGACGGATGCTTCTGGCACGGCTGCCCCGAGCACGGGACGATGCCGGTGACGCACGCCGACTACTGGCGGCCCAAGCTCGCGAAGAACATTGAGCGCGACAGGGAGACGACCGCCATGGCCGAGGCCGAGGGCTGGAACGTGCTGCGCATCTGGGAGCACGTCCCTCCCGAGGACGCCGTGCGCCTCATTGTGCAAGCACTTGAGGAAGCCGAGGGCGAGGACGGAGGAAGCCGATAGGCGTGGCGCGTGCTGTCGAGCATGAGGCCGACACTCGCGAGGCGGAACGGCGCGGCATGGGAGCCGGGTCTCCTCCGGGCTGCTCGCCATCGGGCGCGTGATGTGGCGCTGGTGCCGGGCGAGCGTCAGGCCGAGGAGTGCGCGCCCACGCCGACCACGCCGCCCACGCCGACCACGCTGCCCGCGCCGCCCACGTCGTGCACGAGCATGAGCCGCGGCGCCCGGCCGATCGGCGTCGTCCCCGCGATGACGACGAGGCCGAGCACCGCTGACAGGAGCACCGTGATAGGCGGGCTCGCCGTCCGGGCGGGCCCCGCACTCGTGCCTGCGTCAGACCTCTCTACGACAGCAGGTCGTTCCCCTGATCAGCGGTCGCCGTCCGCCGGCCCGGTCCTGGGCTGATCCCGGGGCCACCGACAAGGTGACGGGCGGGTGCGGCGGGAGCGGTGAGAAGATGCGGCTACCGCGCCGGCAGCGGCAATGCGGTCCGGACATGACTCGGCCCGCGTCCTGGGTTGTCTCTCCCAGCCCGCGGGCCTTTGTCGTCGAGGGGCTCAACCCCGGGTTCCCACATCCGGGGGAGCACTTCCTCCTTCGCCAGAACGGCCAGCACGGGCTCCCTAAGACCCGTCCCGACCTCGACGGCGGTCCGGTCACCGGGTTCCCCAACCCTCACGGCCCGCCCCGTCCAGCGGCAATGACTATGTAACCAGCGAGTCCTGGAAATCCTCCCCGTTCTACCTGTGAAATGCCTAGGAAATGGTTTCCCCGCCGAGATCGGTCGAGTTCCGCGCCGAGATCGGTCCGAGGCGTTGGCTAGCCGGTGGTCTGGTGGCCGCTGGGCGCTGTTGCGCCTCAGGCGGTGGTTATCCTGCGCGTCCGGGGCGTGCCGTGCCGTCCGGCCCGTGTCGTGGTGGAGCCGCGGAGTCACGCCGTTCCCCACGGGGTCAGCGCCGCCGGGCGCCTCAGAGCGTGCGCGGGGTGATCGCTTGTCGCGTCTCAGGGCCGGTCGTCGAGACAACCGGCTCCCAGGCGGCTGGGCCCTGCTGCGGAAGTCACCGGGGCCGGATGTCGGCGCCGGCAGTGCGTGCGTTGGCCTGGCCGGAGGAGGGGGTTGCACATGGGAGAGGAGGGGATCGCCGGTACGAACGCGAGTCTTCCGCGTAATTCCGCGGTTTTTGAGTCTCCGTCAGGATGAGCTGACGCGCTCCCATGTGCGCACAGGGGGGTCTGCGCACATGGGAGCGCGTCAACCGGTCTTGACGATCCGCTAAGATCCGCAGAATTCCAACGAAATGCTGTATTCGCACCCCGAAGCTCCTCCTCTCCCATGTGCAACCCCGCCCGAGCGGCCTCCCAGTTGGCCCCGACCACGACCACAGCCACGAACCCACGGCCACGAACCGGCCGCACATCAGGCGCTAAGGCCGCCAGGGCTGGAAGACACGGGCAGGGCGCAGGTAGAGGCAGGCCGGCGGCGCGCCCGACGTCAACGGAGGTTCGTCACACGAACGTACCTTTCTCCCATTCTTCTGAGCTCTACCCCCAGAAGGATGGGTGTGATGTCTCAGGAGATCGGTGACAGTTCTGTGTCAGGACATCGGTGACGGTTG
>ERZ773070.794-NODE-794-length-21301-cov-10.697967_pt1 | contig 21301 bp, 18 predicted proteins | sample MGYA00580618_ERZ773070 | MGnify/ENA primary metagenome ERZ773070 (study PRJEB29015, sample SAMEA2738023) | human oral metagenome | biome: human oral; feature: human-associated habitat; material: dental | place: China | collected 2019 ... | reverse complement strand
CCGAGGCCCTCGACATCGCCCAGGGAATCCAGTTCACCTCCGCCGGCTCCGTCTCGGGATCCGACGACCCCGAGATCTGCCGCGACGCGGACGTCATCGCCATCACCGCCGGTGCCAAGCAGAAGCCCGGCCAGTCCCGCCTCGAGCTGGCTGGCGCCACTGTCGGCATCATGGAGAAGATCCTCCCCAAGCTGGTCGAGGTCGCTCCCAACGCCATCTTCGTCCTCGTGGCCAACCCGGTGGACGTGGTGACCTACTGCGCCAAGAAGATCACCGGCCTGCCCGAGAACCAGGTCTTCGGCTCCGGAACGGTGCTGGACACGGCCCGCATGCGGTACCTCATCTCGCTGGAGACCGGTACGGCCGTCCAGAACATCCACGGTTACATCGCTGGTGAGCACGGCGACTCCGAGGTTCCCCTGTGGTCCTCCACCGAGATCGGTGGCGTACCGATCACCCAGTGGGGCGCCACCCTCGACGGCGGCGTGTTCGACGAGGCCAAGCGTGAGCGCATCGCCCATGACGTGGTCCGCTCCGCCTACCGCATCATCGAGGGCAAGGGTGCGACCAACTACGCCGTTGGACTGGCTGTCCAGCGCATCATCGGTGCCGTCCTCAATGACGAGCAGCGGGTGCTCACCGTCTCACCGCTGCTGGAGGACTGGCATGGCATCTCTGATGTGTGCATGGCCGTTCCCACGATCGTGGGTCGTGAGGGGGCTGGGCGTCGCCTCGAGCTGCCCCTGACCGCCGATGAGAAGGAGCGCCTGACCGCCTCCGCCGACCACCTGCGCGAGGTTGCGCGCGGTCTGGGCTACTGAGTTCTATCCGAGTCCTACTCCCAGTCAGTCGCTGAGGGCCCGCCCCGGTCACCGGGCGGGCCCTCAACCGTGTATCGAACCGGGTTTGGCCACGAGCGGGGCGGACAATGAGTTCTACAACGGGCTCTACAACGACCGCAGTACCGTGACCACCTTGCCCATGATCGTGGCATGGTCGCCGTCGATCGGCGCGTAGTTGGAGTTGCGGGGGAGCAGCCACTGGTGGCCGTCGCGACGCGAGAGCACCTTGACCGTCGCCGAGGTGCCATCGACGTCCTCGACCATGGCGGCCACGATCTCGCCGTTGGCCGCGTCAGGCTGCGAGCGCACGACGACCCAGTCACCGTCGCAGATGGCAGCCTCGATCATCGAGTCCCCATGCACCTCCAGCATGAAGAGCTCGCCCTCGCCGGTGAGGCGCCGCGGCAGGGCCATGACGTCGGTGACGTCCTGTTCGGCCAGGATCGGGGCTCCGGCCGCGATGCGTCCCACCAACGGCACAGCGACTGCGTCTCCGTCCTCAACGCCCGCGATCCGAGGGGCTTCGGGCGAGGCGACGAGTGCGGTGGCGTCGGCGACATCTGCGCGAGCGTCAGTGCTGTCGGCGACGACCTCCATCGCCCGAGGGCGATTGGGGTCTCGGCGCACCAGCCCCAGGCGCTCGAGCTTGTCCAGCTGGTGCTTGACGGAGGAGGGGCTGGTCAGACCCACCTGCTCACCGATCTCCCGCAGCGAGGGCGGATAGCCATGGGTGGCGATGGCCTCGCGGACCGCCTCATAGACCGCCCGAGCGCGCTTGTCGAGGCTGTCGATGGCCGCGGTGACGGCTTCGGAGGCGTCTGCGCCGGTGCGCGGGGCCGATGCCGGTGAGATGCCCCGTTGTGCTGTGCTGCTCATGGTCCTGCCCCTTCCTGCCGGACAGCCCTCGGACCCGCAGGCGTTAAGGGCGCGGAATAGATGTCGGTGGTCTGTGATCGTCTTGGATGCAACAAGCCTAACGATGAGACGACCGCGATTCAAACACATGTTCGAAGAAATGCTGGACGTGTCGCCGTTTGGGCGCTAGTGTGTCGAACAAACGTTCGTCGAACATGTGTTCAGGAGGTAGTTGTGAGCGTCATCGCCATCCCGTCCTTGCCTCGTCCGGCGTCTCGGACCCGAACCCGTGGACGTACCACCGGGCAGGTGCCTGGGCGTTCCGGTGAGCAGGCTGTTGTGAGGGCCTCCTCTCGGCCTCGCCTGCGGCTGGTGACTGCCGGCTTCGTCCCGGAGGCTCCGACTCTCCGTGCGGTCGATGACGATATGTCTCGCCCCGCGGTGACCCACGACACCACGTCGCCGGCACTGCCGGTACTGCCGGTGCGTCGTCCTTCCCGTCCCGCCGTCCTGCGTGGTCATCGGCCGGAGCTGGAGAGACTGGCGCCGCAGCACCCGGCTGTACGGGCGGCCAGACTGCGTGAGAGTACTGTCCGTCGTGATGGTGCACCGCTGAAGAGTCGGGCGGATATCAGTGCTGGTCCGTCCCGGGGACGGCAGGAACGGGGCCTGCGTTTCGGAGCCGACCTGCGTCGCTATCGCGGTGGGCTCCTCGTTGTTATCGCCGCGATCGTGCTCATCTGTTGCGGACTTATGCTGGGAGGTCTGGTAGGTCTGCTTGCTCCGAGCTCCACAGCAATGCTCGCTCAGGGGGCCGTGGGGACAACTACCACCGTGGTCCGTCCCGGCCAGTCCCTGTGGGAGATCGCAGCAGCGAGCGGGGCCTCAGACGTCCCCGCAATGGTGGCTCGGATTGTGAGTCTCAACGGCCTGCAGAGCGCCGCTGTCCACTCTGGGCAGACCCTTGAGGTCCCAGTCGGCTGAGGGTCTGTTGATATACGGGTCGTACTGTGAGGCAGGCTTGCGGGGTGGCCCGCCGGGCGTTTACTCTCCGATGGACCGATGGGTAGTTCTGTGAGATCGGAGGTCGCAGGCGTGCACTGCCCCTTCTGCCGTCACGACGGCTCGCGCGTGGTGGACTCCCGGACTGCGGAGGACGGTACCTCGATCCGTCGTCGTCGTGAGTGCCAGCAGTGCGGGCGCCGCTTCACCACCCTGGAGACTGCCAGTCTGTCGGTCCGTAAACGCTCCGGTGCTGTTGAGCCCTTCAGTCGTGACAAGGTGATGGTCGGGGTGCGGCGCGCCTGCCAGGGCCGTCCTGTCTCCGATGACGATCTTGCCCTGCTGGCCCACAAGGTGGAGGAGTCGATCCGGGCGACCGGACAGGCCCTCGTGGAGTCCCACGACGTGGGTCTGGCGATCCTTGGGCCGCTGCGCGACCTCGACGAGGTCGCCTACTTGCGTTTCGCCTCCGTCTACTCCGACTTCAGTTCCTTGGAGGATTTCGAGACCGCGATCGCCCAGCTGCGTGTCGGGCGTGCCTCGCACAGTGCCTAACCGTCTCACTGGTCTCGACCACTGCTGACCTCCCGAGTCTCATCGTGTCCTCGCTGGGTCGCGCGTCGATTACCGTGCGTCGATCGCTCTGATGAGACCCGCAACCAGGGGGGGCCACGTCCATCGCTCCTGCATCAGCGTTCGCCCCGCAGCCCCCATCCGAGCTCTCAGCTCCGGGTCCGACAGCTGGCGGACCAGCGCTGTCACCAGGGCGTCCTGGTCGCGACCGTCGACGATATCGCCGGTGGTCCCCTCGACCACCGTTTCGGGTGCACCACCACTTGTACCGGCGATGACGGGCAGCCCCGTGGCCGAGGCCTCGAGGAAAACGATGCCCAGCCCCTCGACGTCGAGACCGCCTCTCCGCGTACGGCATGGCATGGCGAAGACATCACCCATCGCGACATGACCGGGTAGTTCGGCGACAGTCACTTCGCCGGTGAGGGTGATCGATCCTCGTGTCGGCGAGGTGCGGCGGAGCATGGCCAACCTCTTGGCGTAGGAGCCCCAGCCCACGATTACCAGTCTGGCTCCGGGGAGGTGCTCGATCACCCGGGGCCAGGCCTCGATCAGCGAGTCCTGGCCCTTGCGTGCCACGAGCCGTGAGACGCACACGACGGTCGGGGCCTCACCCAGGCCGTAACGGGCCCGTAGGGCCGAGCGGGCCTCGGCGTCGGGACGGAAACGCTCGACGTCGATGCCGCTGGGGAGACGGAGTACCTGTTGACCGTGCGGCATATGGGGGCGGAGCCTGCCCAGCGTGTAGTCAGAGATGTAGGTGACCACGTCGGCGTCGCGGAGGATCCGGTGCAGTGCCTGGCGGGCGCCCGGTATCATCCCCCAACCGACCTCATGTCCGTGAGTGGTGGCGATCACGCGGGTCGCGCCGGCCCGCTTCGCTGCGCGGCCCAGCAGGCCGAGCGGTGCGGCGGCGCCGAACCACACGGTCTCGATGCCTCGATCGCGGATCAGCTGCTGCATGCGCCTGCGCACGTCCGGGGTTGGTAGGAGCATATGGGTGGGTATGCGCACCACGTCGAAGGGTGCCCTGCGGTCGAAGGCCTCGGCGGCCTGGAGGCCCTCGGGCGGGGTGGATGCCAGGACGGTGAGGTCGGCGGGGGGCAGGCGTTGGGTGTAATCGTCCAGGTAGGACTGGATGCCGCCCACAACGGGGGGAAAGTCGTTGGTGACCAGCAGGGTGCGTCGCATACTGGGAGTCTATCGAGGTCCTCTCCGGCCTCGCTCCGGTCTCGGTGGTGCTCTGTGCCGTCCTCCGGCCCGCACGGGGACGGGAGTCAGCTCTCGTCGTTGTTGCGCAGAACCTCGGACAGGCGGCGTGCTGCCGCCACGACCACGTGTCCGTGGATGCGGCCTGGTTGACGGCCCATGCGCTCGATGGGCCCGGAGATTGAGATTGCCGCTACGACTTTGCCCCCCGGCCCGCGCACCGGCGCCGAGACCGAAGCAACTCCGGGTTCTCGCTCCCCGACCGACTGGGCCCAGCCCCGGCGTCGGACCGCCGAGAGCATGGTGGCGGTGAAGCGCGCGCCCGTCAGACCGCGGTGCAGGCGGTCGGGCTCCTCCCAGGCGAGCAGCACCTGGGCGGCGGAACCGCCCTGCATGGACATGGTGGCGCCCACGGGGATGGAGTCGCGCAGCCCGATGGGACGCTCGGCGTTGGCCACGCAGATGCGCACGTCACCCTGACGGCGGTAGAGCTGTGCGGACTCGTGGGTCTTGTCGCGCAGGGCCGCCAGCACCGGTCCGGCGGCGGCCAGGAGATGGTCCTCGCCCGCGGCGCCGGCCAGCTCGGTGAGCCTGGGGCCCAGGATGAAGCGCCCCTGGGGGTCGCGGGCCACCAGGCGGTGGAACTCCAGGGCGACCGCGATGCGGTGTGCCGTGGGGCGGGCAAGATGGGTGGTGGACACGAGCTGGGCCAGAGTCGCAGGTCCCGACTCCAGCGCGCTCATCACCAGGGCCGCCTTGTCGATCACGCCGACGCCGCTGCTGTCGTTGTCTAAGGAGCCGTCCATACTCTGATACTGGCATTTCAAGGTATGAGATTTCAAGTTATAGTCGTCCTTGGACGCGGCGCTGTGTTCAGCACCCGGGGACTCGGGCAAGAGCCTGTGGCGTCAGAGGAGGCGCGGCCGCCTCTCGTGGTCTGCGCGGCGTCTCGGGGTGCTTGTGAGGCCGGTGCGGTCGCGAACGGCTGTTTCTGAGAGGATGAAGTCGATGGGAATGACTCTCGCCGAGAAGGTCTGGCGTGATCATGTGGTGTCCAAGGGTAGCGATGGCGCCCCCGACCTGCTGTACATCGACCTCCACCTGGTTCACGAGGTCACCAGCCCCCAGGCCTTCGAGGGACTGCGCCTGGCCGGACGCAGCGTTCGCCGTACCGACCTGACCATCGCCACCGAGGACCACAACACCCCCACCCTCGACATCGACCTCCCTATCGCCGACGTCACCAGCCGTGCCCAGATCGAGACCCTGCGCGCCAACTGCGCCGAGTTCGGGGTGCGCCTGCACCCGCTGGGGGACGCCGATCAGGGGATCGTCCACGCCGTCGGCCCGCAGCTGGGCCTGACCCAGCCCGGCATGACCGTGGTCTGCGGTGACTCCCACACCTCCACCCATGGCGCCTTCGGGGCGCTCGCCTTCGGTATCGGCACCTCCCAGGTCGAGCACGTCCTGGCCACTCAGACCCTGCCCATCGCTCCCTTCAAGACGATGAGCGTCACCATCGACGGCGACCTTCCCCCGGGCAGCGGGGCCAAGGACATCATCCTGGCCATCATCGCCAGGATCGGCACCAACGGGGCTCAGGGCCACGTCATCGAGTACCGCGGTCGCGCCATCGAGCAGCTCTCGATGGAGGCCCGCATGACGGTCTGCAACATGAGTATCGAGGGCGGGGCCCGAGCCGGCATGATCGCCCCTGACCAGACCACCTTCGACTATCTCAGGGGCCTCCCTCACGCACCCGTCGGCGAGGACTGGGACGCCGCCGTGGAGTACTGGTCCGGTCTGCGCACCGACCCCGACGCCGTCTTCGACACCGAGGTGGTACTCGAGGCCAAGGACATCGAGCCCTTCGTCACCTGGGGCACCAACCCTGGACAGGGCCTGCCGCTGTCCGCCGCCGTCCCTGACCCCGACAGCATCGCCGATGCCACCGAGCGGCTGGCCGCTGAGCGGGCCCTGGAGTACATGGATCTCGTTCCGGGAACGCCCCTGCGCGACATCAAGGTCGACACCGTCTTCATCGGCTCGTGCACCAACGGCCGTATTGAGGACCTACGGGCCGCCGCAGAGGTGGTGCGCGGACGCAAGAAGGCCGACGGGTTGCGTATGCTCGTGGTGCCCGCCTCCGCCCGGGTGCGCCTTCAGGCCGAGGCCGAGGGTCTGGACCGGGTCTTCACGAGCTTCGGGGCCGAGTGGCGCAACGCCGGATGCTCCATGTGTTTGGCCATGAACCCCGACAAGCTCTCCGCCGGGGAGCGTGCCGCCTCCACCTCCAACCGCAACTTCGAAGGACGTCAGGGCAAGGGAGGACGCACCCACCTTGTCTCACCGGCCGTCGCAGCGGCCACCGCCGTGCGAGGGGCGCTGTCGGCTCCGGGGGACCTGCCTCCGCGTCCCGCCGACTGCGTCGGCGGCCACCGGGCGCTGGATGCTGTCGACATCCCGGTGGTCACGGCGGTGCCGCAGCCGGCGGCCACCGTGCTCCCGGTGACCGTCCTGTAGCGTCCTGGCGCTGCGCACGAAGACGACCAGACAGAGACAAGGGGCTGAAAGAGGCTGTGGACAAGTTCATCCGGCACACGGGTATCGGTGCCCCGCTGCGGCGCAGCGCCGTCGACACCGACCAGATCATCCCGGCGGTCTACCTCAAGCGCATCACCCGCACGGGATTCGACGACGCCCTCTTCTCCGCATGGCGCGCCGGCGAGCCCGACTTCATCCTCAACCAGGACGCCTACAAGCGCGCCTCCGTGCTCGTGGCCGGCCCCGACTTCGGCACGGGCTCCTCGCGCGAGCACGCCGTGTGGGCGCTCAAGGACTACGGCTTCAAGGTGGTCCTCGCCCCCCGCTTCGCCGATATCTTCCGCGGCAACGCCGGCAAGCAGGGGCTCGTGGCAGGGGTCATCAGCCCTGAGGACTGCGAGCAGCTGTGGAAGATCCTCGAGAACGAGCCCGGCACCGAGATCACCGTGGACCTGGAGGAGCGCAGCGTCGTGTGCGGCGGCCTGCGCACCACGTTCCAGATCGATGACTATGTGCGCTGGTGCCTCATGGAGGGCCTCGACGACATCTCCCTCACCCTCACCGATGAGGACGCCATCAGCGCCTACGAGGCCGCGCGCCCCTCCTTCAAGCCGGCCACGCTGCCCGCGCGCCACCTCCCGGCCGCCGAGGTTGTTCCCGCTCGCAGTGCGGAGATGCCCACACCCTGAGGGGTCGGCGGGGCGCCCTGCCTCGCCTATGCTTGGCTAGCCCGCCGTCCCTGCGCCGGGCGGAGCGCGGACCACGCCGCGCGGCATCAAGGAGGTAGGCATGGTCGACGGGCTTCTTCAGGTTGAGGGCGGCCGTCCGCTCAACGGCGAGATCACGGTGCGCGGCGCCAAGAACCTCGTTCCCAAGGCGATGGTCGCGGCGCTGCTCGGCACGACGCCGTCGGTGCTCGGCAACGTCCCCCTCATCCGCGACGTCGAGGTGGTCTCGGGGCTGCTCACCCTCCACGGCGTCCATGTGGACTACGACCAGACGGCCGGCATCCTCAGCCTCGACCCCTCCCGGGTGGAGTCCGCGCACGTGGCCGACATCGATGCCCATGCCGGCAGCTCGCGCATCCCGATCCTCTTCTGCGGGCCCCTCCTGCACCGCCTCGGCGAGGCCTTCATCCCCGACCTCGGCGGATGCCGCATCGGGGACCGCCCCATCGACTTCCACCTCGACATCCTGCGCCGCTTCGGCGCCACCGTCGACAAGCTCGAGGGCGGTATCCGCCTGACCGCCCCCGAGGGCCTGCGCGGCACCGTCATCGAACTGCCCTACCCCAGCGTGGGCGCCACCGAGCAGACCCTCCTGACAGCCGTGCGCGCCGACGGGCGCACCGAGCTGCGCGGCGCCGCCGTCGAGCCCGAGATCATGGACCTCGTGGACGTCCTGCAGAAGATGGGCGCCATCATCTCCGTGGACACCGACCGCACCATCCACGTCGAGGGCGTCGACGACCTGTCCGGCTACAACCACGCCGCCCTGCCCGACCGCATCGAGGCCGCCTCCTGGGCCTCGGCCGCCCTGGCCACCCGCGGCGACCTCTTCGTGCGCGGCGCCCACCAGAGCGACATGACCACCTTCCTCAACACCTTCCGCAAGGTCGGCGGGGCCTTCGACGTCACCGACGACGGCATCCGCTTCTACCACCCGGGCGGGGACCTGAAGTCGATCGTCGTGGAGACCAACGTCCACCCCGGCTTCATGACCGACTGGCAGCAGCCCCTCGTCGTGGCGCTCACCCAGGCCCAGGGCCTGTCCATCGTCCACGAGACCGTCTACGAGAACCGCTTCGGCTTCACCAAGGCCCTGTGCAAGATGGGCGCGGCCATCCAGGTCTACCGCGAGTGCCTGGGCGGCACCGCCTGCCGCTTCGGCCAGCGCAACTTCTACCACTCCGCCGTCATCTCCGGGCCCACCCCGCTGCGCGGGGCCGACATCGTCGTGCCCGACCTGCGCGGGGGCTTCTCCCACCTCATCGCCGCCCTGGCCGCCCAGGGGACGAGCCGCGTGGAGGGCATCAACCTCATCGACCGCGGCTACGAGCACTTCATGAGCAAGCTCGGCTCGCTGGACGCCAAGGTGACCCGCCTGGCCTGACGCTCCCGGCGCCACACCGCCGGCCCGATCCGGCTAGAGTCGTGCCGTGCCCCAGAAGCGTCCTATGAGCCTGTTCTACCGCTTCGCCTCGCGCGGAGCGATCATCCCCTTCCTCAAGCTCGTCTCGCGCCAGCGCGTGACCGGCACCGAGCACTTCCCAGCCGACGGCGGCTTCATCGCCGTGGCCAACCACCTGTCCAACATCGACGCCCTCACCGCCATGCGCGCGCTCGTCGACGCCGACGTCCCCGCCTACTCCCTGGCGAAGGCCAGCCTGTTCAAGATCCCCGTGGTAGGCCAGGTGCTGCGCGCCGGTGGCCAGATCCCCGTCGAGCGCGGCACGGCCAGCGCCTCCGACGCCCTGCGCGAGGCCGAGAGGATCCTCGCCGGTGGTGGCGTCATCATGATCTTCCCCGAGGGGACGCTCTCGCGCGATCCGCTCGCCTGGCCGATGGTCGGCAAGACCGGCGCCGCGCGCCTGGCCATGCGCACCGGCGTTCCCGTGGTGCCCATGGCGCAGTGGGGCGGCCAGGACATCATGGACACCTGCACCGACGCCTTCCACCCCTTCCCGCCCAAGCCCGTCACCGTGCGCGTGGGCGAGCCCCTGGATCTCACCCGCTTCGGCAGCGACACCGAGGACCGCGACGCCGTGCGCGCCTGCACCGCCGAGATCATGCGCGCCATCACCGCCGAGCTCGAGATCATCCGGGGCGAGAAGGCCCCCCGCCCCTTCGACCCCCACTACGACATCGACCACGGCCCCGGGGCCTACGGCGAGCGCCTGCCCGACCCCGCCCCGGGCGAGGAGGCCGGGAAGTGAGCGGCGCCCCGGGGCAGACAGCGCCAACGCGCGCCGCCATCATCGGCTCGGGCGCCTGGGGCACCACCTTCGCCGCCCTCATCGCCGAGGCAGGCGGCAGCGCCACCATCTGGGCGCGCCGGGCCGAGATCGCCGAGGAGATCAACGCCGGCAGCAACGAGCGCTACCTCCCCGGCCTGCGCCTGCCCTCCGCCGTCCGGGCGATGACGGACATGGCCGCTGCCGCCGACGGCGCCGAGATGGTCGTCGTCGCCGTGCCCTCCCAGGCCTCCCGGGGGATCGTCGCCCCGCTGGCCGGGCGGCTCGATGAGCGCGCCGCCGTCGTCTCCCTCATGAAGGGCATCGAGCTGGGCACTGGCCTGCGCATGAGCGAGGTCATGGGGCAGGCCCTGGAGGTGGGGCCCGAGCGACTCGCTGTCATCTCCGGTCCCAACCTCGCCGACGAGATCGCCGCGCGCCAGCCCACCGCCACCGTCATCGCCGCCGCCGATGAGGACCTGGCCGCGCGCGTCGCCGCCGCCTGCGCCACCGCGACCTTCCGCCCCTACACGAACACCGATGTGCTCGGCGTCGAGCTGTGCGGGGCGGTCAAGAACGTCATCGCGCTGGCCGTCGGCATGGCCGCGGGCCGGGGCTACGGCGACAACTCGAAGGCCACGATCATCACCCGGGGCCTGGTGGAGATCACCCGTCTGGGCCTGGCCCTGGGCGCGAGCCCCGAGACCTTCGCGGGCCTTGCCGGGATGGGCGACCTCGTGGCCACCTGCTCCTCGCCACTGAGCCGCAACCAGTCCTTCGGGAGGCGCCTGGGCGAGGGCATGAGCGTGGACGAGGCGGCCGCGGCCTCACGGGGCGTGGCAGAGGGCGCCAAGTCGGCGCGAGCCGTCCTCGATCTCGCCGCCCGCCACGGCGTGGACATGCCGATCACCGCGGGCGTCGTCGCCGTCGTCGAGGGGGCGGCGAGCGTCGAGGAGGTCAACGACGCGCTCCTGGCCCGCCCCCGCAAGACCGAGGGCGTCCACGGCGAGCGGATCGACTAAATCGCTCCACATAGCGGGGCGCCGGGGATGAGCGACCTGTCCTCCGCGCCGCTCAGGGGCGCTTCGCTCACGGGTGCTTGACGTCCACGACGAGGCGGGTGGGCGAGCTGAGAGCGAAGACCCGGTAGGACTGCGAGTTGGTGCCCAGGACCAGCTGGTACTGGGCCTCGACGGTCGGGTCGTAGTAGACCGAGGCGATCGCGGGCAGGTCCAGGCCCACGCTGAGGGTTGTCTGCGCCGACGCGATCTCCTCAGCGGTGGAGGGCATGCGCGCCCCTGTGCCGAAGACGCGCAGGATGTGGCTGCCGGAGGGCTGGATCGGGTCGCCCTTGCCCTGCGTGCCGGCGTCGGACACCCAATCCGCCTGCCAGCCGGGCGTGCCCTCTCCGGCCAGGTCGACGACGATGCGGTCGTAGTCCTCATGCGCGCCAGTGCGCACGCCGGTCACCAGGAGGCTCGCCCCGTCGCTTGCCGCCTGTGTCGCGCCCGTGTCCGTCCAGGGCGCGTCGGTGTTCGCCTCATCGGCGGACCCCGAGGCGGTCGCGATCGTGGTGGCCGTGGGAAGCGGCTCACCGGTGGGGGTCATGGGCGCCGTGGCCGTGGCGCTCGCGCCCTCGGTGGTGGAGGGGGCCGCGCCCGAGGCAGGGGGTGTGGATGGGGCGGAGCTGTTGGACGAGCCGCAGGAGGCCAGCGCCAGGGAGGACAGGGATGCGAGGGCGGAAGCGGTGAAGATGCGTCGGCTGGGCGCGGTGGTCATGGTTCCTCCTCGGGGAGCGGGTTGGGATGACGATAGAGGGCGCCTCAGTCCCGCTCCAAGTCCAAGTCCCCCCGGCGCATGGCCTCCGCCACGGCAGCCGCCCGCGAGTCGACGCCGAGCTTGGTGTAGGCGCGCAGCAGATGCGTCTTGACTGTCGCCTCCGAGACGTACAGCCGCGCGCCGATCTCCGCGTTGGACAACCCCTGGGCAACAGTGGCGAGCACCTCGCGCTCGCGAGGGGACAGGGGCGGGCCGGGCGGTGCGGCGGCTCGCTGGGAGGCGCGCATGAGACGGGACGCGATCGATGGGGACATGGAGGGGCGCCCCCGGGCGGCGGCGCGCACGGCGGCGGCGATCTCCTCCCTGGGGGCGTCCTTGAGGAGATAGCCCACTGCCCCCGCCCGCACCGCTTTGAGGATGTCGGAATCGGTGTCGTAGGTGGTCAGGATGACGACGCGCGGGGCGTCCGGCAGCGCCAGGATCTCGCGCGTGGCCTCCACGCCGCCCATGGAGGGCATGCGCAGGTCCATGAGGACCACATCAGCGCGCGTGGCGCCGGCCAGCTCCACGGCCTGAGCGCCGTTGCCGGCATGGCCCACCACCTCGATGCCCTGCTCATCCTCCATGAGCCGGACGATCCCCGAGCGCACGACCGGGTGGTCGTCGACGACGATGAGGCGGACACCGCTTGTCGCGGCGGAGGACTCATCGGGGCTCTTCCGGGGAGCCAGGGGCGGATCGGCCAAGCGCTTCATAGCGGTATTCTGGCCTCTAGGAGAGTCCCAGTCATGCCTTTGGGCGCGCTAGTCCGCGCCGGGTCCACCGTCAGGCCGCCACCCAGCGCTTCCAGGCGCTCGCGCATGCCTGTCAGGCCGGTGCCCTCCGGCGCTCCCTGGATTCCGGCGCCGTCGTCCTCCACCTTCACGACGAGCTCAGGAGCGCAGCCGTCCTCGATGGAGACCTCGACGCGGGCCCAGGAGGCGCGCGCGTGGCGGCGCACATTGGCCAGCGCCTCTTGGACGATTCGTAGGACCGCCGCCTCCACCTGCGGGGACAGGTCACGGGTCAGGAGAAAGTTGAGCGCGGGGACGGGGCCGCCGTGCTTGGGCTGCGCCTCGCATAGTCGCCTGAGCGAGTCCCTGAGGCCGTCGCGCATGCCCGGCGGGCCATCACCGGCGATGAGGGCGCGAGCCTCGCCCAGGCCCTCGCGGGCGATCGCGCCCATGCGCTCGTGGACATCCGCGGCCTCCTGCCCCGTGGCGGAGGCCGCCACCTGCGACAGGGTGATGAGCGAGACGAAGGACTGGGCGAGGGTGTCGTGAACCTCGCGCGCCCAGCGCTGCCTCTCGGCGTTGGCGGCCGCCGAGCGCTCCGCGGCGACGAGCGCCTCCTGGGTCCTCTCCAGCTCATCCAGGGCCCGCTGGGTCGCTGCCAGGGCCTCCTCCTTGTCCGCCAGGGCGCTCCTGGCGCGCTCGCCCAGGGAGGCGATCCAGGTGAGCCAGAAGCCGATGCTGATGGAACCGGCTGTGGACAGTAAGGCAACGAGTGCGGCCGGCCACAGGCCGATCTGCCCGGTCAGGCACGCCGCGATGCCCACACCGAAGACCGCGCTCGCCACACTCGCGGTGCGCGCATTGCGATGCGTGATCCACAGCGCCGGGTAGACCAGTGAGAAGCCCCCGCAGGCCAGGGGTGTCAGGCTCAGGGGGTAGAGCTCACCGGCCGCCAGGACCCATGCGGCGGCGCACCACCACCAGCGTTCAAAGGGCCCCGCGGGCTCGGTCATCTCACGAGGGTCGGCGGCGCTCATGGGTGAAGTCTCGCCCATGAGCGCCACCGACCCCCTGCGTGAGGACCTCACCGGTCGAAGGTGTCCCGGCGCGAGGCGATGATCGCCCACACCACGCCGATGACGACCCAGGCAGTCAGGACTGCCAGGCCCATGCCCGTGTTCCAGGAGCCGCCCAGCTCATTGGACTTCAGGGCGTCGGGGAGGAAGCCCTGGCGCAGGAGCTGGGTGGACCACCGCACCGGGAGGACGGAGGCGGCGTTGACGAGCCAGCTCGGCAGCATGTCCATCGGCAGGAAGAGCCCTGAGACGAAGGGGATGATGATGAAGATCGGCAGCACCACTCCCAGGGTGACCTGGGAGGTGCGGAGCGTGCGTCCCAGCGCGATCCCGATCGCCGCGCAGTAGGCGGTCGTCAGGACGCACACCAGCAGGATGAGGCCCCAGGCGGCTGGTGAGGTCGGCAGGGCCACCCCCAAGGCCAAGGCGCCGGTGAGAATGAGGACCACCATGCACAGGGCTGTGATGAGCGCTGACGAGATGATCTTGGACGTCAGGAACGCCCAGGCCGGGCACGGCAGCAGGGCCAGGCGCCTGAGGAAGCCCTCCTCGCGCTCGTTGGTGACATCGATCGACAGGTTGAACAGGCAGTTGGACATGATTCCCAGGGTCGCCATGGCGGGCAGCGAGATCGCCGCGTAGCTCAGGCCTGTGGGGTATGCCTGGTTGAAGACCGTGGCGAACAGGACGTACATGCCCACGGGGTAGGCCATGGCCATGATGATGACGATCGGGGTGCGCCACATCTTGCGCAGGTTCTTGACAGCCAGGCCGCCCACGATCCGGCCGGATGACCCGGGGCGGTGCGCGGCGTGGGTGGGTGCGGCGGTCATGAGGCCCTCCTGGCTGGCTCGGGTGCGGAATCCTCGGACTGGTGGTGCGTCTCGACGAGGGCCAGGTAGTGGTCCTCCAGGCTCGGGCGCTCAACCTGCAGGCCCGGTATCTCGCCGTCGCTTCCGCGCAGGCGGCTCATGAGCTCGGCGACAACGGCGGTGGGGGTCGGCGTCTCCACGCTGCGGGTGGCCCCGTTCTCGATCCAGGTCACCTTCGAGGTCTGCCCGGAGGCGGCGCGCAGGGCCGCGGGACTGCCCTGCTCGACGATGCGCCCGTTCAGGAGGATGGCGACGTCGTCGGCCAGGACCTCCGCCTCCTCCAGGTAGTGGGTGGTCAGCAAGATGGTCGTGCCGTCGCTCTTGAGGTCGGACACCAGCTTCCACAGGGCGCGGCGAGCCCCGGGGTCGAAGCCGGTGGTCGGCTCATCGAGGAATAGCAGCTCGGGGCGCCCCACGATCGCCATGGCGATGTCGAGGCGGCGGCGGCGACCACCGGACAGGCGCCCGGCCAGGGTGTGGGCGTCGTCGGTCAGGCCCACTCGCTCAACGGCCTCGTCGACGTCCATCGGGTGGGCGAAGAAGCGGGAGACGAGATCGACGACCTCGCGCACCCTCAACTCGCCGAGGTCGCCCGAGGTCTGGGAGACGACTCCCAGACGGGACCTCCACGTGTCCAGGCGCGGCCCCGGGTCCTGGCCCAGCACCCGTACCGTGCCGGAGGTGGCGCGGCGCAGGCCCTGGAGGATCTCCACGGTGGTGGTCTTGCCGGCTCCGTTGGGGCCCAGCAGGCATAGGGTCGTGCCGTGGGGAACGGTCAGGTCCAGGCCCTGCAGGACCTTCTTGGGCGGGTACTCCTTCGTCAGGGAACGGATCTCGATCGCGGGGCTGCGTGTGGTGTCCATCGGCTTGATTATTGGGATGCGACTCTCTCGGCGGTATCGCTCGGACAGGCGACGGTCCTGTCATCTGATCGGCTGACACATAGGCCGGGAAAACGGCGGTATGGCGGGAGGAACCGCCGGCCTTCCTCCGGGCGGGGGCGCCCACGGTAGCCTGAGCCCATGTCTGAGACCCTGGAACCCACCGCTCCCGCAGCTGAACCCGCCTCCGACGCCGCTGGGGCGCCCACCGCCTCCCCCGCGCCCGGCAAGCGGGTGCGCGTCGCCGTCGTCTTCGGGGGGCGCAGCGGGGAGCACACGATCTCCTGCGCCACCGCCGCCGGGGTCCTGTCCGCGATCGACCGGGAGCGCTACGAGGTCGTGCCCATCGGCATCACCCTGGACGGCAAGTGGGTCCTCGTCGACGACGACCCCGCCGCCCTCGAGCTGCGCGACGACGCCCCGCCGGTGCAGGTCACCGCCGAGGGCCTCGGGCGCGGGGAGCTCGCCATCCGCCTGGGCGGGGGAGTGCCGGTTGCCCTCACCCAGGCCGGCCCGAGCATCCTGGAGGCGATCGACGTCGTCCTGCCCCTCCTGCACGGCCCCTACGGCGAGGACGGCACCATCCAGGGGATGCTGGAGATGCTGGGCCTGCCCTACGTGGGCTGCGGCGTCCTCGCCTCCGCGGCCGGCATGGACAAGCAGGTCACCAAGGTCCTCCTCGCCGACGCCGGGATCCCCACGGCGCCGCACGTCGTCGTCGGCCCCCACGCCTGGAAGCGCGACCCCGAGGCCATTCTCGCCGCCTGCCAGGACCTCGCCTACCCGCTGTTCGTCAAGCCCGCCCGCGCCGGCTCGTCGCTCGGCATCACGCGCGTGGAGGCGCCCGAGCAGCTGCGCGCCGCCATCGAGACCGCCCGCGAGGTCGACCCCAAGGTGCTCGTGGAGTCCGGGATCGTGGGCCGCGAGATCGAGGTCGCCGTCCTGGGTGGACGCGGCGATGAGGCCCCCCGCGTGGCCGAGCCCGGCGAGATCGCCATGGACACCGCCCACGGCGCTGGCGAGTTCTACGACTACGAGACGAAGTACCTCGCGCACGACGCCGTCGCCATGGTCTGCCCCGCGCCCGTCGCGCCCGAGGAGCGCGAGCTGCTCATGACCACCGCCGCCCGCGCCTTCGAGGCCATCGGCGCCGAGGGCCTGACCCGCGTCGACTTCTTCCTCACCCCCGACGGGCGCGCGATCGTCAACGAGGTCAACACGATGCCCGGCTTCACCCCCTTCTCCATGTACCCCTACATGTGGCAGAAGAGCGGCATGACCTACCCCGAGCTCGTCAGCGAGCTCATCGAGCTCGCCCTGGCCCGCCCCACGGATGTCAACCGCTGAGCGGCCGGGGAGCGTGGGAGCGCGCGGCGGCCCGGGCAGGGATGACGCCGGGCTGACCGTCGCCGAGGTCGGCGAGGAGGGGATCATCGCCCGCTTCGCCCCACTGCTGCCCCGCGCCGCCGGCGAGGTCGTGGGCACCGGCGACGACTGCGCCGTCCTCGCCGCGCCGGACGGCCGCTACGCGGTGAGCACCGACGTGCTCGTCGAGGGCTCGCACTTCCGCACGGACTGGTCGACGCCGCAGCAGGTGGGCCGGCGCGCCGCCGCCCAGAACCTCGCCGACGTCGCCGCTATGGGCGCCTGCCCGACCGCCCTGACGGTGGGGCTCGCCATGCCGGGAACGACGCCCATCGCCTGGGTGGAGGGGATGGTCGCGGGACTGGGCGAGGCCTGCCGCGAGTGCGGCGCGGGCGTGGTCGGCGGCGACCTCGTCAGTGGTCCCACTATCGTCATCTCCGTGACCGTCCTGGGCGACCTCCACGGGCGCGCCCCCGTGCTCCGCTCCGGGGCGAGGCCCGGGGACGCCATCGTGCATGTGGGCGCGCCGGGGCGCAGCGCGGCCGGGCTGGCGCTCCTCAGCGCCGGGATAGGCGTGGGGGATGGCGGCGGCGCGGACAGCCCCGAGGGCGGGCGCGCGAACGATGAGACCGCGGAGGCGCGGGCGTGCCTCGAGGCCTTCCGCGCGCCGAGCCCGCCCCTCGCGGCGGGCCCCGCACTGGCCGAGGCCGGGGCCACCGCGATGATGGACGTCTCGGACTCCCTGCTGCGCGACGGCGACCGGATCGCCCGCGCGAGCGGCGTCCTCCTCGACCTTGATGAGCCCGCCCTGGGCGGGAGCGCGCTCGCGGACGCGGCGGGATCACTCACGCCGGTTGCCCGCTTGATCGCCGACGACGAGGCAGCTGCCGTGGCGCTGGCCCGCGCGTGGGTGCTCACCGGGGGAGAGGACCACGGCATGCTGGCCACCGTGCCCGCCGAGGTCGCCGCTGCTCCCGCCGGTTCCCCGGGAGGCCTCCCCGAGGGGGCGCGCGTCATCGGCCGCGTGCGCGAGACAGGCGCAGGCGAGAGGCCAGGGGTGCGAGTGGGCGGCCGGGCCCCGGAGGCCGGCCTCGGCTGGGACCACTTCGGGGGCTGAGCGTTCTCCGGCGTCCGAGACTGGACAGGCCGGACTCTGGCGTCCGGGAGCGGGAAGGCCAGGCCCACCATCCGCGCCCCTCGTGCCTCGGGGCGCTCCCGCCAGCCCCGCCACGGTCCTGGCCCTCCCGCCCCCAAACGCGAGGCGTCCGCAACCGCAGGGCGCGCGCCCAATACCGACCTCAGCGCAATACCTCTTCATCTAAGGAGTGCATGATGGAAACTCTGCACGAGTTCAATGACCGCGTCAGATCGTTCCAGATAAATTCGGTGCCCGATGAGCCGCGATTCGGGCTCCCCGTGTCGCTGCAAGAGAAAGTTGCCCAGCGGACCGGCGCGCTGCGGCCATACTACGGGAATACTGTCGCATATCTCCTTTCTGACGGTGCGAGAGACCTTGTCGGCTCTGCCGTGAATGAACTTAATTCTCGTTTCGGTGAATCGCTGTCGCTTCCGCTTCCCCTGGAAACGGCGCACGTGACGCTTCATGATCTCTACGCCTCCCCGGACCGAGCGCACGTCGCTCGACAAATCGACGCCAGTACCGCGATTGTGGTAGATGCGGTCGCGAAAGCGCGCGCGATAGGCGCTATTTACACCGAATGCACAGCCGTTTTCAATCTTATGAACACGAGCGTCGCCATCGGACTCAGAGCTGCAGATCAGGATGAGCATCGCAAACTACAGGCCGCGCGGCATCTGTTTGACAAGATTGTCCCCTCTGGTCAATATACTCCCCACATCACGCTTGCTTACTATAGGCCCTCGGCACCCATTCTATTGCCACCAGAAGAATTCCGGGACGCGCTCAAAGATCTTACCGAAGGCCTCGCTGGCGCTCCTGTCGTGCTTGAACCTGACCGGCTACACGCAATGTGCTTCAGTTCAATGAAGGAGTATTGGACGGTCAGGCAATGAAACGATGTGAAAAGTATAGTTTATCTATTTGCTGAGCATGTGCTTCAGTCCTAATTGATAGGAGCGTCGCGTTGGCGACGCGGGCGTGGCCTCGGGGGCATGGCAGGCGGTGGACTCGCCGTCGTGCTCGCTGCTGTGACCGTTCGGTCGTCCATCGAGAGCGCGCACAATCCGTTGAGAGCTTCCCCAGGCCGTTGAAAGCATGTCCAAAAGCCGTCTTGAGCACCCCGCTACGGGATGCTCAAGACGGTCTGGAGATGCTTCAGACGGTCTCCAGGTGCTTTCGACGGCTCCGCCAGCGCCTCGCCGCTCCGCGCATGACGAGGCATGTAGGACGTTTTCTGTTGGTTCTGGTGTCTGCTGGCGCTGGGGTCGATGGTCCGGTCGGCGGTCTCGTCGGGTGCGCGGAGCACCGGCGGCTGCGCCTCGCACTGCTGGATGCGCTGAGCACCTTCGGATGCGTTCCCACCGCACCCCACGGTGTTGGAGGCAACCACCGGTGCAGGACGCACCCCGCGGCGGACTCCAGGCGCTGGCCGACGGCGCAGCGTCGCCGATGACTCCCACGCCCCGCTCCGCCCGGCTCGCCTGTACGCGGGTTCGCGGATCATGCCGGGGGTTCGCGGATCATGCCGGGGGTTCGGGGCGCAGGACGGGGGTTCAGGGCACAGGACGGGGTCGCTACCCCCGTCCAGTGGGGGAAGACCCCGTCCAGAGGGCCACGACGGCCACCTATCGGAGGAAGCCTCACCTGGGCTCACTCATGGGCTCACACGGTTGATACCCCGCCCCCGCACGTGCGGATGCGCGGCGGGGTTACGGACGTGCGCCGACGGCGCCTGGGGCCGGGCACGACGAAGGCCCGGGGAGCGATGATCGCGGCCCGGGCCTCGTGGGGAGAGTGGGCGATACTGGGTTCGAACCAGTGACCTCTTCCGTGTCAGGGAAGCGCGCTACCGCTGCGCCAATCGCCCGAGCGGATGACGGGACTCGAACCCGCGACCCTCACCTTGGCAAGGTGATGCTCTACCAACTGAGCCACATCCGCATGCTCGCACCGCATCGCGGCGCGGGCAGAAACGTAGCAGGGGCCGCGCGGCCTTGCCAAATCCGCCCCGCCCACCGCCCCATGACCTCCGTCACGCCGCGTCACGCGCGCGGTCAAGCCACAAGGTCCCGCTCCTGGGCGCTCCGCCATGGCAAGGTATCGGATATGGACACCAGCATGGGCACCCCCCTACCGTCTCGCGCGCCGTTGTCGACGGCGGCGTCGACGGCGGCCGAGCCGTCGTCCCCCGAGATCCCTGACGCCCCAGAATCCTCAACGCCCCCTGCTCCCGCGGAGCCCGCTCCTCCCTCGCCCGTCACCGCGCCCGTGGAGCCCGAGGCCCCTGCGGAGCCCACCGCGTCCCCGGCGCCAGCGGCCACGCCCACGCCCGCCGCCGACGCGCCCGTCGTCTGGCCGGGCAAGCCCGCGCCCCTGGGCGCCACCTTCGACGGCTCGGGCACCAACTTCGCGCTCTTCTCCTCCGTCGCCTCCGGCGTCGACCTGTGCCTCTTCGACGACGCCGGCGCCGAGACCCGCGTCCCACTCACCGAGGTGGACGCCGGCGTCTGGCACGGCTACCTGCCCTCGGTCTACCCCGGCCAGGTCTACGGCTACCGCGTCCACGGCCCCTACGACCCCGGATCGGGGCACCGCTGCGACCCCTCCAAGCTCCTCCTGGACCCCTACGCGAAGGCGATCTCCGGCCAGGTCTCCCCCTCCCCCAGCCTGTACTCCTACAACTTCGATGACCCCAGCACCCGCAACGAGTCCGACTCGGCTGGCGCCACGATGCGCTCGATCGTCATCTCCCCGTTCTTCGACTGGGGCCACGACCGCCCGCCTGCCCACCCCTACCACGAGACGATCATCTACGAGGCCCACGTCAAGGGCATGACCGCGCTGCACCCGGAGATCCCCGCCGAGTTGCGCGGCACCTACGCCGGCCTCGCCCAGCGCCCCGTCATCGACCACCTCAAGGCGCTGGGCATCACCGCGATCGAGCTCATGCCCGTCCACCAGTTCGTCAACGACACCCACCTGCAGGAGAAGGGGCTGTCGAACTACTGGGGGTACAACACCATCGGCTTCTTCGCCCCGCACAACGCCTACGCCGCCTATGGCGAGGCCGGCCAGCAGGTCCAGGAGTTCAAGTCCATGGTCAAGGCCTTCCACGAGGCCGATATCGAGGTGATCCTCGACGTCGTGTACAACCACACGGCCGAGGGCAACCACATGGGCCCGACCCTGTCCTTCAAGGGCATCGACAACGCCGCCTACTACCGGCTCGTCGACGGGGACCAGGAGCACTACTTCGACACCACCGGCACCGGCAACTCCCTGCTCATGCGCTCCCCGGCGGTCCTGCAGATGATCATGGACTCCCTGCGCTACTGGGTCACCGAGATGCACGTCGACGGCTTCCGCTTCGACCTGGCCTCCACCCTGGCCCGCCAGTTCCACGAGGTCGACAAGCTCAGCGCCTTCTTCGACATCA
>ERZ773070.793-NODE-793-length-21326-cov-15.649476_pt1 | contig 21326 bp, 14 predicted proteins | sample MGYA00580618_ERZ773070 | MGnify/ENA primary metagenome ERZ773070 (study PRJEB29015, sample SAMEA2738023) | human oral metagenome | biome: human oral; feature: human-associated habitat; material: dental | place: China | collected 2019 ... | reverse complement strand
GCACCGGCCGCGGGCCGGGTGGTCGCCGCCGGCAGGTCGGCGCTGCCGGCGGCGGCCGTCAGGCGGCTGCGCAGCTGGGCGGCCAGGACGTCGGGGACGACGTCGGTCAGCTGGGTGCCGGCGCCGCGCCAGGTGCGCACGACGAGCCCCTCGGGGGTCGAGGTGAGGACGACGACGCGCCCGGCGGACGCCGAGCGCTGGGTCTCCTCGGCGATCACGGGAATCCGCTGCCCGCCGGCCCGCAGGGCCATAACGATGGCGTCGGAGCCGACCGCGGTGGAGGTCCGGGCGGCCAGTGCCCAGGCGGTGCCGACGGCAAGCGGGATGACCAGGACGAGAACCGTTACCGCGACCAGCACAAGGCGACGAGCCCCGAGGCCGCGACGCGTACGACCGGCGCCAGCGGCGTCGATGCCGGCCAGGGCCGCCGTGAGCAGTCCCGCCGTCGCGAGGGAGATGCCGGTGCCCGCCCACCCGGTGACCGTCACGGAGCCGGTCCCGTCGGGCAGAACGCCCATCGCGGTGGTCGCACGCACGGCCAGGAGGGCGAGGCCCAGGCCGCCGAGGGCGGCGAGCACGCCCGCTCGGGCGCGGTGGCCACGCCGCCCTGTCGTCACCAGGCCGCACAGCGCGAGCGCGGGCAGAATCGCCAGGAGCGCCCTGACCGCCAGCGCGAGCGTCGGGCTGGCCGTCAGTGCATCGATGTCCACGGGCACACCCAGGAGCGTATCGACGGCGGAGGGAGGGGGGACGGACACGGGGACGCCGGTGTCCGTGAGCAGGTAGCGCAGGCCAGCAGTGACACTGTCGGCCGAGGCGGTGCTCGCGGCCCTCCACCACGCGGGCGCCGCGGTGGCGACGACGGGCAGTACGGTGAGTACGAGCCGCACCGCGGAGCGGCGCACCACGACCATGAGGACCAGCAGGCAGGGGACCACCACAGCGGCGGTGACCGGGGCGGCCGCGACGAGAAGGGCCAGGAGGAGTCCGGCGACGGCGGCGGCCGTCGCCGAACCGGGCCCGTACTCCTCAATGGCCGCACCGCGGGCGATCGCCGGTGAGGCGGCGTCGTCGTCGGGGACGCCGGTCGTCGGCGAGGTCGGCCCCTCGTCGTCGCGGCTCGCGACGGGCCCGGAGACCCCCGACCATCCGCCCTCCGCGAGCCTCTCGAGCTCCTCGAACATGGTCGGCGGGGCAGCCTCCCCGCCATCCCCGGCCTCGTCGGACCCGTCCCGCTCCTCGAAGCGCCGCGCCACGGTCCCGGTCGTCGGCTCGGGCGCGCCGAACTCGGCATCATTCTCCTCGACGATCCGGGCGAGGGCGGCAGCGCGTCCACGCGGGGCCGCCGCATCGCCTGATGCGGCGGCCCCGCCCCCGACGGCGCCGGGGATGTCGACAGCAGGCGCCCCGTCATCGTCGTCGGTCCGCGCACTCGGACTCATTTCGTCCTGCGGGTCATCGGCGAGTTCGGCGAGGTCTTCGATGCGTTCGGAGGCGAAGCGGTCGAGGTCCGCCTTCTCCTGGGCGGTGGCGTGGTGGGCCCCGACCAGACCCGACAGGACCACGTCGCGCCGGTCGGCCCCGACCGCCCGCGCCAGAGCGGTCAGCGCCCACGGCAGGGCGAGATGGACCAGCACGGCCGTCAGACGCCCCTGCCCCACGGCCAGCAGGAGCGCGGGGGCCAGCGCCCAGGCCAGCGCCGCCCAGGCGCGCAGGCTCGTGCGCCGGGTAACGGTCCCGGCGGCGAACCAGGCGCCCAGGGCGGCCAGAGGCACGGCCGCCAGAAACAGCAGGTGGACCAGACCGTTACCGTCGAGTCCGAGGCGGCCGGCGACGGCCACGGGTGCTGCGAGCATCGCCAGCAGAGGGTCGGCGGCCGCCGTGTATCCGTCGCCCGAAGCGGCCCAGGTCGCCCAGGCCGCGTTCCACAGAGCGCGCGCCGTCAAGTCGAGACTGGCGCTGGCGCCGCCGGTGACGGTGCGGGTCATGAGCACTCGGCTCAGGCCGACTCCCGCCGCCAGAACGGCCACGGCGAGCGTGCCGGCCAGTACGAGTCGGCGGCGACGGGCCAGCGCCGCCAGCTCGCGCACCTCGAGTTCGCTGGGAGCGGTGGCGCGGGTGGAGCGTTCGCGCTCCTGGCGTGCGCGGTCTCGACGCACCGAGCGGATCTCGACGGGGTCGACATACAACCGGGTCAGAACCGAACGGCGCACGGTGGCGTGGGCCGCCAGGCGTCTGCGGCCCCGTCTGACGGCACCGGCGCGACGGGAGACCGTCAGGGCGGCTCTGAGCTCATCACGGGCCAGGGCGGGGGACTTGGTCAGCAGACGCCATCCGGCCCGGACGACTCCCAGGACGAGGAACCAGATCAGCAGCAGGCCGATGGGGCGAGTGGAGAATGTCGCCCAGGCGGTGAGCTGGGCGGTGCGGCGCGCCCGGAAGGAGCGCTCGGGATCCGGGTCGGGAGCGCGAACTCGCGGAGCCGAGAGGCGTGTGCACACGTCGGAGCGCCCGCGTCCGTCGTTCTGGGAGGGGCGCAGACCCAGGTAGCTGGCACGCCGATGCCGGATCACGGCCCGGGGGACGACAACGACGCGATGCCCGGCCAGGCGGACCGCCCGCGACAGCTCGAGGCCGTCATCGAAGACAGGGAAGGCTGGCGAGGTACCGCCCAGCTCCTCCCAGACGGCACGGTCGATGAGGGCTCCGGCGGTCCCGACCGCCAGGACGTCGGAGCGGTCGTCATGCTGACCCTGATCGATCTCGCCGGGCACGACATCGTTGGCCCGGCGCGCCGAGACAGTGGTGCGAAGCCCGACTTCGAGCAGGCGCTCGGGGCGGTTCCAGTCGACCTGCTTGGGGCCGACCAGCGCAGCGGAACGGGCCTCGGCGACCGCCGTCAGCAGAGCCTCCAGACAGGTCGGTGCGGGCGCGGCGTCGTCGTGAAGCAGCCAGAGCCAGTCGCAGCGGTGCCCGCCGTCGACCGCACCCCGAGAGCCGGTCTCCCCGGCGGCCGGCGCCTCGATGTCCTCGGGTGCGCGCGAGTCCTCCGGGCCGCCGACGTCCTGCGATGAGCGATCGGCCGCAGGCGAGTTCCGGCGCACGCCCGTCTCCACGAGGTCGGCGTACCGGTCCAGCCCCCGGACGACCGCGTCCCCGAACCCCTCAGCCTCCGGAACGCGCACGATGCGCGCCCGCGAGCGCGCATCGAGTCCCGAACCGGAGACGGCTTCTTCGACGGGGGTTCCGTCGCCCAGGCCGTTGCCACGCGAAGCGACGTCGATGAGGAGGACGACCCCAGGCGCCCGCGTCTGCCGGGCGACCGCCCGCAGAGTGCGACGCAGATAAGGCGTGACCCCGGCGGTGACGACGACCGCGAGCGCATCCGCTCCGGGAGGGCTCGAGGGGAGCAGGTCGGCGTCGGCCGGGCTCATACAGCGCGACGCTTGAGCTTGCGACGCTCCCGCTCGGACAGGCCGCCCCAGATGCCGAACCGCTCATCGTGGGCGAGCGCGTACTCAAGGCACTCCTCCCGAACTTCGCAGGAGGCGCACACGCGCTTGGCTTCGCGCGTGGAGCCGCCCTTCTCGGGGAAGAACGCCTCGGGGTCGGTCTGCGCGCACAGGGCGCGCTCCTGCCAGGCGAGTGGACCCTTGTCTCCTTCATCACCACCGAAGAGAAACAGTAGAGTCTGGTCGTCGGCTTCGTCCGTCTGCGCAAGCGGACCCTCTCCGAGGATGTTCCACACGATGGTTTCCCTTCAGGTCAGGGGCAGGTAACTACGCATGAATTACACGGGTGTGAGCGAAGAGAGTCAAGCCGGGGAGGGATATGTCACCCAATCGTGATCTTCGGCGTGATTCCAAGGAAAAACCCATGTAACGGAACGATAACGACGCCTCTCGAGACAGGATTTTGAGGGTTCCTCTACACGCCCCGAGGAGAACCTCTCGCACAGGGCTCGGCGTGGATCGCACGGGGGTCACCGCACTCGTTCCGCAGGCCTCCTGCGCCCCCTCGGGCGAGGCCGCCTCGCCCCGCTCGCACCGGAGCGAGGCGGCCCGCACGGACGCTTGAACAACGACCCGTTTCTGCTTGAATCACCCCATGATCGACGCCCTCGCCCAGGCTCTGCCCTCCACCACTGACTCGGATCGCCCGTGGTTGACGTGGTACTCCCCCGACGAGCGCATCGAGTTGACCGGGCACGTCGTGAGCATGTGGCAGGCCAAGTGCGCGGGCCTGGTCGCCGCGGAGGTCGGACCGGATGCGACGGTGCATCTGGAGATGACGCCGCACTGGCGGACGGTGACGTGGTGCGCAGGCGTCTGGCTGACGCGGGGTGCCATCCTTCTGCCTCCCATCGACGGAGCGCTTGTAGAAAAGCTACCAACGACGACTCCCAACCTGTCGGTGACATTCAGGAATCATTGGTTGTTCCCCCCAGCAGACGTTCAGGTTCTTGTGTCAAAGGAGTCCTTCGCGACGTGCTGGCCGACAGCCCTCCCGCCCCTCGCGCTCGATGGAATCGCCGAGGCCATGTCCTACGCCGACCGCTTCGACCCCCTCCCCGCCGAGGGGGACGAACCCGCGCTGCTGGTCGTTCACGACGGCGGGCTGCGCACGGTCAGCAGGGACGCCCTGGCGGCCAGCACGCCACGCGCCGCGGCCGAGGCGGCGCGAGCGGCGGGCGCACGGGCCCTCCTGGTCCGGGAGGAGACCACTGAGCGGGCGATGCTCGGGGTTCTGGCCGCATGGCAGACGGGGCTGACGGCTCTGCTCGCATCTCCCGACGCCGATGCCTCCCTGATCGCCGCGGCGGTGCGGCAGGAGGGCGCGGCGGGCGCCTGAGAGAGCCCTGAGGAGCTCGGCGCCACCACCGCCCCAAGGTCAGGGGACGTCGGCCTGAGCGACCACGCCCTCCCCCTCGATGGTGAGCACGCGCTCGTCGGCGCCGACGAACAGCGCCTGGCCGCACGCGAGCGTCTGTCGACCCGCGGGACTCGTCACCGTCGTCCTCCCCTGGGTCGCCAACAGGATCCTGGGTCCCCGCCCGGGCACCTGCACCCGGCCGTCCGCCGGGACGACCGTGGTCACGAGCAGCTCGAAATCGTCCACGGGCGCGTAGTAGGCGCGGGTGGCGTGCGAGAGGTACTCCGGCGCCGGGCGCACCGGCGGGGCGGCGACGTAGTCGACGCAGGCGAGCATCTCGGGCACGTCGACGTGCTTGCTGGTCAGCCCCGCGCGCAGCACGTTGTCGGAGGAGGCCATGATCTCGACTCCGAGCCCGCTGATGTAGGCGTGCACGCTGCCCGCGGGCACGAAGAGGGCCTCCCCCGGCTGCAGCGTGACCGGGTTGAGCAGCAGCGCTGCGGCGACCCCGGGGTCTCCCGGGAAGGCACGGGCCATGACGACGGCGTTGGCGTCCACGCGCGGCGACGGGGACGCCCCCTGGCTGATGCGCGCGGCGATCTCGGCGACGAGCTCATCGATCTCCACAGTCGTGGGACGGGCGTCCTCGGATACCAGGTCGGTGAAGACCTGACGGATGCCGAAGCGGGTGGGATTCAGGCGCAGGGTGCGCCGCATGCGGTGAGCGAGGGCGGAGTCGAGTCCCGCCAGGACCTCGGCGGCGCGGCGCGGGGCGCGGAAGCCGGCGACGGCCTCGTAGCGACTGAGCGCCAGGACCATCTCCGGCTTGTGATTGGCGTCCTTGTAGGAACGGGCGGGATCGTCCAGGGCCAGGCCGGCCTCGTTCTCGAGCTGGAAGCCCTCGGTCGCCTGCTCCAGGGAGGGGTGGACCTGCAGCGACAGCGCCTGGTCGGGGGCGATGAGCTTGAGGAGGAAGGGCAGCTGGGGACCGAACCGACGGACGACGTCCTCGCCCAGCAGCCGCTGCGGGTCCGCATCGATGAGATCGGCCAGCGTACGCGGACCAACCGCGAGCCGGGTCGGTCCGCATGGGTGGGAGCCGTACCACTGCTCCGCCCACGGGTGGTTGTCAGGGCGCTCGCCGAGCAGCTCAGGGATGGCTGTCGTCGAGCCCCAGTCGTATGACTGGCGTGCACCGATGAGTCGTTCCATAACGCGCACGCTAACCCATAGCCCCGCCCGGCGAGACCGACGCGGGGCGAGGGGCTCGACGCGGCGTGGCGCGCCCCGTATGAGTCACACTGTGTCCATGCGAGGCATCATCCTGGCCGGAGGCTCCGGCTCACGACTCAACCCGATCACCCTGGGAACCTCCAAGCAGCTCCTGCCGGTCTATGACAAGCCGATGATCTACTACCCGCTGAGCACGCTCATGCTCGCAGGCATCCGGGACGTCCTGGTCATCACGACGCCGCACGATGCTCCCGCCTTCCATCGTCTGCTCGGCGATGGGGAGCGCCTGGGGGTGTCCATCTCCTACGCCGTCCAGAAGGTCCCCGACGGCCTGGCCCGGGCCTTCGTGGTCGGCGCGGAGTTCATCGGCTCCGAGCCGGTCGCCCTGGTCCTGGGCGACAACATCTTCTACGGCCCCGGTATGGGGACCCGGCTGCGCCGCCACACCCGTCCCGAGGGCGGCATCGTGTACGCCTACCAGGTGGCCGACCCGACGGCCTACGGCGTCGTGGAGTTCGACGCCGATTCCCGGGTGGTCTCCATCGAGGAGAAGCCGGTCCGCCCGCGCTCCGACTACGCGATTCCCGGCCTGTACTTCTACGACAACGACGTCGTCGGGATCGCTGCGGCCCTCGAGCCGTCGGAGCGCGGCGAGTACGAAATCACCGATGTCAACCGCGCCTACCTGAGAGCGGGCCGCCTGGCGGTCGAGGTCCTCCCCCGCGGCACCGCCTGGCTGGACACGGGCACCTTCGACTCGTTGGCCGATGCGACCGGCTTCGTGCGCACCGTCGAGCACCGGCAGGGCCTCAACATCGGCTGCCCCGAGGAGGTCGCCTGGCGCATGGGCTTCATCGACGACGACGGCCTGCGCGCCCGCGCCGAGCCACTGGCCAAGTCCGGCTACGGGACCTACCTGCTGGGGCTGCTGGACCGCGGGCGGGGGTGATCGGGGCCGTCCCGAGCATGGCGCCCCGGCCGGGGCGCCGACGGGCCGCGCGCAGCCGCCGGGTGACTCCCCCCACTTTCTGTTCACTTCTTCTGATTCGTTGTCTACATTTGAACGCGCTCGAATCGGAACGAAAAATGAACGGACACGGTGACGCCCATGACAGGCACGCTCTCGCAGCCCCAGTTCGACGTCCTCAACGCCCTTCTGCGCGAGGACGCCCCCCTGACGCAGCGGCAGATCCACGAGTCGACCCGGATGTCGCTGGGCACGGTCAACACCGCCGTGCGCACGTGCGAGGCCGCCGGGTACATCGCCGAGCGGCGGATCACGCCGGCCGGCCGGGAGGCGCTGGAGCCCTACCGGGTCGGCAACGCGATCATTATGGCCGCGGGCCTGGCCCAGCGCTTCGCCCCGGTCTCCTACGAGCGTCCCAAGGGCATGCTGCGCGTGCGCGGCGAGATCCTCATCGAGCGGCAGATCGAGCAGCTGCACGAGGCCGGCATCACCGACATCACCGTGGTGGTGGGCTACAAGAAGGAGTACTTCTTCCACCTGGCGGACCGGTTCGGGGTCACGATCGTCGTCAACGACGACTACGTGAACCGCAACAACAACGGCTCGCTGTGGGCGGTGCGCGAGCGCCTGGGCAACACCTACGTGTGCTCCTCGGACGACTACTTCACCTCCAATCCCTTCGAGTCCCACGTCTACCAGGCGTACTACGCGGCCCAGTACGTCGAGGGCCCCACCCAGGAGTGGTGCATCTCCACCGGACCCGGCGGGCGGATCACCGGCGTGACGGTCGGCGGCCACGACGCCTGGACGATGATGGGCCACGTCTACTTCGACCGCGCCTTCTCCGCCGGCTTCCGACGCATCCTGGAGGAGGTCTACGAGCTGCCGGAGACTGCGCCCAAGCTGTGGGAGCAGATCTACATCGAGCACATCAAGGACCTCGACATGGTCATCCGGCGCTACCCGGCCGGGGTGGTCAACGAGTTCGACTCGCTCGACGAGGTCCGCGGCTTCGACCCCATGTTCATGAACAACCTCGACTCCGAGATCTTCGAGAACATCGCCCGGGTCCTGGGATGCAGCAAGAACGACGTGCACAGCTTCTACCCGCTCAAGCAGGGCATCACGAACCTGTCGTGCCACTTCGCCGTGGGCGAGGAGCAGTACGTCTACCGGCACCCGGGCATCGGCACGGACAAGATCGTCGACCGCAGCGCCGAGCTCGAGGCGCTGAACCTGGCCCGGGACCTGGGCATCGACCGCACCTTCATCACCGGGGACCCCGCCAAGGGCTGGAAGATCTCACGCTTCATCCCCGACTCGCGCAACCTGGACGCCTCCCGCCCCGCCGAGCTGGAGCAGGCCATGCGCATGGACCGGGAGCTGCACGACTCCGGCAGGACCCTGTCCCGGAGCTTCGACTTCGTCGGCGAGGGCGTGAAGTACGAGCAGATCCTCAAGGGCTACGGCCCCATCGACGTCCCCAGGTACTTCGAGCTGCGGGGCAAGGTCATGCGGCTCAAGGAGCTCGCCGACGCCGACGGCTTCCCCCAGGCCCCCAGCCACAACGACTTCTTCCCTCTGAACTTCCTGGTCGACCCCGCCGGCCACCTCGACCTCATCGACTGGGAGTACGCCGGCATGTCCGACGTCGCCAGCGACTTCGGCACCATGGTGGTGTGCGCCCAGCTGTCGATCGCCCAGGGCGACCGGGCGCTGGAGTTCTACTTCGGCCGCACGCCCACCGAGCGCGAGCGGCGCCACTTCTGGTCCTACGTGGTCTTCGCCGGCTGGTGCTGGTACGTGTGGGCGCTGGCCAAGGAGGCCGAGGGCGACGACGTCGGCGAGTGGCTCCTCATCTACTACCGTCACGCCGTCGACCACGTCGACCGGCTCCTGGCCGACTACGAGACGGCCTGTCCCACCACCCCGTCGCTCTCCCCCTCGAAGTGAGGTTCCTGTTATGAAGTACGGAGTTCTCAGCGGCATGCTCTGGGGCCTGGACACCGTGGTCCTGGCCATGGCCCTCGCGCTCATCCCGTTCGCGGGCTCGCCCGACGCCCCCCTGACCGGCGCGTTCCTCCACGACGCGGCCAGCGCCGTCATCCTGCTGGTCTACATGGCGGTGCGCGGGCGCCTGCGGGACACGCTGACGGCCGTCCGCACGCGCAGCGGCAAGGCCGTCATGCTGGCGGCTCTGCTGGGCGGGCCGGTCGGCATGAGCGGCTACCTCATCGCCATCAACAACATCGGGCCGGGCTACACGGCGATCATCTCCACCTTCTACCCCGCCTTCGGCACGCTGCTCGCCTTCCTCCTGCTCAAGGAGCGCATGCGGCCCGGCCAGATCATCGCCCTCCTGGTCGCCCTGGCGGCCGTGGCGGTCAGCGGCTGGTCCAGCGACGCGCCCACCGGCTCGGCCCTGCTCGGGGTGCTCGGGGCGCTCGGGTGCGTGGTCGGCTGGGGCTCCGAGGCCGTCCTGCTGGCCTGGGGCATGCGGGACGACGCTGTCGACAACGAGACGGCGCTCCACATCCGCCAGACCACCTCGGGCCTGGCCTACCTGGTCGTCGTCATCCCCGTCTCGGGCTCGTTCCACTTCGCCATCCGCGAGGCCGCCGTCTCGACGGCGACCGGAGTGGTCGCCCTGGCGGCCCTGACGGGGGCGGCCTCCTACCTCTACTACTACAAGGCCATCGACACCATCGGCGCCTCGCGCGGAATGGCGCTGAACATCTCCTACTCCGCCTGGGCCGTCGTCTTCGCGCTGGTCCTGCAGAGAACCGTGCCGTCCGCCCTGCAGATCGTCTGCTGCGTCGTCACCCTCGTGGGCACCGTGCTCGCCGCCACCCCCGACTGGCGCGACCTGCGGCCCACCCGGCGACCGGCCCGCGGGCCCGCGGAGGAGCCCGACGCGGGCCGGGAGGGCCCCGAGCCCGGTCGACGGCAGGACGCCGCGCTGGAGGCCCCGCGCCCCTGACGCCGGCGGCGCCGGCTGACCGCCCCCGGCACCCGTGACACCGGCCACCCGCGTCCTCCCTAGGTCTCTGTGAGGGCCCTGTGAGAGGATTCGGGCCGGTACCCCGGAGCCGGGGCCGGTCGATCTCGATGGGAGTCACGGATGACCACGGATGAGTGGGCTGACCCGCAGGTGCTGCACAGGGTCCACCTGCTGCTGACCAGGATGCTCGCCGAGCTCGACCGCGTGTGCAGGCAGCTGGGCGTCTCCTACGCCGTGTACGGCGGGACGGCCATCGGCGCCGTGCGCCACAAGGGCTTCATCCCCTGGGACGACGACGTCGACGTCATGATGACGCGAGACGACTACGAGCGGTTCCTCGCCGAGGCGCCCTCCCTGCTCGGCGAGGAGCTCCGGGTGGACAACACCCGCACGATGCGCGACTACCCGTTCATGTTCTCCAAGCTGGTCCTCAAGGGCACCCTGCTCATCCCCGAGTTCGCCAAGGACTCGACCTACCGCATGCCGATCTCCCTGGACATCCTGCCGGTTGACAACCTGCCCGACTCCCCGCGCGCCTTCCGCGCCATGAGCCGGCGCACCTGGCTGTGGGGGCGCCTGCTGTTCCTGCGCGGGACGCCCCGGCCCTACCTCATCGGGATCACGGGAGCGCGGCGGGCCGCGATCTACACCGTGACCACGACCGTCCACTGGGCCATGCGCTGCCTGGGCCTGACCCCGCGATTCCTCCAGTCCCGCTGGGAGAAGGCGGCCCGACGCTACGAGCACGTCAAGACCAGGCGCATGGCGGACTTCTCCATGCGCGACCCCGAGAACTGGGCGCTGACGCGCGAGGAGCTCTTCCCCGTCCAGGAGGTGCCCTTCGAGGACATCACGGTCATGCTGCCCCACGAGTACGACACGCTGCTGCGCCGCGGCTACGGCGACTACATGGAGCTGCCGCCGGAGGACCAGCGGCGCAACCACAAGCCGCACATTGTCGACTTCGGTCCTTATGAGAGTACCCTCCCCTGAGGGTCCTGAGCGCACCCGCCGCGATGGGGTCCCGTGGCGGCCCCGGGCTGGAAGGGGGCCGGCCCGCGCATAGGTTCCCACCGCCCATCCGCCTCAGGAGGCACGAGCATGTCCGCACCGGAGACGTCGCAGACCCGCGACTACTTCTGGAACACCGCCGCGTCCCTCATGCTGTCCCTGACGACGGCGGTCCTGCTCCTCGTCGTCCAGCGCAGCGCCGGCCTGTGGGCGGCGGGCGTGTTCGCCCTGGCCAACTCCGTCGGGCAGCAGTTCCAGGCCCTGGGCATGTACGAGGTGCGCACCTACCACGTCACCGACGCCCGCCACCGCTTCTCCTTCGGCACCTACCTGGCCACCCGCCTGGTGACCGTGGGGGCCATGATCGCCGGCATCATCGGGTACGCGGTGGTCTCTGGGACCGACCTGACCGGCGCGCTCCTGATCGCCATGATCGCCTCCTTAAGGGTCTTCGACGCCTTCGAGGACGTCTTCTACTGCGAGTTCCAGCGGGAGGGGAGGCTGGACATCGCGGGGAAGGCCTGCTTCTTCCGCACCCTGGCCACCATCGCGGTCTTCTCCGGGGTGCTCGTGGCCAGCGGGAGCATGCTCGTGGCCGCCGCCGTCACCCTGGTCGTCTCGACGATCGTGCTGCTGGGCGCCTACCTGCCGCCCGCCAGGGGCATGTTCGAGCTGCGGCCGCGCTGGGAGCTGCGGCCCATCGGGCAGGTCCTGGTCGAGTGCCTGCCGCTGTTCCTCGCCTCGTTCATCGCCCTGTACCTCGCCAACGCGCCCAGGTTCGCCATCCACCGCTACCTCGACCCCGAGCGGCAGGGCTACTTCGCGATCATCTTCATGCCGGCCTTCACCATCAACCTGCTCTCCTTCGTCATCTTCCGCCCCCTGCTCACCCAGATGGCCAACCGATGGGTGGGTGCGGACCGGGCCGGGTTCGCGGCGATCGTCAGGAAGGGCCTGCTGGGGACCCTGGTCGCCTTCGCGGCAGTCGCCCTGGCCACCTACACGATCGGCGCCCCCGCCCTCCGCCTCGTCTACGGCACGGACGTCTCCGGCTCCATGCTCGAGCTCATGGTGCTGGTGACCGGAGGCGCACTGAACGCGGCGGGAGTGGTCCTCTACTACGCGCTGACGACCATGCGGCTGCAGCGGCTCGTCTTCGCGGGGTACGTCGCCGCGGCGGTGGCAATCACCCTCCTGTGCGCCGCGCTCGTCCCCGCCCACGCCCTCCTGGGCGCCTCCGCGGCCTACGCCGGGGCGATGGCGGTCCTCGTGGCCTTCTTCCTGGCGAGCCTGCTCCTGGCGCTGCGCAGGGCCGTCTCCAGGGCCCCAGCGGCCTGAGCGGCCGGCGTCGTCGGGACGCCGCCGAGAGCCCGGTGGGCCCGGCCCGGCGGCCTCGGCCCGGGCCCGCTCACAGGGTCGGCACGTAGGCCGCCAGGCGCTCCATGGAGTCGCCCGGGGTGAAGCCGGCCGCCTCGATCTTGGACAGGTCCAGGGCGGAGCTGAGGGGGCGCGGGGCGATGCCCTCCCGGTCGGCGTAGTACTCGGCCGTCGTCACCGCCGTGACCTCGGCGGGATCGTGGCCGACGAGCTCGTAGACGCGCCTGGCGACGTCGCACCAGGAGACGACCGGGCCCTCCCCCGACAGGTTGTAGGTGCCCGGCTCGGCGCCGGTGGACAGCAGGTGGATGATGCCCGCGGCGAGGTCGGCGGTGAAGGTCAGGCGCCCGGTCTGGTCCGCCACAACCTTCGGGGCGATGCCGCGCTCCGCTAGAGAGGCCATGGTCCGCACGAAGTTCCTGCCGTCGCCGACCACCCAGGAGGTGCGCACGAGGTAGTGGCGGGGGACGGTCTGGACGGCGGCGTCGCCCCCGGCCTTGGACTGGCCGTAGACGCCGAGCGGGCTGGGCGGCTCGTCCTCGGTGTGGACCTCGGCGGTGCCGTCGAAGGTGTACTCGCTCGAGATGTGCACGAGGGTCAGGCCGCGCGCGGCGCACTCGCGGGCGAGGTTGGCCGGGCCGGCGGCGTTGGCCCGCCACGCCAGGCGGCGCCCGTCGGGGGTCTCGGCGCCGTCGACGTCGGTCCAGGCGGCGGCGTTGACGACGACGTCGTAGGCGGCCCAGTCCCACGCGGCCACCTGGGCGGCGTCGGAGATGTCCGCCTCGGGCAGGTCGACGCCGGTGGCGGCGTAGCCGGCCGCGGGGAGGCGGGCCATGAGCTCGCGGCCCAGCTGGCCGCGGGCGCCGGTGACCAGCACGCGCCAGCCGCGCTCCGGCGCCGTCGCGAAGGGGGTGACGTCCGCCAGGCGCGGGTGGGCCCGGTCCTTGTCGGACAGGATCGCCCGCTCCAGGGGGATGGGCCAGGGCACGGCGGCGGTCTCGTCGGCGAGGTTGAGGAAGGTGTAGGCCGCCTCGGGCGACCAGTGGTCGTTGACCAGGTAGGTGTAGGCGGTGCCCGGCTCCAGGGTCTGGTAGGCGTTGCCCACGCCCCGCGGCACGAGCACGGCCACCGACGGGTCGATCTCGCAGGTGTAGACCGCCCCGAAGCTCGGCCCCTCGCGCAGGTCCACCCAGGCCCCGAAGACGCGCCCGGTGGCCACCGAGACGAACTTGTCCCACGGCTCGGCGTGGATGCCGCGGGTGACGCCGGCCTCCTCGTTGAAGGAGATGTTGTTCTGCACCGGCCCCAGATCCGGCATCCCGAGGCCGGTCATCTTCTCGCGCTGCCAGTTCTCCTTGAACCATCCGCGGCTGTCCCCGTGGACGGTCAGGTCGAGGCGCAGAAGGCCGGGGATCGGCGTGCGGTGAATGGCCAGAGACTTGCCCGTGTCGACCATGTCAGCTCTTCCCGACTCGTGCGGCTCACGCCACGACGTGGCGGCCCAGGTTCCTCACTCCGGCCCAGTTCCTGGCCAGAGCGGCCCTGGGAAGGAGGGAGCCGGCGTGCAGGCGCGAGGAGATGTGAAGCCGGGCCACGCGCGCGGCGCGGCCCCAGCCGAGCTGGTCCATCTCGGCTGCCATCTGGAGGAAGAAGCGGCGCTCCTCCCCGAACCTGGTGCCCTCCAGGGCGCGCCAGGAGGAGTCGGAGCCCGAGTGGCGGCGGTAGAGGAAGGCCGCGGTCGGGTCGTAGAGCAGGCCGCCGCCCTGCATGGCGACGTCGCACACCAGGGCCACGTCCTGGACCACGTCGTAGCCCTCGCGGAAGCCGATGCCGAGAATCGTCTCCGCGCGCCAGGCCAGCGACGGGAAGTAGAGCCAGTCGCCGCGCAGGATCGAGACCGCCAGGGCCTCGCCGCGCAGGAGCTGGGGGACCCGCCTCGGGGGCATGTAGAAGCCCTTGACCCTCTCGACCATGGTGTGGGAGGGCGCGCCGTGCTCGTCGATCACGAAGACGCCCGGCTGGAAGATGCTCGCCCCCGGGCAGCGCCGGGCCGCCCGCACGAGCCACTCGACGTAGTTGGGGAGCATGACGTCGTCGGCCCCCATGACCTGCACGAGCGGGTTCTCGACGAAGGTCAGGCACTTGCGGTAATTGCCGTTGGCTCCGAGGTTGGTCTGGTTGCGCTCGTACGTGACGCGCGGGTCCCCCAGGGCCGCGAACCAGCCCGGGATCGAATCGTCAGGGTAGCCGTCGTCGACCACGATGAGGCGCCAGTCCGGGTTGGACTGCCGCAGCACGCTGCGCACAGCCTCCTTCATCATGGACACGTCGCCGTAGAAGGGGAGCAGGATGTCGACAGTCACAGGGAGTTCCTTTACGAGCGGTTGAGGCTGTGGGAGAGACGGCGGCACACGACGGCCTCCCAGCGAGACGCCACGGCCACCGGCCTCGTACCACGATAGCGGACACGGGCGGCGCGGGCCCCCGACCGCCCGGTGCCGCGGCTCTCACGGCCGGAAGAGGGGGACCACCTTGTTGTCGAATACGGACAGCGCCGAGCCGATGGCCATGTGCATGTCGAGGTACTGGTACGTTCCCAGGCGTCCACCAAAAATCACCCGCGGCTCCTGCGTGGCTAGCTCCCGGTAGGCACTGACTTTCTCCCGATCCTCAGGGGTGTTGACAGGGTAGTAGGGCTCGTCACCCTCCTCGGCGAACCGTGAGTACTCCTTCATAATAACGGTCCTGCCCCCGGGGTAGTCACGCTCCGGGTGGAAGTGGCGTGGCTCGATGATACGGGTGTAGTCCCGGTCCAGGTCCGGGTAGTTCATAACGCTCGTCCCCTGGAAGTCCCCCGTGCTCGGGTACTCCGTCTCGAAGTCGATGGTGCGCCACGACAGCCGGCCCAGTGAGTAGTCGAAGTACCGGTCGAGTGGGCCCGTGTACACGATGGGCAGACGCCCCCGGAGCGCCTCCCTGTGGTAGGGCTGGGACTTGTCAAAGAAGTCGGTACCAAGACGGACCTCAATGTTCGGGCTCTCTACCATCCTCCCCAGCCACGCGGCGTAGCCGTCGGTCGGAAGCCCTTCGTGGGTGTCGTTGAAGTAGCGGTTGTCGTACGTGTAGCGCACCGGGAGTCGGGATATGACCGAAGCGGGCAGATCCCTGGGATCCGTCTGCCACTGCTTGCGGGTGTAGTTCCTGACAAAGGCCTCGTACAGCGGTCTCCCGATGAGTGAAACACCCTTGTCATCGAGGTTCTCCGGATCCTTTCCTGACAGCTCCCCCGCCTGCTGCGCCACCAGCGCCCGGGCCTCGTCCGGCGTGTAGGCAGCCGAGAAGAACTGGTTGATCGTCCCCAGGTTGATGGGCATCGGGTAGACGACGCCGTCGTGAGTGGTGTAGACATGGTGGACGTAGGAGGTAAAGGTCGTAAACCGGTTCGCGTACTCCCACACGCGCTCGTTGGATGTGTGGAAGAGGTGCGCACCGTACTTGTGCACCTCGATCCCGGTCCTGGGGTCGGGCTCGGAGTAGGCGTTCCCACCAATGTGGCTGCGCCTCTCGATAATGAGCACCTTGAGCCCGAGTTCACTTGCGCAACGCTCGGCCACGGTCAGGCCGAAGAAACCCGAACCCACGATGACGATGTCATGCCCCATGTTCTACCGCCTCTCAGTACTAGTCCGCTGCCGAGCCGTCGTCGGGTATGTCCCTCACCCCGGGGCGGAGCGCGTCCATCTCCATCCTCAGCAGGGCAAGCTCCTCCACGATCCGCCGTCGCTCCTCGTCGGCGCGCGAGAGGTCCACGCTGAACTGCAGGGACAGCAGCAGCATAATGACCCCCGCCAGGAAGAAGGCCAGGTTCAAGGGCACCTGGACGCCGACCAGACGAGCTGCCCGACGAAGAATGCCGGGAAACAACGAGACCATGGCAACACCCAGCGCGATAACGAGCCACCACGTCGCGTACCGCTCCTTCATCCCCTGGTTGCGCATCCGCAGGAAGATACTGACCAGGACGACCAAGGCGAAGACGACCCCGAGCCAGTACGCCGAGGTCATACGGCCACCTTCTCGCGGTCCGCCTCGAAGACGCTGAGCGGGTGGCTGACACCAGGGCGGCTCAGGGACACCCCCAGCGCCAGGAAGGCCCTCATGAGGAAGCGCGCCGCCTTCAAGGGGCTCTGGGACGGGACCCCACCAGCGCGTGGGCGCATGGCGACGGCAGCCTGGCGCACACGCAGCCCGTTGCGCCTGGCGATGACCAGCGCCTCGATCGTGTCCCCGAGGTACTCTGCAGGATAGTCGTGCGCGAAGATCCTGATCGCACGACGTCCTGAGAGCTTGAACCCGGAAGTGGTGTCCGTCAGACGAGTGCCGCACACACGTGACAGGATAAGAGACAGTACCTTCATCGCCCACTGCCTGGGGCCGTGCACCGCGTAGTTCCCCCGCCCGGCGAAGCGGGCGCCAATGACCACGTCGGCGCCCTCCGCCTCGGCGGTGGCCAACAGTGCGGCGATGTCTGCCGGGTTGTGCTGGCCGTCGGCGTCGAGCTGGACGGCACGCCGGTAGCCGTGCCGCTCGGCGTACAGGTAGCCAGCCCGCATGGCACCGCCGACCCCGAGGTTGACCGGCAGGTCGAGCACCTTCGCGCCCGCCTGGCGGGCGACACGGACAGTGCCGTCGGTCGAGCCGTCGGAGACCACCAGTACGTCCGTCTGCGGCCCGAGGACCCGACGGACCTCCTCGACGACAGGACCGAGGACAGCCTCCTCGTTCCAGGCCGGCACGATGACCAGGGTCTCGCGCAAGGCAAGGGATGCGATTGTCATGAGACTCCTACTTCCACGAACTTCACCCACTATAGGTGGAGCCTACGGCACGCGGACGCAGACCTCGACATCCACGTGACCTCCCCCACTATACGCGGTTCCGCACGAGGCCGGGTCTGGATAGCCAGAGTCCCAGCGCGGGTGCCAGGGGTTCCGAGGGCAGGCCCGGATTCCCTCCCGTCCCAGTCGGGAAGGCGCCGACAGATCCGTGGCCCGCCTCAAGACGAACGTGACGGGCACGTCCCCCGTGTAGCTGCTGCCCGGGAACGGACGACATCCTGGACGATCCGGCTGTACTCGCGGGCGCGTACAGGCCAGGTCCACTGGGTGACGAGCTCGGACGACGCCAGGGGATCCGGTGCGATGAGCGCGTCCGCAAGGGTCGCAATGAGGGAGTCGAGGGTGCGGTGCGGGCAGATACGTACAGGCGCGCCGGAGTCATGCAGCAGGCGGGCCCCGGGCACCTCGTAGGTGACCACACGTCCGGCCTCGGCGATCGCCTCCGGCCAGACCTTCGGCCTCGTGGGGTCCAACGGCTCGGTCAAGTCCACCCTGCTCAAGACCATGGCCAGGATCCTCTCACCTGACTCCGGGTCGATCGTTACCAACGGCAAGGTCACGGCTCTCTTGGAGCTCGGAGCTGGCTTCCACCCCGAGCTGTCCGGTCGGGACAACGTCTACCTCAACGGCTCGATCCTAGGCCTGTCCCAGAAGGAGATCGACTCCAAGTTCGATGAGATCGTCGACTTCGCCGGGCTGGAGCAGTTCATCGACCAGCCAGTCAAGAACTACTCCTCAGGCATGTACGTCCGCCTGGGATTCGCCGTGGCCATCAACGTCGACCCGGACATCCTCATGGTCGACGAGGTCCTGGCCGTCGGCGACGAGGAGTTCCAGACCCGTTGCATGGAGAAGTTCGACGAGTTCGCCCAGGCGGGCAAGACCATCATCCTCGTCTCTCACGCCCTGGGAACCGTCCGCGACATGTGCGACCAGGTGGCCTGGCTCTCCCACGGACGTATCCTGGAGGTAGGTGACCCGGACGAGGTCATCGACAAGTACCAGAGCCGTTCCCACGACAAGATCATGACCCAGGAGGCCTCCGAAGGACTAGGGGGCCCCGTCCAGATCGACTCCTGCAGGATGATCGTGGATGGCTCTCCCACGAAGACGGTCCGGACCGGCGACATGGTGAAGTTCCGTATCGCCTACACATCGACACAGGATATGGAGGACGAAGTCGCAGTATCGTTCCAGCTCCGCGCACACACCGGCCAGCCCCTGAGCGCCCCCAACACGCACAACAGCGGCCTGGGATTCCGTCCCCGGACCGGCCAGGGCGTCCTAGAACTCGAGGTACCACGCCTTCTCCTCCTTCCTGGGCAGTACGACGTGGGAATCGCCGTCCACCTAGCAGGCACACCACAGCGTTTCGACTACAAGCTTAACGCCCTCCACTTCAAGGTGCTGCAGGGCTCCCCCTTCGATGGTGCAGGCTACTTCACCCTCGATGGCCGTTGGGCCAGCAATAGTTGATCCACACCCACCACCGACAGACCTAGAGAGGCCGCTCAACAATGCCAGAGACTCCTATTGTCTCAGTCGTCATCGTCAACTACAGGGGCGCTGAGGACACCATCCGGTGCCTCCGTGACTTCGCTGAGATAGACTGGCCGCAGGACCACCTCGAGCTGGTGGTGGTGGACAACGCCTCCGGCGACGACTCGGTCAGGCGCATCCGCGAGGCCGTCCCCTACGCCAAGGTGATCGCCTCCAAGCGGAACACCGGGTTCGCCGGTGGCTGCAACCTGGGGGTACGCAGGTCCAGGGGCGAGTACATCGCGTTCATTAACTCGGACGCCCGGCCGGGAAAGACGTTCCTCTCCGCCGCAGTCCCGGTCCTGCGCGAGCACGAGGACGTCGGCGCCGTCGCCACCAAGGTCCTGGACTGGGAGGGCAAGGCCATCGACTTCGTCGACGCCGGAATGTCCTGGTACGGGCAGGCGTTCAAGATCGGGGTCGGGGCTCCGGCGCCTGAGGGGCTGGAGGCAGAGCGCGATGTCCTCTTCGGTACCGGGTCCTCCCTCATTATGCGCAAGGACGTGTTCGAGGAGGTCGGCGGCTTCGACGAGGACTACTTCATGTTCTTCGAGGACGTGGATCTCGGGTGGCGCCTGTGGCTCCTGGGCTACCGGGTCCGCTACGTGCCCGCCTCAGTCTCCTACCACCGTCATCACGCCTCCATGTCCTCGGTGGGCAGTTGGCGAGAGAAGTACCTGCTGGAGCGGAACGCCCTCTACACCATCTACAAGAACTACGACGCCGGGAATCTGGAGCACTTCCTGCCGGGCGCCATGGCTCTGGCGATCCGCCGTGGGGTCCTCCTGGGAGGGGACGATCCCTCCAGCCTCGACCTGGCCCACGGGAACATCCCCGGTGAGCTCCCCACGATGGAGATCTCCCGGACCGCGGCAGCCTCCGCCTACGCCCTGGACGAGTTCGTACGTAATATCGGGCGTCTGTCGGCCAAGCGTCGCGCGCTCCAGCAGTCCCGCCTGCGCCCCGACTCCGAGATCCTGCGTCTTTTCGGCGACCCGCTCCGGCCGAACCTGGTGGAGAAGGAGTTCCAGTCCACCTACCGTGACGTCGTCAGAGCCTTCGACATTAAGAAGGCCTTCGTGCGCAAGCGCCGTATCGCGGTCATGACCGCTGACACCGTCGCCAAGGCCATGGCTGGGCCGGCCATCCGAGCCTGGCATATCGCCTCCGCCCTCTCCCAGGAGCACGACGTCCAGCTGGTCACTACCGGTCCGTGCAGCCTCACCAACGACTCCTTCCGGATCCGGCACGTCAACCCCTTGCAGATCGTCGAGGTCGAGAAGTGGGCCGATGTGATCATCTTCCAGGGCATGATCATGCACGAGAATCCGGTGATCGCCGCCTCCAAGAAGGTCATCGTGGCCGACATCTACGACCCGATGCATCTGGAGCAGCTGGAGCAGGGACGCGACCTGGGAAAGAAGGCCCGGCGCAACGTTGTACGCGACACCACCGCCGTGCTCAACCAGCAGATCCGTCGCGCTGACTTCCTCATGTGCGCCTCCGCCAAGCAGCGTGACTTCTGGCTCGGGACCATGGCCGCCATGGGGCGCGTCAACCCCCAGAACTACGACGCCGACGAGTCCTTGGACTCCCTCATCTCGATCGTTCCCTTCGGCGTCGGGGACACGCCCCCGGTCCACGTCAAGCGCATGGTGCGCGGCGTCATCCCCGGCATCAACGAGGACGACAAGATCATTCTGTGGGGCGGCGGCATCTACAACTGGTTCGACCCACTCACCCTCATCCGCGCGATCGACAAGGTCAAGGACGTGATCCCCAACGTCCGCCTGCTCTTTATGGGCGTCAAGCACCCCAACCCGGCTGTCCCCGAGATGCGGATGGTGGGCGAGGCGCACCGCCTGGCAAGGCGGCTCGGGCTCTTCGGCACCCACGTCATCTTCAACGAGGAGTGGGTGGCCTACGAGGACCGCCAGAACTTCCTCCTGGAAGCCGATCTCGGCGTCTCCACACACCTGGACCACATTGAGACCACGTTCTCCTTCCGGACCAGGATCCTCGACTACCTGTGGGCCTCGTTGCCGATCGTGTGCACGGGCGGGGACTCATTCGGGGAGGTCGTGGAGAACGAGGGCCTGGGACGTACCGTTCCAGCCGAGGACGTGGATGCCCTCGTGGCGGCTCTCATCGAGGTCCTCTCGGACGACGAGCTGGCCGGTCAGATGCGGGACAACGTCGCCCGGGTCGCGAACGACTACCGCTGGTCCAAGGCCTTGGAGCCCCTCATTGAGTTCTGCCGGGACCCGCACCGGGCCCCCGACCTCGTCCTGCCCGGCAACCGGTCCATTGACTCACCCGTCCACGTCACCCCACCTGCCTGGGGAGGCGTCACCGGGGACCTCAGGCTCGTGCGGACCTACCTTCGGGAGGGCGGGCCGAGGCTCCTGGGCATGAAAATCTACTCCCG
>ERZ773070.788-NODE-788-length-21467-cov-8.659537_pt1 | contig 21467 bp, 21 predicted proteins | sample MGYA00580618_ERZ773070 | MGnify/ENA primary metagenome ERZ773070 (study PRJEB29015, sample SAMEA2738023) | human oral metagenome | biome: human oral; feature: human-associated habitat; material: dental | place: China | collected 2019 ... | reverse complement strand
GGACGGAAAAATATCTGCCGTGGTTGAGGCAAAGGAGAAGCAGCATGGCGCGTAAGAAAGAGATGGCGTTCGAGGAGGCACTTGGTGCATTGGAGCAGATCGTCGCGGAGATCGAGACGGGCGAACTCTCGCTCGCGGATCTCATGGCAAAGTATTCGGAGGGTATCAAGCTGTCCGATGTTTGTATGACATCCCTCAAACGTGCCGAGGAGACGATGGATCTCTTGGTGAAGGAGACGGCAAACGGTGTTTCGGAAGAAAAGCTGCAGATCGGAGGCTGAGATGAAGGAACTCTGGAAGAAACGGCAGGCACTCGTCGAGCGCGCTCTAACGGAGGAGATGGCGAAGACACCTGTGCTGGACGATACGCTGCGCGCATCGATGGAGTACAGTCTGATGGCGGGCGGGAAGCGTCTGCGCCCCGTCCTCCTGATGGCGGCAGCAGATGCCGTCGGTGCGGACGGGACGAAGTTCCTGCCCGTGGCATGTGCGCTCGAGATGATTCATACCTACTCACTCATCCACGATGATCTGCCCGCGATGGACAATGACAATCTGCGGCGTGGCAAGCCGACGAACCATGTAAAGTTTAGCGAGGGGATTGCGATTCTTGCGGGGGACGCTCTTCTCACGCTTGCGTTCACGGTGATCCTGCGGCAGAAGGATGTGCCTGCCGAGGCGCTTCTGCGCGTGGTGGACGAGATCAGCCGTGCGGCAGGCGCCGAGGGCATGGTCGGCGGGCAGGTGCTCGACCTCGCGGCGGAGAACCGTCAGATTACGATGGAGGAGCTGCGCCGTGTCCATATGGGCAAGACGGGTGCGCTCTTTCATGCGGCGTTGCGCAGCGGAGCAATCCTCGCGGGGGCATCGGAGGAGCAGCTCGCGGCGCTCACGGCATATGCCGATCACTTTGGACTTGCGTTCCAGATCACGGACGATATCCTCGATGTCATCGGCAGCGCCGAGGAGCTTGGCAAGCCCGTCGGCAGTGACGAGAAGAATCACAAGTCGACCTATGTGTCGCTGACCTCGCTCGCGGAGGCACAGGAACTGGCGCGCAATACGGTTGAGGAGGCAGTCGCTGCCCTTGACGGATTCGGCACGGAGGCAGACTTCCTGCGTGCGCTTGTGACATATCTTGTGAATCGGAAGCAGTAGGGGATATCTTGAAGAAAGAGCGGTTGGATGTCCTGCTCATGGAGCAGGGATTTGCGCCCAGTCGGGAGCGTGCGAAGCGGCTCATCATGGCGGGACAGGTGCTGGTGGACGAGCAGCACATCGACAAGGCGGGCACGATGGTGCCGGTGAGTGCAAAGCTGCGCGTCGTGGGCGAGGATCTTCCCTATGTCAGCCGCGGTGGTCTGAAGCTCGCGAAGGGGATGGCGGTCTTCGGCGCCGTTCTTGCGGGCAAGACGGCAGTGGACATCGGCGCCTCGACGGGCGGCTTCACGGACTGTATGATCCAAAACGGTGCGGCAAAGGTCTATGCAATCGACGTCGGTTACGGGCAGCTCGACTGGAAGCTGCGGACAGATGCACGCGTCGTCAATATGGAGCGCACGAATATCCGCAATGTGACGCCGGAGATGTTCGGCGTGCCGCTGGACTTTGCGTCGATTGATGTGGCGTTTATCTCGCTGGACAAGGTGCTTCCCGTCGTTCGTACATTGCTTTCCGAGCGCGGAGAGGTGATTGCGCTGATCAAGCCGCAGTTCGAGGCGGGCAAGGAACGTGTCGGGAAGAACGGTGTCGTTCGCGATCCTCTGGTGCATGAGGATGTTATTCACAAGGTCCTTCGTGTGGCGGAGGAGCAGGACTTTTCCCCCGCAGGGCTGACGTTTTCACCGGTCAAGGGACCAAAGGGGAATATCGAATATCTCCTGTATCTAAGAGTACGGGGGGATGGACAGCGGCAGATGGATGAGAAATCTGTGCACGTCATCGTGACAGAGGCGCATCGTACGCTGGATGGATGAGGTGCTGACAGTTGATGACGGTTGCGGTTTTTCCAAATCTGATCAAGCCGGAAACGCGCGATATTCTATTGCGCATTCGCGCGTTCTTTGCCGCGTGTGAGGCTCGCATCCTTCTGCCGCGTATGCGAGCGGATGAGTTCGGCATGGAGGACTGCGGCGTCGATGATATTGAGCGGCAGCCCGCAGACTTTGCGCTCAGTCTCGGAGGGGACGGGACACTGCTCGGGATCTGCCGCCGCTATGCGGAGAATCCCGTGCCCGTCTGCGGCATCAACATGGGAACGCTCGGCTTTATGGCGGATATCGAGCAGAATGAGCTCGAGGCGCGGCTCCAGCAGCTCTGCGCAGGAGACTATTGTATCGAATGGCGACGCTTTCTCGCGGGGTATGTGACGAAACCGGATGGTACAGAGCATTTCCTCGGCTATGCCATCAATGACATTGTCGTGATGAAGGGCGATCCGGCGCGCATCATTTCGCTCGGGCTGACGGTGAATGAAACGCCGCTCGTCGAGTGCAAGGCGGACGGCTTCATCGTCGCCACGCCGACCGGCTCCACGGCATACTCGCTTTCGGCGGGCGGCCCTATCATGAACCCCATGGTGAAGGGACTCGTGCTCACCCCGATCTGCGCACACACGCTCAACATTCGTCCACTGATCATCCGCGTGGAGGATGTCGTACACATCCATCTCGTCGATACGCGGCAGAGTATTATCGTTACGCTGGACGGGCAGGAAACGACGCCTGTTCATCCGGATGATATCGTCACCGTCAAATGCTCGGATGTGCGCGCGGGCATTATCAAATTCGAGGACAAGGACTACTATCAGACACTGCGTACCAAACTTTGGAGAAACTGCTAGGAGAGAGCGGCATGAAAAGTCGGCGCCACGAACTCATCAAGAAGATCATCGGTGAGGAGATCATCGAAACGCAGGAGGCACTCGCCGAGGCACTGCGCTCACGTCATATGCGGGTCACACAGGCGACCATCTCGCGGGATATCAAGGAGCTCTTTCTCATCAAGGTGCCTGCGGGCGGTGGACGCTATCGCTATGCCGTCTCCCCGCACGAGAGTGTGCGCTTCTCTGAGGGACGGATGAAGCGCCTTTTCAAGGACAACGTCATGCGCTGCGACTACAGCGAGAACATCGTCCTTGTCAAGACAATTCCAGGCGCTGCTGCGACGGTTGCCGCCGCGCTCGATGCCTCGGACTGGCAGGAGGTCATCGGGACGGTCGCGGGTGATGACAGTATTTTCGTGCTTGTCAAACCGAAGGATGCAGCAGAGGAACTTGTCACGCGTATTCAGGAATTCATTCGCTGAGGGGAGGGGACGTGATGCTGCAAAGTCTGCGTGTATGGAATTTTGCATTGCTTGAGGAGGTCACTGTCGAGTTTGGTGGCGGACTCAACATCCTCACGGGTGAGACCGGCGCGGGCAAATCCATCCTGATCGATGCACTTGGGGCAATCCTCGGACAGCGCATCTCGAGCGATGCCATCCGCAGTGGTGCAGATGCCCTGCGTGTCGAGGCGGTATTCTCACTCGATGAAAGCGATGAGGGACTGCGCTCCCTGCTCGCGGAGCAGGAGATTGAATGCGAGGACGAGCTGATCATCCTGCGCAAGGTCGCGCGCACGGGCAAGGGCTCGATTCTCGTCAACGGCAGCCATGTCACGCTGACCTTTCTCAAAAAGCTTGCCCCGCATCTCGTAGACATCCACGGTCAAAACGAGAACCTTGCCCTCCTGCGCGAGGATGCCCAGCGAAGCCTGCTCGAGGGCGGGGACAGTGATCTGCGCGCACGTCTTACGGCATATGCTGAGGTTTATGCAGACTGGAAGGAAAAGATGCGTCTGCGTGAAGAGCGCGCCGAGGAGATCGAAGATATCGGCGAGCGGCTGGACATGCTGCGCTGGCAGGAGAAGGAGATCGCCGAGGCAGAGCTGTGTGAGGGGGAGGACGAGGAGCTTGAGGCAGAAATTCGTCGTCTTTCCCATGCGGAGCGTCTGGTTGAGAACGCTGCCGAGGCGAGCGATCTGCTGAGTGAGGATACGGAGGAGGGGTTGGCCGTCCTGTCCGCACTCGCACGTGTCACTCATGCGCTCGATGAGATTGCACGCTATGATGACGGACTCGCGAACGCGCAGACAATGATCGAGGAGGCGTATATTTCCCTGCAAGAGGCGTCCTATGAGGTGCGCGATTACCTCGACGGCATCGACGCGGATCCTGCGCGTCTGGATCGAATACAGACGCGCATGGACGTCCTCGACCACCTCAAAAAGAAGTACGGTGGGACGATTCCCGCCGTACTGGATCGTCTTTCCTCTGTCAGGCGAGAACTGGAAAGCGTCGATAGCTTCGATATGGATATGGCGCAGCTGGACAAAGACATTGCCGCGCTGTATAAACAGATGAAAGCGATGGCGCGGGCTCTGACGCAGCGCCGGCAGAAGGTTGGTACGGCGCTCTCTGAGGATATCGTGCGCGAGCTGCAGGGGCTCGGCATGGAGAAGGCGCGCTTTCGCATCGTCGTTACCCCCGAGGAGAAATATACGAGCCGCGGTGCGGACAGCCTCGCCATGCTCTTTTCGGCAAATGTGGGGGAGGAGGAAAAACCGCTCGAGAAGATCGCCTCGGGCGGTGAGCTCTCGCGCATTGCACTCGCGATCAAATCCATCGTCGCCGCACGGGACACGGGCGGGACGAGCATGGTGTTCGACGAGATCGATACCGGCATCGGTGGGCGTACCGCGCAGATGGTCGCCGAGCGCATCGCCTTCGTTGCGCACTACAAGCAGGTGCTCTGCATCACGCACTTGCCGCAGATCGCGTGTATGGCGGACGAGCATCTCTACATCGCGAAGAGCGTCAAGGGGGATGTGACCGTGACGCAGGTGGAGGCGCTCTCTGCCGACGAACGCGTGCGCGAGATCGCGCGCATGGCGTCCGGTGACGATGTCACCGAGGCGGCGCTTGCAAACGCGCGGGAAATGCTCGCGGTCGCACAGCAGAAAAAGGCGACATTTCAGAAGACCACAAAGACGAAAAAATAGGAGGTTTCCGGTGAAAACATTTGGAATGAAACATATCCTAGTTGCGGGGCTTACGGCGGTCGTGCTCCTCATCGGCGGCAATGCGCAGGCGATGCCGTCGCCTCTCGTCGAGTACACGAGTGTGCGCGATGCGTGGGCGGTCGCGGGACTGCCCGTCTACACACCGACGCTTTTGCCCGTCGGCTATGCGCAGAAGGACATCATCGTTATCGACAAGAGCCTCGCGGAGATCTTCTATCGCAATGATGCGGGCAAGGAAATTCTCTTCCGCATGGCGAGGGGCGACGCGGACATCAGCGGCGATAATACCGTTTACGAGGTCAATCAGGTGGTACAGGTCGGACGCCAGTACATTCGCGTCAAGGGCACGGAGAAGCATGTCAGCCTCGCCCTCTGGTCGCGCGGCGGCTATACCTTTTCCCTCTCGTTTGAAGAACCCGTCTCCGTTGAGGCAGTACAGGCAATCGTCAGTACGATCCCGTGGAGCTGAGCAGCGATTCGAAATGTAAAAGAGATTCCATTCGTCTTATTCGACGTTTGGAATCTCTCTTTGTTTGGGCGAGAAAGATTTGCTTTCTTCGGTTTCTGCTTCTTGTCCCATGGCTCGGTTTATCGTGGTTCTCTCACGTTTTTTTGCGCTCATCCATCGCCCGCACCTTGGCGCATTGCTCAGGTGTGAGGGCAATCTTGCCGCGATCGAGGGAGAGGAGTCCCTCTGTACGGAGGCGATCAATGCTGCGGTTGACCGTCTTTAGGCTCGTGCCGATGGCATCGGCGATGTCCTGTCGGCGCATGGGGAGTCGCACGGCGGCATCGCATGCGGGCAGTTTTTTTTGCAGGTAGGCGAGGAGGCGCGATTGAACCGTCATGTATTTGATCTGACCGTATTCATCCGAGATCGGCCAAGATTTTCGCGCGATCATACAGGCGACGGCAAATGCTGCTCCGGCGTCGCGCTGGAGCCACGCGGCGAACGCCTCGATGCTGACGGCAAGCAGATCGCACACCGTCTCCGCCTCACACGTTGCGGCATAGTACGGCGTACCTGCAAGTGCCTCGTACTCGCCGAGGAATGTGGGCGGGTCGGCGATGGCAAATACATACCGATCGCCGCTTGAGAACTCATTGATGATGCGCACGCGCCCCGCGAGGAGGATGTAGACCGTGTCGGCATGCGTCCCCTTGCAGCGGATGATCTCGTCGGGCTGGAATGTGAGCGGCCGCGCAACGCGCAGCAGGTGTGGCGGGATCTCGGGGAACGACGGCAAAATCATGATGACTCTCCTCTCAGTACAGTTTTTTTCTATTTTAGCGAAAAAAACGCGCGCTGAAAAGCCACATGTCCTTTTTTTTCGTCTGGCGCGTTTGTTATAATCAAAAAAGAAAGGGGAATGCGGTATGAGTTCGGACAGCGTGCAGAGCAAGCACGTGGAAGTGATGGCAGGGCTGACATCGTTCTTTGCCATCTCGTACATCATCATCGTCAACCCGCTGATTCTTGCAGACGGCGGAATCCCAGCGGAGCTGAGCGTGTTCGCGACGATATTCGCCTCGGCAGTCGGCTGTCTGCTGATGGCACTCTGGGCGGATGCGCCGATCATCTTGACACCTGGCATGGGGATCAATGCGTTCTTCACATATACCGTCGTGGCGAATATGGGGTTCCGTTGGCAGGAGGCGCTTGCCATCTCGCTCGTCTCGGCGCTCATCTTCTTCGCGCTGGCGGTGACGCGCGCGGGCAGGGTTCTGGCGGACGCTGTGCCGAAATCGCTGAAATACGCAGTGACGGCGGGCATCGGGTTGTTTCTCGTGGAGATTGGACTGGAAAAGGCGGAGCTGATCCGTGCCGGCGAGAACTCGATCCTCGCGCTCGGTGATCTGCAAAATCCGTCTGCGCAGCTCGCACTCCTCGGTCTCGTGTTGAGCCTGCTGTTCTACCAGCAGCGGGTGAAGGGCGGTTTTTTCATCGCCATCCTCATTGTGACGATCATCGCCAATGCGCTCGACCTCGTCCACGCGAATACGATTGAGATTGATATGACGCGGCTCGGCGAGTACGGTGCGCTGCTCTTTGCGGAGGATTTCTCCTCCGTGCTGACGATTTCGTTCTGGCTTGCAGTATTCTCGATGACGATGATTCTCGTCTTTGAGTCCATTGGATTGCTCGAAGGACTGCTGCCCGATACGGAGAAGTTCCGCAACGCGTTCCGCGCCTCGTCGCTGACAGCGGTGCTGTCCTCGGTGCTCGGGACGAGCCCGACGGTTGCTGCCGCAGAGAGTGCGGCGGGCATTGTAGAGGGTGGGCGGAGCGGACTGACGGCGCTCGTCGGCGGAGCACTGTTCCTGCTCACGCTCGTATTCATCCCGCTGCTCGCCTACGTTCCGCAGGCGGCTGTTGCGCCGGTCATCATCATCACAGGTGCTCTGATGATGCAGCAGCTCGAAAACATCCACTTTCAGGATTTCTCAGAGTGGTTCCCTGCGTTCCTCATCATTGTGCTCATCCCGCTGACGAACAGCATCTCGACGGGATTGGCGTTCGGCTTCGCCGCGCACCCGATGATGAAGCTGTTTACGGGCCGCCGGCGCGAGCTTGGCACGCTCTCCTACGTCCTTGGCGTGCTGTTCCTCCTGCAGCTCATCTTTGAGGCGGTGCAGTGAGTATAGGGCATAGACCGCTATGTCGGTTTTCGATAAATGTTCTTCACAATTTATGAAAGAGAGGTACACATCATGCCAACCCCACACATTGCAGCTGCAAAGGGCGAAGTCGCCGAGCGCATTCTCCTGCCGGGTGACCCGCTCCGCGCCAAGTACATCGCCGAGAACTTCCTCGAGGGTGCGAAAGAGTACACGAACATCCGCAACATCCTCGGCTACACCGGCACGTACAAGGGGTATCCCATCTCTGTGCAGGGCACGGGCATGGGGATGCCGTCCATCTCCATCTACGTCAACGAGCTCATCCGCGAGTACGGCTGCAAGACGCTGATCCGCATCGGCAGCTGCGGCGCATGCCATAAGGATATCCACATCCGCGACGTCCTCATCGCGCAGGCGACGACGACCGACTCCTCCATGCCGCGCAACATCTTCGGCTCTGCGGTCAACTTTGCACCGGTCGCGAACTTTGATCTGCTGCGCTCCGCATATCAGGCCGCCGTCGACAAAGGCATCGCCGTGCGCGTCGGAAACGTGATGTCGCAGGATCGCTTCTACGATGATGAACTCGACATTCAAAAGCTCGCGAGCTACGGCGTCCTTGGTCTGGAGATGGAGGCAGCGGCACTCTACCTCATCGCGGCGAAGTTCGGCGTACGCGCCCTCGCACTCTTTACCGTCAGCGACCACCTCGTCAGCGACGAGCCGCCTTCCACGGCAGAGGAGCGTCAGACATCGTTCAGCGAGATGATTGAGATTGCACTGGAGGCGTCGATCGCCTAATCATAGGAGGAGATAGCAATGGCTGGTATCAAACGCGTATTTCTGATTGTCCTCGACAGCTTTGGCATCGGGTGTGCACCGGACGCAGCCGACTTCGGTGACGGGCGCTGCCACACGCTCGCGTCGCTGACGACATCGCCGGAACTGCACGCGCCGAACCTCACTAGGCTCGGTCTCTTTAACATCGACGGCATCGGCTGCGGTACGCCCGCAGACAGCCCCATCGGTGCTTTTGCACGTCTGCGGGAGCTCTCGCGCGGCAAGGACACGACGATCGGACACTGGGAAATCGCAGGCATCGTCTCCGAGCAGCCCATGCCGACGTATCCGAATGGATTCCCGACGGAGATCCTCGAGCAGCTCTCGGCGGCATGCGACGGGAAGAAAATCCTCTGCAACAAGCCCTACTCCGGCACGCAGGTCATCCACGACTACGGACGCGAGCAGGAGGAGACAGGCGGGCTCATCGTCTACACGTCGGCGGACAGCGTGCTGCAGATCGCGGCGAACGAGGCCGATGTCCCCGTCGAGCGCCTCTATGACTACTGCCGTGCGGCACGCAAGATCATGCAGGGCGAGCACGGCGTCGGGCGCATTATTGCACGGCCGTACGTCGGCAGCTATCCGAACTACAAGCGCACAGCACATCGTCACGACTTCTCCCTCGACCCGACGGGCGATACGATGATGGACGCGCTCGTGCGGCAGGGGCATGAGGTCATCGCCGTCGGCAAGATCAGCGACATCTTCGCGGGGCGCGGCGTCACGCGCAGCACGGGTGTCAACGAGAGCAACGCCGACGGTATGGAAAAGACACTTCGCATCCAGCAAGAGGACTTCACGGGGCTGTGCTTCGTCAACCTCGTCGATTTCGACATGACGTATGGACACAGGCGCGACATCGCAGGCTATGCGCGCGCGACAACGGAGTTCGACGTGCAGCTCGGAACATTTATGGAGCATATGCGCGAGGACGATGTGCTGATGATTACGGCCGACCACGGCTGCGACCCCGGCGCACCCGGCACAGATCACACGCGTGAGTACGTGCCGTTCCTCGTCTACGGCGCACAGATCCGTCAGGGTGTCAACCTTGGGACGTACCCGACCTTCGCCATGATCGGCGCGACCGTGGCGGATATGTTCGGTGCGGGGCTGACGACGAAGGGCGAGAGCCTGCTGCCGCGCATTCTTGCGCACTGAGGAGGACGTACCCATGCGCATGTATGACCTGATTACGAAGAAAAAGCATGGAGGCACACTCACTGCCGAGGAGCTGCGCTACATGGTCGAAGGCTATGTCGCAGGCGAGATTCCCGACTATCAGATGTCCGCCATGCTCATGGCGATCTGGTTCAGCGGCATGACGGCGCAGGAGACGACGGAGCTGACGATTGCAATGGCGGACTCGGGTGACCGCGTCGACCTCTCGGCGATTGCCGGCAAAAAGGTGGACAAGCACTCCACCGGTGGCGTCGGCGACAAGACGACGCTCATCTGCGCCCCGATTGTCGCCGCCTGCGGTGGGCGCGTCGCGAAGATGAGCGGTCGCGGTCTCGGGCACACGGGCGGCACCGTGGACAAACTGGAGGCCATCCCCGGCTATGAGACGGCGATTTCGCGCGAGAAATTCTTCTCCATCGTGAACGAGTGCGGCGTGTCCGTCATCGGGCAGTCGGGCAACCTCGCGCCGGCGGACAAGAAACTCTACGCGCTGCGCGACGTGACGGCGACGGTTGACTCGATCCCGCTGATCGCGTCCTCGATCATGAGCAAGAAGCTCGCCGCCGGCTCGGACTGCATTCTGCTCGACGTCAAGACAGGCTCGGGCGCGTTCATGAAGACGCTCGACGATGCCATCGCGCTTGCGCAGACGATGGTCGCCATCGGCGAGGGCGCAGGACGGCGCACCGTTGCACTGATTACCGACATGGACACGCCGCTCGGGCGCGGCATCGGCAACAGCATTGAGGTCGCGGAGTCGATGGACGTGCTGCGCGGCAAAGGACCGCATGACCTGACGGAGGTGTCGCTTCAGCTCGCGGAGAACATGCTCTACCTCGTCGGCAAGGGCACGATTGAGGAGTGCCGCCGCATGGCGGAGCAGTCGATCGCAGACGGATCGGCGTTCGAGACGTTTTGTACAATGGTGCGGCGGCAGGGCGGTGACGATGCCGTGCTGCGCGACGCCTCGAAATTCCCGCAGGCAGCCGTGCAGGTGGAGATCCGCGCCAATGCGGACGGCTACATCACGTCCATGGATGCGGAGAAAATCGGCGAGGCAAGCGTCGTGCTCGGTGCGGGGCGCGAGACGAAGGACAGTCCGATCGATTTCGCCGCCGGTCTCATCCTGCACAAGAAATACGGCGACGCAGTGAAGTCGGATGACGTCATCGCAACGCTCTACACGGACAGCGCACAGCGCGGCGACAGCGCGGCGCAGATCTACCGCGCAGCGATCACCATCGGCGCAGAGATGCCGCCCGTCCGTCCGCTCGTCTACGCCCGTGTGGAGAAAGACAAGGTCGTTCGGTACTAACAAATGCGATGGGGGGATTTCGTATGTTTTTCTTCGTCAACTTGCTCGGCCTTGTCGTGTTCCTCGGAATCGGGGTGCTCGCATCGCGGAACCGCAAGGAGATCCAATGGCGTTCGATCGCCTCTCTGCTCACGCTGAACCTCATGCTCGCATGGTTCCTGACCTCGTTCGAGATCGGGCGCGAGATGATTACAGCCGCTGCGGCCGGATTCACGGAAAGGAACGCGTGCTGACCATCGGCCTCATGTCGATGAGCTGCGTGACGGCGGCACTCATCGCCGTCTATGTCAAGATGATGCCGGCGGAGTATGTCGTCACGGCAATCCCGCTGAATGTCATCAACGCGCTGCTCGTCTCCTCGCTCCTCCATCCCGTGAAGGTTGCACCGGAGGAGGACACGATTGCAACAATCCACGAGGGAGGCGGACGCGAGCCGTTCTTCTCCTACCTTGCGGAGTCGATCATCGGCGCAGGGCGTCTCGTGCTCATCATCTGTGCGAACGTCATCGCCATCGTTGCACTGCTCAAGTGCGTCGACCTCCTCCTCGGTATTCTGCACCCATCGCTTTCGCTCGAGCTCATCCTCGGCGTTGTGCTGTTCCCATTCGCGTGGCTGCTTGGTCTCGCGCCGACAGAGGCATTCCAGATTGCCCAGTACATGGGAACGAAGTTCATCACGAACGAGTTTGTTGTCATGCTGCAGATCCAGGATGTCGTCCGGACGTGGCCCGCACACATGCAGGCCGTGATGACCGTGTTCATTACGTCATTCGCCAACCTCGGGACGATCGGCATCATTCTCGGCTGCTTTAAGGGACTCGTTGACGGCGAGCGCAACACGATCGTCGCACGCAACGTGTCCTACATGATACTGTCCGGATTGCTGGTCTCCCTGCTGTCTGCCGCCATCTGCGGATTGTTTGTCTGGTAAGCGGGGCTTATGTGGGCACGCATGAAGTCGGGGCTCCTTTATGGATGCTTGAAGATATATCTTCCATAATGGAAGAAGATCCACCGTGGGCGACAGGACTGTCGCTCAAGGCGGACGGATACGAGTGTGAGTTCTATTGGAAAGACTGAAAAAAGGGCAGTTGCACGAAGTTTTCTAGCTTCGTGCAACTGCCCTTTGCTTTTCGGTTCAACGAATTGAATCCATAATGTTGATAATGGTTTCGCAGGCCGAGGAAAATTCGACTCCTCTCGCATATTCATAATCGCGCTGATATGTTTTCCAGTGCTGCAGCATAGCTGTACTTTTTACAACCTGTTCCACAATGCTCCGATACTGGGGGATTAGGTCATCGGAATGGCGCTTTTTGGCAGTTTCGGACAATGCCTTACGAAGAATATCACGATCAATCTCATGTCCTTTCAGCTTGCTGAGGATGAAAATGTCATAGTAATCTCTTGGACGTGTGTTTTGGTCGCCGCGAGAGATTACCGTCTCCAATTTTTCGGCAAGGATCGTCTCAAGATTGTACGCGAAAATCTCCAACGTACCGTCGCTGAACATCATCGGATAGCTGTATTCGATTGCTTTGGGGGTAATCTTGTCGCCGGTTGTAATGTCCAGTTTCAGAGGAACTCTCATAGGGGGAAAGTTTGCGGTCAGTGAGATGCGGTATCCACCGTAGGCATCGTTTTTTCGGATTTCTCCTACACCTTGGAAGCTGAAGCTTATATCATCGTCGATGGGGATGGAGACGATCTCCTCGAACATTGTTTTTATGCTGTTCTCGTTCACGGGATGATTTCGGATGGTGGCATCCATATCCATTGTGGCACGCGAATGAAGACCGACCATTGAGGCGATCAACAGTCCGCCTTTGAGGATGAAGTTCCCTTGATATTTTGAACGAGAGATGCGCTCCAACAGGCGTTCCAACATATAGTTTTGCATCACAAGCTGGGCAGGAATGTGCTTTTCCTTTGCCATTTTGCTCATGGCCGCTTTTAACTGCATGGCCTTCTTCAAAGCAGGACCTCCAAATACGTCCGTATTTTTTTCTCTACGCCGAGACGCTGCGCATACTCGGAGAGCAGAGGAATTTTTTTTTGCGGACTGTCCATGTAGCGTTTGAACGCCTCTGCGGTGATCTGAATATCAGCAGCGTGGTGTGGGCGCAGAATGTCGCAGAGTGTCCGTTCTATCGAGTAGCAGTGCACCGAATTGCCGGCAGGAGATTTTATCTCTGTTATGCCGAGTGCATACCGTTCCGCCTTCACCTGTGCGCAGCGAACGCCTTCCTTTTTCGGATTCGCCAGATTGTAGTTCGTTGGGAAGGTCATATGGTAGGCGATCGGCGTTCGATCCGTCAGATCCCAGAGGAAGAGAGCTGTTTCGTGTGAAAAGATGCCACGTTTGAATCGTGTTTGCAGATTGAGAAATTCATCCTCCCATATTTCCGGCAGTGTGTATACGCCACGGGCGGGACGGAGCAAACGCCCACATTTGACGAGATGCGCCAACATGCTGCGGGATATGCCGGAAGACACAGCTTTCGCTGTTGTCAGCATACCGTTATTTTGATGGACGAGGTTCATGATAGCTGTCTGCTGGGTCATGTGAATCACCTCCTATAAACTTTCTTGCCTGTATTATATAGATAAACAAGCAAGAAAGTCAATAAAAATGAATGGCGCTTAAAAACCTCGGACTGCAACAAATGCAGCCTGAGGTTTTCATATCAAGATTCCGTTGCAGTGATCTATCTCATGTTGAATGATCTGTGCCGTAAATCCTGAGAACTTGTTTTTCTGTTTGCGGAACTTTATATCACGGTATACGACTTCAACCCATTCATGCCGCATGGTTTTCTGTTGTCCGGGGAGGGAGAGACACTCTTCCTCTGTTTCGTACTGCTCGGAGGATACACAATCTCCGGGTTCAGCATGACGAGATAAGATTTTCCTATACATACGGCGATGATACGCTTCTTTTCAGCAATCATGTTGGCGGCAAGTCCGACGCAGTGGCCAATATGGGATTTTAGCGTATCGAGCAGGTCGTTTGCAATCGAGAGGTCGGAGTTCTCCGCTTCCTCCGAGGACTGTCCCAGAAACATGGTATCTTTGACAATAGGTCGTACCATCTGTCTCATTCCCTTTGCTTTTCTTTGAAGGTAAATGCAAAACACCCCATGTGACGGAGGAGGAAATCAAGGAAGCCTTCGTTACGGCGTTCAATCAGCTGGTAACGGAGCGGGAGGAGATCATCGCCAATGCTCGGCTCGTGTGGCAGATACTTTGCGATACGACGGCGCTTACGGAGGAGAAAGCCAAACCGCAACAGGAGCTGGTGGTACTGGTGGAGATGACGGAAAAATGCGTTCGCGAGAATGCTCGCATTGCTCAGAATCAAGAAGAGTATCAGCATAGCTACGAGAGGGGCTTGTGGCACGATATGATGCTGCAAATGCTCGGTTTGACGAGATAACGGAAGCCATCCGCAAAGAGCGAGAGACTGGCGGGCTTCATCAAGATGCTTGGGGCGCAGAAGGAACCTGTGGCAGAGTTCGACGAGCAGCTGTGGGGCTGCATAGTGGACTATGTGACAGTGAGCGTGGATGGCGACATGCGGCGGTGTTTCGGGATGGAACAGAGATTTAATTTTTATATAACTTTAGCAGGAATCAGCAAGGATGTGTAGAATGTTGCCATTAAGTCCAATATGATTTTTCGCTATAACCTCTTTATTGTCACAGGGCAGTTATCTTTTATGGAATGATATTACAAATCACCTTCTTTCCATTACTTTTGAAATACTCTACGCTATGGGCGGTTAATTAATGATACTGAGCAGAAACCTGTTGGAGAGGCTGTTGGTGGACGAGTAACACGGTATCGGTCAAGATGGATATGACACAAGAAAGACTGATAAGCTCCATTTTCTATGATTTATCCGTAGCGTGCCAGTCTGTACACATCAACGATTGAAACCACCATATAGCGAACGGTAGGCACGGCCGTGTGAGCGGACGGCGGCTAATTACCGCTTCCTACCCGATTATATTTCGTTAAGGTTTTGTAGTCTTTCAGTTATGAGGATGAATAATGGCTGTAAAAGTATCAGTATATGGATCGGATAAGGAGTCCGATGAATATATAGGCGCTCTGAAATTGAAAAAAATAATCCAGGATGGGATGTCAGCCTCTGCAATGGGTGAGATAGTTCTTTTTTCCAGTGCTACGCTTTACGGGCAAACCGTCAAGGATATTGATCTTTTTTTGCTTGGCAATTTAATCAATTATTATGTGGATGGAGAGTTTGTTGTTGGCAAAGAAGAAGAGCAGAAAAGAATACATGAAAAAGTAGATGTGCATAGTTTTTGTACTACCATCGAAATTAAACGTCACGACATATCGGGTATCGTATTACAGGGAACTGATTTTTATGTTAAATATGGAGATGCATTGCATTGTGTAACAAATCAGTCAAACAAGCAGAAGATTTCGGCAAGATGTTTTTTTGAAAGAGCGTTATCATTTTCTCCGTTTGTCACAAACCTTATCTGGTTTACACAGGCTACTTCAAATGATATTAATAGACTGCTCACTAACGAGAGAGGAAAACTTCCCTCGAATGTTTTAGGGGCAGATTTTGACTTCAAGACGCTGATTCGATTATTGTTTCTTCAGAAGCCGCCATTCAGGACTCGATCTGGCTTTGTTTTTGATTCAAACTATGAATCTTGCAATGTGGAGGATTTCCACAGGGCTCTGATGTTGTTTTCAAGATCAAAGGAGCAGATGGGAGAGCTTACAAGGCGTCGAATAGAAATGCTGACGAATCAGTCGTTCTCTAGTCGATCACTGATTGATTCTAAAGGGATGATGTCGATTTATAGAGGAAGAGCAGGTACCGGAAAAACCGTAAGACTCATACAAACAGCAATCAAACTGGTAGACGAAGAACAAATGCGAGTGCTTATTCTGACATATAATAGATCTTTGGTTTCAGACATAAGACGATTGTTTGCACTGGCAGAACTCCCAGATATGTTTGAGGAAAACTGCGTAAGTATCAATACTATGCAATCATTTTTTTTCCATCTTGCGAATAACTTACTTTATGATGGACATATGTTCGGGGATGAGTTTTTAGAAAAATATGATTCTGTTTTGAGGGAAATGAATGTGTTCCTGTCAGATGATGATGCTATTGGTCTTGCGAAGGAATCTATGGCAGAAGATGAGACTCTTGACTGGGATTATGTACTAATAGATGAAGCGCAGGATTGGAAGGCGGGCGAAAGAGATGTTATCCTGAAACTCTTTGAAAAGGGCAAAATCATCGTCGCCGATGGAGGAAACCAATTTGTCAGAAGAGGGCAAATGTGTGATTGGTCTGCGGTGAGGGGGCGGAACAATATCAAGCTAAAGTATTGTCTGCGGCAGAAAGAAAACATTGTGTCATTTTTAAATGAATATTCACGAAACGTTGATATGCCCGGTGAGAAAATATTATCGAATGGCAAGATGCCTGGCGGTAAAATCATTATCATTTCAGATGATATGGTTTTTGATACACACAAGAGAGAAATGGATTCTCTAATTAAGTGCGGTAATATAGCATATGACATGCTTTATTTCGTACCACATTCACTCGTAAAAAGGCGCAATGGTGAGTCACAGTTTGCTTTAATCAGGGAATTCGAGCGACACAATATATTTTTTTGGGATGGAACAAACAGCAACAATAGAGATAACTATAGCACGGCAAGCGATGAGGTAAGAGTATTTCAGTATGATTCGGCAAGAGGACTCGAAGGCTGGACTGTTGTATGCATGGATTTTGATGTTTTCCTTGAGGAAAAGCTGGCAGAGTATATTGAGGGTGAGGTTGACTCGCTGTTATTAGAGAGCCCCGAGGAAAAGAAAAGAAAGTATATATATAATTGGGCGATGATACCTTTCACCAGAGCAATTGACACTCTCGTCATTACGATAAAGGATAAAGAATCATCGACAGGAAAATTATTGAAAGAGATAGCTAACGAATGCAGAGACTATGTCTCCTGGATGTAATCAGACGGGATGATTGAATGAATGAGCAGCTTATTATCGACATGGCTCGACCGTATGTTAAGGACGGTTTTATTACCTATGAGGAGTTTAATCATATATATGAGATGCTTTCTCTAGAAGAAAAAGATGCTGTAGTAGATATTTTATACAATAACGGCATTGATCGTATAGACGCTGACGAGCAGGATGAGGATGCTGATGATAAGTTTGAAGTTCTTTATGACGACGGACTCTTTAAAGATACGGGATTTAATGCCCAAAATCCAAAACCTGTTGTTGTCAATGAGGTTGTAAAGCAATCGAATGAAATCTTATGCGCGATGATCCAACAGGGGAATTTGCAAGCGAGCAGGATTTGTGTGTGAAAAACAAAAAGCTTGTAGATAAGTATGCTTTGGCATATGAAAAGCGATACCGACATAGACTTGATTTTGATGATCTTGAACAGGCAGGCTTTATAGGGCTTATAACGGCAGCAAAAAAATTCGACATCAGCATGGGGTATTCTTTTAGTACGTATGCAGTATGGTGGATAAAACAGGCAATTACAAGGGAAATAATGGATCATGGATTTGTGATTAGAATACCTGTTCATATGATGGAACGGATAAGCAAGGTTGCAACTATAGAGAACAGGTTTAGTGAACTGAATCGAGAGGAACGTATCGTAAAAGTAATGGATGAAACTGGTTATAAAGAGGAACGGGTAAGAGAATGCATGATGTTGAAGGAATATGTGCTTACTTATTCTTCTTTAAATGTAACGGTAGGGGAAGATGAAACTGTTGAACTTGGAGAATTCCTTTCAGATGATGGTGTCATTCCAATTGAGGAGATGGTTGAGAATAGGGAGTTACGGAGAATACTGGATGATGTTCTGGATACTCTTACAGAAAAAGAAAAAAAGGTTATTAGACTTAGATTCGGTCTTGAGGATAACCGACAGTGGACATTAGAAGAAGTGGGAAAGCTGTTTAATGTTACGAGGGAGCGTATTCGACAGATAGAATCAAAAGCGTTAAGGAAGTTACGCCATCCATCGAGATTGCATAATATAAAAAGTTTCCTAGAGTAAAGGAGTTTAGAGATGAGCGGGTCAATAATTATCAATCAAATAAAAGATAAGATGAATACGTTAAATGTTGACGATAAGTCAGTTGTTGTTCTGAAGGGGATTCCTGTTTCTGTCGTTGATCCAGAAGCAAACAAGATTGTTTTATCTGATGTAGTGAATGATAAACTGGGCTACTTTATGTCTATCTACGGCAAAAGAAAGTTCTTGTCATACGAAGAATTTCTCTTAATATCAGATTTTGCTATAGCACAATATAAAGAGATCATTATCTTGGAAAATAATCTTTATATGGATTTGTATCCAGTAGAGGACTGCTTTACAAATAATGTAAAAAAAGGTTTACTCGCGCACTTCGAAGAGTCCGAAGCCGATGAAAATGATGAAACATATATCGGAGACATTGATGAATATATTGCTATTTTTGAGGGAATCAAAGAATATAATGGATATCTTCTCGGTGCTTACAATGAACCTTCTTCATTGATGAGTAATAAAATTGTTCATAAAAATATTTTTGATCAAAAAAAATCTGATATGACATCAGCGTCGGATAATGGATTGTTGGAAATGGATTTGATAGAGGAGTGCGATTATATTGATCTGGTAAAAAGAGTATTTTCAGAACCTGATGAGCTGTATATAAGGATATCTAACTATACGGGAGATATGAATCGTCTTAAGGATCATATTGCTCTTTTGGCATATTACTGGAAGGATTATACCGAGATATTCTATATCCAACCACAGACAGTGGCGGATGAATTTGATCATCGGGATGAGTATGGAGCTATTTTAAGGAAGTATTGGGGATATGATTCGTATCGAACTTTGCCCGTATATGATATGGTTAAAATTGAACAAGGTGAAAAGGCTGTTATAAATGTATCTCAAGAGGGCATTATATCGAATCTTGTAGAACAGGTTGAAAACTGTGATGAAGATAAGGATTTTAGGGATGTATTTGTTACCGCACCTACTGGGGCTGGGAAATCGGTAATGTTTCAGGTTCCAGCAATATATCTTGCAGAAAAATTTAATTTATTGACCATAGTAATATCCCCACTTATAGGTCTTATGAACGATCAAGTTAAGAACCTCGAACTGAGAAATTATAGGAATGCAAAGACCATAAATTCTGATATTTCGCCGATTATTAAGCAGGATATTATTGATAAGGTGGCAGACAGCCAGTATCACATATTATACATTTCTCCAGAAACACTTCTCAGTAGAAGCGATGTGGAGCAGCTTATTGGAGACCGTACAATAGGGATGATTGTGATTGATGAGGCACATATTGTTACCACATGGGGGAAGCAGTTTAGACCGGATTATTGGTATTTAGGAGATCATATTAAAAAGTTACGAAAGAAGCAGATCGAGAACAAACAAAGATCGTTTGTCATTGCGACATTCACCGCTACGGCAATTTATCGCGGTCCTGAGGATATGTACACAGAGACAATAAATAGTCTCCATATGCTTAATCCAATCACTTATCTTGGCTATATTAAACGAGAGGATATTGATATTGTCATAGATCAGAAAAAGAAAGCTAAGGGAGAGCGTGTAGAGTATGAGTTAGACAAGTTTGAACAAATAGAGTCTGTCTTAAAACGGGCGATACTCACAAACAAGAAAACGCTTATCTATTTCCCGACGGTAGCACTCATTAATAGGTGCTATGAGTTTTTACGGAACAAGCATGAGGTTCAGCATGTTGCCGTATATCATGGTTCTATGACGAAAGATCAAAAGCAGGAAAACTACGAGAATTTTTACGAAAAGAAAAAGCTGGTAATGCTCGCAACTAAAGCATTCGGTATGGGAATAGATATTAATGACATAGAATTAGTTGTTCATTTTGCACCAACTGGTAATGTATGCGACTATGTTCAGGAAATTGGACGTGGGGCGAGACGGGCGGATTTAAGAGGGGAAGCTTATTACAATTACAATCCGAAGGACTTTAAATACATTAACAGGTTACATGGCATGTCTGCTATTCAGGATTACCAGCTGGTTAAGGTTGTAGAAAAGATAAATGAGCTTTATCAGAAGCACAGACAGAGTAATCGTCAAGATATGACAAAGAAGAAGAATACCATGCTACTGGATGCTGAGAGTTTTTCATATATTTTCAGATCCCCAATTGGTGATGAAGATGAAAATATTAATAAGGTAAAGACTGCTCTTTTGCTTATACAGAAAGACTTCGAGTCGAAAATCGGGTTTTCTCCTGTGACGGTAAGACCGATTCCTATGTTCTCGATAGGTTTTTTTGAGATTGATCCCAAAACACAGGACAAACTACGTAAAAAGTATTACAATGATGTGATAGAGGAGATAGAGCCACAAAGGCATATATGTCGGGTTAGATTAAGTGCCATATGGAATAAAGATTACAAAACATTATCCTTTCCAAAGTTTAAGTTTTTATTGTACTCAAAAAAGGGGGAGGAGTTGGATTTTGTAAACGATTACCCTATGTCGGCAGCGTTATGTGTTGATGTGGTATTCGACAATGACTATGTAAGTATATTTAAGAATGTATGGGGGGCGATTCAGAAGTTCATATTTAAGAAGGTGCAATCCAATGAGTTTACATCAATGAAAACAATTGCTGATGAAATAAAAAAGAAGTGTCATTTTAGTGAGTACAAAGCAAGGACTATAAGTGAAATTCTTATAGCCTCTATGGACTCTTACCGTAAAAATTTTGCAAAGACGCAGACACCGATTGCGAGGGAGAGACCAACCCCTGACGGTAGTTCCTATCAGTTCAATGTTGCTGTAAATTCATATTTCTCATGGGTAGAAAAAGGGGTTGATAACATTGACCGGGAGACGAAGGATGGAAAGTTATATCTCATCAACGATACAGGGAATCGGACGAAAGAATATGGTGTAATACTTGGCATACTTGAAGCCTTGGATTGTTTGACTTTTGAAATGCTCGGCGGAGCTAACAGTCAGCTTTATATTTATGTGAACCAAGTACAGTCACTGATTAACATCATAAATGCCCCCAATAGCTATCACAATAGACTGCTTGATATGGTAGCAGAAAGGCACCTGATTTCGGTGAAGATGCTGACCTACATTTATGAGGGTGGATTTTCAAATGATGAGATGTGGGATATTATTGAGGATTATTTCCTTGGGAAAATCCCAGAGAAAGTTAAAAGAGACTGTAAAAAAGAGAATCCGAATATAATTTTTGATTAACACCAAGTGGAGTATGATTTTTACTTCGCATTTAGCGATAAATTTGTCAAGCAAAAATAAGGGAAACATGATAAACTGCATGTTTCATCCAGAACATCTCATCAACCTGCTT
>ERZ773070.786-NODE-786-length-21475-cov-16.275677_pt1 | contig 21475 bp, 22 predicted proteins | sample MGYA00580618_ERZ773070 | MGnify/ENA primary metagenome ERZ773070 (study PRJEB29015, sample SAMEA2738023) | human oral metagenome | biome: human oral; feature: human-associated habitat; material: dental | place: China | collected 2019 ... | reverse complement strand
AAGTATTCGGCCTGACCCTGCCTTTGGTAACCAAATCCGACGGCACCAAATTCGGCAAAACCGAAGGCGGCGCGGTATGGTTGAACGCGAAGAAAACTTCTCCGTATCAGTTCTACCAATTCTGGCTGAAAGTCGCCGATGCCGATGTGTATAAATTCCTGAAATACTTTACCTTCCTGTCTATCGAAGAAATCGATGCCATCGAAGCGAAAGACAAAGCCGGCGGCACCAAGCCAGAAGCGCAACGCATTCTCGCCGAGGAAATGACCCGTCTGATTCACGGCGAAGAAGCCCTTGCCGCCGCCCAACGCATTTCAGAAAGCCTGTTTGCCGAAGACCAAAGCCATCTCACCGAAAGCGACTTTGAGCAGCTGGCACTCGACGGCCTGCCGACTTTTGAAGTTTCCGAAAGCCTCAACGTGGTTGAGACTTTGGTGAAAACCGGTTTGGCATCTTCCAACAAAGAAGCGCGCGGCTTTGTCAACAGCAAAGCGGTTTTGCTCAACGGTAAACCTGCTGAAGCCAACAATCCGAACCATGCCGCTGAAAAACCTGACGATGCCTACATGCTGACCGACGAACACAAACGTTTCGGCAAATACACCATCGTCCGCCGCGGCAAACGCAACCACGCTTTGTTGGTTTGGAAATAATCTTTAAACATTAAACGCATCGTTTAAAACAATCATGCCGTCTGAAATCAGCCACGCTTTTTTTCAGACGGCATTTTCTATTGATGATATTCAGTTTTCCCAAAAAGAAAGGACAGGTATTACGCCTGCCCTTCTATTAAGCCAATTTCCTTAAGAAACTTTTATCCCGTGTTTACTGCAAACGCTCATTTTCTTGGCGTACGGCATTCACCACATCCGCGCCAAACAAAGCGTTGACATCGGTTTCATCAAACACATACTTGGTATGGCAAAAATCGCAATCGATTTGAATGCTGCCTTGTTCCGCCACCACGCCGCCGACTTCCTGACCGCCAAGCATCAACAGCATATCGCTGACTTTGCCGCGGGAGCAGGTGCAGGCAAATTCAATGGCTTCCGGTTCAAAAACGCGGGGCGGGGTTTCATGGTAAAGGCGGTAAAGGGCGTGATGAGCGTCCAAACCGGTCAATTCTTGCGAAGTAAGCGTTTGCGCAAGCGTAGTCACATGCTCCCACGCGGCATCATCCAATTCTTCCTCCGGCAGACGTTGCAGCAATAATGCGCCTGCGGCTTGGTCGTCGGCGGCAAGCGTAATATAGGTATCAAGCTGCTCGGAACGTTTCATATAGTTGACCAACATTTGCGCAATGCTGTCGCCTTCTAGCGGGACAACACCTTGCCATGGGTCGGCATCTTTAGGCTGATGGGTCAAAACGAACACGCTGTTTTCGCCCAACAGCGCAGTCAGGCTTTCATCATCACGGATTTCAGCAGTTTCGTCCCAACGCGCGGTAGCACGGACAGTATTTTCAGAAGTCGCTTCCACCACCAACATTTTCAGACGGCCCTGACCTTGAACCTGAACAATCAGCGCGCCTTCGTTTTTAAGGTTGGCAGACAATAAAGAACCGGCAGCCAACAATTCGCCCAATGCGCGACGAATGGCGACAGGATAATGTTTTTGGTTGACGATGTGGTGCCAAACCTTTTCAAGGCGGATGTGCATGCCGCGGATAGGCATATCGTCGAAGATAAAGCGTGTACGGATATCGCTGTGATTTTGTGTCATGTCAGTCTCTGAAAATAAATCAATGAATGTCGCTTATATGGTTGCAGCGGCGGATAAATCAAGCGAAACCGCTTTTGATGTTTTTCTAGTTTGTTTGGAAACAAGGGTTTAACGCAAAATAACAGCAGTTTTTTTGCCAAAAAGACGGTTTTTGAATACAATCAAGCAGATAACAAGAGAATGATACGGGATAACATCTCAGAAACCGGCAATGTGCCTGCAATCGGCAGGGAATGCCTTCTGAAACGGAAGTTTTTATAATGAATTTTTTACTCCGGCTCGCAGCAGTTTGGACTTCGGTCGCCATGCTCGCGAGCGTCAATTTTTCTTACGCCGATGATTTGGAAAACCTGATTACCACCCGTCAGCATGTTTTAAACCAATTCAACGACAACGACAACGACAACGCCAACGTTTACGGCAATACGCGTCAGGCAACCCCTGTCCACCCCGTCAATACACGCCCCGCTCCAAGCAACGATACGCGCGCACCTTCAGGCAATGCAGACGAATTGATCGGCAGCGCCATGGGCTTGCTCGGCGTAGCCTACCGCTACGGCGGCACATCGGCTTCTACCGGCTTTGACTGTAGCGGCTTCATGCAACACATCTTTAAACGCGCCATGGGCGTAAACCTGCCGCGCACCTCTGCCGAACAGGCGCAAATGGGCGTTGCCGTGAGCCGTTCGGAATTGCAGCCGGGCGACATGGTCTTTTTCCGCACCATGGGTCCCGGCCGTATTTCCCACGTCGGCCTTTACATCGGCAACAACAATTTCATTCACGCGCCGAGAACGGGCAAACGTATCGAAATTACCAGCCTCGGCCACAAATATTGGAGCGCGAAATACGCTTTCGGCCGCCGCGTGAAGAAAAACGATCCATCCCGTTTCTTGAATTGAGGTACATGATGGCGATGCCGCAAATGCCCAAATGGTATGACGACGACGGTCAGATTGTTTCCTGCACCGAAAAAGTCAAAGTCATGACCGAAAACTTGAACGAACTGTACCAAATAGCGCAGGACGCATTTGAAGACGCGCTGCTGATGGGTTGTTCCGAAAAACAGCTACGCGAATACTTCCGCGACTTAATGGCCGGACTGGAAAACCCTTATCAAAAAAACGGTTAGTTATTCGATCCATACAAAAAAGGCCGTCTGAAAGTTTTTCAGACGGCCTTTTCTTATTGTCCAGATCCCCTACCCTATTGCTAACATTCCACCACACGCACGGATACCGGGACGGCTTTTTTCTGCAAGGTAATGGCCAGGCCTGCGAGTGAGGTTTCTTTGTAGGTTGCCTTCATATCGCGGCCGGTTTGCAGCATGGTTTGAATCACTTCATCAAGTGAGACTTTTTTGTCTGTACCATCTTCCAAAAGTGCGAGGGTGGCGAGCTTGAGGGCTTTTTCGGCGGCAATGCCGTTGCGCTCGATACAGGGGATTTGCACCAAGCCGCCGACAGGGTCGCAAGTCAGGCCCAAGTGGTGTTCCATGGCCATTTCGGCGGCGTTTTCCACTTGTTTCGGGGTACCGCCGATAACTTCGGCGTATGCGCCCGCCGCCATGGAACACGCCACGCCGACTTCGCCTTGGCAGCCGACGTCTGCGCCGGAAATCGACGCGTTGGTTTTATACAAAATACCGATGGCACCGGCAGTCAGCAGGAAGTCCTCGACACGCGATTGGTTGGCGTGCGGATTAAATTTGCGGAAATAGTGCAAGACGGCAGGAATAATGCCTGCCGCGCCGTTGGTGGGTGCAGTTACAACACGGCCGCCGGCGGCGTTTTCTTCATTGACCGCCATGGCGTACACCATCGGCCAAAGTTGGGTATTGACGATTTCGCTTTCGCGCAGGACTTTGAGCTTGGCCGCCAACTGCGGCGCGCGGCGGCGGACGTTCAAGCCGCCAGGCAACTGCCCTTCTGCACCCAAGCCACGCTTGATGCAGTTCTCCATTACATCGGCCACAGCGGCCACACGGCGGCGCACTTCTGCCTCATCGCAACCTGCCAACGCTGCTTCATTGGCCAACACAACTTCGGAAATATTCAACTGGTTCAGACGGCATTGTGCCAGCAGCTCGTCGCAGTTTTTGTAAGGATATGGCACGTCTGAATTTTCCTGCGCTTCTTGTGCAAACCCTTCGTCTGTTACGATAAAACCGCCGCCGACCGAATAATAAATCTGCTCTTTCAGCTTCTGGCCGTCTGAATTGTAGGCGATAAAGTTCAAACCGTTCGGATGTTTGGGCAACACTTTGTCGCCGCGGATATCCAAATCTTTTTCAGGATTGAATGCCATTTCACGGCCGTTGAGTTTTAAAACGTGCTGCGTGCGGATGCGTTCCAAGCGTTGGGGGATGTCTGCAAGCGGAATATCGTGCGGCAGGCTGCCTTCCAAACCAAGCAATAATGCGTCGAATGTGCCGTGTCCGATGCCGGTCAAGGCAAGCGAGCCGTACACTTCAATGACAATGCGCGCCACTTGCGTATCCAAGTTTTCGGCATGCAGCAAATCGGCAAAAGCGGCCGCAGCCTTCATCGGGCCGACGGTATGCGAGCTGGACGGGCCGATGCCGATTTTAAAAATATCGAAAATACTGATCATGGGGTTTTCCCTTATAGTCTGAAAAGGCCGTCTGAAGATTTCAGACGGCCTGTTGTTTGTAAAGCTTAAACAGTCTCTATCCAACCGCCAATGCGTTTTTCAACGGCTTCGGCATTCAGCCCCAAATCGGCTAAAAGTTTTTTCGGATCGCCGTGTTCGGTAACTTTGTCTTCTACACCCAGCAGCAATACCGGTTTGCAGATGCCGTGTTTCGCCAACACTTCCAACACTGCGCTGCCTGCGCCGCCTTGTTCGGCGTTTTCTTCGGCGGTAACGATGTAATCGTGGCTTCGGGCAAGACGGACGATCAGCTCTTCATCTATCGGTTTGACAAAGCGCATATCGGCAACAGTGGCGTTCAGCTTGTCGGCGGCGGTCAATGATGGGGCAACCATGCTGCCAAAGGCAATAACGGCAATTTTCTCGCCTTCGCGACGGATGATGCCTTTGCCGATTTCAACGGTTTCCAGGCCGTCTGAAATGGTTGCGCCCGTGCCTGTACCGCGCGGATAACGGACGGCAGATGGAGAGTTTGCCTGATAGCAGGTTGAAAGCAGCAGGCGGCATTCGTTTTCGTCGCTCGGTGCGGCAATAATCATGTTCGGCACACAACGCAAAAAGCTCAAGTCGTACAAACCTGCATGGGTCGGGCCGTCTGCACCGACAATACCTGCGCGGTCGATGGCAAACAAAACAGGCAGGTTTTGCAAGGCAACGTCGTGTACCAACTGGTCGTAAGCGCGTTGCAGGAAAGTGGAGTAAATCGCCACGACAGGCTTGATGCCTTCGCATGCCAAACCGCCTGCAAAGGTAACGGCGTGTTGCTCGGCGATGCCGACGTCGAAATAGCGGTCGGGGAATTGCTGTTCAAACTCAACCAAGCCGCTGCCCTCGCGCATGGCAGGCGTGATGGCAATCAAACGCTCGTCCGCCGCCGCTTGGTCGCACAGCCATTGACCGAACACTTGCGTATAAGTCGGTTTGGCCGCGGCAGGTTGGACTTCCTGAGCAGGTACTTCGCTCGGCAGCTTGGCGACAGCGTGATATTTGACAGGGTCGTTTTCAGCGAATTTGTAGCCGTTGCCTTTTTTGGTGATGACGTGCAGCAATTGAGGGCCTTTGCGGCCGCGCAAGTCTTTTAATACGTCCACCAGATTTTCAACGTTGTGGCCGTCCACCGGGCCTGTGTAACGGAAACCGAAGTTTTCAAACAAAGACAGCGATTGTTTGGCGTGTTCCGCTTCGCCTGCCAAGGTTTTGATTTTATTTTCGACTTTTTGGGCAAGCTCCATCGCACCGGGCAATTTATCCAATACTTTGCTCGATTGGGCTTTGATGGTGCTCAACAGGCCGTGCATATCGCGCACGACGTTGCTGGCGAGGTATTTCGGCAACGCGCCGACATTGGGGGAAATCGACATTTCGTTGTCGTTGAGGATGACCAGCAAATCGACATCCATATCGCCTGCGCAGTTCAGGGCTTCAAATGCCTGACCTGCCGTCATGGCTCCGTCGCCGATGATGGCGACGCTGCGGCGGTTGTTGCCCAACTGTTTGTCCGCAACGGCCATGCCCAATGCCGCGCCGATGGATGTGGAAGAATGCCCCACGCCGAATGCGTCGTATTCCGACTCGCTGCGTTTCGGAAAACCGGCCAAACCGCCGTATTGGCGCATGGTGTGCATTTGATTTTTGCGGCCGGTGAGGATTTTGTGCGGATAGCTTTGATGGCCGACATCCCAGACCAAATGGTCTTCGGGCGTATCGTACACATAATGAAGGGCCACCGTCAGCTCGACCGCGCCCAAGTTGCTGGCGAAATGGCCGCCCGTCTTACCGACGGAATCCAACAGAAATTCGCGCAATTCGGCGGCGACTTGCGGTAGCTGTTTTTTCTCCAGACGGCGCAAATCCTGAGGCGTATCGATAATATCGAGCAAAGGGCTTGGGTTCATGATTTTTGGCGGTGAATTTTTGTGTAACGGACGATTATATCAAGAGATTGCACAACTTGTTACAAATGCTTTCAGACGGCCCGAACCTTTATCCTTTATAATACTGCCAACTGAAAACATAAGGCCGTCTGAAATGACCCAAAACGCAAACAATCTCTGCTGGCTCGATATGGAAATGACCGGCCTCAACCCGGAACACGACCGCATTATCGAAGTCGCCATGATCATTACCGATTCCAATTTGAACGTACTGGCACAATCGGACGTTTACGTCATCCATCAAAGCGACGAGTTACTCAATGGCATGGACGAGTGGAACACCGCCACCCACGGCCGCACCGGCCTGACCCAACGCGTGCGCGAATCCAAACTGACCGAAGCCGAAGTCGAGCAAAACCTGTTGGACTTCATGTCCGCATGGATACCCGAGAAATCCACGCCCATGTGCGGCAACTCCATTCATCAAGACCGCCGCTTCATGGTCAAATACATGCCGCGTTTGGAAGCCTATTTCCACTACCGCAACTTAGACGTGTCCACGCTGAAAGAATTGGCCAAACGCTGGAATCCGGCAGTCGCCAAAAGCGTGGTCAAACGCGGTTCGCACAAGGCATTGGACGACATCCTCGAAAGCATCGAAGAAATGCGCCATTATCGCGAGCATTTCCTCAAACTCCCTTCCGAACAATAATCCCAAGGCCGTCTGAAACAGGTTTTACACTGTTCAGACGGCCTCATCGGCTTCCTTCATCTCATGAAAATCACCAAAATCTTTACCTTCGATTCCTCGCACATGCTCGACGGGCATGACGGCAAGTGCCAAAACCTGCACGGCCACACCTACAAACTCGAAATCACCGTCTCCGCGCCCGTTATCCAAGGCGGCGCAAAAGACGGCATGGTGATGGACTTTACCGACCTGAAAGCCATCGTCAAACAACATATTACCGACCCGTTCGACCATGCCTTCATCTATCACGGCAACAACGAACGCGAAAGCCAAATCGCCGCGCTTTTGGAAGGCTGGAACATGAAAACCCTGCGCCTGCCCTGCCGCACCACCGCCGAAAACATGAGCGTAGAAATGTATGGCCGTCTGAAAAACGCCGGTGTCAAAGTGTACAGCGTGAAACTATGGGAAACGCCGACTTCGTGTGCGGAATATGAAGGGGAATAAACTGCTGTCCTCTATTTTCCAGACGGCCTGTTCCCATCAATACCTCATACGCTAAACATCAAAAGGAATCTTTATGAAACTCCTCTCCACCCTCCTCGTTCTATTCGTCGCTGTCGAACACTTCTACATCGCCTGGCTCGAAATGACGCAAATCCCAAGCGAAAAAGCGTCAGAACTGTTCAACATGCCTTACGAATTTATGGAACAAAAGCGCGTACAAACCCTGTTTTCCAACCAAGGCCTGTACAACGGCTTCCTCGCCATCGGCTTGGTATGGGCGCGCTTTGCCGCACCCGACAACGCGGTTTACGGCGCGACCATCCTGTTCCTCGGCTTCGTCCTCATCGCCGCCGCATGGGGCGCGTTTTCATCCGGCAACAAAGGCATTTTGCTCAAACAAGGCTTGCCGGCATTTTTGGCCGCCGCAGCCGTCATTAACGCTTAAACACACCAGCCATTCTTTCCCCTCAACCTAACAGAAAGAATGGCTGCCTCAACCGATTTCTCAAAACGCTTCACCACAACAATTAAATCCCGCACACCCGACATTCATGACCATTCAAATCACACCAAACAATCCCCAATACCGTATTGTCGAAATCTTTGAAAGCCTGCAAGGCGAAGGCTGGAACACAGGCATGCTCGCCGTTTTCATCCGTTTGGGCAAATGCAATCTCGCGTGCAGCTGGTGCGATACCGACTACCTTAAATTCGGCATGATGAGCCTGTCCAATATTTTCGACCGTCTGAAAACCTACACGGCGCGCAACATCATCATTACCGGCGGTGAACCCACCATCCAACCGCATTTGGATACCCTGCTCAATGCACTCAAAGCCGAAGGCTATTTTCTGTGTATCGAAACCAACGGCCTCAACCCCGCGCCGCCGCAAATCGACTACGTTGCCACCAGCCCTAAAGCCTGCTATGCCGCCAAATATGAATCTAGTTGCATCGAGAAAGCCGACGAAGTGCGTATTGTTGCCGACGGCGATGTCGTTGCGTTTTGCCAAGAGATGGAACGCAAAATCCGCGCCCAACATTACTACCTCTCGCCTTGCGAACAAGACGGTGTGATGAATATCTACGACACCATCCGCCAAATCGGCGTATTAAACAGCCGATCCGACTCCCCCGTCCATTGGCAACTGAGCGTACAGACGCATAAATGGGCAGGAATAGAATAATTCGTTTGAAATCAATTAAAAACAAATCCTTTACAAAATATTGAATGTAAATACCATTCGATATTCGACCAAATGCACTACTGGCAATGCTCTCAGGCCGTCTGAAAACCCAATTTCAGACGGCCTTATATATTGCACTCCGTTAAGGGAGTGTAAATTACAAACCAAACCCCTTGACAAGTTCCGATTAGCCGACTTTTCAAGGGGTCTGAAATGTCAAAATTTGCCTACTACACAATTACACCGCAACCCGAAAAAAATCCCGTTGCCTACATCTTCCGCCTGTTTTCCGAGACCTGCGGAACCATCGATTGCTTGGAAACCAAAGCTTTTCCTATCCGCAATCCCAACAATCCCCAAATCACTTACGGCGAAGCCGATTTATACGGTCAATTAAGCGTATCCGCACTGATGGCGGAGGTGCAATCATGAACCGTTCCGATTCGCGCAGCGCGGAACGCGCTGTTCCTTGTCTAAATAGTAACAACTGCATTGAGACCGCAAATAGCGGCGAAATCAAGCAGTTGCCAAGTCGTTATGAAAACCGTAAAGCGGACACGCTGAACGAGTTTTCCACTTCTTACAAAAAATCCACTACCGCCCTAGAAATGAACGTCAAAGCGTTTATTGAAGCCTTCGGCCTGAACAAAGTCGGCTTTTTAACCCTGACCTTCGCTGATGACGTAACCGACCCGAAAGAAGCGCAACGCCGTTTTCACAGCTTAAGAACCAACTTCCTTAAACGACACTTTCCTGAATACGTCTGCGTCTACGAGCGCACGAAGAAAGGCCGTATCCATTTCCATTTAATCGTAAATACCCGTGTCGAAATACGGCGTGGCCTGAATTTCCGCGAAATCGCCGCAGGCAGATATAGCTCGGCCAATCCCGCATTGCGACAACTGTGGGCATTGCTCCGTGAAAACGTCCACAAATACGGCTTTGGCCGAACAGAACTGTTGCCGGTCAAAACCAACAGCAAAGGCTTGGCGCGATACGTATCCAAATACATCAGTAAACACATCAACAGTCGACTGCCAGAAGACAAAGGCTATCGGCTCGTGCGTACCAGCATGGATAAAAAATCCGTGTGGAAAGTAGCAAACAGCAATTTTGCTTTTGTGTCCAAAGGCTCGAAAGAGTGGAGACGCAAGTTGAAAAAGTGGGTTGAGCAGGTAGAAAGCTACCTGAACCGCGTAGCAGAGTGGAAATACCGCGCAGCCCTGCCCAGAATTACACAAGACAATTACAACACAGTCTTGGCCTTTGTCCTAAGCCCGAAATGGGCATTTAAAAACCGCGAAATCATCGTAAACATGGAGTAAACAGCATGAGTGAAAACCAAACCCCGAAACAAGGCTTTTTTGTAACCGCATCATTTGACCGCGCTTTTGTCAAAGAGCGCAAAAACGCAGACGGCACATACGTCAAAGTCCACTATCTCGGCCTGCTCGTCCGCAGTGAAGATGGCACGCAGCTTTGTGAAGTGCGTACAAAACAACCCGAAAAGTACCAGCATTTGAAGCGCGACCAAGTCGTAACGCTGGAAATCTACCCGCGCGCCTTTAAAGACAACGTTTATTACTCGGACGAACGTTAACGCACAAACAAAATTCAGGGGTTCGGCGGTGTCCCCTGACTTGACCCCGAAACACCGCCATAACCATTTTTTTAACTCCATAAAGGAAAACATCATGAGTATCAAAACCAAATTTCAACAAGCAGCCGCATTTGTAACCGTTGCAGCATTGCCAGTATTGGCATTTGCCGATGATAACGGCCTGGTTGATGCCGCTAAAACCGAATTGGGTGCGTTGAAAACAGGCATTATTGCCGTCGGTGCTGTAGCGATTGCCCTCGCCGTTGCCGCCGTTTCAATCAGTGTTATCAAATCCGCTGTGAAACGTTCCGCATAAGGTGCAACATGGGTTATCAGGTCGGGCGAATCTGTCATGAAACGGCAGAGCAGGCAACAAACGAAGTGATGACCCAAGTCGTACCGACCGTAGATAAAGACGGGGTGCTGCATCACCCCGTTTTTAAAGGGCAGACTTGGACTTATAACGAACAGACCGTAAAACTTCAGTTTCCGCAGTGCGACAGCATGAAATATTACCGTCTCGGCGAACAAATCGGCACACAGATAATGTTTGCAATGATTTCACTTTTTGTCGTTGTCGTTATTGTGAAACTGGTTTTATGGCAGAGAGAAAGAAATGAAGAATGACACCCGAATCAGCATTTTTATTGGGTATGGTAAAGCCCATAACATTAGCCGTCTTTCTGTATGTCTTAGCTCGCTCTTGGTCGTAGGGCAGGCATGGGCAGAAGTAGGATTGCCCCCGCCGGCACAACATCAAAACGCAGGTTTCCCAAGTGACCAAGCCCTGCAACGTCGTGGCTACGATCCAAAAACAGGCGTTTGGAAAGTTGATGTACAAAACAACGGCAAACCGACAGTAACTAAAAATGGCGGAAATATTAATGGTAGCCAAGGCAAAAATGTAACGGTTACAGGCCGATATGGCGAAACTGGCACGATGAATACAACTGTTAATCAAAGAGTTGGTACAAGCGCAATTCAGAAAACTGCTACGGGTGTATGGTTTGGCTCATCAGCTGCAAATGCGTTAAGTAAAAACGGTTCATATGTAGCAACACAGTTAAGAGCTGGTAATTATCAGTCAGCATTTGAAGGTTCGGTATTGGCTTTAGGAGATTTCGGTAATAACTTATTTGGCGGATTGCCTGAATCAGTTGTGAATTTAGGGCGTTCTTTAGGGTTAGTAAATAATCCATCACCGCAACAATTTAGAGATGCGGCAGAAAGATTTTATGCAGCACAACGCCAAGCAGAAGCCGAAGGCAACTATCAAAAAGCAGTAGCACAAGCAGCAGCAAGAAAAGCAGCAGAAGAAGCACAAAAAGCGCAACAACAAGAACAACAGAAGAAGGAAGAACAGAAAAGAGAAGAAGAAGCCAAAGCAAAAGGGCTTTATGCTTATGATTTAATTCTTATGAAAATTTTCCAACCAAACATTTACAAATCTGAAGCTTCAACTACATATAAAAGTTACAAGGTTTATTCAAATAATTCTAGTTTAAATATATATGCAAACGGTTTTATAACGAATGACAATTTTTACAATGTAATTTCCACAGGTTTAGAAAATCCGTCAAAAATTAGTTTAGAAATTGGAAACCTTCCTGAAAACAGTAGAATTTACTACGAGCTTATATCATACCCCGCAGGCAGTCCCAATATTCCTAATGCAGCTAAGAATACTGGTGAAGTCAATCCATCAGACTTTATCTTAAACCAAAAAGAGATGTTAGACATCCTGCGTCGCATGTTGGAAAGCAACCAAACCAATCATGCCGAACTGATGAACCAACTGGCAAAAATGGGCGTTATGAATCAATCTGCCGACCAAAGCACATTCAGCCCTGATACCGCACTTAGTGCGCCGTACACCCCTGAAGGTAGTAGCACTCCACAACAAACAAGATTCAAAATGAATCAAGACGGCACTGTGGGCGTTGATTATGTGCCACGTCCGGATTTAAAGCCAAACAGTCCAGAAGCACCGAATAAGCCCGAAAAGACAACACCGAGCAGACAGGAGAGTCCTGACACGCCAAACAGTCCGAATACACCGAATCAGCCGAACAATCCATCAGGGCAGCAAAATCAAAACCAAGAGAATCAGAAACAAGATTTTTGTAAGCAAAACCCGAATACTGCTCAATGTATGCCGGGTGGTGATTCGAGTTACGAAGATATAAAACTACCTGAACAGACAATAGACCTTAATTTCAAGCCTTTGAACGTATTCCAGTCTGACGGGACGTGTCCCGCTCCTCGCTCCGTAGATTTCGGCGCATTGGGACAGGTAGAGTTCAGCTATGATCCGCTGTGCGACTTGGCACGCAAACTACGCCCCATCTTCATCGCCATATGCGTGCTGACCTGCGCCTATTTTGTCTATGAATCCGTAAAGGAATTGTGAAATGAACTGGGCTTCATTGATAACAGGCGTTCTTATGTCTTTTGCAGGGCGCATACTGACCGCCGTAGGTTTAAGTTTTATTTCAGTAACTGGACTTAATACTTTGCAGGATTATTTCATCAACGAAATAAGCCGCAGTATCGGCGGTTTCCCCGACGAAGCCTTGCAAATACTGTATATAGCGGGATTCGGTGTCATTCTGAATTGGATATTTGGTGCGTTCAGCTTCGTAATATCCCTAAAAGGCTTTAAAAAACTGTCTACCATCATTCAGTCTAAATAGGAAGAAAATATGTTATATCTGTTCACAGGCGTACCGGGTTCGGGCAAAACTTTGAACGTCGTTTCCATGCTCGCAAAACGCAAAGATTTTAAAAACCGTCCCCTGTTCATTGATGGCATACCTGATTTAAAAATACCTCATGAAGAAATACCAGAAGGCGAAAGCATAAAGACATGGCCCAAATGGGCACCAGACGGCGCAATCATCGTCGTTGACGAATGTCAGCGTATATTTCGCCCCCGTTCTAGCAGTTCCGCCGTTCCCGATTATGTTGCAGAATTAGAAACACACAGACACAGGGGTTTGGATTTCCTGCTTATTACACAGCATCCGCGCCTGATAGACGTACACCTCCGCTCCCTGATTGAACACCACACCCATTTCGGCAAAACAAATCTAGGATTGCGCCGCAAGCTCGAATGGACGACAGGGGGAGCAAAAGAACCCGAAAGCAGGGCGAACATTAAAGAAGCCCTCGTCAGCGTTTATAAGCTCGACAAGAGCGTGTACGGCTTGTACAAGTCAGCCGAAGAACACACCAAAATCAGAACCAAGCGCAGCAAGGTTCTTTACCTGATACCCATCGCAATAGCCTTGCTTGGCGGAGGTTTGTATTATTTCTCATCCTTTTGGAAAAATATGGAAAAACCAATAGAAACAGAGGGACAAACGGCACAGGCACACGTTGCCGCGCAAGCGGCAAGCCCCGAAGCGCAGGCGGCAGCCGCTTCCGCGGCGGACGACGGCGCAGCGGGGCAGTACGCAGCCGCAAAGGTGCAAACGCCGTCCGAACCGCCAAAGACTCATCTGACAGAAGAAGACTACCAGCCCCGTATCGCAGAGCGTCCCGAAACCGCACCGATATACGACAGCATGAACAAAGACTTTAAAGCCATGCCGTGGCCGTCTGCCTGCATTAAATCCGAAAAAGGCTGTAACTGCTATACCGATCAAGGCACAAAAATAAAAGAGATTAGCAAAAAAACCTGTATCAGCTACATAAAAGATGGCTTGCCCTTTAACCCCTACAAGGCAAAACAGCCCGAAACGGCGGCAACAGCAGCACCACCGGCACAGCCCGAAACGCCTCAAGTATTGACAATGGGCGGTCAGACCCCGCAAAATTTGATGTATGACGGATACAACGATAAAGCCCTGACCAATGTGGGCGGAAAAATAAATTAAGGAAACGATGAACGCATTAGAATTTGTTATTTCGTGTTTGGTTGTGTATGCAATAATTTATATTCATAGAAAGCACGGCACGGCTTATTTCAAAATGTTGATTAAAGAATTTGGCATTTTTATTTTTGGTCTTGCTATTATTTTTCTTTTATTATGCGCAGCAGGGGTTTTAATATTCGCAGCCCAATCGACCACCTAACCACAAGTCAAGGGGAGGACGTCCAGAAAGATTTGTAAAGACAGCTTTATCGTCTTTATAAATCTTTTTGGATACCCCTTGACGCTAACCCACCCAAAGACGCTGACCGCAAGGGGTGGGGGGTGTTTTTACCCCACCCCCTGCCACGTGGCGAACGTCGCCGAAGGCAAAAAGAGTTCAAAGCCCTGAACGGTTAAACTGCCCTTTCAGGGGTTTGGATTCATGACCCGAACCACGGCCCGCGACTTCTGAAGCACGACCAAAGCAACAGCTTGGAAAAAAGATAGAAGCGCGGGCTTCCGTACATAACTAGTTTGAACACTATACAAGGCTGCGAGCCTGAATAAATAAGGCAAAACAATGTACTACTTAGGGATAGACGTATCAAAGAAAACAATTGACTGCTGTCTGACTTCAGACAGCATTTTTTATGAACGGAGGTTTGACAATACAGAGGATGGATTCAGACAGCTGGACGACTGGATAAAGGAGTACACCGTTGAAGTAGTGTACTGCTGTTGTGAAGCGACCGGAATCTACCACGAAGCCATAGCCGACCATCTAAGACAAAATCACATAGTAAGCATAGTCAATCCAAGCAAAATAAAAGGATTCCGAGAAGCCGAACAGACAAGAACTAAGACTGATAGACAGGACGCAAGGCTGATAGCCGAATATTGCAGAAGAATGCAACCACAAGCATGGCAACCACCGACAGAAGAGCAAAAATATCTACAAGCCATAACAGACTATATAGCCCGACTTAAGCAGCAGAGAGCAGCAGAGCAGACAAAATACCAAACAGCCCCTGATGTCATTCGCAATCACATACAGACCACCATAGACCATCTGAACAGGCTTATAGCAATCGTACAAACAGAACTCAAAGACTTCTACCGGCAAAACCCAAAATACAACGAAAAAAAGAACCGACTAAAAACCATAGACGGTATAGGAGAATCCGCCGCTTCCGTCTTGCTTGCAAAACTAACACGCTATGATTTCGCCAACCAAAACCAATTTGCCGCATATCTTGGTTTAGATCCAAAAATCAAAGATTCGGGGACAAGTGTTAAAGGAAAGTCCAGAATATCAAAACAGGGGCAAAAGAACGCACGTAAAGCACTGTATATGCCAGCACTTGTTGCATACAGGATGAACGCATTTCCAGCCTTTATAGCTAGACTAAAAGCCAAGGGAAAGCCACCGAAGCTGATAATAGTCGCCATCATGCGCAAATTGGCCGTCATTGCCTATCAACTGTATAAAACAGGTAAAGATTACGACCGTTCCCGATATCGAAAGTAGACAGCAGCATGAAAAAACGCCCCGAAGAATCGGGGCGAAGACTTCTTGTATCTTTAAGAAATGTAAATATCGTTGACGATTAAATACACTATCTTTTTTGTTACAAACCTCTTGACCGATTACATAAGATTACGTAAAGTGTGCAACAGTTTTCATAAATTGGTAAAACCAATTTACCTGATAACTGGTTGCATCTAAAAAAGTGGCAATCCTTATTCGAAAAACATCTATTACTCAACACATCGCATCAAACCGCCATTGATTGACGGTTATGGTGCCCGTTGCCCCAAGGATAATCCCATGGCTCTCTTTCTCAGTATTTTTCCCATTGTGCTGCTGATCTGGCTGATGGTTAAGAAAAACAGTATGCCGTCCTACGTCGCGCTGCCGATTACCGCCGCGCTGATTTATGCCATCAAACTGTTTTATTTCGGCAACGACGCTATGTTGCTCAACGCAACAGCCGCGTCCGGCCTCGTCTCTACCCTGACCCCGATTACCGTGATTTTCGGTGCCATTATGTTTAACCGCATGATGGAAACCACCGGCTGTATCGACGTCATCCGCAAATGGCTGGCTACCATCAGCCCGAATCCGATTGCCCAGTTGATGATTATCGGCTGGTCTTTCGCCTTTATGATTGAAGGCGCATCCGGTTTCGGCACACCTGCCGCCATTGCCGCGCCAATCCTGATGAGCTTGGGCTTCAACCCATTAAAAGTAGCCATCTTCACTTTGGTCATGAACTCCGTACCCGTGTCCTTCGGTGCAGTAGGTACCCCGACTTGGTTCGGCTTCGCGCCTTTGGGCTTGGATCAAAAGAGCATTATGGAAATTGGTATGAGAACCGGCGTAATGCACTTCTTTGCTGGTTTCATCATCCCTGTGATCGGCTTGAGCTTCATCGTACCTTGGGCTGAAATCCGCAAAAACTTGGGCTTCATCGGTATCGCCGTATTCTCCTGTACCCTTCCTTACGTTGCCTTGGCGATGGTTAATGAAGAATTCCCATCTCTGGTTGCCGGCGCAATCGGCCTGATGGTGTCCGTATTCGCAGCAAACCGCGGCTGGGGCTTGAGCAAAGATTACGCCAAAGACCCGAATGCAGAAAAAGTACCTTTCGCACAAGTTGCCAAAGCACTGGCTCCTTTGGGTATGCTGATCGGCATGCTGGTGATCACCCGTATCAAACAGCTGGGCATCAAAGGCCTGCTGACCAGCAAAGAAGAATGGTTCAGCTTCCAACTGCCGTTTGATTTGTCCAAAATCACCGTCAGCGACTCTCTGACCATTACCTTCGGCAACATCTTCGGCCAAGGCGTAAACGCTTCCTACCAAACCCTCTACGTTCCGGCTTGGATTCCGTTTGTCTTCACCGTTTGGATTTGCATCCTGCTGTACAAAACCAAATTCAAAGATGCGTGGTCTTTCTATGCTGCAACCTTCAACCAAACCAAAAAACCTCTGCTTGCCCTGATGGGTGCGTTGATTATGGTTCAACTGATGATGGTTGGCGGCGACGACTCCATGGTGAAAATCATCGGTAAAGAATTTGCCAATGCGGCTGGCGAACACTGGGTGTACTTCTCCCCATACCTGGGTGCAATCGGTGCATTCTTCTCCGGCTCCAACACTGTATCCAACCTGACCTTTGGTCCGATTCAACAACAAATCGCGCTTGATACCGGCCTGTCCGTTACCCTCATCCTCGCCCTGCAATCTGTCGGCGGCGCAATGGGCAACATGGTCTGCATCAACAACATCATCGCCGTGTGCAGCGTGTTGAACGTAAACAACGCCGAAGGCGCCATCATCAAGAAAACTGTGATCCCGATGAGCATCTACGGCATCATCGCCGTGACTGTGGCTGCAATTTTCTTCTTCTAAACCGCTTCATATCAAAGGCCGTCTGAATATTCAGACGGCCTTTTTTGTATTCTTTCGCTATATTTCTTAAAGAATCATTAATGTATATATTCCGCAACAACCCGCATAACCACTTTGCAACACCAAATTACAAACAACTTTCTATTAATAAACAATCCGGTAACCATAAGTAAACACTGTTTTGCAATTTACCCAATTGCCACTACCGACAAAACGCCTAAAATACGCTTCATCTGCAAACGGAAACCCTTTCTCACTTTGCAAGATAACACACAACACTCATATGGAGCTTAGATCATGAAATTACTTTCTGTTATCACTGCAGCCGCATTGGCTACTGTTTCCTTCTCCGCTGCCGCTGCACCTGCCGGCTTCGTTTCTTACCGTTGTGACGGTGGCAAATCACTGAACGTGATGTACGGCTTTGACCGTAGCGGCCGTGCAGTTACTGCTGACGTAAATGCCGGTGGCAAAAAAGCCTCTTTGGTTGTCGACAAAAAACGTTCTGACAGCACTGGCACTACTTTCACCAACCGCCGCGGCTATACAATGTCTGCCGGTTTCATCGACAAAAACACCCACACTACTTCTGAAGTAGTTGGCGTGAACGTCCCTAACGGCTCATTCCTGGTGAAAAACTGCGAACCACGTCCACGTTAATCCCAGTTTTCCTATTTAACCGAATCATCCCGGTTTGATAGAAAGGCCGTCTGGAAAACAATTTTCAGACGGCCTTTTGATTCAAGCCTATAAAAAAGAGCGTGTACCGTACACGCTCTTTTTGTTTGTTCACACACCAATTAAATACGCATCGGCATTACGATGTATTTGAAGTTCGGATTATTCGGCATGGTAAACAGCGTTGAACGGTTGGCATCGCCGAAAGCAAGCTGCATATCGTCGGAGTGTATGTTACGCAACACATCCATCAGGTAGCCGATGTTGAAACCGACTTCGAGTTCTCCGCCTTGGTAAGCGATTTCCAGCTCTTCGCGCGCTTCTTCCTGCTCGTTGTTGCTACATACGACACTCAGCAAACCAGGCTGCAGGAACAGTCGCGCACCGCGGAATTTTTCATTGGCAAGAATGGCGGCACGCTCGAGCGCACCCAAAAGCTGGGTACGGGATACAAGGAAAATCTTGTCATTATCCAAAGGAATCACGCGGTTAAAGTCAGGGAACTTGCCGTCGATGACTTTGCTGACAATGGTTGTGCCATTGCATTGGAAGCGTACTTGATTGTCCAAAAGCTCAACAGTGATGGACTCGGACGGATTGTTCAACAGCTTGAAGAGTTCCAATACCGTTTTGCGTGGCAGGATCACTTCCGTTTTCGGCAGTTCTGCTTCAATTTGGCTGGCCGCATAAGCAAGGCGGTGGCCGTCGGTTGCAACAAGGCGCAGCTGATTACCTTCAACCTGCATCAGCAAACCGTTGAGGTAATAGCGGATATCTTGAACTGCCATGCTGTATTGCACTTGCGAAAGCATGGTTTTGAAGGTTTCTTGAGTCAGTGAGAAAGTCGCACTGACGTCGCTGCCGACGCTCATCAACGGAAAGTCTTCAGCCGGCAAGGTTTGCAGGGCAAAACGGGATTTTCCCGCGCGCAGAGTCAAACGGTTGTCCGCCCAATCCAGTGACACCAGCGCACTGTCAGGCAGGGCACGCAGGATGTCTTGGAATTTTTTAGCGTTGGTCGTAATACGGAAATCGCCTGCCTGACTTTCAGGGCCGGCGGTATTGATTTGGATTTCCAAGTCGGTTGCCAAAAGTTTGGTTTGTCCGTCTTTGCTTTCCAGCAACACATTGGACAAAATCGGCAGAGTATGGCGACGTTCGACAATACCGGTAACGGCTTGCAACGGCTTGAGCAGACTGTCGCGATCGGCTTGTAAAATCAGCATGTTCCATTCCTTTGAATTTGAAATCGGTTGATTTGGGTATTTTAAAATATTTTTTGTTTTCAGACGGCCTCATATTGACATCAGGCCGTCTGAATATTGCATTGGGTCAGTTCTGAATCAAAATCAGCAGTTTTTCGTAGTCTTGCGCCAATTCGGGATCTTCTTCGCGCAGTTTCGCCACCGCTTTGACACCGTGCATCACGGTCGTGTGATCGCGACCGCCAAAGGCATCACCGATAGAAGGCAGGCTGAGCGTGGTCAGCTCTTTGGTCAGGCTCATGGCAACTTGGCGCGGACGGGCAATGTTGCGCGTGCGTTTTTTGCCCAATATATCGCTGATTTTAATACGGTAGTATTTGGCTGTCGCATCGATGATGATGTCGGCGGTAATGACTTTGTGTTTCTCGGCAATAATATCCTGCAAAGCCGTACGCGCCAAATCCATGTCGATGACAGGACGGTTCATAAAACGGCTGCTGGCACTGACACGGTTGAACGCGCCTTCCAGCTCACGCACATTGGAGCGGATCAGATTGGCGATAAACAAAGCGGCTTCGTCTTCGATACTGATACCGGCTGCTTCTGCCTTTTTCTGCAAAATCGCCACACGCATTTCCAATTCGGGCGGTTCGAGTTCCAAAGTCAAACCCCATGAGAAACGGGACTTGAGACGGTCATCCATACCCTCAATTTTGGCAGGCAATACGTCGCACGTCAGGATCAGTTGTTTTTTCTCATTGTGGAAATGATTGTACAGATAGAAGAATTCTTCCATCGTACGGTCTTTGCCTTTAATGAACTGAATATCGTCGATAATCAGCAGGTCATATTGTTTGTATTGTTGCTTGAACACATCATAAGTGTTGTTGCGTACAGCCTTCATAAAGCTGCGGATATAGTCGTCCGAGTGCATATAGCGCACTTTGGCATCAGGACGGTTTTTCAACAATTCGTTGCCGATGGCTTGCACCAAGTGGGTTTTACCCAAACCGGTACTGCCGTATAAGAAAAACGGGTTGTAGCCCTGCCCCGGATTTTCAGCAATCGCTTGGGCGGCAGCGGCGGCAAGGCGGTTGCCCTTACCTTCCACCAAAGTTTCAAATGTATAGTCGCGCGACAGATTGGTCTGTTCGTAGCGTGCTTCTTCCGCATCGTGTTGCTCGTCGGTTTTGGCTTTGGCAACTGCTTTAGATTCAGCCGGAGCAGTAGTTTGCACTTGAGGCTCATGCGGCAGGTTTTTCATGCGTTGCGCCAAAATCTCGGCAGCCGTCATGGCAGCTGCAGGTTTGGAAACCGTTTCAGACGGCCTATTTTCTTCCATTGGCGCAGCAGTTTGCAAAGGCATTTGAACAGGCTCTACACACTCTTCAACTTCAATGACCTCTTGCACTTGCACCGGCGCAACAGTCTGAGCCGCCATTTCATAATGCGTACCTACGCCCGGCTTAAACGCGAAAGCAGCCTGCTGAGGCACTAATTCGGCACGCACGGCATCAATTTTGGCGGCAAACTGGCTTTTAAGCATATTGCAGGCAAATTGGTTTTTACCATACACCACCCACACGCCGTTTTCTTCACCCACGGTCAAAGGCGCAATCCATTGCGCAAACTGCCCGGCAGGCAACATTTCGTGAAGGCGGCAAAGGCACAGCGGCCAAAATTCAGCTAACGTCATGAGATTAAGCTCGGAAAATGGAAGATTTGGGAAATACAAAAAGGCAGAGCAGACAGGCAATCCGATAAAAATCAAATTTTTACGATACTCCCGCTTTCAGACGGCCTTGCACACAGAGAAAAGCAAGGTTGGTCAATTATACCCATTCCGCTCTTTTTTATCCACAACCGCCGCAAAATTTTATCCACAAATTCTATCAATGCATAAAACCCGTTGTCACACTTTAGCCAACGAAAAGTTTTTATATTGATTGACAAAAGCGGCAAATTGGAGTGTAATTCACGGTTTAATTATCTACCAATTTTTAGGAAACATCATGAAACGCACTTATCAACCTTCCGTTACCAAACGCAAACGCACCCACGGCTTC
>ERZ773070.785-NODE-785-length-21502-cov-17.661584_pt1 | contig 21502 bp, 24 predicted proteins | sample MGYA00580618_ERZ773070 | MGnify/ENA primary metagenome ERZ773070 (study PRJEB29015, sample SAMEA2738023) | human oral metagenome | biome: human oral; feature: human-associated habitat; material: dental | place: China | collected 2019 ... | reverse complement strand
ATTTTCCGCGATTCAATCGACCTTCAACCGTCTTCCGCCCGGCGATAATATCGTCAAGTAATTTTGATTCTCGTCCTGAGTGCCAGATTTTCATAATTCCTACAGTGTTGTATCTTTTTTATAGTTTTTCTTAACTTCTTGCCAACAGCGATGCCATAGAATTATAGCACAGCCTATAAAAGTGTTTCTACTAGTCATGCCTACCAAACTACAATAAAATCTTTAGATTAGGCAAATCTTAAACAGCCATCGCCTGCGCTTCCGGCCAAATTCTCTGCACTAGTCGTTTGCCGCGCGTGGTTAGCCGCACCCAAGCATCGCCATAAGCCTGGTCAATCGCCATCAATCCTTTACGCCGCAAATCCGCCAGTACATTCATCGCCGTTCGGCGCGGCATGCCCATTTGTGCTGCCAATATGGCCGCCTCATAACCACCGTCTTCGTAGACTTGCTGCAGTACCAGCGCCTCGTTGGTTGTTAGATTGATTTCGTTTGCGTGTACCTTGTTCATGATCATCCTTTCTGTTAATGATGAGTATATGATAGCCAAACAATCTGTAATTTCGCTGTAAGGTCGCTCGGGGCGAGTGTTAGTTATTTGGTGTGGGGAAAATTACTACATGAAAAAGCAGCGCCCGAGGAGGTAGGCGCTGCTTTATGACTATTCGCCGCCAACTAATTAGTCTACCGGCGCGGTATTGGCGGTTGGTGGCTGCGCCGAGCCAGTCTGTGACGACGGAGCAGTTTGGGAAGATTTGTCAAGGACATAAAACAAAACTTCTTTGATAAATGTATATCTTCTCTGTTTCTCTCTTGATTAGCTTTAGTATTTTACCCTTGTATTAGTTTTTTGAATTGTTAGTTTAGTAAACTAAGAATATCCTACTCGTGATACTCTTTTATTGTATGTTCATGTTCAGTCAAAAGATTCTTTGAATAGATTTTTTCCTTTTTTGAATTTCTAACTTCTTTCCAAAGAATAGACGCTACTTTTAATTTGTTCGAATAGTTGCGACTATTTTCGTCTGCACAGAAATCCTTTAAGAATTGATTCCATTGACAAGCCGAATTATCATACTTGGCATAATCCGACTCTCCATAATACACCTTTAGCATATCTTTGATTGTAAATTTGCCATCCTTTTCTCTTTTTACTTTCCTCCAAGCTGTTGCCATATCAGCAGTAAATTTAAAAGGTGTAATACCTGTTACGGCGGAGAAATATTCTCTGAATTTTGCATTAAAAGAAAAGCCACATTCAATTAACGGCGTATCTAAAGTAATAGTTTCAACTTGCTTCTTTTCATTTTTTATTGATGACTTTTTAATCAAATTACCCTTAAAGTATTGCTCAATAATATAATTGAGTTCCTGTTTTGTACCTCTATATTCTAATCCTAGCGACCTGCATATCTGTGAAAGTTCTTCACGATACCAATAGTATTTATGAAACTCATCAAACGATGTGATTTTATCAAACTCAGGCCTACTTTCTATCAATATTTTAGCTCCTCAAAACTAATTTATTTTTTCATATCTAAATAATGGAGGTTTCACTTTTTTATCAGGATTGTAGTTATTGCAATTACAACCAAACTTTTTCAATGCTTTTATCTTATTATATACTATCCCACGCAAGCACTTTTCCTCTTGTATTCAACTCGTTAAACCAGTACTTTACTATTTGCCGATTTTCATACTTAGGGCACCAGCTCTCAATATAAATTACGTCCTCTGAAAAAATATCATCTCTTGTTGTGCAAGCCACACAATGCGTTTTACGACCTTTGAACTCTCTTTATCGACAAGTAGCGCCTGTTTGACATGAGAGTTACCTCCTTTCCGGGTTTTTATTATTTTCTCTGTCCCTAAAAGGTTAATCCTTTTGGTTGTTTTGCGCGGTGCCGTTATTATTCTTGGTCGCTGGCGTTTGGGAGCTTTGACCAGTCTGGTTCTGGCTACCACCCGGTGCGCCGCCAGTTTGTCCACCCGGCCCGCCTGGCTGGCCGTTCTGGGTTCGACTCATACTTGGCGGACCACCAGCCTGATTATTCATGCCGTTTTGCGTGCCACCGACTTGCATACCAACGACGAAGCTGAGCGCGCAGGCTACCACACCGCCAACCGCTAGGCCGGTGATTGCCCCGGCACTTAACCCATTCTTGCCAGAATTCGTACCGTTCGGGCGCGGTGTGGGCGGCTGATCATAGACCGCTTCTGGCGTGGTGAGCTGTGCTTGCTTGGTTTGTGAAATTGCCATAATTTCTCCTTTCGTTACGTTACTCTCTCGATAATTCGTACAGTGTTACATCGCTACCTCCATAATTAACGACGGTGCCGGTTTGCTTGACCCACGTCGTGATTTTATTGTTACCGCCGCCTGGCCCGCCGCCACCACGGCCATGTGAGCTGATGGCGTAGTATTTAACTTTGCCGGCCTTCACTAATTGTTTAAATTGCTCCAGCGTCAAAGGCGTATCGCTACCGTTAAATCCACCGACCGCCATCACTGGCTGGCCGCTGGTCAGCTGAATCGCCGCTGATTCATTGGCACTGGCCACCGCCACCAACCAGGTTGCGCCGTTTTGATGCTCTACGAGATACTGCACCAACTGGCTGTCCGCCTGCGACGATTCATTATTACTCCCCCGCATCGCTGTGGAACTCGGCCCAGCCGTCGGAATACTACCAGTGTGTGCGACATTGACTGTCGCCAATGTATACACCGTCGGGGCAAGCGTGCAGGCGGCTAGGGCGGTGATGATTGCCAAGTTTTGCAGCCACCGCCGCGGCGCATAAAGGTTGATTAATAATCCAATCATTCCCGCCAGGCCCAATAGACCCACTATCCACATCAGCCACGTCATCGTACCGGCATAACCAAGGATTATCACCGCTATCACCGCTATCACGCCAACCAGCACCGGCAGTAGCCACGCATATGGTTTGCGTCTGGTATACGCGCCCCACAGAAACGGCAGACTGATACCGACGAGTGCCGCCACCGCCGGCGCCATCACCACCACGTAGTACGGATGAATCACGCCGCTAGTCATGCTGAAAATCACGATGTGAATTAACAGCCACAGCATCCAGAAAATTACTGCCGCTCGCCCACGATTGGTTCGGGGTGTTTTTCGCAAAATCCATAACATCAGCCCACCACCCGCCAGCGCCAAGACCAGCAACCAAGCAATATTTGGCCCAAAATCATTGTTAAAGATCCTGAAAATTCCCGTTTGCCCACCAAAGCCCGTACCACCCGGACCATGCCCGCCACCAGGGCCGCCGCCCATTCCGCCCGGCATCATACCGGCGCCATCTGCCATAGTCTGCGTGGTACTACCAGCAGTTTGAAGTGTTGTAGTATCACCTATTCCACCACTTGGTGGCGCACCACCACCCGGGCCACCACCTCCACCACGCCCACCAAGCAGTCGACCAAAGCCGTTATAGCCAAAAATCAAACTCCAGATATTGTTATCATTGGTACTACCCACCCACGGCCGACTACCAGCTGGCGTCAACCACACCAGCACGCTCCACCACAACGTTGACATCGTGGTGATCACACCCGCAAACATCACATGCAAAAATCGCGTCACAATCGGTGGCTTGGCAAACACCAAATAGACCGCCGCCATCGCTGGTAATACCATCAGCCCTTGGAGCATCTTGGCGTTAAACGCCAGCCCCGTGAATAGCCCCGCTAGACCTAGCCACAACAGCGGTCGTTTCCCTTCCAGCGAGCGTAAAACGCGTAGCCACTGGCGGTCAGCATCAATGTCAAAATCGCATCAGGATTATTGAAACCAAACATCAGTGCTGCCACTGGTGTGAATGCCAGTACCGCCCCAGCGATTGCCGCACTCATGAAACCAAACTGCCGCTTCACCGCCGCATAGACTAGCCACACTGAACCAACGCCCGCTAGCACACTTGGCAGCAACATTGAGAAACTCGAAAAACCAAACAACCGAGCGCTTAGTCCCATCAGCATCGTCGCCAGTGGCGGCTTATCAACCGACACATAATTGGCCGCATCCAAACTGCCAAACAGCCACGCCGTCCAGTCCTGGCTGGCCGCCTGCACCGCCGCCGCATAGTAGCTATTGGCCATGCCGTTATGGAACGCACCAAACAAATATAGCGCACCAGTCAGCGCCAACAACACCGGTAAAGTCCACTTCTCAAGCCACGACCGCCTGTCTAGTTCCTTATTGACACGGTACAGCCCTTTCAGATCATCGACAGCCGTTTTCACAATTTTTACGCGACTGTCCGTATCTTCAATCCAGGTCACTGGTTGCTCGTGAATCGGCACGCCGGCTCGCTCGGTTTTGATCAGCAATTCGGTGTCAAAAAACCACTCATTGTCTTTGATTTTCGGCAAGAATTTTGCAGCGACATCCCGGCGAATCGCCTTGAAACCGCACTGAGCGTCGCTAAATTTGGTACGCGACGTCCATTTGATAATGTTGTTTAACAACGCGAGATAAACTCCCGCTTGAGTCCACGCGTCGTTTTAGCACCATTGGCCAGTCGCGAACCGATCGCCACGCCAGCTTCGCCCGCCACCAACGGCTGAATCATCGGCAGAAAATCGTCCAGGCTTGTCGACAGGTCAACATCCATATAGGTCAAAATGTCCGCCGGGCTATTCTGCCAGACTTGTTTGAGCGCTCGTCCGCGACCACACTCCGCCAGGCTAACCACCCGCACCGACTGGTGTTTTTCCGCTAAGTTCTTGGCAACCTCCAGCGTCTTGTCCTGACCGCCATTGTCCGCGATGGTAATTTGATAACGATACGACAAGTGTTTCGCCATATATTCATCAAGCGTTGCGATGCTTTTTTGAAGAATCTTCTCCTCATTTAACACTGGCACGACAACGTCAATGAATGGACGGATAATCGCCCGAAACGACGGCTGACTCTCGGTAGTGGCGGGGTGTCGCGGCCGAGCCAGTGGTTGGGGTATAGTTGCTGCTTTCATAGTCATGACAGCAACTATAGATGAGGGGTCTGTAATTTTGCTTTAAGCGTCTATGAACAACTTATCCAGCACCGCCTCGATCAAAAACTGCATCATTTCTGGGCTAACTTTACCCGACGTATCTTTGATGGTCAATACAGTAAATAATTCACTAAGTAATTGATCGGTAGCAACCGGCCTCAACTGACCACTGGCACGCCACTCCGACACTTTTTTAGCAAGAGATTCACCTAGAAAACAACCGGATAGCTTCGACTGAGTTTCTAGATGTGTCCTACGCAATACTTCACCTGGCACTTGGCTATACCATTCGGCAAGGATTTTATTATGCCGGATAGCTTCTATATTCGCCCGAATATATTGCTGTAGAGCAGGCTTAGGATGTGACCAATCAATTACCGCGACAATTTTCTGCTTTGAACTGGTATTCTCTGTTTCGTATACCGCTTGAAACAGCTCCAGCTTCGACGGATACAGTGCATACACGCTACCGACCGCTATGCCAGCTCGTTTCGCAATATCAGCTATCGATGTTGCTTTATAGCCGTGACGCAAAAATATACACCGTGCCGCCCTGAGTAGCCCAGCCCGACTACTAGTCGCCATAACTACTTTAATCCTCCGATGACTGGTAGTTTCTGCAAAATTGATCGACCATGCCCCGACTTCATAAATTTATCAGTGGCATCAGTTCCTGCTCGAACATCGTGATGCTGACCGTTTTTCCATGATTGAATACTCGACAAATCATAAACAACACCACTCACTGCCACATATGGTTTATTATCACCCTGTCCGTTAAACTTGGCTAATTCTTCATATGATATTCTGTTGGTATCAATCAACCGCTGCTCCTCAGTAGTAAAGGTACGCTCTAACTTGCTACGATTATTTGCATCGGAGCTTGCCGGCAACAATTTAATAGCGACATAGCTAACGATAATAACACCAGCAACAATGAGCGATATAAGCAATGGTTTATTCATAATGTACCTTTCATTATAACAGTTTTGTGGTTATCCAGGCAGCTAGTCCAAACACGACAACAGCACTGATTAATTTGATCGGCAAATCCATATCCATCCCCCACGTATATAGAACCGCTGCCAGCGCAGATAGCCAAACTGCCGTCACCTTACCGTAAGCTGGTATTTCTGATATAACACAAATGCCAATTGTCGCTAGGATGATACCACTAAGTAAAAACGACATAAAGTCACTATTCATTGGGTTAATTGTATGCGTTTCTATAACACCCAGTCCAGCTGTAATAATTCCGATAATGATGAGACAAATTCCTAAAATTGTCATAGTAGTTCCTTTCCATTTTATCTTATTTGAATGAATATTTTTTATATTCATTCAAATTATAGCATACCGTATCTCTATAGGACAATACTTTTAGCATTCGGAGTCCGCCGATCGGAAGAGATTTTTACAGGAACAGTCCTTATGATCTACATATATGATGGCCAAGAAAAAACACCTCCGTAGAAGTGTCTTTTCTTGGCTCCGGGGGCGGGGTTCGAACCCGCGGCCTATTGGTTAACAGCCAACCGCTCTACCGCTGAGCTACCCCGGAATACGTGTCGTATTATAGCGAGTTTTCAATCAGTTGTAAAGTTACCGACGGACGATTTCCAGGGCTTTTTTCAAGATTTCTGCTTCCGAGTGCAATTTTTCATCATCCGCTGCTTCCCGCTGCTTAATTTCCTTCTCCAAGTTTTGCCACCACGCCTCTTTTTCTGCCTGGGGCAGTGCCAGCGACCGTATCTCGCCGTCACGCTTATCTAACATCCCGGCCGCCACCAAATTATCAACATGCTTCGCCACCGTTGAGACCGACTTATACCCCAGCGCCCGCATAATTTCCCGCAGCGTCGGGCTATAGCCATTGCCCTTGATAAATCCATCGATGAAATCTAGCAGTATTTTTTGCTTTTTTGTTGGCTGCATGATTTTAGTATAACCTGCCTGAATTATTTGCGCTATACTAAAGAGGTGAAGCGAGTATCATCGACGACATATGTGTGGCTACTGGCCGCGGTGCTGTTTGGTGGCGCACTGTCACTACAGCCGAGCATCAGCCTGGCGATGCTCGATTTTCCGTCGTTTCGCATCGGACTATATCAAGTGGCGGTGATCGGCGTGGTTGGCTGTGGTCTCGGTATAATGGTGCGCCAGCGACTGTGGCCCCAAGGGCGATGGTGGTGGCTCGGCATTGGCATGCTGGCTGTCACTAGTATCGTTGGGCTGTTACTATCTTATGTCCGAGCGCGTACCGCATTATATACGGCATCGCTTTTATTGCTGCTAATAACCGCGGTGTGTGCCGCCCTGATGTACCGGGCATTATCGGCGAGTGATCAGCGCCGCCTCATGACAATTGGCTTGTGGAGCGGCATTGTGTTCGGTGTGTTAGCGGTGCTGCAGCTCATCCTTGCCCACGTTGAACCAACGGCGTTCGGCACGCTCTGTTCAGGCTGTCACGCCGGCGTGTTTGGCTTTGTCAGGATCAATTTATTTGCCGCTGAGCCGCAATTTTTAGCAAGCAGCTTATTACCAGCCCTGTTCGTTGGACTGTGCTGGCGAGAGAGGCGACGACTAGCAGACTGGAGCGTTTTTGGTAGCAGCGTGGCGATCAGTCTGACATTCTCGCGCGGTGCGTTTATCGCGGTAATTGGCGCGGGTATCGTGTATGGTATCGTCCGCTGCTGGCAGCGACATAGGAGAAATAGGGATAATACTACTGACGCGGCGCAGGTATCTCATCACGATGCCTGGCGTCAACTCGGCATTATTACGGCCGGATTCGTGGTTGGATGTACCCTACTACTGGTCTCAGCGGTGGTTCGCTATCACGACACGCCGCACATTGCCTATAATACTGCAGTGAGCATGCTTGACCAGTTGTCGCTCGGCCGCATCAAATTACCGCAAAAAAATACCATCCCAACGCCGGGTGGCACACCCTCACCGCAAGCACCACCAACCAACGAGACCACGGCACCGAAATCATCACCGTCACCACCCGTCACCCAGCCAAACCCGCTCGCACCATCAGCCAATTTCCAACCATCGGGTTTCGTCGCCGCCTCGGCTGATGATCGGCTCAATGCCGCTCAACTGGCACTCCGGGCCTGGGCGTCAAATCCGCGCACGATACTCTTTGGGACCGGCCTTGGCAATCTCGGCAGCTTTATCCAACATCGGCTGCATCAACCGGTATCGACCGATCACACGGTGTATATTTTCTATATTTTGCTGCTGAGTAATATTGGCGTTGTCGGTATGATACCGCTTCTAGCACTGCTTGCCGTCACGCTATGGCGCAGTGGCCGATGGCTACTAAAACCGTGGGGGCGATTCACCTTACTGTTAACGACGGCTATCGCTATCCACTTTTGGTTTTTTGGCAGCTTGATCAACTCGGTACATTGCCTTGCATGGATTGGTATTTTCTTGTATAATCACCCCAAAGGTCATGAAGAAGAACTCTGATTTTTACTTCAAATTGGTGTTGATCGGGCTGGACGTACTGGCGCTAGTTGGTGCGTTCACGGCGGCATACATCATGCGCGTATCACTCGACACGCGGCCCTTCCATGTACAAATCGGGGCGCTGGAGTTTATCACGTCGATTGTACTGATGCTGCCGCTGTGGGTTGTCTTGTTCTCGTTTTTTGGGTTATACGACCGTGAGCACTACATTCATCCGCTGCGAGAATTTTGGCGACTTGGTATGGCGGCGGTTTGCGGCATCATGATGATGATTTCCTTTAGCTTCTTTAGCAACACACCGCTCTTTCCGGCCAAGATGGTGGTGATTTATGCGCTGATCATCAGCTTTGTCATCTTGCTCATCCTGCGTAGCGCTGCCAATATCGTGCGGCTGCATCTGCTGCGCAAAAACATCGGCATCAAGCGTGTGGCGCTGGTCGGCAATGCCGAATCGACGCGAACGCTGGCAGAGTTTATCAGCGCCTATCCGTCAACCGGCTTTCATCTCAGTGCTATTGTGTCCAAAGATGAGCTTATCCCGCCGCGACTCAAGGGTTTGCGGCGTTCGACATTGGCATCGGCCTTGACTCGCGATAAAATTGACGCCATTATTCAGACCGACACTGCTCGCAGCGAAGCGCACTATAACTTGGCGGAGCAGCACTATCTTGATTTTTATCAAGCGCCAGCCCTCGACGGCCTGATGACGGCGCGCCATACGGTGGAGATTATCAATTCCGTGCCGCTAGCGTACATTCACCCAACGCCGCTAGCTACCGGCTACGGACGCGTGGTCAAACGGTTGATGGATCTCATCGGTGCGACCATCGGCATTATTATCACCTCACCAATTATGCTGCTAGTGGCAATCGCCGTTAAGCTCGGCGACCCGCGTGGCCCCGTACTGATGCATGGGCAGCAGCGGCGACGCTTGACCCAGTTTAATCGCCCGTTCAAGGTGTATAAATTTCGCTCGCACTACGCCAAGTTTGACGGCAAAACTGACGAGGAGGTGTTCGCGATGATTGGCCGGCCGGAGCTGATCGACGAATATCGACAAAACGGTGATCGGCTCAACCACGACTTTCGCGTCACACCAGTCGGTCGTTTCATTCGCCGGTTTAGCCTCGACGAACTGCCGCAGTTATTTAACGTTATCAAGGGCGATATTAGCCTCGTTGGGCCGCGGGCGCTGGTGCCGCACGAGCTGAGCAATTACGAGAAAAAGCACACGCTACTGACGGTCAAGTCTGGCCTGACTGGCCTAGCGGTTGTGTCGGGGCGGCGCAGTATCGGCTTTGAAGAGCGGCGGCGACTGGATCTCTACTATGTACAAAACTGGAGTTTGTGGCTGGATATCACCATCCTCCTCAAGACCTGCCTGGTCATCTTTAAGAAGGAGCCGTGATGCGCACCCAGCCGACCATTGCGATCGTTCATGACTGGTTGTATGGCGGCGGCGCCGAGCAGGTTGTCCTGGCGCTACACCAGCTCTATCCTGACGCCCCAATTTATACTTCGTACTGCTCCCGAAAGTGGCGAAAAAAACTTGATAACAAGGTAGTAACTGGTTATTTGCAGCATTGGCCATTTGCCCAACTCAGACGACTACTGCCGGTGCTCAGGCAGCGGTGGTTTGCGCGGCTGGATTTAGGGCAATTTGATATTATCATTTCCAGTTCTGGTAACGGCGAGGCGAAGTTTATCCGAACCACCCGTCCCGATCAACAACATATCTGTTATTGTCATACGCCGACGCATTTTTATTGGCGACACTATCAGGAATACTTGCGTCGACCGAGCTTTCGGCCGCGGTGGCTGGCGCGACTGGGCCTACGACTGCTGGTCCGGCCCCTCAGGCGGCGTGACTATCAGGCGGCGCAGCACGTTGATGTTTTCTTGGCTAATTCCACCGCCATTCAAGCTGATATCAAGCAGTTTTATGACCGAGACAGCATCGTCGTCTTTCCGCCGGTGCAAACAACCAGCTTTATGGCACTCGCAAAAACCCGACCGCGCTCCGTGACGCTACCCACCCGACCGCACTGCGTGGTGTGGGGACGTTTGGTGCCGATGAAGCGGCTGGACTTGGTAATTCAGGCCTGCCAGCAGCTTGGTTGGCCACTGGACATTATGGGCGATGGGCCTGATCGCGAGCGGCTGGAGAAGCTGGCGGGCGAATCGACGCGCTTCCTTGGCTACGTCAGTGACGAGGCCCGGGCTGCCGCCATCCAACAAGCCGACTTATTCCTATTTACCGCCCACGAAGATTTTGGCGTCGCACCAGTTGAAGCCTTGGCTGCTGGACTGCCAGTGGTAGCATACCGGGCCGGTGGCGCACTGGACTATATCAGCCCTGGTAAAAACGGTTGGTTTTTCGCTGAACAAACGGTTGAGAGCTTAGTGGTAACACTACAGACACTGCCTGGTCAACAGATCTCGCCGCGGGCCATCGCCGCTTCCGCTAAACCATTTGCCGAACACACCTTTACGCTCGCTATAAAGAAAATTGTAACCAACGAAAGGAGGAACATTCATGCGCATCGCCATTGATGCTCGGACGCTACGGACGAGCACCGGCCGTTACGTCGAACGGCTGATTCATTATTTACAAAAAATTGACAACAGAAATGACTACATTATTTTGCTCAAGCCAAAAGATATGGACAGCTGGCAGGCCGATAACCCGCGCTTTCAGAAAGTCGCCTGTCCATTTGCCGAATTTTCGTTTGCCGAGCAACGAGGTTTTAAGAAACAGCTGGAGGAGCTACGCCTAGATCTCGTGCATTTTGCAATGGTTCAGCAGCCCGTGTGGTACTGGGCCAGCCCAGTCGTCACCACCATGCAAGACCTCACCACCGTTCGGTTCAACAACCCCGACAAGAACCCGGTGGTCTTTTGGGTGAAGCAGCAAATTTATAAATGGGTCAACAAAAAAGTTGCCCGAAAGTCAGCTCATATCATCACCATTTCTGACTTTGTCAAGCGTGACTTGGTGGATTTTACCGGAGTTAGTCCAGATAAGATTACCGTGACACTTGAATCCGCCGACGAGCTACCAAAGGGCAATGATCCGGTCAAAGAGCTGGTTGGCAAAAAGTTCATCATGTATGTTGGCCGGCCGACACCACATAAAAATCTGCGGCGGCTGATTGATGCATTTGTGCTACTACAGCAGAAACATCCTGAGTTGATACTGGCATTGGCGGGTAAAAAGGACGGTAATTATGCTCGCCACGAGGCGTACGTTACTGAACGCGGCACTCCAAATGTCATCTTCACCGGTTTTGTGTCGGACGAGCAACTGCGCTGGATGTACGAGCATACGGCTGTGTATTGCTTCCCGTCGCTGAGCGAAGGTTTTGGCCTGCCGGGTCTCGAAGCCATGCTGCACGGCGCGCCGGTCGCTTCAAGCACCGCCACTTGCCTGCCGGAAACGCATGGCGAGGCGGCTCACTACTTTGATCCGTATAGCGTCGAGGACATGGCGCGGGCAATTGACGAGCTTCTGACGGACGAGAAACGACGCCGTGAGCTCATCAAGAAGGGTAAGCAGCACGTCAAAACCTTCTCGTGGCAGCGAATGGCCGAGCAGACGTTGGCGGTGTATGAACAATATGGCCGCCAAGACACTAGCTCATAGGTCATAATCCAGCCCATCACATTAGGTACGTACGCCTGTAGTCATAACCGTTTAGGTTGCGTGGACTTCTGGGCTATTTTTGCAATTTCTTCGCGATGTCACCGCACTTAGCAGCCACATCTCGCCGCGCCACCAACACACCGTCTGGCGTATTGACCACCACTACATTGTCAAGGCCGATCACCGCCACCGGCTTATCCGGCTGCTCATTACGAATATAGGTATTAGCAACGTCGATGGTATAAATGTTGTCACCATATGCGTAATTACCCGCCTCGTCCTTGGTCACCGCATCGTGTAGATCCTTGAAATTACCGATATCCATCCAGTCAAAGCTGGCCGATACCATAGCCAGCTGATGAGCTTTTTCGATCAGGGCGATGTCGATGACTTGATTATCTAGCGCCAGGTACGCGTGATTATAAGTCTCGCTACCAAAGTCAGCAATGGACGCTAACGTCTGGTAATTTGACCACAGATCTGGGGCACTCCGCTGCATTTCATTCATAAACACGTCAACTGAGCCAACAAAGTAGCCGCAGTTCCATAAATAATTTCCCGACTCAACATACCGCTTCGCCGTCTCGTAATCAGGCTTTTCCTTGAACGACTCGACATTGTAGACGCCCGCTTGAGCATCAATCACCCCATCGCGCTGAATATAACCAAATCCAGTCGACGGGAAGGTCGGCTCAATGCCAATCAGCGTAATACAACCACGCTCGCGAGAAATGCGCGCTGCTGTATCAAATGAGTGGGCAAACCCTTGGGCATCACGCACATTATGATCAGAATGAATAAAGGCAATCGGCTCAGTCCGGTCATGGTGACGATTGATATAATCCAGGGCCAACACGATACAGTGCGCCGTTCCCCGCCGTCCCGGCTCGATCAAAAAGGCCTCGTCCGGTAGCTCCGGCAGCTGCGCCCGCAGCGCCCCGGCGTGGCTCGCCTCGGTCACCACGTAGATAGTATCGCCAAGCTTTCTGGCCCGGTCATAGGCTTGTTGGACCATGGTGCGCTCTGATGTGAGAGCTAATAGTTGTTTGGGTTGAGTGGAGGTTGAGAGTGGCCAGAGGCGCGTGCCTGAGCCGCCGGCGATAATGACGATAATCATAATGGTCATTATACAATATTCATCATCTCATGTATAATGAGGCTATGACAAAGATGCTAGTCACGGGAGGCGCGGGGTTCATTGGCTCGAATTTTGTGCATTATACCGTCAAACATAAGCCAGAATACGACATCACCGTTATCGACAAACTAACGTATGCGGGTAATCGCGCTAATTTACAGCCAGTGGCTGACCAGATCGACTTTGTGGAAGGTGATATTTGCGACGCAGAGTTGATGGATAAATTAGTGGCTGAAAATGATATCATCGTGCATTTCGCCGCCGAAAGCCATAATGATAATTCTCTGCGCAACCCGCGGCCGTTTGTCGAAACCAACGTGGTCGGTACTTACACAATTCTTGAAGCTATCCGCAAGCACGGTAAGCGCCTACACCACATCTCTACCGACGAAGTGTTTGGCGACTTGGAACTCGACGATCCAAACCGCTTCACTGAAGATACGCCGTACAATCCGTCCAGCCCCTACTCCAGCACCAAAGCATCTAGCGATATGCTGGTACGTGCTTGGGTTCGCAGCTTCAATGTCAAAGCGACAATTTCCAATTGTTCCAACAACTACGGCCCCTACCAACACATCGAAAAATTTATTCCGCGCCAAATCACCAATATCTTGAGCGATATCAAGCCCAAGCTGTACGGCACTGGCGAGCAAGTTCGCGACTGGATTCATGTCGATGATCATAATGCTGCCGTCCATCTCATCCTAGAAAAAGGCAAACTGGGCGACACCTACATCATTGGTGCCGACAACGATCACGTCAACAACAAGATGGTGATTGAACTGATTTGCGAGCTGATGGGTAAAGGTAAAGATTGGTACGAGCACGTCAATGACCGCCCCGGCCACGACATGCGTTATGCCATGGACTCCAGCAAACTACGCCGCGAACTAGGTTGGCGGCCTGAATACACCGATAACCAAACTGGCATGCACGACGGTCTACTGCAAACCATTGAATGGTACCGCGATCACGAAGATTGGTGGAAAGCGCAAAAAGAGGCCGTTGAGGCAGCTTATGCAAAGCAGGGGCAATAGAGAATGGTTGCTACAAAAGATATATATTCTCAGCGCGAAATGAACTTTTGCCGACGATGCGGCACAGCACTGAATCAAACATCTGGCGGGTTTTGGGTCTGCGATAATCAGCATAGTATTTTTAACAATCCCCTGCCAACTGCTGGGGTATTCTTTTTGACATCTGACAGACAACATGTCGTATTGTCCCGGCGAGCTATTAATCCCGGTAAGGGTATGGTTGATTGTATCGGTGGTTTCCTAGAAGCGGGTGAAAGCATTGAGGATGCTACACATCGTGAAATCACCGAAGAAACAGGGCTAACGAAAGAATGGTATAGCCCGCTCACCTACTTCTGCTCAGTACCTGCGACCTATCATTTCCAGGGTGAAGACCTACCAGTCCTCACCAGTCTATTCTGGGCAATCCTGCATACCGATGCACAACCGAAACCAGGCGATGACGTTGCTGAAATAGTCACGTTACCGCTTGACGGAATTAACCCCGAGATCGTGTTCAATGATGATATTAGAAAAGGTTTTAAAAAGTTCTTGGAGGAGGAAGTATGAACTTTGACCCATCAAATTATAACGAACTCACCGTCACTGAGTCACCAATCCCAGGATTATTTGTAATCACAATGCCTGTCCACGGTGATAATCGCGGCTGGTTCAAAGAAAACTACCAAAAGGAAAAAATGGAAGCACTGGGACTGCCGTCATTTGACATTGTGCAAAACAACATCAGCTTTAACGATAAAGCCGGTGCTACCCGCGGCCTCCACGCCGAGCCGTGGAACAAATTTATCTCCACCGCCAATGGACGCGTCTTTGGTGCTTGGTGTGATCTACGTCAAGGCGACAGCTTTGGTCAGGTCTTTACCCACGAAATCAACCCAGGCACGGCTATCTTCGTACCGAATGGTGTCGCGAATGGCTTTCAGACATTAGACGACAACGTTGCTTATACTTATCTTGTTGACGCTCACTGGTCACCAGATGCTAAATATACCTTTGTGAATCTGTTCGACCCGGAGCTTGGTATTGATTGGCCGATCAACAAGGACCAGGCAATTATTTCTGAAAAGGATGCTGCTCATCCGCTACTTGCAAACGTAATCCCAATGGAGGTTTAACATGGATAACAGTCATATTTTTATCGTCGGCGCCAATGGTCAGCTTGGTACTGCACTACGACAACGATACCCAGGCAGCCGATCTGCTGATGTAGGCGAACTTGATATTGCAGACCGCAATTCAGTTGAATCGTTTGACTGGTCAGGTATTTCGATCATTATGAATGCTGCCGCTTTCACCAATGTTGATGGTGCCGAGGCTTCAGAAGGACGCGTTGCCGCCTGGAAAGTAAACGCATCAGCAGTCGCAAACCTTGCCCGAGTCTGCCGCCAGCACGACATGACTCTCGTGCATATTTCCAGCGATTACGTCTTTGACGGCACGAAAGAACCCCACGCTGAAAATGAGCCGTTTAGCCCACTCAATGTCTACGGCGAGAGTAAGGCTGCTGGTGATCTCGTTGTTGAACAGCTAGAAAAATTCTATCTCCTCCGCACCACCTGGGTTATCGGCGAAGGTAAAAACTTCGTTCGTACCATGTTGGGACTCGCCGAGAAGAACATCTCGCCGACGGTGGTTAGCGATCAAATTGGCCGCCTGACATTCACGAGCGAACTCGTTCGGATTATTGATCATCTGTTAACTACACGGGCACCCTTCGGCACATACAACGCCACAAACGATGGCCCGCTTGCTTCTTGGGCAGACATCACCCGCCGTATCTTTAACCTAGCTGGACGTGACGACCTCACCGTTACTGCCACGACAACCGCTGAGTACTTTGCTGGCAAAGAAGGCATTGCTCCTCGACCGCTCGGTAGCGATATGAGTCTCGACAAACTACACGCAACCGGTTTCATTAGCCACGACTGGACCGAAGACCTTCGTCAGTATATCAACAACGAGCAGCAGTCAGCCCACGCCTAGCGGGCTGCTGCCTCCTCTTGAATCTCTTTTGCTAATTTAGCCAGATTTTTTCTTGGTATATCTTCGTTACCAAAATAGCCACCACCAATAACGTGTTCAAGTTTTTCGAGGTGATCTTGATAGTCTGAACCTTGGACATTACGAAGCCACTCCCTGCCTTTTCTAAATGATGCAAGCTCACGATTACACGAATCGTGGAGAGTTTCCTTATCCGGCAGCGCCGCATCACTTTCAACAAATACGAGTGGAACATTCGGAGGAAATATCTTGTCAGCAATCCACATTGTGCGCGGCAAGTGATCTTGACCAGCAACGATCACGAGCGGAGTTTCCTCACTAAACTCAAAGCCATAAACACCATTCTCAATAGCAGTCGCAACATTGAGGAGGTTAGTATTCGTATCAACCGAATCGGGTTCCTCTATCACGCGATCCGCTGGTACGCCATGTTCTAGGGCTGACTCTTTCATAAGTACCGACTCACCAGTTCGTGGATAACTTTTGTACTCTTTAAGAAATGCTTTTGCTACCTCGTAGTTATTATCGGCATCGACCCCACGCTTGGCCATAATATTATGAAACGCTTGGTGCGCTAGTTTGGATTTTACCTGCATCTGTTTGGCAACTTCATTAAAAATACCAAGATCCTTGTCTGCCAACAGCCGAAGCATCTGCTCCCCTGATATATGAGTAACGTCCTCGACATTCACGCCAGCGGCCTCAGCCAGAACTGGCAATGCAAACATCATATCAATATAGCGGTTGTGCATCCAAGCGGTAGGAATGACTTTTACATCTTCATTGCCTAGCTTACATGCCTCATGAAACAACTCGCTTGAGGTGGCAACATTCGACCGAGCGGATGCCGTGTCCGTAGTGTTTCGCTCTGGAAACGCTGGGTCATGATTTGGATCAACTACAATTTCACGACCAACACAAATGACTGCGCCCGCTGTTTTGAGCGCCTCTTTCACCGCCGCATTATTCCTGTCAACACTGGTAATATTATTATAACCAAAACTGTCTGGCACAAATGGTACGTAAGTAATGTCGCGTTTGCCGCCCAACGCCTCGGTAACTTCGCACATTAGCTGATGATGAAAGGCATAATCCTCATATTGCCGATCAGACTCTTGTACTGCTGTATTAGGTACCGAGGTCTGTTCCGGAGAGCCGGTGGCCTGTCCCTCAGACAGAACAGTGTTACCGTGATGAAATGTGTCTCTTTCCGGCATGTAGTAGTTTCCTTTCAGAGATAGAAGCTTCTCGCTGAAGACTATCTCATACAATACGTGTTTTACGATTTAGACTTTAGCAGATTTAGAGGAAAAAGTCAAGGATGATTCCTTGTATCACTTGGTGAAATATATGTTATAGTGGGTATGTAACACGAAGGAGGTTTATGAAAGGAATTATCTTAGCGGGTGGATCAGGTACACGATTGTGGCCAATTACCAAGGCAATCAGTAAGCAGCTGATGCCGATCTACGACAAACCGATGGTCTACTACCCCCTCACAACACTGATGCAAGCTGGGATTCGTGATATTTTGATTATTACCACACCCGAAGAGCAAAGCGGCTTTCAACGACTACTAGGCGACGGCTCACAGTGGGGTATCAACTTACAGTACGCCGTGCAACCAAGCCCGGACGGTCTCGCCCAAGCGTTCATCATTGGTGAGGAGTTCGTTGGTGACGATAAAGTAGCCTTGGTGCTTGGTGACAATATTTTTTACGGTGCAGCACTTGATGATTCATTGCGAGCATGTACCGATCCGGAGGGTGGTGTCGTCTTCGCGTATGAGGTGTCTGATCCGGAACGCTATGGCGTCGTCGAGTTTGACAAAGACAATCAAGCAGTGTCAATCGAAGAAAAACCCGCCCAGCCAAAGTCAAACTTTGCGGTGGTTGGACTTTATTTCTATGACAATGATGTGATTGAAATTGCCAAGGGCGTTCAGCCGAGCGATCGTGGTGAGCTAGAGATTACTTCAGTCAACGCTGAATACCTACGCCGTGGCAAATTAAAAGTGCAAGCACTTGATAACGGTGATGTCTGGCTTGATACAGGAACTATCAGCAGCCTAACCGACGCCGAGGATTTTGTTCGTGTTGTTCAAACCCGTACTGGGCAAATCGTTGGCAGTCCAGAAAAAACTGCCCTTCAGAATGGTTGGATTACCCGCGAGCAGCTTGAGGAACTTGCCAAACCGCTCAAAAAATCAGGGTATGGAACATACTTGGTCTAGAATGTTCTACCCTATTTTTGGCAACTCACTACTGTAAAATTGATTTATCGTATACTAAGCAGCCATACTATTTACGGCTGCTTAGTCTATAAACAAGTCTGGAACAGTGCCGCTACTTTTCTTCGATATTTTTCTCTTGGTAAAAATAACTAATCGAAACACTAGAAAGTTCCAAACCGCAAAAATTGCCGTTATGACAACCTTTGCCCACTGAATCTCTAATATATGGAAGTTAACGAGCGCATCAACTGCCGCCGAAGTAGCGAACAGGTTAAATACGCTCAGCAGCACATAGAGGATAATTTGTGTTTTTAGTGAGAAACGGTCATGTTCGTTGTGGCGAAAAACCTGTTTACGATTCATGGGGAAATTAAAGAAAAATCCAGACAAAAAACCAATACCACTTGCTAAAAACACCGGCAAGTGAGCGCCGTGATAAAGAATGTACGTCACCAACGTATCAATCAGTAACGTTACACCGCCAACAACACCAAACAAAAATATCTGGAAACTAATATTTTTCATACTGCCTTTATTAATCATAGCACACTCAACAACGATACATGTTTTATAGTATAATGAAAGGTATGTATAGAAAATTAGAGACCGCAGACAAGAATGAGTTTTTCCTGAATCGTGTGCGGGGGATTAAGTGTCCACTGATCCTAATCATCAATAAGGTCGATCTGACGAATGAGGAGGCACTTGTTGCCCTTGTAGAGCGGTGGCATAAGGAGCTTCCCGAGGCAGAGATTATCCCACTATCAGCGCTAAATAACTTCAATGTCGAGGCGCTCCGTCGGCGAATTGAATCGCTCATTCCTCCCTCTCCTCCCTACTTCGATAAGGATGCTTTAACCGATAAGCCTGCTCGCTTCTTCGTGACAGAGATTATCCGTGAGAAGGTACTCCTCTATTACCAAAAAGAGATACCCTACTCTGTGGAAGTGGTGGTAGAGACCTTTAGGGAAGAGGCAGACCGCATTCATATCCAAGCGTTAATTGTAGCGGAGCGGGAGAGCCAAAAGGGCATCATTATCGGGCATAAGGGGGCAGCACTGAAGAAGGTAGGTACGATGGCTCGCCGAGATATGGAGCGGTTCTTTGACAAGCGTATCTTCCTGGAGCTCTTTGTGAAGGTCGAGAAGGACTGGCGCAATAGAGATAACCTACTTCGGGCCTATGGCTACCGCCTAGACTAGGCACATCCCTACCCAAACAATAGATAGAAATAGAATATGAGTCACCTAGTAGCCATCGTTGGACGTCCGAATGTAGGTAAGTCCACTCTCTTCAACAGACTGACCCAGACGCGTGGGGCAATCGTCAGCGAGGAGTCGGGTACGACACGAGACAGGCAGTATGGCAAGGTCACTTGGCTTGACCGAGAGTTCTCGATTGTCGATACAGGCGGATGGGTTGTAGGGAGTGAGGATGTCTTCGAGGGCGAGATCAATAAGCAGGTTGAGATCGCTATGGAGGAAGCTGATGTGATCCTCTTCGTTGTTGATATCGAGGGTGGTACGACAGACCTTGATGACGAAGTAGCATCGAAGCTCCGCAGGACAAAGAAGCCCGTACTCCTAGTTGCCAATAAGGCCGATAACTATACACAGCATTATGCTGCAGCGGAGTTCTATGCTTTCGGTTTGGGTGATCCTATGCCCATCTCTGCAGTCAATGGCAGTGGGACGGGAGACCTCCTTGATGCTATCGTTAGTCATCTACCCGAGGGAGAGGCTGAGGATGAACCCCTAGATGCTCCGCGCATTGCTATCGTAGGACGTCCCAACGCAGGTAAGTCCTCCCTCATCAACGCTTTTATAGGAGAGGAGCGGAACATTGTGACCAACATAGCTGGTACTACACGAGACTCTATCTATACGCATTACTCTAAGTTTGGTATGAACTTCTACCTTGTCGATACCGCAGGTATCCGTAAGAAGGGTAAGGTGAATGAGGATCTAGAGTACTACTCTGTCCTTCGCTCCATCCGTGCTATTGAGAATGCTGACGTCTGCGTGCTTATGCTGGATGCTACCCGAGGGATAGAGAGCCAAGACCTGAATATCTTCTCACTCATTCGGAAGAACAGCAAGGGACTCATTGTCTGCGTTAATAAGTGGGATTTGGTAGAGGAGAAAAGCAATACGGTGATTAAGACCTTTGAAAGAGCTATTCGTGAGCGACTCGCTCCCTTTACGGACTTCCCCATTATCTTCATCTCGGCTCTGACCAAACAGCGTATCTTCAAAGTCCTCGAGGAGGTACAGCAGGTCTACGAGCGACGTAGTAAGCGGATTCCCACACACCAGCTCAACGAGGTCATGCTCCCCATCATCGAGGCTACGCCTCCACCTGCGACCAAGGGTAAGTACATCAAGATCAAGTATGTCATGCAGCTCCCGACAGCGGTGCCTAGCTTTGCCTTCTTTGCCAACCTCCCTCAGTGGGTCAAGGAGCCCTATAAACGTTTTCTCGAGAATCAGATACGGGCACACTGGGACTTCTCTGGTACACCCATCAATATCTTCATCAGAGAGAAGTAGTCGCGAGGCTGTTTCTCTCTACTCATGAGCCTTGTTGTGTGTTGTTGGGGTTTCCTGTAAACCTCTCCAGAGGTTCCCTCGTAACCTCCTGATCGTTTACCCCGTAACCTCCTGGGAGTTACCCCTGATACCTCCCAAGGGGTATCCCCGTAACCTATATTGAGCTTGGCTGTAAGCCTCGATTCACTTACTCCCATTTACTATTTACCCATCCCATGCAAAGCAAATATACCCTACTGAGTAGCGTGTATCGTTACCAGCCCTTCATGCGTACGGTGCTTAACCCCGAGGCAATTGCCCAGGATCTGCTAGAGACGGCTCCTGCTTACCTCCTGCGGTTTAAGGATCAGATTGTGGAAGCTCTGCGTAGTAACTACGGTGTACGTAGTGCGGAGACTACCCTAG
>ERZ773070.782-NODE-782-length-21544-cov-8.844246_pt1 | contig 21544 bp, 17 predicted proteins | sample MGYA00580618_ERZ773070 | MGnify/ENA primary metagenome ERZ773070 (study PRJEB29015, sample SAMEA2738023) | human oral metagenome | biome: human oral; feature: human-associated habitat; material: dental | place: China | collected 2019 ... | reverse complement strand
TTCACAACTTCGCATGTTTTTTTCGTCTAGGGGCTTGACTTTTTATTTGCAGGCTATTTCTAATTTTATGAAACGACCCTGATTTTCTCTAGGAAAACTATTGACACTTAGTGATCGTTGTGATAACCTTATACAAAGGTAAAGCCATGGTATATGAGTGTATCGATTAATTTAGAAAGGAGAAAGAGATGGAGTACGTTAAGCCCGTTGTTATCAATCCAGTAGTCGTAAATTCGGCAAAATGTGGCGGTGGTCCGTGCGGCAGACCTAGCGGTAATAGGTGATGAATAAATGCCACAATTTCTAAGAGGGTGCAGAGGTGTAGTGCTGTACCTTCTTTTTATATTTTGAATTTGCAATCTAAGTACAACGGCAAGTAAAATAGAAAGCATGACACATAGGAATCTGATACTCTAGTGTTTGCAAAGCCCACACATTGATCAAGGAGCATCCTATGTGCCACTACCACCATCTTACACGCATTGAGCGGGAAAAGATAATGTTTTTCGCGTTCAGGGCAAAAATGCAAAAATCTCTCAGCCATCGCCAAAGGACTTGGACGATCTAAGGCAACTATTTCAAGTGAACTACGACGCAACGACAGGGGGAGCTTGTATATTCCTGCAATGGCGCATAAATAATATTGTACACGTCGTAAGAAATGCCGTCCACACAAATTCGAGTTCTGAAATTCGTGCCTGCGGACCATGTGGCTATAATTATTCGTTATTTTTCAGCGATTTCTTAGTGAGATATAGTTTAAGGAATCGCTGATAAAATAGACCTTCCGATTGGCGTGTTTTTTCGTCCGAACAAGGAGGCAAAACCGGACGCATAGCCAAAGCTATGTTGAGGGGGGCGATAGATACGGGAAAGAAATGTGCTAATATGGTGGTTCTGAATTTATCCGTACTTTCTTAGCTCTGGGAACGAGGGAGATAGATAAGATGTATTATAAAGTTAGAGATGATGTGTTGTTCCGAAAATATCAGGGGCATGGATATATAGCAGACAATTCAGAATACGGATATCGTATGCTTAATGATAACCGTCGATATCTGGGGGAGAAATATGTTTCCACCTGTGGTGCTGTCATGTTAAGCATGTTGAGCAAATATCCTCGATCAATAGATGATGTTGTTGGAGAGTTGTCGCAGATTTTCATTGGTGTTGAGTATGAAACGTTGAAACAAGACACAGTGGATTTTTTCAACTTATTTGTAAATGATGGGTTTCTCAGTTGTGGAGAGACGATTGATACTTGTATGGATCCAATTATAGAGAATATCCCGAACCTAAATGCTTGTCATCAGATCCTAAATGGAATTGTGAGTAATGATTGCATTGGTGTAGAGATAAGTCCAAACGAATTTCTTAGAAGTATCCATATCGAGGTAGCTAATGCGTGCAACGAGCATTGTATACATTGCTATATTCCAAATGAATGCAAGAATAATGTCATCAATTCTGCCCTGTTTTATCGAATCGTAGAAGAAGGGCGGAAGATGAATATTATACATGTCACGTTGTCTGGCGGAGAACCTCTTCTTCACAGAGACATTTTAGGCTTCTTGGAAAGGTGCAGGAAGCTGGAATTATCTGTCAATGTTCTAACGAATCTAACTTTGCTAACGGATAATATAATATCAGAAATGAAGAAGAACGCATTTCTCTCTGTACAAGCCTCCCTTTATTCTATAGATGCTACAGTGCATGATTCTATCACAAAGTTAAACGGAAGTTTTGAAAAAACAAAAGCTGGAATACTTCGCTTATGTGATGAAGGTATTCCTGTACAAATTTCATGTCCTATCATCAAACAGAATAAAGACAGTTATGCTGGTGTTCTTCATTGGGGATTGGAACATAATATTGCTGTGGCAACAGAACCTGTGATTTTTGCTGCTTATGATCATTCCAACTGTAATCTTGAGAACCGTTTATCATTAGAAGAAGTAGATGATGTGTTGACTGTGCAAATGCAGGAAGGATATGCTGAATCTATTCGTAAGACTGCCATAGATAAAGAAAAGCTGACTGGGAATGACCCAATATGTTCTATTTGTCGGTATAGCTTTTGTGTAACGGCAAGTGGAAAAGTGTTTCCCTGTGCTGGTTGGCAAAACAATATTATTGGAGACTTGAATAGTCAAACTATTCGGGAGATATGGGAAACTTCACAGAAGATAAAAGATCTAAGAAAAATAAAATGGTCGCGGTTCTCACAGTGTGTTGACTGCAAGGATAGAGGGTATTGTACAGTTTGTATGATGTGGAATTCAAATGAGAATTCTGACGGAGACCCGTTTAGAATCAATGAGTACCGTTGCCATGTTGCAGCTATGACACATAGCAAAGTCGACAGAATTTTACAAGAAAAATGTCATATAGGAGAACAAGAAAATCCTTAATCTTTGTAATAAAAATATATCTCTGAATATTCTTGTATGGGAGACGTGTCAATCATGGAACAAATCATAATTAAAGATGCATATGAAAACAATTTAAAACACCTAAACTTGGAAATTCCTTTGAGAAAATTCACCTGTGTTACTGGTTGTTCGGGGTGTGGAAAATCTTCTCTGGTATTTGATACGATATACGCAGAAAGCCAAAGAGCCTTCCTCGAGGGAATGACTGGAAATCTCTATGGACACAAACTGATGAACAAGCCGCAGGTAGGTTCTATCGAAAACCTGCGCCCATCTCTAAATATTTCTCAAAACTACTACAATGTGAATCCACGCTCTACTATTGGCACTGCTACAGAAATATCCTACTATCTCAGATCCTTATTTGCGATTGTTAATAGTGACCATACATCAACGGTTTCAGAAAAGTTATTCTCGTCTAATAATCCAAAGTCTTTTTGTCCTCATTGTGCTGGTCTCGGTGTGGAATCTGTAGTATCAGAAGCCCTCCTAATCCCAGACCACGATGTTACCTTAAGAGACGGTGCGATTTTGTATTTTAAAGGCTCACCAGAAAGCAAGGGCCAAAAATATTTAGAAGCATTGTGCGAACATTATGGAATAGACATAGAAAAAAAGATTTCTCAACTCAGTAAAGCCGAACTTTATCAATTGCTTTATGCTGATGACCAGATTAGATATAAATTGGCGTATAAGGAGGGCAAGAGAAGAAAACAGCATTATGTGATGCTTCGTGGTGCTGTACCTGCCATATTAGAACGAACGTCATTTGCTGATTCATCCGCCTCCTCAATTGCCTATGCCAAATATATGGAAGAAATTCCTTGCCATGTATGCAGTGGTAGGAAGTTGAGTAAGGAAGTGCTGGCATACAAGATTAGCGGACTAAATTATGATGATGTCGAAAGTATGGAACTGACATTGTTGTATTCCTGGCTGAAAACGTTCCACGACAACAGAATTTCATTATCTAAAAAGGAGCTTGTTGGGCAACTGATAAACAGTATTCTTTGTAAACTGAAAGCATTAATACAGCTTGATATTGGTTATCTGTGCCTTAATAGGTCGATTCCTACTCTTTCCGGTGGTGAAAGGCAGCGTGTCAGAATTGCCACACAACTTACGTGTTCATTGAAGGAGTTGATCTATATTCTAGATGAGCCGTGCAAAGGATTGCACTATAGAGATATTGCTAAGATCGTAAAAGCTACCCAGAATTTGATTCGCCGTGGCAACACTGTTATTGCCATTGAACACAATAAACAATATCTCTCATCTTCAGATTGTATAGTAGAGCTTGGACCTGTTGGGGGACCCGCTGGAGGATACTTGATCAATCAATCAAGTACACCCAAAAACATCGGGTATCAGCTTGTTTTTAAACAAACGTTGGAGGCACAATACTATCTTGAAGTTAATGACATCAACTTCAGAAACATACATGGGCAGAACGCTCGCTTCCCTATTGGTGGAATTACCTGTATAACCGGTGTTTCCGGTTCTGGAAAATCAACATTGGCATCGGTCGTTGCAAGATGTGTTTCCATGAAATCTGATAATGTTTACGGGACAATTCAGAATAGAAGAAATATTCGGCGAGTAATACAAGTTAACCAAGCTCCTATAGGAAAAACCCCAAGATCGACAATAGTTTCTTATTTGGAAATCTTTGATGAGATTCGCACATTATTTTCGATGACAGACACCGCCAAACAGATGAAAATTGGTGCTTCTTCATTTAGCATGAACGTTAAAGGTGGACGCTGTGAGTGTTGTCAAGGTACAGGACTTCAGAAGATTGAACTTAACTATTTACCTAATTCTTACATAACATGTCCTGAATGCGGAGGAAAGAGATTCAACGAGCGAGTATTATCTGTGAAATACTGTGGGAAAACAATTCAGGATATCTTGGATACCCCGACTACTGAAATAATTAATGTATTTAAGAAAACTAAAAAAGTCTACCAGACATTGATCAGTATGATTGAATTGGGGTTAGGATACTTAAAGTTAGGAGAGATGTCCATGAATTTATCTGGTGGAGAGACGCAGCGCGTAAAATTAGCGAAAGCATTGAGTTCTTTGTCTTACGGCAGAAATTTATATATTCTGGACGAACCGACATCCGGCTTGAATGATGTAGATATTGATAAGGTTATTCGGGTGCTTTTTTCATTGCAACAGAATCGGGAAACGATCATAATCATCGAGCATAATATTGAATTTATCGCAAAGATGGCGGATTATATCATTGATTTTGGTAAATTCGGCGGTGAAGCTGGTGGAAAAATTGTTGCGCAGGGGCTACCTAAAGTAGCATTTGCCAATGAAGCTTCTTCACTGTACCGTCTGGACAAGTCGACATATTGAATGTGTCTGTATATTATAAGAGGAGAGGTTCAATGACTACCGAAGCGATTATTAAGCAATGCTCAATTGTACTTACACGTGGTTGTAATTTGCGTTGTAATTTTTGCTATGTTAAGAGTGCAGGATATGCAGAGGATGATAAAATCGAATATGATGATCTCAAAAATATCGTTGATTTTTGTTGTGCAGCAAAAGTAAAATATATATTCTTTACCGGAGGAGAACCTATTACATACCCACACCTTCCGGAAATCTTGCGATATATCAAAACAAGATCTCATTCAATGATAAGCGCAATTGCAACAAACGGTGTATTACTTAAAGATCTTGATGTATGCAGAACGTTGATCGATAACGGTGTTGGATACATTGATGTATCTATGAAAGGAAAGAATCGGCGGGAATGGCGTGAAATGACGGGATATGATGGCTCTGAAGCGCAACATCAGGCCATTCGCAATTTGGCTTCATTGCCAATAGATTTCACATGTTCCATGGTAATAACACCTGAGAATGTTCAATCTTTCTGTGAATCTGTCCAAATTGCTCGTTATAATGGTGCGAAGCAGTTCTCATTCACGTTTATCATCGACAATGATGATGCAGAGAAGAAAAATCTTGCTTATTTACAAAAACATAATCCTATAAAATTGATTAATGATTTCGTATCTCAAATTGATAAATTGAGTATAATTACTGATGATTGGTGGGTTGAATACAGCTTCCCGATGTGTGTGTATACTGAAGAGCAGCTGAAACTTCTAAAGGGAAGACTGGCTACCCCCTGCCAGATTCACTTGAACAATGCCGTGACCTTTAATACGAAGATGGAATTGCTTCCATGCGATATGTATATTTACCAGCAATTGGGGAAGTTCGGTAGAGATTTTTCGTCCTATCAAGAATTCCTGTTATTAACAGAAAGTGCTAACTACAGAAAAACGATGGATGAGATACGAAAGTTCCCATCTGACGAGTGTACCACATGCGAGTATCTTAGCGTTTGCTATGGTGGATGCCCTGTTCTTTGGAAGAACTACTCATTTATTGCGTTAAAAAAATTTAAAACAAAAGAAAATATTTGCAAATACTGATATAAAAGAGAGTTGTTTCAAACACTATTTGACATACTCCCCAAAAGTTAGACTGAGGAAATCTAACTTTTGGGGAGGGGGCGGTCGTCGAATAGGCATGACAAAGGGGATGTTGTACGAAGACGATTTAGCTTTCGTGCAACAGAGCCGAGTGCAGTAAGACTTTCATCTGCGAGTCTTTTTACCGTGCAACTTATTCTTGCAATCCGTCTCATAGAATCGTGTAATTATTCTCCTTGCATTTTCATTATAGTGTGACTATAATAGAGCCTGTTTCGTTCTTTCTCTGATGGGGCGGCGATACATATGTCCGCACGCCATGAAGGAGGTTGTTTCATGATTTTGGATCGGTTGGAGAATCTGCCGCTTGGCAGATTCCAGTACAAGTTGCTTGCTGTGACGGGGCTTGGCTGGCTGTTTGATGCGATGGACACAGGGCTGATCGCATTCGTTCTGCCGGTGCTCGCGCGCGAGTGGAGTCTTACGCCCGCACAGGCGGGGTGGATTGGCTCGATTGGGCTCATCGGGATGGCTCTTGGTGCGGTGCTTGCGGGGACGATTGCAGACCGCATCGGGCGCAAGCAGGTGTTTACGATCACGGTTCTCCTCTACAGCATATCAACGGGGCTGTGTGCTGTGGCGTGGAACTATGAGTCGTTGCTTGTGTTCCGCTTCCTTGTGGGCTTTGGTCTGGGCGGGGAGCTGCCTGTGGCGGCGACACTGATGAGTGAGTATGCCCCCGCACGCCTGCGCGGTCGCTTCATTGTTCTCCTTGAGAGTTTTTGGGGACTGGGTTGGCTTGCAGCGGCGTGCATTGCCTATCTTCTGATTCCTGCGCTTGGCTGGCAGGCGGCATTTCTCATCGGTGCACTGCCCGCTCTCTATGTGTTCCTCCTGCGCCTGCACATGCCGGAGTCGATTCGCTATCTGCTCTCGAAGGGGCGTGTGGATGAGGCGAAGGCGATTATCCGTGACATCGAGCGTCAGCTGAAGATGCCGGAGCGGCCGTTCCTCGATCAGCTTGCACCGGGCAGGGTTGAGGCGGAGCGTGTGGAAACACCGGGCTTTGCAACGCTCTGGGCGAAAGGGATGCGCCGCCGCACGACGATGCTCTGGCTGGCCTGGTTTGGCATCGTGTTCAGCTATTATGGCATCTTTATGTGGCTGCCCTCGATTGTTTACGCGCAGGGGTTTGAGATCGTGAAGACGTTTGAGTATGTGCTTATTATGACGCTCGCGCAGCTGCCGGGCTACTATGCGGCGGCATATCTGGTGGATGTGATTGGGCGGCGGTATACGCTCGGACTGTTCCTCCTCATGAGCGGTGTGTGCAGCTATTTCTTCGGCAATGCGGGCGAGGTGACAACGCTCCTCATTTGGGGGGCGGCGATGAGTTTCTTCAACCTCGGTGCATGGGGTGTGATCTACACCTATACGCCGGAGCAGTATCCGACGTCGATGCGCGCGCTTGGCAGCGGTTGGGCGGCGGGCTTCGGACGCATCGGCGGCATGATCGCCCCGATGCTTGTGGGCGTGATGCTCGCAAATGCGTTCCCGATGAGTGGTATCTTTATGATGTTCGCGGCGGTCTTCGCGCTGATCTCGGGCTCGGTGATCCTCCTCGGGCGCGAGAGCAAGCAGCAGACGCTGGAGGAGTTGGAGCATTCGCTTGGCGAGACGTGAAGTATACGCATAAATAAAAAAAGGCAGCAGTACGAAATCGTCGTACCGCTGCCTTTTTGGGCTGGTGGCTTAGTATTACTCGGTCCATTCCTGGTAGTAGTTGCCATCCGCATCCTCTACATGAACCGCATAGTTGCCGTCCTCGTCCACGACTGCAACAGCGACGTTGCCGTCATCGTCTACCTCAGCATAGACGTAGTTGCCGTCCTCGTCATAGCCTTCGTATTCATCTGCCGAGGCAACGCTCATCGTGCCCAGCATGAATGCGCATGCGCCCATGACTGCAAATGCCTTGTACCATTTTTTCATGATGATCTCTCCTTTGTAAATGACCGTGATCGCCTTTCGAGATCATTATTGCAAAAAAACAGAAACATTGCAATAGGATTTGGAAAAGTGACGAAATCATACATGAAAGTGATATGTTTTAGGATTGATTCTTGAAATCTTGACCGAGTGGAAGCTGCATGAAAAAGCGGAAGTATCCGTCCGTATGCTCGGTGAAGAATTCAGCACCGTATTTCTCCACAAAGATCTCAACGGAGCGTGTTCCGTATCCATGTCCGGCATCAATTCTGCGTGTCGGGAGCCCTTTCGGGGAGAGTTTGAGGGGGATGGAGCAGCGGTTCTCGATGGAGAGGAAGATGCTGTCCCCCGCTGTGCGTGCACGGACGCGGATGTCACGCGCGGCCTCTGCCTCGCGTTCCTCCGCCTGTATGGCATTCTCAAGCAGGTTGGAGAGAAGGAGGGCGAAGTCGACCTCTGCGGCGAATGTGGAGGGTGTGTCAATCTTTACCTCGATGGGGATGTTTTTTTCACGCGCCTGCTGCACGTAGACAGCGAGGGCGGAATCGACCATTGAGTTCTCCGCAAAGTGTTCGACGTTTGTTGCGTCGATCTGATAGTTGAGACTTTGGATGAGCCGGATTGCCGCCTCGTCCTCGCCGCGTGCGATGAGATCGGCAAGCATTTTGGCGTTGTGGCGGAGATCATGGCGAACGATGGCGAGGCGTGCCTGCTTGTCCTGCAGGGAACGCGTATAGGCTCTGAAGGAGTTCATACGGCGCAGGAGAGTAAGGCTGCGTTCGGTCGTCGCTGCCTGCTGGAGGATGTGTTCGAGTCCGCGCCATGCGACCAGTGCAATGAAGATGGCGGCACCGGCGAGGATCAGGCGCGAGATAAAGAAGTCGAGCGCGAGCACCTTATCTCCGACCGAATGGAAGATTTCATGAAAAAACACGAGGAAGGGCAGCGGGGCAATATAGAGCCAGAACCGCTCCGTGCTGATGGAGGAAAAGCGCAGGAAGATCTGACGGAAGAAGGGCAGAACGAGAGGGAAGGACAAAAGATAGAGGGCGAGATAGATCAGAAAGAACAGATAAACATAATCAAAAAAATGGTCTACAGCGACAAAGAGGAGTGTCAGGATGGCGGCGCATGTGGCGATTGTGGTGGCAAGGATCTGCTGGATACCGAGGATAAACGCATGCTGCGCCCAATAGGGGCGGATGAGAATGAGGTTGAGGGCGAAGTATGGTGCATAACCGGCAAAGAAATAGATGTGCTTGTAGGTTTCCAAGGTGTATGAAAGAATGTTTGAAAAGATGAGCAATAGAATCAGGGCATTCTCACAGAAAAAGATGGTCGCATACCCATGCAGCAGAGTTTTCCGTACTTCGTCGCCCAAGACAGTGCGGAATGGGAGGTAGCGCAGATAGACGGATGGCAGCATCGTCATTGTAAACAGAAAGGTCGTGACAACAATCGCAAAATTATACTCAATCATAAGAAACCACCCCTGTTTTCATTCACATTATTTTGTGGTATTATACGATGTGATATAAGATTCGTCAAATCTATGCAACTTGCTATGATGAAAAGGAGGACTGCTGTGCTGATTGCCATTGTGGACGATGAACCGGAGGTGTGCGCGGCGGTACGCGACTATCTCATCCATATTCTGGAGAAGTATTGGGCAGAGAAGGCGACACAGATGGAGGTGACGCTCTTCGACAATGCCGAAGCTGTTTTAGAGGCGTTTGAACAACGAACCTATGATCTTCTCCTCCTTGATATCCGTATGCCCGGCATTGGCGGGATGGAAGCGGCGCGACGCATCCGCGAGAGGAACAGCGATGTCGGTATTATTTTTCTCACGAGCAGCGAGGAATACCTGATGGAGGGCTACCGTGTCTTTGCCGACGGTTATTTCCTGAAGCCTGTGGGCATGGACGAGGAGGCGTTTCGTGCAGCTCTTGATCGCGTGTTTGAACGCCGTGCGAAGGCGACGCATGTGCTCAAGGTTCACTACAATGGGAAGCCGCTTGAAATCCTCTTGAATAAGATTCATTATGTCGATCTTGCGGGCGGTCGGCTGCACATCGCACTCGCAAAGCAGGAGCTCTGCCTTACGCGCCCCTATACATACGAGTGGGTGGTGGAACAGCTCGGTCATGATCCGCGGTTTCTTGAGTGCTATCACCGCGTTTTGGTGAATATGGACACGATCGAACGCATGGACAAGGAAGCGTTTGTTCTTATAAATGGGGCGGAGGTGCCGATCAGTCAACGGCGGCGGAGCAGCGTGCGGACTTCGTATATGCAGTATTTGCTGAATAAGTAAGTAGGTCAAACATCCTAAAATTCTTCAATTAGCGTTAAAAACATGACGCTTTTCGATAAGAATTTATCACTTTCGTGTAAGAATACATCACTTTCTGCAACTTCGTTGCAGAAAGTTTATTTTTTTGCAATAATTAGAGCAAGGAAAAAGTCGAAGATGCATCCGGTCAGAAATGACCGTGACTTTTTCCGAATAATTGCTCTGTGGTAAAGGAGAAGTAGGGTTATGAGAACATTTAGGTTGGCAAAGAAAATACTCCTTCCGATGATCGCAATTCTCGCGATTCTGCTCACTGCGGGATGCGGTGATGACAAGCCGAAGGAGTCGGCAGACAAGGCGGTGCTCGCCTACGCCGAGCTGTATGCGTATGCGGATACGGACAAGCTCTCTGCGACGGGTATGACCGAGGCACAGAAGAAGCAGATCACGGATGCGCTCATGACGGAGTCGGATCAGATGTTCCAGAGCTTCATGCTTTCGGAGTCCAATGCGATGGAGATTACGGACTACTACATCGCAGACCGCAAGGCGAACATGGAACTCAAGGCAAAGGTCAAGAAGGACGATGCCAAGAACCCTGTGGTTGAGCTGACGGCGACGCCGATCGACACGCGGGGTGCAAAGAAGCAGATGGATGCGAATCAGGATCTGGTCGCGATGGGCGTCTACATCGGTCTGGCGCAGCAGCAGGGCGTGGATGTGCGCACGGATCCGACCTATCAGCAGGGCGCGGTGGAGTCGCTGAAAGGGGTTATCGATGATATGCCGTATGACAGCGAGAAAACGCTGGATGTGACCTGCGAACTCGTCAAGAGTGATGATGGTAAGACGCTCCACTGGGCACCGAAGGATCCGCAGGCAATCCGCAAGTTCCTCGACGGGGAGTAAGGGGAACATTGCTGCAGGAAGGGAGCATGAATCATGTTGAATGTCATCCGTGTGCTGCGTTCTGTCCTGGGAATGCTGTTTTTTACACTCATTCTTTCGGGCTGCACGGATGAGGGCGTAACGAAGACATATTCACAGTTTCCCGATGCCTACGGCAAGGACGATACATGGCTTGTATCGTGGTATATCTGCGGTTCGGATCTCGAGTCGGAGCATGGCGCGGCGAGTGCGGATATTGAGGAGATGATGGAAACGGATCTGCCCCCCAACGTGCGTGTGCTGATCCTTGCGGGCGGCACGCAGGAGTGGCAGAACGATGCGTTTGAACATCCGCTGAATCTCTATCTCTATGATGCGGATGGTCTGCATGAACTGAAGCACTTGCCGGATGCCGACATGGGGCGCGCCAAGACGCTCACAGATTTTCTGCGTTATGGCGAGGAAAACTATCCTGCCGACCACCGTGTCTTTGTTTTCTGGGATCATGGCGGCGGGAGCGCTGCGGGGGTCTGCTGTGATGAGCGCACGGAGAATATGCTGCGTCTCAACGACTTGCGGCAGGCATTCTCTGCTGTCTATGGGGAGCACCCCGCAGAGCCGCCCTACGAACTTGTCGGATTTGATGCCTGTCTGATGGCAAGCTATGAGACGGCGGCGACACTCGAAGGTTTTGCCCGCTACATGGTCGCCTCGGAGGAGATGGAGCCGGGCAACGGATGGAACTATGATGCGTGGATCGAGGCACTCGGCGACAATCCCGCCATGGGCGGCGCACGGCTGGGCGAGGTGATCTGCGACAGCTACCTTGCGGGCTGCAGGGAGGAGGATACAGAGGAGGAGGCAACGCTCTCCGTGATCGATCTTGAGCGTCTGCCCGCACTCACATCCGCATACGAGGCTTACAGCCGCGATGTGCTTGCCCGTGCGGCGAATCTGTCTCCGGCGTTCTTTGCGGCACTTGACCGTGCGGCGCAGCGTGCGGAGAACTATGGTGGCAATACGCGCGAGATGGGCTATGCGAACATGGTCGATCTGGCGGGGCTGGCACAGGAGACCGCGCGGGAGTTCCCAAGTGCCGCCGCCCTTGTACGAGCGGTGGAGGATGCGTGTATCTACAAGGTGCATGGCGACTACCGTCGCCGTGGCGGCGGCATCTCCTCCTACTACTCCTATGATGGCGATGAGGACGGATTCTTGGTGTACGTCGATCAGGACGCGGCACTGATGGAGCAGAAATGTCTGCTCTACACCATGCTTTATGGGGAGCTGCCCGATGAGGCAGAGGAGGTGCTCGCGGGGCAGAGCAACACGGGACCTGTCAATGTGCCGGCGGCGGTACCGACGGGGCGTCGGCAGATCTTCAATACCGCTGCGCTTGAGGATCGCGCGGTCGATGTTGACCGTGACGGCAACGCTTTTGTGCGGCTCAGTGCAAATGAAATGGACATGCTGTCGTCGGTGCGCTGCAACCTGCTCTACATCGGTGAGAAAGAGGGGGTCGTTCTCTACCTCGGCAGTGATACGAATGTCGATGCGGATTGGGAGCACGGCATTTTCAAGGACAATTTTGACGGTACGTGGCCGATGCTGGACGGGCATCCTGTCTACATCGAGATCGTGGAGGAGGGGGACGACTACAATCTCTACTCCATCCCGATCAAGTTGAACGGCATGGAGTGCAATCTGCAGGTCGCGTACAGCTATACGGATGAGAAATACCGTATTTTGGGCGCGCGTCGGGGGCTCGAGCCGAACGGCATGAGTGACCGAAATCTCATCCGGCTGAAGCCCGGGGATATGGTGACGACGATTCACTATGCAATGAGTATCTCGGGCGATGATGAGGACTTTACAGCCGTGGATGTTGATACATTCCGTCTTGGCAGCCATCCCGAGGTGCGGGATGAGGAGGTCGGCGACGGAACATATGGCTATCTCTTCGAGTTCGTTGCACCGGCGGGCGAAAGTGCGCTCTCAAATATTGCCGTCTTTGAAATCGAAAATGGCGATATTATGACCTCGGTCGAGTGAGAAAAGCACTGAGAAATACGGAGGAAGGAGGAAATTTATGGCAGAATTTTATGCAGAGGGCGGTGTGCCCGGCGATCTTGCGGTTGGTACTGCGGATGCTGTTCCGACGCAGACAGAGCGTATTCTTGCCGCAGTCGTGCAGGGGGCGTACTTTGTTGGCGGTATTGGCTTTCTCCTTCTCCCCCTTGCATTCTGGATCGTTCTGCGAAATCGGAGCGTGTTTGTCGCGCATCATGCAAAGCAGGCGTTTCTCTCGCAGTGCGTTGTCTTCGTCTTCTTTACTCTTGCGTGCGTGCTCGGGGTAGTACTCGACGATAGCAATATCGCTGTCGGGCTGTGTTTTGTTGTCGGGATCCCTTGGTGCCTCGGCGCGGTCTATGCCGTGGTCAAGGCACTCTCGGGCGAGCGCTGGTCTTTCCCCGGGCTCGGTTGGGCCGGGTAAATGAGACTTATCTATTATTGGGAGGTTTTTGTATGAGTAAGAAAAGCCCTGCCCTTGGGGCAGTCCTTGGATTTTTTATACTTGGTTTATTTTATAGTACAGGATTTACCAAGAAAGGTGTGATCGCGGTCCTTGCTCTCGGGTTCATCAGCTGGGGTACGGGGTTGACCGGTATTGCGGAACTGGGGGGCATTGTTGCCATTGTCGGCGCGTATCTCGGGTACAAGTGGACGAAGGAATACAATGCGGCGGTTGGAGACGCCCCTGTGTGAAAAAACTAGCGTAATCCTTTGGTATGTGCTACAATAGAGCGGATAAACTCTATTGTAGCATTTTTTTGAGGTGACATTTTGCGATATACTTTGAAACGCCTTGCAGCGGCGTCTCTTTTTGCGTTGGCAATAAATTTTCATGCGCCGGTAATCCATGCGATGCCGCCGATTCTTCCGTACAGCGAGGTCACGGCGGGCATGCAAGGGACGGCATATACGGTGCTCGACACCTCGGGGGAGATTTGTTCTTTTCCTGTTGAAATCCTTGGTGCGATGGAGGGAGGAAAGGGCTCTCAGCGTATGATTATGGCGCGGACGAGCGGCGAATTTATCGAGCATGTCGGCGGAGTACTCCAAGGGATGAGCGGAAGTCCGATCTATGTGGGCGACCGTCTTGTCGGTGCGCTCGCAGCGGGGCTGAAGGATCTCAGTCCCTACACGTTCTTCATCACGCCGATCGAGGATATGACACCGCTCTGGTCGATGCCGGACACGAAGAATCAGACGAGTATTGATACGGTCGATATCGTGAAGGAGATCGAGGAGCGTAAGAAGGCAGACGAGAAGCGCCGTCTGCGCGAGCGCGAGAAGGCGTTTGCAAAGATGTCGCAGGAGGAGCGCGAGGCGGAGTGGCGCGATATGATCGCGGCTCTGAACGGTGAAAAGACGGAGGCTGAGGGAGATCAGCCGACAGAGAAAAATACAGAGGCCGAGTCTGAGGCAACGCATGACGAGGCGTCCTCGGACAAGGCAGATGTACATACAAGTACTGCCGAGGAGAAGGCGTATTTCTTCACACGCGGGTTCAATGCGGCGGGACTCCGCTATCTGCAGGACAAGATGCCAATGAACGGCGTTTCCCTGCTTCCGCTCGGCGGTTCCGGCGCAAATACGCAGATCCATACGCGCTATGATGCGACTCTTGCGGGCGGACAGCCCGTCGGTGTGGCGCTTGTCTATGGCGATTTCAGCATCGGTGCGACGGGCACGGTGACGGCAGTCGACGGCAAGAAGGTCGTGGCGTTCGGGCATTCCTTCATGCACAAGGGAAATGTCAACTACTTCATGACGGATGCGGATGTCATCGGGACGATCGCAGGGCAGAGCAACGGTGTGAAGATCGCAAACATCGGCAGCGTGATCGGGCGCGTCAATCAGGACCGTGAGACGGGGATTGCAGGCGTCCTTGGGACATTCCCGACGTCGGTGCCTATGCAGATCCATGTGAAGGACAATACGCTCGGGACGGAGGAGACGTTTGGCGCGCAGATTGCCTATGATGAGGACTTCCTGCCGATTCTTTCGGGCAGCGTTGCCTATGCGGCGATGAGCCGTGTTTCGGATGCGCTCGGCAGCAGCACGGCGCGCATTCGCTTTGCCATTCGTACGAATGCCTACGACGGCGGTCTTTTCGAGCGCCGTAATATGTACTATAGTGCAGCGGATGTCGGGCAGGTTGCCGTGACAGAGCTGCTGCAGGCGATGAACCTGATCGTGACGAATGCGGAGCAGGAGTCCGATGTCATCGATGTCGATGTGGATGTGGAGCTGAACGGCGAGCGGCAGACGGCGCTGCTCGTTTCGGCGACGCCGGATAAGATGACGGTAAAGCCGGGGGATACGGTGACGTTCCAAACGAAGATCCGTCCCTACCGCAAGGCGGAGGAAACGCTTTCGATTCCCTATCGGGTGCCAAAGACACAGCCTGCGGGGACGCTGAACCTCGATATCCGCGGGGGCGGATTTGTACCCGTGAATCCGCTGATGCTGCTCGCACAGGCGGGGCTTGAGGTGCCGGACGATGAGGAGAAGTTCAAATCGACGGGCGACCGGCTCCGTGAGCTTGCGGAGCAGGGGCAGAACAATGAGATCATCATTGCGCCGGGTGCAGCGCCCGCACCGACCTCCGAGAAGGAGATGAAAAAGCGCATGAAGGCGGCGGCAAAAGCGTCGGCGCGCGCAGCAAAGGCGGAGCCGGAGAAGCGTGTGACACTGCTCGCGGATTCCAAGATGAAAGACGAGAAGGAGAAATTCTTCGCACCGTACGTGATTGAGAATGTGATACACGCGATGCTCAAGGTAGAGGAATGAGCTGACCGCAGGGAGGGGAACGGCGAATGGAACAACTGGTCATTCATGGAGGAAATGCCCTGCGCGGACGTGTGAAGATCGGCGGTGCAAAGAATGCGGTGCTGCCGATTATTGCGGCGGCGCTCCTCGGCAGCCGCGGCGTGAGCGTGCTGGATGATGTGCCGGCGCTCGAGGATGTCTATACGATCTCCTCGGTGCTGCGCTCGCTCGGCGTAAAGGCAGACTACGCTGCGAGGGAGCATCGGCTGACGATTGATGCATCGAGGATTGAGACGGTATCGGCACCCTATGAACTCGTGCGCAAGATGCGCGCCTCTTTCCTCATCATGGGACCTCTGCTCGCACGCGAGGGACGGGCGGAGATCTCTCTGCCGGGCGGCTGTGCGATCGGAACGCGTCCGATTGATCTGCACCTCAAGGGGTTTGAGGCGCTCGGCGCCAAGATCGATATCACACAGGGAGCGATCCACGCTTCTGCGCCGCACGGGCTCAAGGGGGCACGAATCTACTTCGATTTTCCGAGCGTCGGCGCGACGGAGAATGTGATGATGGCGGCATCCTGCGCTGACGGACAGACCATCCTTGAGAATCCTGCGCTCGAGCCGGAGATCGTCGATCTCGCAAACTATTTGAACGTCATGGGCGCACACATACGGGGGGCTGGGACAAATCAGATCAAGATTGACGGCGTACCGGGCCTGAGAGCGGCAGACTATACGATCATCCCCGACCGCATCGAGGCGGGGACATATATGGTCGCGGCGGCGATGACGGGCGGCGATGTCTTCATCGAGAATGCGATCAGCGAGCATCTGAAGCCGGTTGTTGCAAAACTCACTGAGGCAGGCGCACAGATCGAGGAGGATATCGCGGGCGTTCGCGTGCGTGCTGATGGCAAGATGAAGGCAATCGACCTCAAAACGATGCCCTACCCGGGCTTTCCGACGGATATGCAGGCGCAGTTTATGGCAATGCTCGCGGTTGCGGAGGGGACAAGTGTCGTGACGGAGACGGTGTTCGAGAACCGATTTATGCATGTCGATGAACTCGTGCGCATGGGCGCACAGATCCGCGTCGACGGACGGACGGCGACGGTTGAGGGCGGACGTTCGCTCACGGGCGCAGCTGTCAGGGCAACCGATCTGCGTGCAGGTGCGGCGATGGTGCTCGCGGGGCTCGTGGCGCATGGCGAAACGCGCGTCGGTTATATCCATCACATCGACCGCGGCTATGATGATTTCGTGGCGAAATTAGTCGCACTCGGCGCGGATATCAGCCGCGTGGAGGGCGAATGGACGGAGAGCAAAAAATCACTTGCATAAATGGAATTTATGCGATAGAATTGTGTAGGAACGACCGATTGAGGAGGAATGAGTCATGAAGCACATCAAGACGGTCAACAAGCCGACGATGCAATCCACGCTCTACACGGGCGGCTGTGGCGAATGTCAGGCGTCCTGCCAGTCCGCCTGCAAGACTTCCTGCACGGTGGGCAACCAGCCCTGCGCGAAGAAGTAAGGTAGGGGAATCGGCACAGCCCTTCTCGTTTGCGAGAGGGGCTTTTTCTGTGTGTTTTTCAGGAACAGGGGAGAACAAATGAACGTCCGAACGCATAAGTTCAAGCAGAACGATATGCACATTCTCGTCGATATCAACAGCGGTGCCGTCCATGTGATCGATGAGATGATCTACGATATGATGGATGACTTCGACGGGACGAACGACGAAGCGGTCATCGCGCGCCTTGCCGGGCGCTATCCCGAGGCGGAGCTGCGCGAGGCGGCGGGGGAACTTCACGAACTGATGACGGCGGGCGCGCTCTTCGCCCCAGACATCAACGTGCCGCCGACGTTCAAATCGCACGGGCTCGTGAAGTCGCTGTGCCTGATGGTGGCGCAGGACTGCAATCTGCGCTGCAAATATTGCTTCGGTGACGGCGGCGCCTACGGCGGGCATCGTGCCGTCATGAGTCCGGAGGTCGGGCGCGCGGCGGTGGACTTTATCATCAATGGATGCGGACCGCGCAAGCACTGTGAGATCGACTTCTTCGGCGGCGAGCCGCTCATGAATCTGCGCACGGTGAAGGATGTCACGGAGTACGTGCAAAAGCGCGAGCAGGAGACGGGCAAGGAGTTCAAGCTGACGCTCACGACAAACGGGATGCTTCTCTCGGACAAGAATATTGCGTGGCTGAACGACAACAACATCTCCGTCGTGCTCTCATCGGACGGGCGGCGCGAGGTGCATGATGCGATGCGTCCCGATGTGCGCGGCAACGGCTCGTATGATGTCGTCATGCGAAATTTCAAGAAGCTCGTGGACGCGCGTCATGGCAATGACTACTATCTGCGCGGGACATATACGCGAAAGAACCTCGACTTTACAAAGGATGTGCTCGCGATGAACGAGGCGGGGTTCGACATCCTCTCGATGGAGCCGGTCGTGCTCAAGGACAGCCCGCTCGGCTTTACAGAGGAGGATCTGCCGCGCATCTTTGCCGAGTACGATCATCTGACCGAGACGTATCTCAGCCGTGTGCGTGCGGGCAAGGGGTTCTTCTTCTTCCACTTCAACATGGATCTCAATCACGGACCGTGCGTTGCGAAGCGCCTCGCAGGCTGCGGCGCGGGACACGAGTACTATGCCGTCGCGGAGAACGGCGATCTCTACCCGTGCCACCAGTTCGTCGGGCGCGAGGACTATCGCCTCGGCTCGGTATTCACGGGCGTGGAGAATACGGAGCTGCCGACGTACTTCCGCAACTCGCATGTCCTCAATAAGCCACTCTGCCGTGACTGCTGGGCGCGCTTCTACTGCAGCGGTGGCTGTCACGCGAACGCCGACCTCTTTCACGGGGACATCCGTCATCCGTATGAGATGGGGTGTGAGATTCAGAAGAAGCGCCTCGAATGTGCGATCCTCGTGCAGGCGGTGCTTGCGCTCGAACAGGAGGCGGCGGAGGAAACACAGGAGGATCTGCGCAAGCGGGCGTGATTTATTTCGTTTACGTTAAAAAATTCCTTGACAAGCAGTATGGTATCCGTTATAATTCTCCATGTTGCCGCAAGCGACACAGGGGTATCGCCAAGTTGGTAAGGCACGGGATTCTGAATCCCGCATGCGTTGGTTCGAGTCCAGCTACCCCTGCCATTTGAAGATGCAGAGCCGCAGTTATCTGCGGCTTTTTTGTTTGTCTATGATATTTTTCATTGAAAGTTATTCCCAATTTTGTTACTATATTTCGAAATGAGTTACATACAAAGGAGTTGTTGTTAGATGAATCATGAAAAGCGCAGGTTTGGCATCACGGACGTACTGCTGCTCGTGCTGAATCTTATCTTTTTTGTCGGCATACAGACGGTATTTGCGCCCTGTGAGGCGCGCCCCGACGGTTCGTGGATGACCTGTCACTGGGCGGGGCAGGCACTCATTGGGATTGCAGCAGTACTTGTTGTGATTGCCCTCATGCACCTCGTTGTTCCACGCGCACAGATCAAACTCGGGCTGGCGCTCGCGATGCTTCCACTGTCCGTGTTTGCCCTCGTTCTGCCGGATCATCTCATCGATCTCTGCATGATGGAGACGATGCACTGTCATACGGTGATGCAGCCGGCGGTGACCGCGCTCTCCCTGCTGAACATCATGCTTGTGCTTGCGGACATCTATGTCTATCGACGGGGGGAGAACGGATGAACTTCGCATATCTGCTTGCCATGCGCAACTGCCGCAGGAATGCGGCACGCTCTGCTGTGCTTGTCGCGCTTGTGGCAATTCTCGCGCTCGTGATCTTCGGCGGCTCCGAGGTGCTGCTCGGACTTCAGGGCGGTCTTATGCGCTTTCAGCAGCGGCTTGGGGCAGATGTCGTGGTGCTGCCGAAGGAGGCGGCGGAGGCACAGGCACTTGAGGGCGTGCTCGTACAGGGCGTGCCCGCGCATTTCTATATGGAGGAGCACTACCTCGACGATCTGCGTGGGATGGCGGGGGTGGCGCAGGCAACACCACAGTTTTTTCTCGCCTCGGCGCATGCGGGGTGCTGCTCGGTGGCGGTGCAGCTGATCGGTTTTGACCCCGTAACGGATTTCACGATTCGACCGTGGATGCAGGAGATTCAGGTTACGGAGATGGGGTTCGGCGACATCCTTGTCGGCAGCGGTATATCGGTTCCTGCGGACCGTATGCTGACATTTTACAATACGCCGTGCCGCGTGGTTGGACGGCTGAGTCCGACGGGGACGGGGATGGATACGGCAGTCTATACGAATATGGAAACGATGCGTACGATGATGGCAAATGCGGCATCGCTCGATTTCGATTACTTCCAAGGGATTCCAACGCAAAATGCCATCTCTGCCGTGATGATTCGGACAGCGGAGGGGTTCACGCCCGATGGGCTTGCGGCTGCCATCAATGAGAGCTATCCTGCACTCTCGGCAAAGCCGGCGCATGGGATGGTGCATCATGTGGAGGCAGGGCTCGGCGGCATTCTCGAAACGGTCGGTGTCCTGATCGCATTTGTTTGGGTGATTGCCGTTGTTGTTCTCGGCATCGGATTTCATCTATCCGCGCGGGAGCGGCGACGTGAGTTCCTGATCCTGCGCATCGCGGGCGCAACACGCTCCTTCTTGCTGCGATTGATGCTGACGGAGGCGGTCATTACCTCGGCGGCAGGCGGGGTGGCGGGCATCGCCATCGGCGCGATTGTCCTACTGCCGTTTGCCGGCCTCATGAAGGAGGGGCTGATGCGTCCCTATCTCCTGCCGGATGTCGGCACGATTGCAATGCTCGCCGCGAACACCCTCGCTGTGGCAATCCTGTCAGGAACCCTATCGGCAGCGTGGACGGTGGGGCGCGTGACGAATACGCAAATCAGTGAGATGCTGCGGGAGGATGGATGATGGAACTTCGTGCGGAGAAAATCAGTCAGGACTTTTTGCGCTATAGTGCAAAGGATGGCTATTTCATAGCGGTGCAGGAGACGGATTTCTGCCTTGCAGCGGGGACGCTTACGGTGGTGACGGGGCGCTCGGGCAGTGGGAAGAGCACGCTGCTCCATATCCTAGGGGGGCTGATGAAGCCCGTGACAGGGCGTGTGCTCGTGGATGATGTGGACCTCTATGCGATGGGGGAGGATGCACGTACCCGTCTGCGCAGCCGCCACATCGGCATCGTGCCGCAGCGGCTGATGTCACTTGCAAGTTTGAGCGTGCGCGAGAATATCCTGTTGCCCACACTGCTTGCGGGCGAGGCAGAAAAATTTGCCCCGCGTGTGGATGAACTGATGGAACACCTCGGCATTCGAAAGCTCGCGTCGGTCGCGCCGTCGGAACTCTCGGGCGGGGAGCTCCGGCGCGTGACAATCGCGCGGGCGCTTGTGATGCAGCCCGGAATCCTGCTCGCAGACGAGCCGACGGGTGATCTCGACGAGGAGAATACGCAGAGCGTTCTCAGCCTCCTGCGCGAGACTGCCGACGCGGGCGCTGCCGTCCTCCTCGTCACGCACGAGAGTGAAGCACGGAACTACGCCGATATCTACTATACGATGGAAGCAGGGAAGCTGGAACGAAATACATAGAAAAGGGGCTGTTGCACAAAGCTGGAAAACTTTGTGCAACAGC
>ERZ773070.781-NODE-781-length-21582-cov-5.963906_pt1 | contig 21582 bp, 17 predicted proteins | sample MGYA00580618_ERZ773070 | MGnify/ENA primary metagenome ERZ773070 (study PRJEB29015, sample SAMEA2738023) | human oral metagenome | biome: human oral; feature: human-associated habitat; material: dental | place: China | collected 2019 ... | reverse complement strand
CTCGTTCGTTTGATCAGAACGCGGCGCAAGCGCGCGGGCACGTGCATAAGAGACAATCTCTGCCCGTGTCGCCGTGAGGAGCGGGCGCAGCAGCACACCGTCCCATTCCCGCATGGCAGCCAGCCCCGCCGTTCCCGTCCCCCGCAGGATGCGCATGAGAACCGTCTCGGCGAGATCGTCCGCATGATGTGCCGTCGCAATACAGTCACAGCCACATTCTTCGCGCGCGCGATATAAAAATTCATAGCGCAGGATCCGTGCTGACGTCTCAAGGGACATTCGATGTGCCCGCGCGTAGGCGGGCGCATCCACCGCTGCACAGGTGAAAGGAATGCCCTGCACCGCACAATAGTCTTTGACGAACCGCGCATCCGCGCGTGACGCCGCCCCGCGGATACCGTGCTCCACATGTGCACATGTAATATGCGCGCCCCCTGCACGACGGAAGCGGTCGAGCACATCAAGCAGTGCGAGCGAATCCACACCGCCGGAACACGCGACGAGGATATGGCGCAGCGGTGAAAAAAAATCGTGCGCGCGCAGAACATGTTCAACCTTTGTTTGCACAGACGCCTCCAACAAAGAAAGGACACTCCTTACAGAGTGCCCTTCACCCATTTTACAGTAATGCCCCGCATGAGGGGCGTTCCAACCGGATGTTTTGCCGCACCCATGCGCTGCCGCTTACTTTACATCATCCGCGGCGCGATCCTCTGCCGCCCCGCTTGGAGTCCGTCTTGCGGCGCAGATCCGTCAGACGTTCGTCGCTGTCCTTCAGGAACCGGGAGAGCTTATCCTCGAACGAGGGAGATCCCGGCTGCCGTGATGCCGCCGTGCGCCGCATATCGCGGAGGGGACGCGGTGGGCGCGCGGGGGCGGCGGACGGCTGCGCCGGTGCCTGCGCCTTATCTTGAAGCGCCTTGATGGAAAGACCGATCTTGCCGCGGTCATCCACGGTGAGCACCTTGACCTTGACTGAATCACGCTCTTTAAGGAAGTCGTGCACATCGTTCACATAGACATCGGCAACCTCTGAGATGTGGATGAGTCCCGTCTTTCCCTCGGGGAGCTCGACAAAAGCGCCAAAATTGGTGATGCCCGTTACGACGCCCTCTACTACACTGCCAACTTCAATGGCCAATACAACTCTTCCCTTCAACTACAAAACATGGGGTCTCCCCCTGTATCATTACCCGCTCATTATACAAGGCAAACACATCCGATGTCAAGAATTTCAAGGAATCGTTGATAAAATGAAGCCCGTCAGATTGGCGTAGATTTTTCTGTCCGATTGAGGAGGAAAACCGGACACATAGCCAAAGCTATGTTGGAGGATCGAGGGCGAAAAGCGGGCAAAAAAGATGCGCCAAGATGATGGTGCTGAATTTATCAACGCTTCCTCAATTACTGTTTGCGCGCTTTCCCGGCGCATAGGGCAGCTCGCCCACGCCCGTCATCCCGAGCTCCTCGCGCGCCAATTTTTCAATATAGGGAAGTTCATCCAGACGATCTTTCTCCGCGCGCAGACGATCGTTCTCCGCGCGTGCCGACATAAGTCTCTGCGTCGCAAGTACCTGATCCTCGTGAACATGGGAGAGGTAAAGCCCCTGCGATACGATTATCGAACCAAAATAGCCCAAAATGATCAAAAGGGTGATGACAAACCATCGTGGTCTCCTAGGGGTTCTTCTCTGAGCCATTTCGCTCCCCTCTCTTTCTTGTCAGCATCTCAACAAGCATCTCAGCCACGTGCTGTGCTGCCTCCTCGCATGCACAATCACGCGCCGCTTTACGCATCTGTGAGATTCTGTGATCCAAGATCTCCTTCACCGCAGGAGCCATCTGCTCCCCCGGGTGGAGCCATACCGCTGCACCGCATCGTGTCGCATAGATGGCATTCTCCGTCTCAGGTCCGGGGATAGGATCGTGCAGGAGGAGCGGCAGCCCCGCGGCAAACGCTTCGCTGATCGTAAGAGCTCCCGGTTTTGTGATGAGGAGATCTGCCGCCCGCATGAGCACAGACACCTCATGCGTATAGGCAAAGACACGGATGACATGCCGCGATGTGCGTGCCACACCGCGCGCATGTGCCGCAAGTGCCGCATTATGTCCCGCTACAACGAGGATGGAAAGTCGCCGCTCCACCGCCTCAAGAGCGGTGAGCGTAATGTCCATCCCCCCAAGCCCAAGACCACCTCCCATGAGGAGAAGTGTCGGCAGATCCTCCGTCAGACCGACACGCATCTGCGCCTCGCTCCGCGCCAATGCGTAGTCGGCAGGAGCAATCGGGATCCCCGTCGCGTGCACCATACGAACATCAAAGCCGCGCTCTGCCATCCCCGCTGCCATCGACTCAGTCGCAACAAAGTACGTATCTACATTGCGCGTAAGCCAAATTTCATGCAGAGCATAATCCGTCAGGAGCGCAGCAAGAGCAAACGACTCTCCGTTCCGCGCACGCCAGAGCGCTGCCGCCCCCTCGGGAAAGGGGTGTGTCGCAACAATCAGATCCGGCTCGTAGTCCCGTATGAGTCGCCCCACAGCACACACCATTACCCACGCGAAAGCATTGCGCACAATACCGCCGCTCGTATTCTTTCCTGCAACGCGGAAAAACACATCGTAAAGATCGGGCACGAAACGCAGCATCGTGAGATAGATGCGTTTCATGAGATAGTGAATGACGGAAACTTCACGTGTCATGAAGTCGACGACATCCACCTGCATGTCTTTCGCATGCGGATGTGCGGTGAGGGCGGCGCAAATTGCTTCCGCTGCTCGCGTATGTCCGGAGCCAATGGAGGCTGTCAGAATGAGAATACGGGCACGTTTCATGCACAACCTCCTCGCATAACCATGACTATTCTATCACAATTTTCAGCAACAAACAAAAGTTTTTACGCCGTCAGTCCACCGTCAACGCAATAGATGCTCCCTGTCACCCACGCCGCCGCAGGAGAGGCGAGAAAAGCGATCACATGCGCGACCTCCTCCGCCGTGCCGATTCGCCCCAGCGGGTAGTGTGCCGCCATCTCACGTAGCTGGTCTTCACGAGGCAGATGTGGGGAGAACTGTCGCTCCGTGAGCGGCGTCAGGATATCCGCAGGAGCAACGGCATTCACGCGTACGCCGTCCCGTGACAAATCAAGGGCAAGCGAGTGTGTAAAGGCAATGACTGCCCCCTTGGTCGCCGCATATGCTGCACAGAAATAATTGCCGTGCAGCCCCGCATCTGAGGCGACATTCACAATATTCCCGCGCGTTTTCCGTAAATATGGCAGTGCAGCCTGCGTCAGATGAAACGTCCCCTTGACATTGGTCGCGATCAGTTCCTCGAGCATGTCTTCCGTGAGATCATCCAACGCGCCCTCCGCATAGATGCCCGCGGAGTTGAGGAGAATATCCACGCCGCCGAACGCGCACGCACAGTCCTCCACAGCGCACGCGCAGTCTACACGTACGCGCACATCTCCTGCGATATAGCGGGCATTCTCCCCTCCCGAGAGTGTATGGATGGCAGCCTGCCCACGCTCCTCATCGCGCCCCATAAGAGCGACCTGCGCGCCCCCCGCGCAAAAAATCTTGGCGGCAGCCAATCCGATCCCCGATGTTCCACCCGAGATCAAGACGGTTTTCCCTGCAAAGGCATCGCCAACGAAAATGGTCTTTTCCATATCCATCCCACAATGCGAACAAAAAACCGGACCCCCATTGGAAGTCCGGTCTCGCGTTCAAGAGAATCCTCTTAGGGAATCACTGATAAAATGAAGTCCGCCAGATTGGCATAAATTTTTTCGTCCGAACGAGGAGGCAAACCGGACGCATAGCAGGGGCTATGTGGAGGATTTGCCGACGCAGTGCGGGCAAAAAAGATGCGCTAAGATGGCGGTGCTGAATTTATCGGTACTTCCTTAGTTCACAGAATCCTTCAGAGCTTTGCCAGCCTTGAACACGGGCGTCTTCGAAGCCGGAATATCGATCTCCTCGCCCGACTGTGGATTGCGTCCCTTGCGTGCCTTACGATCCTTCACCTCGAAGGTGCCGAAACCGATCAGTTGAATTCTGTCGCCCTCGGAAAGTGCGCTCTTAATTGCCTCAAAAACGGCATTGACCGCCTTTTCTGCATCCTTCTTTGTCAGACTTGCCTGCTCTGCTACGTTTGCGACCAATTCCTGCTTGTTCAAAGTAGCATCCTCCTTTAAGATATGATCCATTTCCTCAGCGACCACAGGTGTCGCACTGTCATGAGAGAATTTAACAGAATTACCTAGAAAAATCAAGGGGAAAAACAAAAAAAAACGTTTTTCCCCCCTAAAAACATGAATTTATTCGTTGTTTTCCCAAAAAACAGGAGTGTACGGGATGAAAAGAGTGGTCAAATGGTCGATATCATCCTGCCAATCGAGCTCAAAAAGAGGAATCCGCTGGACCCTCTGATCGGGAAGCGCAAGATGATGCAGATAGATGACCTCCTGTGTATCAGGGAAATGCTCCATCAGGAGGATCTTCAGATCCGATGCAAGCTCACGTGAATAGAGCTGCGTAATGATCAGATCCTGTGCCGGCGGCGCGGCAACGGCATCCTCGTTCAGCGCATCTATGATCGAAAGGCCGTTCACGGGATCGAGGCTGAGTGCCGCGAAGAGCGGATCCAAAAAACTCATCGCAGGCAGGATCTCGATGGGCTGCCCCTTCTCCATCGTCCGCGTGCGCAGGAGCTGTACCGTGCGCTCAGCGACAAACGGACTGCCCGGAACGAGATAGAGCACATCGTTTGCCTGCACGCGTTCCATCAAATCATCCGTAATTGCTTCATAGAGTTCTTCAAAATCCTCGGCATCCTCGTAAAAATCATCGTAGGTTTCATACGTAATCCCCGCCGCATCCAGCGCCGCCACCGTCGGGTGGATGCGCGTGCGCAGAAAGATATGTTCTGCCGCCTCGATGCGCGCCCACGTTTCACGCGTGATCAGCCCCGCATCACCGGGACCAAGCCCCGCCACGGTCAATTTGTATTCTGCCATTCTTTCATTCCCCACTTGCCATTTGTACGATCTCGAGTGCCGTATCCAATATATTCTGCCGCTCCTTCGGCTGCAGGCGGATGCGATAGCCGTCCCCCTCCGGCAAAGGGCCAACCCGCCGCCCGAATGCACGATCCAGACGCATAAGCGCCGGAAGCGGGAGCTTCGCCCCCTCGGACAGAGCGATATCGAGTGCCTCCCCCTTTGCCGCGATGCTGCGCGCGCCGAAAGAGCGCGCATGGTTCTTGATGCGTGCGATGTCGAGCAGCGCAAGCACGGGCTTCGTCGGATCGCCGAAGCGGTCGATCAGCTCGTCCAGCAGTGCATCCAAATCCTCGTTCGTACGCACAGCAGCGATCTTTTGATAGATCTCGATCTTGTGCATTGCATCGTCGATGTAGCCGCCGTCGAGATACGCCTCCACGGGAAGATCGATGAAGGTCTCCACGGGCGGTGGAACGGGTGCCTCGCCACGCTTTCTTGTAACGGCTTCTTCCAGCAGTTTGACATACATCTCAAAGCCGACACCCGCGATGTGCCCATGCTGCTGCGCACCGAGGAGGCTGCCCGCCCCGCGAATCTCAAGATCACGCATGGCGATCTTGAACCCGGAGCCGAGCTGCGCGAACTCCTTCATCGCCTGCAGGCGCTTCTCCGCCGTCTCACTGAGCACCTTGTCGCGCCGATAGGTGAAGTAGGCAAACGCCATCTTGGACGAGCGCCCCACGCGCCCGCGCATCTGATACAGCTGCGAGAGTCCGAAGCGATCGGCGTCATAGATGATGATGGTATTTGCGTTGGCAACGTCAATGCCGTTTTCGATGATGCTGGTCGCGAGTAGGATGTCGTAATGCCCCTCGTAGAAGTCCATCATGACCTGCTCCAGAATGTCCTCGTTCATCTGCCCGTGCGCCGAAGCAATGCGCGCATGCGGGACAAGCTGCAGCAAATGCTCGCGCATGCGGTCAATGCTCTCTACACGGTTGTAGATAAAGTAGATCTGCCCTCCGCGTGCAAGCTCGCGCTCAATCGCGCCGCGCATCATCTCATCGCTGCTCTCCACGACATAGGACTGCACGGGCAGACGATCGGCAGGCGGCGTCTCGATGATGCTCATATCGCGCGCTCCAGCAAGTGACATATGCAGCGTCCGCGGAATCGGTGTCGCCGAGAGCGTCAACACATCGACCCCTGCGGCAAACTCCTTGATCCTTTCCTTTTGAGTGACACCGAAACGCTGCTCCTCGTCCACAATCAAGAGGCCGAGGTTCCGGAAGCACACGCGCTTCCGATTGAGAATTGCGTGCGTACCGATCAGGATGTCCACGCGCCCGTGCGCCACCTCATGCAGTGTCGCCGCCTGTTCACGCACAGAGCGAAAGCGGCAGACCACATCCACTTTCGGCGCAAACTCCGCAAAACGCGCAACAAATGTCTGATAGTGCTGCTGCGCAAGCACGGTTGTAGGCACGAGAACAGCAACCTGAAACCCATCCATCGCTGCCTTGAACGCCGCACGCACGGCAACCTCCGTCTTGCCAAAGCCCACATCGCCACAGAGCAGACGATCCATCGGCTTCTCGCTCTCCATGTCGCGCTTGATCTCTGCCACGGCACGCAGCTGATCGTCCGTCTCCTCGTAGGGAAACGCCTCCTCAAACTCACGCTGCATCGCATCGTCCGGCGTAAAGGCATGCCCCTTGGCAAGCTGACGCTGCGCGTAGATCTCAAGCAGGTGATCGGCGATGTCCTCCACGGATTTCTGTGCCTTTGCGCGCGCCCGCGCCCAGTCTGCCGACCCCATACGATGCAGACGCGGGGCAGCCCCCTCTGAGCCGATATACTTCTGCAGAAGATCGACCTGATCTGTCGGCACAAAGAGTTTGTCATCCCCTCCGTACAGGATACGCAGGTAGTCGCGGTGAATCCCGGCTACCTCGAGCGTCTCCACGCCGAGATATTTCCCGATGCCATGCACCGCGTGGACGACGTAGTCGCCGGGCGCTATCTCGCGGAAATGTCGGATGCGTTCCCCTCCCGATGACGCACGGCGCAGCTTTGCCTTGTGCCGCCCGAAGATGTCCTGCTCCGTGAGTACGGCAATTCGCGTCCCGCCCAGTTCGAAGCCCGCACGCAACGCTCCTGATGTAACCAGAACCGTCCCATCTGCCGCATCGCCCTCCCTGCGGAGAAGGGCGGCGGGAATCTTCCACCCCGTCAGCATATCACGCACGGCGTTCGCGCGTTCTGCTCCGCCTGCGAGCACAAGCACCTGCGTGCCTCCCTTGAGATAGCGATGCAGCTCGCTCTCAAGGAGGGAAAACTGCCGTTGAAACGCCGTCATAGGCACCATCTGAAAATCGATGAGTGCTGCGGGCGCACAGGCGGGGAACGAGCGGCTCATAAGGGACGCAAAGACCTCATGTCCCGCTGCGCCTGCCGTGACCATCTCCTCCCATGAGAACAGGCGCGCTGCGCGCACCTCATCCTCCTGCGCAGCATCGTCCATCGCCGAGATGAGGCGTGACGGCTCATCAAAGACAGTCGCCCCCGCATGACCGAGATACGTCAAAAAACACGCCTCCCCCTCGTCGGCCGCTGTACGCAGCGGCATGATGGAAGCCGTGCCAATGTTCTTGATGGAACGCTTTGTTAGAGGATCGTACTCCCGCATGGAGTCAATCTCCGCGTCGAAGAATTCCACGCGGATGGGCGAGAGCGCATTGATCGGAAAGATATCGACAATCCCGCCGCGCACACTGAACTGCCCGACGTGTTCCACCTCACTCACATGCTCGTAGCCGAGCACCGAGAGACGCTCGAGCAGAGTCTCACGCGGAAGACTTTCCCCAAGCCGCAGGGAGAGTGACGCACGCGAGAATTCCGCAGCGCTCATTCCCTTCTGCGCTGCGGCTCCGATGTCCGCAAGCACAATGATCGGTTCATGCCGCAGAAGGCGTGCGAGAATATTCATACGTTGTGCCGATCGCTCAAGACTTTTGGCGGCACCGGGTGCCGCAAAGTCGATGCGATCCAGTTCCGGCAGCTCGTAGACATCCGCCTCCGGCAGAAGCGATACCAAATCCTCCTGCCATGCACGCAGTGCCTCGCGTCCGCTCGTCACAATCACAAGCGGACGCGGTGCACCGTCGTAGGCGGCGGCAACAGCAGCGTGCTTTAAGGAGCCGGCAAAACCGTGTACAAGGATCTGCTGTGGTTCAGCCGCCAGTTCCTCTGTCAGCTTGCGTACAGAAGGTTCTGCACGCAGTATGGAAAAGAATGCACTCATTTGGGAACGACAGCAAGTGCCGCACGTACGAATCCGGCAAAGAGCGGATGCGGATGATTCGGGCGCGACTTGAGCTCCGGGTGGAACTGAGAGGCAACGAACCACGGATGATTTGCAATCTCCACGACCTCTACGAGTCGATTGTCCGGACTTGTGCCCGCGATGACGAGCCCTTTCTCCTCGAGCTGAGCACGATAGGCATTGTTGAACTCGAAGCGGTGACGGTGGCGTTCACTGATCTCGGGCTCACCGTATTCCTCACGCGAGTGAGAGCCGTCTGCAAGGATGCAGGGATAGGCACCAAGGCGCATCGTGCCGCCCTTTTCCTCCACATCCTGCTGATCCTCCATTAAAGCGATGACCGGATGCGGCGTCTCTGCGACAAACTCCGTGCTGTGTGCGTTCGTAAGCCCAGCAGCATGACGTGCAAACTCAATGACAGCGCATTGCATACCGAGGCAAAGTCCGAGGAACGGGATCTCATGCTCACGCGCATATTGGATCGCGCGGATTTTTCCTTCGACACCACGATCACCGAAGCCTCCGGGCACGAGGATGCCCTTGCATCCGACAAAGAGTTCATCGAGATCCGCGCTTGGATCCTCAAGTTCCTCCGCATTGATCCACGTAATCTTTACCTGTGCATCATTTTCGATCCCACCGTGGTGGAGCGCCTCCGTCACGGACATATAGGCATCGGGCAGTGCGACGTATTTTCCAACGACGACAATCTTCACCTTCTTGGTGGGATGATTGATCTTAAAGACCATCTTCTCCCACGCCTCCATATTGGACGGATCGAAGTTCATCGCCATCTTCTCAAGCACAATACGATCCAACCCCTCCTGCTGCATCATGAGGGGAACCTCGTAGATGGTCGATGCCGTGCGGTTCTCAATGACCGCATCCACATCCACATCGCAAAAGAGCGCGATCTTCTCCTTCATCTCGCGCGGTATGGGCTGCTCCGTCCGGCAGACGAGAATGTCCGGTTGGATACCGATCGCACGCAGTTCCTTTACACTGTGCTGTGTCGGTTTCGTCTTGAGCTCGCCCGCCGCTCCGATGTAGGGAAGCAAAGTGACGTGGATATAGAGCGCATCGTTCTTCCCGACTTCCTTCTTGACCTGTCGGATCGCCTCGAGGAAGGGCAGACTCTCGATGTCGCCGACCGTCCCGCCGATCTCCGTAATGACAACATCGGCATTGTCTGCCTTTGCCACATCGTAGACGCGCTGCTTGATCTCGTTCGTGATATGCGGGATCACCTGTACCGTCGAGCCAAGATAGTCGCCATGCCGCTCCTTGTTGAGCACCGACCAGTAGACCTTGCCGCTCGTGATATTCGAACGCTTCGTGAGATTGATGTCGATGAAGCGCTCATAGTGCCCGAGATCGAGATCCGTCTCCGCGCCGTCGTCGGTGACAAACACTTCGCCGTGCTGATAGGGACTCATCGTCCCCGGGTCGATGTTGATGTAGGGGTCAAATTTCTGAATTGTGACCTTCAACCCGCGATTCTTGAGCAGTCTGCCGAGCGACGCCGCCGTGATGCCCTTGCCGAGCGATGAAACAACGCCGCCCGTGACGAAAATATACTTTGCCATGCCGTTCCTCCGCGAGACCTAAATCAGTTCTGAATACTCTCGAGCTTCTTCTTGCGCGTTGTTTCCTTCGTGACGACAGCCTTTGTCGTCCCCGCAGACGAGCGAGATGAGGAGCGTTTGACCTCAGGGGGAACCCACTCGGTCAGCCCCCATTTGCTCTCTCCCTCATAGTGGAAGCGGCTGTCCATATTCATCATCGTGTAGATCTCGGAGATCGCCATCGCAAGCGACTGCACCGGCTTGTGCGTTGATTCGATGACCTCGATGATGAGATCCTTGTAGTGTATCGGCTCCCCCTTCTGCGAAAGAATGTGATAGGCGGTGTCCACTTCCGACATATGTTCAAAATCCATAGGTACGCTCCTCTCAGCGAATGCGTTTTTCCTTTACATCTTCTCCGGTGCCGACACCCCAAGCACGCCGAGGCTGTGACGAATCACGCGTCCCGTCGCCAGCACGAGGGCGAGACGAGCGACGGCAAGTGCCGGTTCCTGTCCCACAATGCGGCATTTATTGTAAAACGAGTGAAATGCACCCGCCAGTTCATGGCTGTAGCGCGCAATGCGCTGCGGCGCAAACTCCGCCGCCGCGCGTGCGATCTCCTCGGGATAGGAGGCTATCTTCTTGATGAGCGCGATCTCCGTCTCATCCGTCAGCAGTTCGAGTTCCGCGCCGTCCCGTACGACAATGCCCGCCTCATCCGCCTGACGGAAGATGCTCGAAATGCGTGCGTGTGCATACTGGATGTAGTAGACGGGGTTCTCGTTGGACTTCTTCGTCGCCAGGTCGAGGTCAAAGTCGAGCTGACTGTCCAGCGAGCGCATGAGGAAGAAATAACGGGCCGCGTCGACGCCGACCTCCTCCATCAGCTCGCGCAGGGTGACCGTCTCACCCGTGCGCTTGCTCAGCTTCACGATCTGCCCGTCGCGGTAGAGGCTCACCATCTGGAGAAGCAGCACCGTGAGCTGCTCTGCATCATGCCCAAGGGCTGCCATCGCTGCCTTGACGCGTGCCACATAACCATGATGATCAGCACCCCAGATGTTGATAAGGCGCCCATAACCACGCCTGTATTTGTCATCATGATAGGCAATATCCGCAGCAAGATAGGTCGGCACACCGTTATCGCGAAAGATCACGCGATCCTTGTCATCGCCGTAGTCCGTCGAGCGCAGCCAGACGGCGCCGTCCTTTTCGTATGCCGTGCCGCGCTGAAGCAGCACATCCACCACACGGCGCACGGCATCCGGATGGAGCGTCCGCTCGCTGAACCAACGATCGAATGTCACGCCGAAATCCGCGAGATCCGCCTCAAGTGCCGCAAGCTTCTCGCGGTAGGCAACATCTTGGAAGAGTTTGAGTCGCTCCTCCTCGGGCATAGCGAGATATTTATCCCCATCGCGGTCAATGATCCGCTGCGCCGTCTCCACGATGTCTGCGCCGTGGTAGCCATTCTCAGGGAACTCCACCGCCTGTCCGAGGAGTTCCAGATAGCGTGCATTCACGGACACGGCAAGGAGATTCATCTGATTGCCCGCATCGTTGACATAGTACTCGCTGTCCACGTCATAGCCCGCCGTGCGCAGGAGTTTCACAAGCGCCGAGCCGACCGCCGCACCACGTCCATGCCCGACATGAAGCGGTCCCGTCGGATTCGCACTGACGTATTCCACCTGGATGCGCGGTGCCCCATTGGGTGGAAGCGTACCGAATGCCTCACCTGCGGCAAGAACAGCACGCAGGGTATCGGCAATCACAGATTTCCTCAGATAGAGATTGAGAAATCCGGGACCCGCTACCTCCGCATGATCGAGCCAGTCCCCCATCAGATGCTCTTTGATTGCCGCTGCAATCTTCTGCGGCGACTGACGAAAGACACGCGCCGACTGCATGGCGAAATTCGTCGCGAAGTCGCCCAGTTCCTTTTCCGGCGGCTCCTCCAAAAGGACGGCGGGAAGTGTTCCGCCCGCCGGCAGCTGCCCTGCTGCCACTGCCTCCTCCACGGCACGTATGAGCGCCTGCTCGATCTGCTGTTTGATATCCAACTTCGTTTAATCTCCTTTACATTGGCTCAACGCGCATTTCCAACGTGTTGTCACTCTGGCGCACACCGTCCACATAGAGCGTATAGAAAATATATGCCTCCTCCACCCCGTCGGGATATGTACGCATACGGAGGCGCCGCGTCAGTGTTTTGATGAGGAACATGCCATACGGCGTACGATAATTGCTCGTGCGTTCTTCTCCCATGGCAAAGTGCTGTGTCCAACGCACCACACCGCGCCGCTGCAGCATGACACCAGAATTACCGATCCGCAAAATCGTCGGGATTTTCTCTCCCTCAATCAGCTCCGTATCGTCATAGCTGATATAACGGCTCTCTCCACGCAAAAAACGCCGTCCTTTAACGGACAGCGCAATGCGGCTCTCCTCGCCCGCAGCATCCACCTGTCTCCCATTGAGAAAGACACGTACCTGCTCCGCACCCTTCATCGAATCGTCCCTCCGATAAAAAGTGTGTCCTGCACGGCTTACATCTGATCGACAGCGATCGCCAGATCCACCAGCTGACCGCTCAGGTTCATCTCTACAATGAGGTATTGCCCGTCACTGATCTTGACCTCAAAATCCTTGCCCACAGTGAGCGACGGCGTCGAGATGTCAACGTCGAGTCCAAGCCCCGTGATATTCGTTGCCGTGTGCGCCGTCAGCATATTGCTGAGCTCCGAGATCGCACTCTGTGCCATCTCATCGAATGTTGCCACCGGCATGCCCATCATCATCTGGGACGCGATGAACCTCGCCGTATCCTCACTCATATTGTAGACTACATTCCCACGGATCTGCTTTGTAAAGCCGACGAGCATCGACACACCAAGACTCTTGACCCGCATCGATGCGGCGTAGAGCTTCGTCCGCTTCGGCTCCGGGAAGCCCAGCATCGGCATGACCGTCGTAAAGGCATCCACAAAAGGATTGATCAGTTTTGCATCCATTGATTACTCTCCCTCTGCAAAGCCCACATTCATCCGCACCATTCCAATTGGCAGTCGCATACTGATACAGAACGTCGTCATACGGGGGCTGACAATATGCACCTGTGCCCCACGAATCGTCCCCGGCGGTGTCAGGCGCAGTTCCTTCCCCTCAAGTACATTGTTGATCTTCGAAACGGCACGCCCTGCGATAATGTTTGCCGCCTCTTCCACAGCATCCACCGCTTCGTCATCTTCGAGCTCTTCCACGGTCGCACGCCCAAGCATATGCATGGCGAACAGTTTGATCATCGCTTCATCAACATAGAGGATTGCACGCCCTGTTGTAAATCCCGTGATGCCGATAATAACTGCGGCACCGCTCACATCGAGCGAGCGCGAGTTATACGGTTCGATCTCGACTTCCCCCTCCATATGGAGGAGCCCCGCTACACATTGTTGCAGTCCGCGTCCGAACGGCTTCGCGTAAAGTTCGCGAAAGACCGACTCCTGACTTGCCGCCGACTCACAGACCATGTGGAGTGTATCTACCAGATCGGATTTCGACACTGGCTTTTGTAGAAATGCGCGGATTCCAACAGCCCTTCCCTGTACGATAAGATTCAGATCTTTCATCGCACTGACCATCAAAATCTTTGCATCCGAATCCACCGTCAGAATACGTCTGCTGCACTCCAACCCATTGGCATCCGGAAGATTCATATCCATCGTCACAAGATCCGGACGCAGCTCGGTGTAAAGTTTCAGTGCCTCCACGGCGTCTGCCGCCATGCCGCAGACCTCGAAATCCGTGTCCTTTAGATTCTCAGCAATCATCACGCGGCTGATCTTGGAGTCATCCACAATCAGCACCCGTAATTTCCCCATACAACTTCACCCTCTTTTACGGACTATCACAGGTGTATTCCCTATTATACACGAAACCACAGCTTTCGTCACATATTTTTTGGCAAAACTTCGACCCAGTACCCATCCGGATCTTCGACGAAGTAAATTCCCATCTCCGCATTCTCATAGCAAATGCAGCCCATCTCTTCGTGCAGCTTGTGCGCTGCCGCGAAGTCGTCGACGCCGAAGGCGAGGTGGAACTCATTGTCACCGAGATTGTAGGGCGCCTCGCGATCCTTGAGCCACGTCAGTTCAAGTTCGTGCGGCGTCGAGCCTCCATCGCCCAGGTAGACGAGCGTAAAATCAGGCATTTCCACGCGATGCACTTCTTTGAGTCCGAGCGCCTTCTCATAGAAGGCAAGCGAACGCGCGAGATCACGCACATTGAGGTTATTGTGTAAAAACTTGAATTTCATAAACTCCCCTCACTTCTTCATATCGAAGAATGCAAAATTCTTGCAATAGTCAATGACGAGAAACTTGTCCTTGTCCTTTCCCTCACCGTTCAAGTCGGCGCAGAAGCGCATGCCCCTGCCAAGCATCTGGCTGAACTTGCTCAGTGAATGCACCTTGCGGAAGAAGACGAGATTCACAACAGAAGGAATGTCAAAGCCCGTGTCCAAGACATCGACGGAAACAGCAATCGTCAACTGCTCATCGGACAGTGAAAAAGCCTGCACCGCTTCGGCAAGATCGGGTGTACGGGCATCGAGCGCACGGATGAAGTCTGCACCGTACTCGGGATGGAGACGCTGGAAAATGAAGGCGATTGCCTTCGCCTGCAGACTGTTCTTCGCAAAGATGATCGTCTTGCCGAGCTTGCCGTCCGGCATCTTGAGACCATGCTGCAAAAGGTTTTCGAGCATCGTCTGGATCGTTTCCTCGCTGAAGAGCCAATTGTTCACGGCTGGCACGTCGAAATCCTTGCTCACGATCACGCCCGTATCGGAATACTCCATCTCCGCGATCGTTCGCTGCTCCTCTGTGAGATCGGCATAGCGAAGGTGCGGCTCCATGATGCCCTCGGGCGCTTCGTCGCGCAGCGTGAAGTCGACGAGCCATCCATCGCGCAGCGCCTCTGCCAAACTATAGGCAAAGGTCGGCTTGCCCGGCGCAAGGTCGTAGAAGCGATAGACCTCCGCTTCACCCGGAGCTGTCGGTGGAAGCGACGAGAAACCCAAGAGGATCGCATCGAAGTAGTTGAGGATGACAAGATGATCGTCGTAGATGCTCGGATGTGATTCGTCGATGACGACGAGATCGAAGTGCGCCGGATCATAGAGACGCGCTCCCGTTTCTGTCCGACTCTCGTTCACAGCGTCCATCATAATGGTCGCCGTCGCGAAAACGATGTCTGCCTGCGCCTCTTCGCGCACATCGCCTAGGAGATCGACGAGCTTCGCGTCGGGAAGCAGCATGCGAAACTGCTCGTAGGCCTGATGCACAAGTTCCTCGCGATCAGCAAGGTAGAGTACCTTGCCGACGGCTTTCTGGTGGAGCAGCGCCTCAATGGCGCCCGCCGCCATGCGCGTCTTCCCTGTGCCCGGCGGCGTGGAAACGAGAAGCCGACGCACGCCCCGATGCACGTCCTCGCAGATGCGCCAGACGGCCTCCCGCTGATACGGGCGGTTCACAATGTCTCCGGCAAGGTCGGGATGTCCGTCTGGATCGTAAAGACGGCGGAAGCACAGGCGCCGCTCCAAACCGGCACGCGAAAAGCATCCATGAATCGGACGCAATGTGCCGCTCGCCTCATCCAGATAGCAGTATCCTCCCTCGCGCAGGAGAAAAATATAAGGCCGCTCGCCGTACCTCTGTTCCATGAGCGATGCCCATTCCTTTGCCTGAGTGACGCCGTCTTCTGCGGAATGCTCCGCTGCCTTGACCGCCATGACAGCCAGCGGTTTCTTCTCGGCATCGGTAAAGAGGATGTCGACAGACGGCGCCTTTTTCCCCGCGCCCTCGATCTGCGCGTTCATGAAGAAGTCCTCACCCAAAGTCCATCCCGCCTGCGCACTATCCACCAGGATGTAGCGGCCGCGCGTCTCGGCAAGGAGGTCGGCGGACACCTTGACGACGCTGCCGTTCCTGTTTTTTTCCCGCAGAGCGGCAAACTTCTCCGAAGCCTCGCGGTTCTTCTTGCGTCGCGGCAGCAGAGCGCCGCCTTCGAACGGCTCCTTGTAGAGCTCCAGGAGTTTCAGAGGATTCGCATTGTATTCCTTGCCGCCCGCTGGCAAAAGGCTCTCATTGAAAGGAGTCGGCAAAAAACCTTCCTCGTAGCACGCCGCCAACCATGAAAGGGCTACATGCAGTCCGCGCAGCGCGAGCAAGGCCTCCTCACGTGAGACGTCCATACCGCGATAAGCGACGACATTGCCGAGATGCAGGATGTAATGCACAAGATAATTCATTCCAGCCGGACGGAGCTTTTTGAGCGTCGGTTCATGAATGAGGCGGGCGATCGCCTCGCGATACGGCAGTGCGAGTCCTGCATCGTGCGTGAACATCCAGTGCACCGCCAGCTTCACTGCACGCTCCGCCAAGATCGCACACTCCGGGTATGACGTGCCAAAGCGCCGCTCCGCCTCCATCGCCGTCTTCACGATCGCCTTGTAATCCTTTCGCACCATCAGGAAATCAAAATTTGATGCCATGTCCTCACCGTTCTTTCCCTAATCGAGCTGCTGCGCAATCATTTCCTGCGCCAGCCCCGGCTTCCCTTACGAGACTTACGAGAATCTCAATTCGCGCGAACGCCCTTTCCATCCCTGCGACGCCCGCTCATATATCTTATGCCGTCGGTCTTGCGCGACTGCGTGAGATCGACGATCTCATCATGCTCCTTCTGCGGTTCGCGTCCGAGGCGGCAAAGGACGCGCGTGATGCGCACGCCTTCTGTTTCCTCGACGAAGAACTGTGCATCGCCGAACGCCGCCTTCTGTCCGATGCGCGGCGGATTGTCGACATGCGCCGAAAGCCAGCCGCCCACACTGTCGATCTCCTCCTCGTCGATCGCGACCTCCAGGATGTCCTCAAGTTCCTCCAAGAGCATCTTGGCGTCGACGGAGTAAAGGCACGCGCCCTTCTTTTCCACCAGCGGGCGATCCGTATCGAACTCGTCCTGAATATCTCCGACGATTTCCTCGATGACATCCTCGATCGTGACCATGCCCGCCGTGCCGCCGTACTCATCGACGACAATGGCGAGCTGCGAGCGCTCCTGCTGCATCGTCTGCAAAAGGCGGCTGACGGCCATGGCCTCGGGCACGACGAGCGCATGGCGCGCGAGCTTCCGAAGATCGGGTGCTTCTTTCTTGTAGAGCGTTTGTAAAAAGTCCTTGATATGCAAAAAGCCGATGACGTTGTCCTTGCCCCCGTCGCAGATTGGATAGCGCGTGAGCCTCTCCTCCATCGCCGTCTCAATGCTCTCTTCCAAGGAGTCCTCAAGATCGAGGCAGACCATGTCCGTGCGCGGAATCATGATCTCGCGCACGGAGAGATCAGCGAAGTCAAAGACGTTGTCGACAAATTCCAATTCCGTCTTATCGATGAAGCCTTGGCGATGACTTTCCTCCATGAGGACGCGGATCTCCTCTTCCGTATGCGCCACATCCTCCTCCTTCGTCACGACGGAGAAGCCCATGCGTTCCTCCGCCCAGTTCGCGACGTGATTCAGCAGCCAGACGAAAGGATACATGATGCGCTGGAAGACGAGGAGCGGCAAGGCGACCGTGAGCGCGACACTCTCGACCTTGCGGATCGCGACATTCTTCGGAATCAGCTCGCCGCCCACGATGTGCAGCGAGGTGATGAGGAAGAACGCAATGGCGAAAGAGACGGTTTCAACCGCACTCTCGGGCACGCCGAACCACGAAAATACCGGATGCAGCAAGGAAGCAACGACAGGCTCGCCGAGCCAGCCCAAGCCCAAGGAGACGATGGTGATGCCAAGCTGCGTGACAGAAAGCGCCACGTCAAGTCGATCGGCCAGCTTCTTCGCATACGATGCGCGGCGGTTGCCCTCGGCGATGAGCACGTCGAGCCGCGAACTGCGCATCTTGACGATGGAAAACTCCGCCGCAACGAAGAACGCATTGCCGAAGACCAGCAGAAAGACGACAAGAATTTTCAAAGACAATAAAAAAGGATCTTCCAAGAACTCTCCCCCATCAAAATGCACTGACATATCTTACTTTCGTTTATTCTACAACCGCTTTTGCTTTTCCTGCTCCCTTTTTGCCGTCCGAAGGGGAATTCATCATCTCTTGTGCAGACGGCAGCGGCGCATACTCAGCGAGGAATGCCGCCATCTCCTCCTCCGAAAGCGCAGGTGCACCAAAACTGCGGGCAGGGCGCACATCCTTCTGACCTGCGCGAGACGGTGCAGACCTCGCCGACGCTGCCCGTGGCGCACGCGAGTCGAGATCGGGCTTTCCCTCCTTGTCATCGCAGCTCATGCGGCAGCGTGGGTAGTTCGAACAGCCCCAGAAGTCGCCGTTTTTGCCGCTGCGCTTCACGAGGACGCCGTTTTTGCAGCGTGGGCACGGATGCTCGCCCCCGCGCTCGATCTTCGCGTCGAGCGCCTTCGCCACAAGGCGGCGCGTGAAAGCGACCTGCGCCGACAGAAACTCTTCGAGCGTGCCCTCGCCGTCTGCCATCGAGTGCAGCTTGTCCTCCCAAAGCGCCGTGGCGTCGGGATAGACGAGATCATCGGGCAGGGCATCGACGAGGATGTAAGCCGTATCGGTCGGATAGAGAAACTTCTTCTTGCCCTTAGCCAAAAGGAAGCGCCGCTTGATGAGGTCATCGATAATCGCCGCACGCGTCGCCTCCGTGCCGATGCCGTAGACATCCTTCAGGCGTTTCTTCGCCTCGGGGTCAAGCACGTACTTGTGGATCTCCTTCATGCCCTGCAGAAGCGTCGCCGGCGTGAAGCGCGGCGGCGGCTTCGTCGCACGCTTCTTGAGCGCGCCGCCGGTGTACGCCACCGCGTCGCCCTTCTTCAAGGGCGGCAGGACGCCGCCGTCTTCTTCGCCGTCTACATCGTCCGCATCAGCTTCTTCGCCCGCGCCCTTCTTCGCCGTGCGGTAAATGGCACGCCAGCCCGCCTGAATCTCGCGCCGCCCATTCGCGGCGAACGCCTCGCCGTGATAGTCGAGAACCGCACGCGTCTTTTCGTAGACATGCTCGGGATAGAACTGCGCGATGAACGCCTGCGCGATCAGGCGGTAGATGTTCTGTTCCGTCTCCGTGAGCGTCCCAAGCCGCGCACGCACGCGCGTCGGAATGATCGCATGGTGCGCCGTCACCTTCTTGTCGTTCCATGCGCGGCTCTTGATCTTCGCGTCCGCGCCGCCCGCCCAATGCGACAGAGCCGCATCGTCGCCATCCCTGAGATGCGCGAGGATCGCGGACGCATCCTTTCGCTGGTTCAGCGGCAGATATTCCGAGTCCGAGCGCGGGTATGTCGTGAGCTTCTTCTCGTAGAGCTTCTGCGCTGTATCGAGCACGAGCTGCGGTTCGTAGCCGTACTTCCTGCCCGCGAGCACCTGAAGCGATGAAAGCGAAAACGGCAGCCGCTGCCCCTCCGTCTTCTTCGCACGATGCAGCTCCGTCACGCGCCCGTCTGCAGGCGGCTCGGCGAAACCCACAAGGCGCGCCTTCGCCGCCGCCTCATCGACAATCCTTCCCTCGCGGTCAAGCCCCGGCTCCTCCTCGCGCGGCTTCCAAACGGCTGTGAAATCCCCGTCTGCATGGCGGAACTTCGCGCGAATCTCGAAATAATCTACGGGCTTGAAGCCCTCGATCTCACGCTCGCGGCGCACGACAAGCGCCAAGGTCGGCGTCTTGACCCTACCCACGGGCAGAACGAGTTTCTTGTGCCCTGCACGGCGTGCCGCGAGCGTATAGGCGCGCGAAAGATTCATGCCGATGAGCCAGTCAGCGCGGGCACGCGCCAGCGCCGACTGCTTGAGCGCGTAGAAGTCGCTGTTCTCGCGAAGATCCGCATTCGCCTCGCGGATGCTCTTCTCGTCGAGCGCGTTCAGAAGGATGCGCTTGACGGGCTTTTCGTTGCCGACGAAGTCGAGCACCTCGTCGATCAGAAGCTGCCCCTCGCGGTCGGGGTCGCCCGCATGGACGATCTCATCGGCACGCGCGATGAGATCCTTGACGATGCGGAACTGCCGCGCTGCCGACGAAGCGACGACAAGCTGCCACTCGGCAGGCACGATGGGCAGATCCTCTGTGCGCCAGAACTTGTACTTCTCGCTGTACTCCTCCGGCTCCTTCTGACGCAGAATATGACCGAAGCCCCACGTCACCGCGCCTTCCGCCGTTTCCAGCCAGCCGTCGTGCGAGCGTACAGGGCCTTCGAGGCACTTTGCAATCTCGCGCCCCATGCTTGGTTTCTCCGCAATGTAGAGCCGCAAGGCTTCTCCTCCTTTCCTCGCGCAGCGATGATTTATAAAAGTCCAAGAAGCCAAGCCGAAGGCGCAGGCTGATTGGGTAACTTTCCTTAAGGGCGGTGCACTTTTGTCCACAAAGCGGACATTCGTGCGTGTATCTTCTCATGCAAATCAAATATTCTCTTCTATTATACCACAAATCGCCTTCATTGACAGCCCTGCGCAGCATTGTTATAATGGCGAAAGAATCAGCGCCGCCGCACAGGCGGCTTTTCACTCCATCAGAAACATTTTGGGAGGCATCCTTATGACAGAAAAAGTTTTCCCCGTAAGCCATGAGAGGCTTGAGGAAATTATCGAACAATATCCGACGCCCTTTCACATCTACGACGAAAAGGCCATTCGCGAGAACTTCCGCCGTTTCAAGCGAGCCTTCTCGTGGGCGCCGCACTTCACCGAGCACTTCGCTGTCAAGGCTGCACCGAACCCACGTCTCTTGCAGATCCTGCACGAAGAGGGTGCAGGCACAGACTGCAGCTCCATCGCCGAACTCTTCCTCTCCGAGGCCGCCGGCGTCAAGGGCGAAGAGATCATGCTGACCTCGAACGACACGCCCGCCGAGGAATTCCAGAAGGCGCGCGAACTCGGCGCCATCATCAACCTCGATGACATCAGCCACATAGACTACCTCGAAAAGTGTGCGGGCTTCCCCGACTGCCTCTCCTTCCGCTACAATCCCGGCCCGCTCATCGAAGGCAACGACATCATCGGCAAGCCGACCGAGGCGAAATACGGGCTCACGCACCACCAGATCTTCGACGCTTACAAGATCGCGCACGAAAAGGGTGTCAAGCGCTTCGGCCTGCACACCATGGTCATATCGAGCGAGCTTAGAAATGAAGCTTTTCTCTTCACGGCGGAGCTCATGTTCAACCTCGCCGTAGAAATCAAGAAGCGCCTCGGCATCTCGCTCGAATTCGTCAACCTCGGCGGCGGCTTCGGTATTCCTTATCGCCCCGAAGAAGAAGCCATCGACGTCGAACGCGTCGGAAGCGGCATCGAGGCGCTCTATAAGAAGATCATCGAGCCGGCAGGTCTCGCTGGACTCGCCATCAAGACCGAATCGGGGCGCTACATCACGGGACCCTACGGCTGGCTCGTCACGACGGCGCTGCATGAAAAGAAGACGTACAAGGACTACATCGGACTCGACGCCTGCATGGCGAACCTCATGCGCCCTGCCATCTACGGCGCTTATCACCATATCACCGTCGTCGGCAAGGAAGACGCCTTCTGCGATCACATCTACGACGTCACAGGATCGCTCTGCGAGAACAACGATAAATTCGCCATCGACAGCAACCTGCCCAA
>ERZ773070.771-NODE-771-length-21838-cov-9.888537_pt1 | contig 21838 bp, 20 predicted proteins | sample MGYA00580618_ERZ773070 | MGnify/ENA primary metagenome ERZ773070 (study PRJEB29015, sample SAMEA2738023) | human oral metagenome | biome: human oral; feature: human-associated habitat; material: dental | place: China | collected 2019 ... | reverse complement strand
ATAAATATAATCAAAAGCAAGAAAGAGAAGATAGAAAAATTGTTAATTATTTAGAAAAAATGAATAATGATACAAAAACAAATATAGCTGTTGAGTTTATATTCCAAATAGGAGATAAACAAGATTGGGAAGAGGTTTCAATAGAAGATAAAGCAAAAACCAAAGATATATTTGAAAAGGCTATTAGTATACTAGAAAAAAGAGGAATAAAAACAGTAAATGCAAGTTTACACTTAGATGAAACAAGTCCACACCTGCACCTTATAGCAGTACCTATTGTAGAAAATCAAAAAAGAGGATTAGAAAAGCAGGTAAGCCAAAATAAAGTAATTACTAAAAGTTTACTAAAAGTTATTAGAAAAGAAGTAGAAGAAATATTTATACAGGAGTATAACAAAATATATGGTACTTCTAAAGAGTTAAAAAAAGGCTGTGAAATAGAGGAACATTTATCAGTATAGGATTACAAAGATACCAAAAAGATATTGGAAGTTGCCAAAAAAGTAGGAGATAGAAAAGAATTTAAAAGAGAACTGGATATAAATTTATCAGAACTTGATGAAGATCTAAAAAAGCTAAAAGAAGAAATTGAAACCAAGAAAGAGGAACAATCTAAACTGACAAGATTAGAGAAAGAGCTAGATATTGTTATAAAAGAACAAAAAAGGGTAAAGGAAGAAAAAGAAAAAGAAATTGAACGTCGACTATTACTTTGTGCTGAAATAAGCGCTAAACTCGACAATCAAATGCAGAAAGTCAAAGAAATAATAGAAGATGATTCTCAACTTGTCTAATACATACTAACCCTAGTAGATATAGAAATCCAACATTAATATATCTACTAGGTATTTTTATTTTAATGAATTAACTGTTAATCCTAAATTTTGTTTGATTATTAACTATATTTACTATATACTAATAAAATATAAAAGAAATTTGTGAAAGGAGCGCCATATGAATAACACCAAAAAAAGTTTAATAGCAATTCTTATATGTTACTTTTCATGGGGACTTTTTCCAATATATTTCAAACTTCTAAAAAGCATTGATGCTTACGAAGTTTTGGCTATGCGTGTACTATGTTCATTTATTTTTATGGTCTTAGCAGTCCTTTTTGCGAAAAATAAAAATACTATCTGTGTAGAAATTAAAAAAATATGGCAAAATAAGAAAAGCTTCTCCTTACTTATTCTCGCTTCGTTTTTAATTACTGCAAACTGGTTAACTTATATTATCGCTGTAAATACAAATCATGTACTAGAAGCTAGCTTCGGTTATTATCTTAACCCGATTGTCACTATAATACTTGCTGTAGTATTTTTAAAAGAAAAACTAACTCGCGTACAAACAATCGCTTGTATCTGTGTTGGAATTTCGTTATTATATTTATTTATTACTATTTTTTATTATTTTATAATTATAATCTTTTAAGGAATACATCTGAAAAAATATTATTTATTTTTTCCTATCACGTAGTTCCCTAAAGAAATCTTTCATAAGTGCTGCGCACTCTTCTTCTAATACTCCTGAAATTATATGTGCTTGATGGTTAAATTTATTATTCGCAACTAAATCAATACAACTGCCACAACAACCATATTTAACATCAGCTGCACCGTATATCACATTTTCTACTCGAGCTTGGACAATCGCTCCGCTACACATAACACAGGGCTCTACTGTGGTATAAAGATAACTATTATCCAATCTCCAAAAACCTATTTTCTCGCACGCCTCTTTTATAACCAACATCTCCGCATGATTTAATGCTTGTTGACTAGCTTCTCGGGTATTATGAGCCTTTGCTACTACCTCATCATCTATAACTAAAACCGCTCCTACAGGTACTTCTCCTTTTTGATAGGCACGCCGTGCTTCTTCCAATGCCATCTCCATATAATAATTATGATCTTTCAAAATATTTATCCTCACTTATCTCATTATGCACTAGCTTCTAATCTTTATCTCATTATACTATAAACATAAAAAAATTCCAAAACTATTTCTAGCTTCAGAATTTTATATTTCTTTAATTTTTTAATGCTGGTCCTCCACCAAAATTAACTCGATAATATATTTCAACAACAGCAATAGCTAATATAAATAATATCGTTAAGCTAACTATCACTATAGCATGTATTTTTCTTTTTAAATATAAATACCCTATAAATTCACGAATAAATGCATTAAGAGTAAAATAGAATTTTGTTGGCGCTCCATAACCAATACACCTAAAACCTAAAGTTTTCGCAAGAACTAACGCTCGGTAAACATGATAATAATTAGTGACCAAGGCGAAGCGCGAGTTAACATCTTTCATAAGCCTTTTTGAAAATTTAATATTTTCTTCTGTATTAGTAGACTTATCTTCCATAATTATATCTTCTTCAGAAACCCCTTGTTCAAGCGCATAATTTTTCATTGCAAATGCTTCAGATACTACTTCATCGGCACCTTGCCCTCCGGACATAATAAGTTTACTACCTGGATGTTTACTATAAATCTTTATCCCCGTTCTTATACGACTAGCAAGCAATGGTGTTACACGCTCTCCTATTAGTCCTGCTCCAAGAACAACAACATAATCAAGTTTTCTTGGAAGTAAGTTTATAATATTTAAGGTACTTGCTGCTAAATATGATACTCCAATACAAATAAAATATAATACTACTAAAGTGGTATAGATGTAAACACCATTCAAGACTCTACTTTCATATGTATAGCGACCTACACTAGGCCACCAGACAACATAACCTATAAGTAAAATTATCGTTCCAAGACTCAAAAGATTTCTAAGTCTTAACCCTTCGCGTCGAACAATCATAAACGAATTATAAAAGAACATCAACACTACAGCAAGAGGTAAAATCGTTACAATAAACAATATACCCATTAAACCTATCACACCTATATAGTAGACAATAGGATAATCATTAGCATACTTAACAACAATAAACATTAGATATAAAGCAAGAAAAAGTATGGTCGCTAGAAAACTGATTCCCAAAAATAAATTTCGTCTATCTTTATATAAAACAAATAAAAATATAAATAGCCAAAAAATAAAAATAATAAAAACTCCTAATTCTATCGACATCCAATCCTCCTCTCTCCAATCCGTTAAAAATCGGTTAATTTATAATACAATATTTTATTATACGGGGTTAATAAATATGTGTCAATCTATTTTAACAATATTCTTAATTTGTGTATCATCTAAATCTAGCCATTATATTTATATCTAATCCCCATCAAAAAACACCCTAAAAGTTAGAATTTTTAAGTTCAACCTTTAAGGTGTTTTTTCTTATCTGTGGCTAATTTCTGTTACTTTTCATTTTAAATGAATATAAACCACTTATTACTCTGTTCTCAGCGCCTCTACTGGATCTTTTTTCGCAGCCATTCTTGATGGGATAATGCTTGCGATAAGCGTTAATACTAAACTTAATAGGATTAATCCTACTATTGCTTTTACATCTAGATTCGCACTGAAACTCTCTATTTTAAGGGCATTTGCGATTGAGCTACTAATAGGTATCGCTAACCCCATTGCAACTAGAACTCCTATCGCTCCCGAAGCAAATCCTATAAGCCCTGCCTCTGCAATAAAGATACGAGTAATATCTTTCTTGCGCGCCCCTATTGCTCGTAAAATACCAATCTCTTTTGTTCTTTCAACTACAGATACATACGTAAGAATACCAATCATAATTGATGATACGATTAGTGAGATACCCGCAAACGCAGTTAAAATTAATGAAATTGTATTTATCATTTGAGACATAATTGATGTCATTTGTTTTGCCATATCAGCGTAAGTAATACTGTATTTGTGGTAATCAGCGCTATTGGCTCCATACTTCTCAGAAACTTTTTTATTAAAGTCATTAATTACTTCTGCAATTTTATCACGATCGGCAAATGTTTTCGGATAAATATTAATTGAACTTGGTGCAACATCTGCTCCTAGTGTAGCTAATACCTGCTCTGCAGTATCTGCATCCATTTTTTCACCTGTTATGATATTTTTAGTTTTGTCTGCTTGTTGATCAACTACAATATCCGACTTAACTTCTTTATCTAGCATTGTTTTTTGTAGTTCACGTGTATATCCTAAAGTAAAATTCGGATTTGTTACATTATCTTTAGCTTTTAATATTGCAACTACTTTTACTTTTGTCCCTGCATCATACATTTTATCATCTGTTTCTGCTGGAATAAATCTATCCGCTATCTTTTTATAGTAGCTATTATTATCAACTATACTAAATTCTTTTCCTAAAATATCGTCATACTTAACTTTACTATTTTCATCAAACCCTAATGCTCTTAGCGTATCTTTATCTATTTCATTATTGTACGCTGTGAATAACACTAATTCGTTGCCTTTAGGATACTCAAAGTTACTTTCAGAAGATTTCACAACTTCGTATTGTTTTAAAATCATATTTTTATCTTCTGGAAGCACTCCAAAAATACTCTCTCCTCCAAAAGATTTTTGATCGCCTTTTACTGCACTCACATCGCCTTTAGAATTCTTCTTAAGAGCCATAACTCGATACCCTTTAACGAAATCAATAGATGAATAGTAATCTTTAGCATTATTTTGAATGTAGTTAATAAATGTTTCACCAGTCCCTAGCGCATCAGCAGTATATAAGTTTCTATGAACATCACGACGTGATTTAGGAACCAACTCGTTACCTTTAGCATCTTGTTCAGAACTATCATCTTCTGTACTTAAACCAAAATTAATCTGATTTGCGTTAATCATAATTGGCATATTTGATAAGTTTTCATTTTGCATAGTTTGGATATATTTATCCATCCCCGACGAAATAGCAAGTACTAACCCTATACTTATAATTCCTATACTACTTGCAATAATCGTCATCAATGTACGGAATTTTTTCGTAAGCAAGTTTTTAAAACTCGATTTTATCGCACTACTAAATGCCATCGCTGTCTTTTTAAGACTATAATCACTATTAGAAGTTTCCTCTACAAATGGATTTGTATCTTCAATAATTTCTCCATCTCTTAAACGGACGATTCTATCACTATATGTTTTAGCTAATTCTGGGTTATGTGTAACCATAATCACTAATTTTTCTTTACTTATTTCTTTAATAAGCTCCATTATTTGAACACTTGTTTTACTATCAAGCGCTCCTGTCGGTTCATCAGCTAGAATAATTTTCGGCTCTGTCACCAAAGCACGCGCAATCGCTACCCTTTGCATCTGTCCACCAGAAAGTTGATTTGGTTTTTTATTAATATGATCACCCAATCCAACATCTTCTAGCACTTTTTTCGCCTTTGCGTAATTTTCTTTATTCGATTCTCCTGATATCGATAATGCTAATTTAACATTCTCAAGAACACTTAGATGAGAAATCAAATTATAACTTTGAAAAACAAAACCGATAGTCCCATTACGATAACTATCCCAATCACGATCTCTAAACTCCTTTGTAGAACGCCCCAGAAGAAGCATGTCTCCAGAAGAATATTTATCCAAACCCCCAATAATATTTAATAACGTAGTCTTACCACTACCGCTAGCACCTAAGATTGAAACAAACTCACTCTCACGAAAGCTAATATTAACCGACTTTAGTACCTCAACGTCGTTGCCGCCAGTTTTATATTTTTTAATAATATTTTTTAATTGTAACATTCCGTTCCCCTTCCTATTTTATACAACGTTCCTAGTATAGCAAAACCACATAATATTTACTTAAAACTTAATGTTAACTTGATATTTTATATCTTTAAAGTATATAAAATTATTCTTTTAGCACAATCTTCAGTGGAGCATTTTTTGTATCTCCTCTTTTATTACTACCTTCTAAAAAATGAAAAATTTCTCCCTAATCTTTAATTCTATACTTTTTAGCTAAATAAAATGGTAAAATCGCTGATAGAATTGCAAAAATTATAACTATACTCATCCCAAGTCGATTATCAAAAAATGCACTAAGGAAAATCAAAACTCCACTTGCAACCATAAATCTTGAATATATGCGGATAAATTTTTGCTCATCTAATCCTTTTTCTAAACCGCAAAGATTAAAATTATATTTACCCCAGTATTCTTTTTTAGGTAAATAATTCCCTAAAACCATAAAAATTATTCCTATAGTAAACAATGTTAGTTTCCCTACATCAAAATTATTATCAAGAGCGTAATAGATTAATGCTCCTTGCAGTAAAATACTCATAATAGGTATTATCATTTTTACCAAAGACGCACCTTTTTTCCCAGTCTCTTGAATATCTAAAGCAATAGATAACACTAAAAATACTGCTCCCATTACTAGCGGAAGACCTACAATACCCCAAGTTTTGGAAACAAAATTATCAGGATTACCTTGCATATTAAAGTGAATTGCTATTTTATCAGGCAGTAAATCATAATAATAAAATCCTATCAACATCGGCAATAAACATAATAAAATTCCAAATAGTAACATTTTCTTATCTATTTTTTTCATTTTTTTGCCCTCCTAATTCATATATCCACATTAGCACTTCTTCAAAAATAGAAGCGTTAAGTTCATAGTAAATATAATTTTTATATTTACTCTCCATAATTAATCCTGCTTTTTTTAACTGAGATAAATGATACGATACTGTCGCACCTGTCAAATGAAATTCTGCTGCAATATCTCCTGCACTTTTCTTTTCTTCTTTTAGCAATTCTAATATATTTCTTCTAATTGGATCAGATATAGCTTTCAAAGTCTCACTCATCCCATGTATATCACCCCTTTTACATTATCAATCTATTTAGATATCCTTCTAAATAGATTATATGTCTTTTAACAAGTTAAGTCAAGAACTATTTAGATATTTTTCTAAATAGACCTCGAAAGTATTTTATAATACACACTTACAACTGTATTAACAATCATTTAATTTCTATACTTATATTTTAATTAAATAAAATTATATTTATATAGTTCTAAGTTATCTTTATGATTTAGCATAATCCATCTCAATACACAATTAAAAAATATTAAGTTTTCATTATGTATTTTCATTCAATCTACTTTATATAAGTGTTCATAAAGTATTCTGTTTGTTAAATATATTTTCTGTATTATATTTTTCTCCATGTTGACACCATAGATTTTTCTGTTAAAATAAAAGCTGTAAGGAAGCGTTTTAATGTGTTACACTTTTTGAGTAAATTGTGTGCTAGCTGAATATTAGATGTTCTTAATTATCTATTTGTTACAGCATTCTAATCTAATATTCATCTAGAATATAAAATTAAAAGGAGTTTACATTATGAAATTAGCACTATTCAATTTAAGAGAAGACGAAAGACCATTTGTTGATGCTTGGTTAAAAGAACATCCAGATGTAGAAGTTGACTTGCACGAAGGGGAGCTTCAACTAGAAACAAAACATTTAATCGATGGCAAACAAGGTATCGTCATGTTCCAAAATAGACCATTCGCTAAAGAAGTTTATGACTATGCTAAAGAACAAGGTGTTAAAGTAATAGCAAACAGAATGGCTGGGTTTGATATCCATGATATAAAATATATGCGTGAATTAGGAATAAGTATGACAAACGTTCCACGCTACTCTCCTAATGCAATTGCAGAGCACGTAGTTACAACGGTTTTATATATTAGTAGAAACATTAAAAAAATTCTTAACAATGTAGAGAAGCACGATTTTACTTGGAACAAAAATATTATTTCAAGAGAACTTAGAACACTTACTGTCGGTGTCCTTGGTACAGGAAACATCGGACGCCAATCAGCGACATTATTCAAAGGTTTAGGTTGCCGTGTTATCGGTTATGACTTATATCCATCAGACGCTGCTCGCGAAGTACTTGAGTATGTAGATAGCATCGATGAACTATTAGCTCAATCTGATGTAGTTACTATCCACGTTCCTGCTACTAAAGAATATACTCACATGGTAAACGATGAATTCTTCAGCAAAATGAAAGACGGCGCTATTTTTGCCAACGCTGCTCGCGGAGTTCTTGTTGATACTAAAGCTGTTATCCGTGCCTTAGATAGCGGAAAACTATTAGGAGCAAGCCTTGATGTGTATGAAAACGAAGGAAACTATGTACCTAAAGATTTCTCAAACAAAGAGTTTGATGATAAAGTGATGCAAGAATTAATCGATAGAGATGATATTATTTATACTCCTCATACTGCTTTTTACACAGAAACAGCGGTTAAAAACCTTGTAGAAGGCGCACTAAATGCAGCAACTGAAGTAATATCTACTGGTGATTCACCTAATGTTGTAAATAGATAATTAATGAAAATATAAAAAATGGGATATGCTCAATGCTATCCCATTTTTTATACCGTTATCAAATAAACACATCTATTCTACTTCTTTTTTGAAAAATATTTCATAAAATATAGGTTGCTTTTCGGCTATCATTTGACAATATCCAACATTTTGATACAATTAAACTGTAAACAGTTACTAAGGTAATCTTATCATTAAAATATTTTAGTATAATTAATATTATTTTTATTTATTTCCAATTATACTGTTTGTTACATTTAATATCGATTACTACTAAAATATGTATTACTGAAATAACCAAAAAAGTAGTTATACAAAAATTACAAATTTTTGGTAATCTGCTAATACCTATGATAATCATTATATGAGCGTTATAGATAATTAGGGTACATCTATATAAACCATACAATCCTTCAGATTGTTCTTATAACTGTTGATTTTTTAGCTCCCACTCTTATAACTATACTAGTTATAGTTATATATTTCTTTTTGGATGCTAAATATCAAAATAAAACTTTTAATTTAATACTAAAGCATTCAAGTTTTAGTCTAGTGCAAAATAATAATTTCCCCTAAATTTTATTTTGTGCCACATAACGAAAAAGTAGCCTTTAAGTCTACTTTTTCTTAATTTTAAAAGGCTAGAAATTCTAAAAATTTCTAGCCTCTTTTTATTAGTCTACTACTGAAACTTTTAAGAAGTTAGTAGATCCTACATTACTTCTTGAAGTATTTACCGGAATACCACCAGTAATTACAATAGCATCACCTTTTTTAGCGTAACCTGAAGTTGCAGCGATTTCTTTTGCTGTATCTAACATTTCGTCAGTTGATGTTACTTGAGATGAAACTTTTGCATCTACACCCCAAACTAGACTTAACCCACGAGCAACCTTTTTACTTGGAGTTACTGCTAAAATAGCAGCATTTGGACGATATTTAGAAATTAATCTTGCTGTTTGCCCTGACTCAGTATAAGTTACGATAGTGTGTAAATCTAAGTTTAATGCAGTGTACCCAACTGATACCCCAATCGCATTTGTAATATCTTTTGATACAATTTTTCTTGAACGGTCTTTAAGAATACGAGAGTAATCTTGCATTTCTTCTGTACGTTTAGCTATAGTTGCCATTGTACGAACTGATTCAATTGGATAAGCTCCTGCTGCTGACTCTCCTGATAACATGATTGCATCAGTTCCATCATAAATTGCATTCGCTACGTCTGATACCTCAGCACGTGTTGGACGTGGATTTTTTTGCATTGAGTCTAACATTTGAGTAGCCGTAATTACAAATTTACCTGCTGCATTACATTTAGCAATAATAGATTTTTGCATAATTGGTACTTCTTCTGCTGGAACTTCTACACCAAGGTCTCCACGAGCAATCATAATACCATCTGATACTTCGATAATTTCATCGATATTGTCGATAGCTTCTTGACATTCGATTTTAGGAACGATTTGAACATGTTCACACCCTTCTTCTTTAAGAATACGACGAACTTCTAACACATTTTCTTTAGTACGAACAAATGACGCAGCAACAAAGTCAATGTCTTGTTTACATCCGAAACGAATATCTTCTTCATCTTTTGGAGTAATACCTGGTAATTTAGTAGAAACACCCGGAACATTAACTCCTTTTTTATTTTTAAGCACTCCACCGTTTTGAACAGTAGTGTAGATTAATCCCGCTTCAGAATCAACATAGTTAACTGTTAGTCCAATTAATCCATCATCAAGAAGGATAGTATCTCCAGCTTTTACATCATGTACTAATTCTCCGTAAGTAATAGAGAATTTTTCAGGAGTTCCTAATACTTCTGTCATAGATACGATAACATCGTTACCTGTTTCTAAGATAATCGCATCATTCTCCATATTGTGTGTTCTGATTTCTGGCCCTTTAGTATCTAATAAGATTGCTAAATTTGTTCCAGTTTCTTCTCTTACTTCTTTAATCGTTTGGATACGTGCACCATGCTCAGAATAGTCTCCATGCGAGAAGTTAAGACGACAAACGTTCATTCCTAACTCAACCATTTCCGTAAGTCTTTCTTTTGATTCTGATTTAGGTCCAATTGTACAAATTATTTTGGTTTTTTTCTGTATCATAGTTTAATTTACCTCTTAGTTTTATCTTTACCCTATTATTTTAACGTATTTTCATTTTATTTTCAAACTTTTTCTTGAAATATCAACTTTTTCATGCGAAGAAAACGTTTTCAAAAGAAATGCTTAGATTGAAAGTTGTTTTGATACATCATACATTGATAAATCTACATTGTGAACATCACTAAATACATCTTCGAATTTAGTACTTACAAGTTTATTGTTTTGAATACCTACAGCACGTCCAGACTCACCCGCTAATAAAAGTTGAACTGCATAGTTCCCAAAACGTGATGCTAGTACTCTATCTTGTGCTGATGGAGTTCCTCCTCGTTGGATGTGCCCTAAAATAGTCGCACGAACTTTTTCTCCAGTAAGTTCTTGAAGTTTATCTGCTAACTCTTGACCACCCATTACTCCTTCAGCAAGGACAATAATTGAGTGTCTTTTCCCACGACTTTCTCCTGCTTTAATACGAGAAACTACTTCTTCAAGATCTTCTTTTTTCTCAGGAATAAGTAGACTCTCACTTCCTCCTGCAATACCAGCATATAACGCTAAGTCTCCTGCATTACGCCCCATTACCTCGATAATAAACGCACGCTCATGACTTGATGCAGTATCACGAACTTTGTCTATCGCATCTACAATTGTGTTAAGCGCTGTATCAAATCCTATTGTGTAATCCGTACAACAAATATCGTTGTCAATTGTTCCCGGAACACCCACTGTCTTGATGTTCATCTCATTACTTAAGGCCATTGCCCCACGGTATGACCCATCACCACCGATTACCACTAGACCATCGATACCTAATGCTTCTAAGTTTTTAATAGCAATCTTTCTTACTTCTGGATTAGCAAACTCTGGTAGACGTGCTGAATAAAGCATTGTTCCACCACGGTTAATGATGTTACCTACATCTCCAACTTCTAATTTTTTAATATTATTTTCTACTAGACCTTTGTATCCTTGATATACTCCGTAAACTTCTAAACCATTATAGATTGCTGTTCTTACAACCGCACGTACCGCTGCGTTCATTCCCGGTGCATCTCCACCACTTGTCAAAACTGCGATTTTTTTCATTTAGTTTTACCTTCTTTCAATTTAATTATTAATATTTTTAAATTTACTTATCAACAATATCATATTTTATACTTTTTTTCTAGTGAAAAAATTGTATTGTGCGTTTTTTGTTTTCTTTTTTTCTTATTTCTTTGAATATTCTATTTTAATGCGTTTTCCAGGGAATTTATTCAAAAATTTATGAACAAATAATTGTTCATTTTCTATGTGGAATTTACGCGCTTTATCTGTATTATTATTTTGGAATAATACCACTTCTACACCAGAATCTTCTACCTTATGTTCTTTTAATAATTCCAAAACATCTTTACTTTCTATAATGTAAATTATTTTTATATTATTTAAGCAATAATCATTATAATTTTTTAAGCTCGCTATCTTCTCTAAAATATATTGTTCTCGATTGTTGCGAATTTGCTTTTTCAGAGTCATAACAGAAAACTCTCCAACCTTAATAAAACCACTCGCATATTTATAGACACTTGGAAACACCGTAACATCATAGTCATTCTTGCCATCATTAACAGTTAGAAAGGCCATATACTCACCTTTCTTGGTTTTTATCTCTTTTTTGGTGATAACCTCAACGTAGCTATCACTTACATCTCGCCCAATATATCGAAGAGGTAAATAAGCATATTTTTCTTTTTCTACTTGAACTGGATGCTTCAAGAAATATGTACCTGTGACCTCTTTTTCCATTTGAATTTTTTCAGCAATCGGGTAATCTTCTATCTCCTCAACCTTCAAAGTTAAGCCCGATTCTGCTGATAAGGCTACTCTTACATTATTTATATACTTACGGTCATCTTCATAGTAATCTTTAACTTTTTTCATAAGTGTTGCACGATTGTAACCAAAAGTATCCAATGCTCCAGCCTTAACTAATGACTGCGCTGCTTGGTAGTCAACTTTTTTATTCATACGTTTTAAGAAATCATCTATATCTCGATATTTCCCGAAATTAAGTCGATCTTGAACAATCTCATAACTACTGCGATAACCAACATTTTTTATCGCCGTTAATGCAAAAACAATATCCTGCTTATAAACACTAAAATCACTTAAACTAACGTTGACATCTGGCTTAGCCAAGGTAATCCCTAGATTATTCAATTCTTGTTTATATTCATTAATTTTCTTCTCACTACTAATTACGTTATTTAGAAGAGCTGTCATGAAATACTTTGTATAATAAACTTTTAAGTATGCCAAACGATAAGCAAGCATACTATAAACAACTGCGTGACTCTTGTTAAATCCGTAATTAGCAAATGTTACTATCAAGTCAAAAAGTTTTTTCGCGATATTAAGGTCATATCCCGCAGCTACACTTTTCTCTATAAAGATTCGACCGTAATATTCCAAATCTTCTTTTTTCTTTTTACTCACCGCTCTACGCATATTATCAGCTTCATTCAGTGACATATGAGCAAAGTTCACCGCAATAAGCATAATTTGCTCTTGATAAACGATAACCCCATAAGTATCCCTTAATATTTTTTCCAGATGTGGATGCGGGTAAACAACTTTTTCTTCACCATGTTTTCTACGAACGTAAGTCTCTATCTGTGCCATAGGCCCCGGACGATAAAGAGCATTCATCGCAACTATATCATTGAATTCTGTCGGGCGAAGCAAACGAAGTTTTTCCTTCATTCCGCTTGATTCAAACTGGAAAATACCTTCAGTTCTTCCTTGTGTAAACAAATTATATACTTTTTGATCAGCGTAATTAATCTTCGTTATATCAAAACTAGGATTATCTTTTTTAATTTGGTCGACTATATTTGAAACCATCGTTAAGTAACGAATTCCTAAAAAGTCTATCTTCAAAAGTCCAACACTTTCAACATCATCCATAGTCCACTGTGTTAAATATTTTGTTACATTTGAAGCAGCCAATGGCGTATGTTTAATCAAAGGTTTATCATCACTTATTACTATACCCGCTGCGTGAACAGAAGGATTTTTCGGCAATTCTTCAAGACTTAACGCAATAGAGAACCAACGTCGATTCAAATCACTTTTATTAACAAAATTTCTAAGATTTTCTGATACTTCATAGCATTCGGTTAATGTTCTTGTAGAACTTACATTACTGCTGATAAATTTCAAATCCTCTTCATTAAACTGGAGTATCCTTGCCGTTTCTCTAGCAGCACTCTTCGATTGAAACGTTGTAAAGGTAATAATTTGTGCAACTTTATCTTCTCCGTATTTTCCTTCCACATATTTTATCACTTCATCACGACGCGTATCCTGGAAGTCAATATCGATATCCGGCATCGAAATACGCTCTTTGTTTAAGAAACGTTCGAAAAGCAAGTTATACTCAAGTGGATCAGCTTCGGTAATATTTAGTAAATAACAAACCAAACTTCCTGCTGCACTACCACGTCCTGCTCCAACTAAAATTCCATTATCCTTTGCATATTTAACGAAATCATAAACGATTAAGAAATAGTCGTTAAAGCCCATATCATCAATAATCTTAAGCTCATACTCATAACGCTTTTTATATGCATAATAATCTTTTCCGACAAGCTTTTCCTTAGCTCCTTTTTGAACTAAGTATCGAAGATAGTCCTTAGCAGACATTTTTGCAAAAACATCTTCATGATCTCCATAAATATATTTAGGAAGATGATAACCTGAAAATTCCAATTCATAATGACATTTATCTATTATTTTTTGCTGATTATCTAGAGATTTTTGAAGTATAAAAGTATATTCTTCATTATCCGATTGTAAAAGTACGGAAAAATCTTCTGAACTACGCACAAAATGTTCTCCGATAGTCGTCGTCAACTCTCTTATATTTAACTTAGCATTATCCCTTATCGCACGCGCTACAACTACTTGTTGATAGTGGTCTTTATTTAAATAATAACTCGGTTTTGTATAAACGATATTATCATAATATGTATAAATACTGTAATTAAATTTTTCATTAAAACCAAAATAAAAATCATATCCGATTAACTGTTCTTGAAGATAACTAAATTCTATACTATCTCTTAATTCACTAGTAACAATAAGAACAAAATCATCCTTAAAATCTTTTATCTCCGCTAAAAAAGCTTCTAACGATAACTCTTCCTCGTTCAAAAAGCGAGTTGATAACTCAAATAATTTATGGAACATTCTTTCATTTTTACATAAAATATTAAAAGTTAAAAAACTAATACCATATCCCAACTTAACTTCTAATCCCAAAATTAAATTTGTTCCAGTCTTTTTAGCTTCTTTATAAGCCTTTATCGCTCCGTACATATTAGGATCGACTATTACTACCGAATCTTGATTGTCACTCTTTAGCTTCTCAAACAATTCTTTGTACTTTATCGTACTATTGAGTAAATCGTATGCACTATGAACTTGCAAATTATAATAAGCCATAAAAATCCTCCTTTCTTCTAAAAATTATTATGCTCTTGCATCATAAATAAAACCTTAACTAAATTAGCAGGTTACTTATGATTAACCGCATGTCGGCCCATCATCTTCTGCTGAACAACCAATGTTATCTCCTAAATTCCTACTTTCATCATTAAAATATCGATATACTCTTTGATATTCGTCACCAACGAAGTAAATAGGATTAAACTCTACTCCTTTTAGTTTACCTTCTTCATCAATAACACTTTCTTCCACTACACGACGTTTAATACTAGCGATAAAGTTAGTATATCCTCCATACTCAACGATATGCTCAACCTTACACTCAATAGATAAAATACATTCATCTAATATTGGCGCATCAACATATTTTCCAGGATCATACGTTATATCTGCCATTCCTATTTTATTTTGTCCTGGGTGGAAGCCTGCAATCTCCACCTTATTCAAAATTTCCTGACAAGGTATATTAACCGTAAATTCTTTATATTCTTTTATATTCTTCTCTGCATTGCTATTAGTTCTAATTCCAATGGTTATCATATCTCCTAATGAATATGATGAACTTGATGTCGTTACATTATAATGCCATTTAGGATCCTTGTACCCAATTAAAATAACTGGAAAACCATAGTAAAGCTTCTTCGTATCTATTTCTCGTTTCATTAAGTTTTTCCCCTACTCCTATCTTTTTATTTAAATTCTCCTTATCTGTGCTTTTATCTTTTAGCTACAAATACCAAATTATTCTCAGTTGAAAGCTCAGACTTGTACTCAAAACCATCAAATTTTATAGTTTCTACTTCTCTTATATCACTAATCTTTCTTTTTATTATCTCACTCAAAAATTTACCACGTGCCTTTTTAGAGATAGTCGAATGTGTTTTTAAATCTCCATTTTTTTCTTCCATAAAAGTAATCTTAATGAATTTTTCGCGTATAGTTTTTGAAAAAACTTCCTCAAATTCACTTGATAATAACGATATAATAACTTCATCATTTTCTACACTTCTATCATAATCTTCACGCCAAAAATTTTTCAACGAACTATCTTTAATTTTTACATTTTGTAGAAAATCAAGACGATGTTCATGAATTGCCTCATAGGCATTTATAACCCCGTAAAGAGCAGTTGTGATGTACACATTTTTCTTTATATACTCTGCATCTTCCTCAGTAAAGTTATCACGGCTAATATTTCGATACATTAAACCATTAAAAAGCTCTAACGCTTTATAAGATTTTGTGCTGCGGTTTGCTAAATTTTGCCAACGCACATACTCTTCCTGAGCTTTTCCTTCTTTTATTTTGTATATTTTAGCAAGTTCTTCTGGCTTTTTATCAGCAAATTCGTCAATAATGCTTTTTGTTTTCTCACCTAAAAGTTCTTCATTTGCTTCTTGTGCTTTTTTATTTAATTCTTTCGCTGTCGGTATTAAAATTTTCATTTTTATTCCTCTTCAGGCACTTCAACAAAACTATTTTCAATTAGACTATCAACTTCCATCAAAACAAAATTATATTCTGTTGGTTCAATCTTTGGATCGATAATAAGTGTATTAAAGTAACCTACTACAAAATCACGATTAGCTACTTCTAATTTAAACATATATTCGCTAATTTCATCAACTAAAAACACAATTTCTTTTAACACTTCATCCTCATAGGTATTGGCATAATGTACTTTTTCTAATAGTCTTCTTATTTCTATTTCCGGATATTCCTTTGCAAAAAGATCACGAATATAACTTGCCAATTCTTTTACTTTAAACTTTTCTATATTTGCGCTACTTTTTGTTAAAACTTGCTTGCTTTCTAATTTCGCTAATAACTTAGCTAATGATGTATGTAAAGAATTCATTTTTTCTCCTTGTGTTTTCTCGATTCAATCAAACTTTATATCAGCCTTTAAAAGCCCTCTATAATATTACTATCTATTTTATAAGAAAATAAGAAAAATCGCTAGTTATTTGCTAAAAATCAAAACGGAGCTTCTCTAATTTTTATCTTATAATTTAAAAAATTTATTATTTTTTATAACAACAAGGAAATTTCTCAAAATTTAAATAATAGTAACAATGCACAATTAACAACTATATATTTTTTCTTAAAAATGTCTCTTATCTTTATTTAACAGTTTTAAACTCACTTATATATATATATATATATTCGCTTCATCTTATATATTTTTGCTAAATATAGATATTAATAATCCCTCTTTTTTTATATGTTTTCATTTTTTAAATTTCACTTATACTTTTAATTTACACCTACTTACTTTTATGATATATTGTAGCTATATAAGGGATATTCGTAGCATCTTGCTTATATCAGTGGTTATATGTTAGGCAGTTTAAAAACCACTAATATTCTATCAAAATAGAAGTTAAATTTATTAATCTTTTCGGAGGTGTAATTATGGAGCAATTTTGGGGAACTTTAGTCGCTACTTTGGTAGTTGGATTTGTATATTATAAAATACAAGGACCAAGTGGTGGTATATTAAAAGGTGGAGCTAAATTCGCTTCATTTATATTACTTTTAACCGCTATACTTTGTCTATTTTATCCACAACTTATTAAAATAGTATTAATACTTTTAACAGCAGAGATTATTATTTTTATAAAAAGAACTTATAAAGATAAAAACAAACAGCAATCCTAGATACTATTAATAAAATTTTATTGAAATAAGAAAAGTTACCTTCAGATATTTTAATTGTCTGGAGGTAATTACTTTTAATGTAGAAAACTATATTTTCTAATTATTAGAGATTTTTTCTATAAAAATGATATAATTAGAATGAAAAAGATTTTCGAGGTGTGATATGAAAAAATATATAATGGCAATAGATCAAGGTACAACAAGCTCAAGGGCAATAATATTTAATAAACAAGCAGAAATAGTTGCAAGTAGTCAAAAGGAATTCCCGCAGATTTTCCCACAATCAGGTTGGGTAGAACATGATGCAAATGCTATTTGGAACTCCGTTCAATCCGTTATTGCTGAAGTATTTATTGAAAGCGGGATTAAACCAACACAAATCGATAGTATTGGTATTACAAACCAACGTGAAACAACCGTTGTTTGGGATAAACAAACTGGCGAGCCTATCTACAATGCAATAGTTTGGCAATCACGACAAAGTGCACCTATCGCTGAAAAATTGGTTAAAGATGGTTATAAAGATTTAATACATAAAAAAACTGGACTCGTTGTTGATGCGTACTTCTCTGCGACAAAAGTCCGTTGGATTTTAGACCATGTAGGAGGAGCTCAGGAACGTGCAGAAAAAGGAGAATTATTATTTGGGACAATAGATACCTGGTTAGTTTGGAAGCTTACAGGTGGAAAAACTCATGTTACAGACTACACTAATGCAGCTCGTACTATGTTATTTAATATCCAAGACTTGACTTGGGATAAAGAAGTTTTAGACTTATTAAACATTCCTGAAACTATGCTACCTGAGGTGAAATCTAATTCTGAAATTTACGGGATTACTACCGACTATCATTTTTATGGTGGTGAAGTTAAAATTAGCGGTCTAGCAGGTGACCAACAAGCAGCATTATTCGGTCAACTTGCCTTTGATAAAGGTATGATTAAAAATACATACGGTACTGGTTCATTTATTATTATGAATATCGGTGAAAGTATGCAACTTTCAAAAAATAATCTACTGACAACTATCGGATATGGTATTAACGGAAAAATCTACTATGCATTAGAAGGCTCTATTTTTATCGCAGGAAGTGCTATTCAATGGTTACGAGATGGCTTGCGCCTTATAAAAAAATCGTCAGAAACTGAGGAACTAGCTTACAATTCTTCTAGTAATAACGATGTTTATCTTGTCCCTGCGTTTACAGGTTTAGGTGCTCCGTATTGGAATCCAGAAGCTCGTGGGACAATTTTCGGATTAACTCGTGCTACAACAAAAGAAGATTTAGTAAAAGCAACATTACAATCCATTGCTTATCAAGTACGTGATATTATTGATACAATGAAAATAGACGCCAACGTTGAAATCCCGCTACTGAAAGTAGATGGAGGTGCCGCACACAACAACTATCTTCTACAATTCCAATCTGATATACTAGGTGTGAAAATTGCTCGCGCAGAAAATCTGGAAACAACTGCTCTTGGGGCTGCGTTTTTCGCAGGTCTAGCAACAGGCTATTGGAAAAATCTTGAAGAAATAAAAAATCTTAACTCCGCTGGAAAATTATTTGTTCCGTCAATGGATAAAAATGAACGCGAAAAATTATACAAAGGTTGGAAGCGCGCTGTTCGTGCAACAGAATTCTTCGCAAAAGATGAATAATATTAAAAAGACTTGCAAAATTTTGCAAGTCTTTTTTAAACTTATATTTATACTATAATTTTTAAAATTAAATTTTATAAGTATATTGTAATACTTTTGTTTTAGTATCAAATCCTGTTTTATTGTAAAAAGCTATGGCCTCTTCATTATCAATTTGTTCTGTATCAACAAAAATATCTTGAATATTATTTTGTTTAGAATACTCTATTAAAAACTTTATTAAACTTTTCCCTATCCCATTATTTCTAAAGTTTTCCTTTACACCTAAATCATAAATATAAATACTCGCTCCTTCTACTTGATAACTCACTAGAACATAAGCTGTCAGACCTCCAACCACTTCATTTCCTACTTTCGCTGTAATCACTAATAATTGTTCACTTCTTAACAATTTAGTAAGATGCTCTTTACTAGGGTGGTCTATATCTTCTTCAAATATTTCTCCAAAAGCAACTAATAATTTCTCAAACTCATAAACATCATCAATTACAAGATTAATATTTATTTTATTTTCACTCATTCATTTTATCCTCACAATTTTTCTTCTTTTCTCTAGTCATAGACTTTATATACGATAAATTTTAGTACATAAAAGCTATTCTTCTAATTTCACTTGAGTTTATTATAAACTCCTATTATTATCTTACCAAGAAATGTGACTTAAAATATATTTTATTTCAATGTTTTAGTTGCTTTTTCTACTATTTCGGCATAACAAAGATAATTTCTAAAGAACAACACTCCAGCTAATACTAACGCACAACCAAGTCCAGAATAAAAGTACGCTACAAAGTTATCTGGAAAAATTCCGATTATTCTAAAACTTATTCCCATACTCATCATACAAGTCATAATAATATACGCCTTCAAATCAAAGAAATGCCAAAATGGTCTATAGTCTTCATACGAAACTATCCTTTTTGTGTGATTCATACTCATTTTAAAAAACATTTTCGCAAATAAAGAGAAAACTATTATAGAGAATATATAGAAATACCACTGAGATTTTATCATAAAATATGATAAAAACCCTAATCTCGTTACATTAAATCCCGCTATAAACCATACTATTCCCGCTATCAATAGCAATGTTCTCTTTTTAACACTAAACATTTGGATATCTCCTTTCTTATCTATCTTGCAAACATTTTTCAGCATTATTACATATTTTAGTAAAAATACCCTTCCACATAATCATCTCTTCATCTGTTAAGTCTTGGAAAATATTTTTGATAAATTCTTTTTGCACACTAAGACCTTCTTGAATAATCTCTTGTGCAGACTCTAGTAAAACTATCTCTATTCTTTTCTTATTATCTGCACTCTGTTTTTTCATAACAAAGCCATTATCTTCCAGCAATTTTAACGTAGTTGATACATGTGATTTTGTAGACTTGCGTTCCCTCACTATATCAGCAGCCATATTGTACTGTGGATTATTATGCAAAAACATCAATATAGCATACTCCATCTGGGTTAGGTTGAATTTATCACAAACAGATTTAGTAAGCATCGCATAATAACAAGTGATTGTTTTATGTTGATCCCAAAAATTCATTTTTCTTCTCTCTTTTTTAATCGTTCTATTTAGAACTATTATAAAATTAAATCTCATTTTTGTCAAAGAAAAAAGACCTACAAATAATAGCCTACTACCTACTAAACAAGTATAAACTATAAAATAGGTTATTCCTAAGCTGTTACAACTCTTGACTTTACTGTTATATTCCTTGTAAAATTAAATCATTAACATATCAAATTATTAATAAAGGAGAATTCTACATGAAGAAATTATTAAAACTAACTATAACATTTGTTGCATCTATCTTACTACTTACCGCTTGTTCAGGAGAAAAAACTAAAACTTATATCCACAAAACGGATAGAGAAGAAAGTGAAATTACTATCTATTATAAAGATGACGTTGTAAACAAACTAGTCATTACTAACACATTGAAAAATTCAGATGAAAATGCTAGAAAAAATACTAAATCATCAATCTCTGAACAATTTTCTAATATTAATGGTGTGAGTGCTAACTTTGAAGAAAAAAATAACCAACTTATTATGAAGCTGGTAATTGATTATACAAAGATCGATTTTGACAAAGCAAAATACAAATTAGGAATGAAAGACACATTAGAAGAAGAGCGTAAATTATCAACATCAGAAAAAAGAGCTAAAGTTTTAGGAGCAGAAGAGAAAAAATAATTTTTAGAAAAGTATATATATATATATATTAATAATAAAAAAGTAAAGAAAATATTCTTTACTTTTTTTATATTATGATTTATCCACAAAAACCTGCTTTACTGTTTCCTAAAGTAATTGTCGTATCGTCTACTTGTTGATTAAATGTTCTTGACACTTCTAAATCATCAAATAGATTCCACTTTTTCACACAGAAACAACCTTAACTTAAAGGTTACGACTATAGTATATTATCCCAAAAACTCATCTTTTTCTATTGTTAGTCTTCCCATATTACTTCTTGAATATGGACTTCCACTATACCTCTTCCAATCTGTTAAAACTGTATCTAATAGCTCGTCTGATTTCTTCTGTAAGTATTCTTTTGAGATATTATACTTTTCTAAGAGTTCTC
>ERZ773070.768-NODE-768-length-21907-cov-139.568049_pt1 | contig 21907 bp, 21 predicted proteins | sample MGYA00580618_ERZ773070 | MGnify/ENA primary metagenome ERZ773070 (study PRJEB29015, sample SAMEA2738023) | human oral metagenome | biome: human oral; feature: human-associated habitat; material: dental | place: China | collected 2019 ... | reverse complement strand
GCCTCAATGGAGCCCGGTCATGAAGACCGGGAATACATGCGATCGGTGCCGTGAGTGCCGCGGTGCTGCGGAAGCCTCAATGGAGCCCGGTCATGAAGACCGGGAATACGCGGACAGCGAGTACCTGACGTACAAGTTTCCGGCCGCCTCAATGGAGCCCGGTCATGAAGACCGGGAATACTCGAGGCGCGTAGCTTTGGGGCATCGAAAGTTCCAGCCTCAATGGAGCCCGGTCATGAAGACCGGGAATACGGGCCGGCCCCAGGGTGAAAGGACAAGATCGATGAGTGAGCCTCAATGGAGCCCGGTCATGAAGACCGGGAATACTCGACGGAGGCCGGGGCTTCGAGATCGTCCCGGTGTTGCCTCAATGGAGCCCGGTCATGAAGACCGGGAATACGACCTCGACCGCCGCACAGGGGATCTGGTCTGGGTCACGCCTCAATGGAGCCCGGTCATGAAGACCGGGAATACCGATCGCCGACCATGAAGAGGGGGTGTTCAGTCAGATGGCCTCAATGGAGCCCGGTCATGAAGACCGGGAATACCATACATGCCATGCCTGGTAGAGCTCGTCCCAGTGCCTCAATGGAGCCCGGTCATGAAGACCGGGAATACCCGCGACATCCACCACACCTCCGAGCGCACCGTCGCTGCCTCAATGGAGCCCGGTCATGAAGACCGGGAATACGCGGGATCTGCGGCTGCCCCTCGACCCCGTGCACAAGCCTCAATGGAGCCCGGTCATGAAGACCGGGAATACGACACCATCACCCACGAAGGAGTCCTGCTCGACCTGCCTCAATGGAGCCCGGTCATGAAGACCGGGAATACGAGCCCGTCCATAAGGTTCCCGATCAGCCCCTTGAAGCCTCAATGGAGCCCGGTCATGAAGACCGGGAATACCGGGATCAGACCGGTGAACAGCACCCGCAGCGCGTCGCCTCAATGGAGCCCGGTCATGAAGACCGGGAATACCGGCGCGTACAGCGGCAGCTCCCACTCCACCCGGCCGCCTCAATGGAGCCCGGTCATGAAGACCGGGAATACAGGACGCCATCGCCGCAGCCAAGCAGGCCAAGAAAGCCTCAATGGAGCCCGGTCATGAAGACCGGGAATACCACAGCATGTTGTGGAGGATCGCGGTGTCCAGCAAGCCTCAATGGAGCCCGGTCATGAAGACCGGGAATACCCGGTCCTGCGCGATCTGCACAGGCGACATGCCGAGAAGCCTCAATGGAGCCCGGTCATGAAGACCGGGAATACTATGCACCCATCATATACATGGCGGGGTGGGGGGCGGCCTCAATGGAGCCCGGTCATGAAGACCGGGAATACGTCGTCTGGGGTGACGGGGATGCGGATGCCGGGGACGGGCCTCAATGGAGCCCGGTCATGAAGACCGGGAATACGGCGCCGGTCCTGCGCGATCTGCACCGGCGACATGCGCCTCAATGGAGCCCGGTCATGAAGACCGGGAATACGGGCTGCTGGCAGCCCAGCGCATCAAGCTCGCCGGGCCTCAATGGAGCCCGGTCATGAAGACCGGGAATACCGCCGAACTCCGCTCCATCATCAGCGGCATCGGCAAGCCTCAATGGAGCCCGGTCATGAAGACCGGGAATACCCGGGCTGCTGGCAGCCCAGCGCATCAAGCTCGCCGGGCCTCAATGGAGCCCGGTCATGAAGACCGGGAATACAGGCCGCGGTGGCTCTCCACCGCGGGAAAGTTTTTATGCCTCAATGGAGCCCGGTCATGAAGACCGGGAATACCTACGGCCTCGGGGACACCGACCCGACGATCCTGTGCCTCAATGGAGCCCGGTCATGAAGACCGGGAATACACACCCAAACCAAAACGCACGTTTCCACAAACAACGCCTCAATGGAGCCCGGTCATGAAGACCGGGAATACGGGGGGGTTCTCACGTATCAGGACGGTCACACGGCCTCGCCTCAATGGAGCCCGGTCATGAAGACCGGGAATACGCTCCCCGCTGAGCCGGTTCGTCGCCCCGTCAAGGTGCCTCAATGGAGCCCGGTCATGAAGACCGGGAATACGCTCCCCGCTGAGCCGGTTCGTCGCCCCGTCAAGGTGCCTCAATGGAGCCCGGTCATGAAGACCGGGAATACCTCGATCACCGGGATCAGACCGGTGAACAGCACCCGGCCTCAATGGAGCCCGGTCATGAAGACCGGGAATACTCGACGGGGCCCCGGCGGTCCTGTCCGTGTCATTCGGGCCTCAATGGAGCCCGGTCATGAAGACCGGGAATACGTCCTGGGCTGCTAGCTCGGGCGGCGGCTGGCGGCCCGCCTCAATGGAGCCCGGTCATGAAGACCGGGAATACCCACGAACCTTCTCCGGGTCGGACGCTGACTTCACCGCCTCAATGGAGCCCGGTCATGAAGACCGGGAATACATACTGGTGCCGGCGGAAAGCCGGCAGAGGATGCCGGCCTCAATGGAGCCCGGTCATGAAGACCGGGAATACGAGGCCAGCCAGTCCTCCGACGCGTCCTCGGCCACGCCTCAATGGAGCCCGGTCATGAAGACCGGGAATACCCGTTCAGGGACAGGTTCTGCTCAGACCCAGGTCACCGGCCTCAATGGAGCCCGGTCATGAAGACCGGGAATACGCCGGGCGGTTCTGTACGGTACATTGTTGGCGAAGTGCCTCAATGGAGCCCGGTCATGAAGACCGGGAATACCCGCGCAATTTCGCTGACATCCGCGAACTCATCGCGCCTCAATGGAGCCCGGTCATGAAGACCGGGAATACGCGCACCCAGGTCGCCGAGCTGCGCATCGAGGTCGCGCCTCAATGGAGCCCGGTCATGAAGACCGGGAATACGCCACCACCACCCACACCGCCTCCGCCCTGGACCAGCCTCAATGGAGCCCGGTCATGAAGACCGGGAATACGCGAGCACTAAATCTTTGTTTTGACTAACCATGGCTGCCTCAATGGAGCCCGGTCATGAAGACCGGGAATACGCGTCGACCGGGGCGCGATCCGGGCCGCCGCAGAGGCCTCAATGGAGCCCGGTCATGAAGACCGGGAATACCAGATGGGCCGAGCACGGCTCCGCCCAGGGCACGTGGCCTCAATGGAGCCCGGTCATGAAGACCGGGAATACGGACAGCTCTGCTCACATCCGGCCGGATGTGAGCTGCCTCAATGGAGCCCGGTCATGAAGACCGGGAATACTTGAGCTGCGCGCGCGCCGAGCAGCGCTGGGACTGGCCTCAATGGAGCCCGGTCATGAAGACCGGGAATACCCCCGTCCCTTCCACCTTCCCGCCCGCGACAACCGGGCCTCAATGGAGCCCGGTCATGAAGACCGGGAATACCCGCAGGCGTCCGACTCCCGTCGCGCCACGGTCCTGCCTCAATGGAGCCCGGTCATGAAGACCGGGAATACTGCCCCAGCCGGCCAGCTTCTGCCAGTCCGCCTGCGTGCCTCAATGGAGCCCGGTCATGAAGACCGGGAATACCCGACCAGGCTGAAACCGCCGGAGAGAACACCAAGGAGCCTCAATGGAGCCCGGTCATGAAGACCGGGAATACCTGGGTGGTCCGGGGCCCCACACACAAAAGGAGACAGCCTCAATGGAGCCCGGTCATGAAGACCGGGAATACTGCCTCGACGGGCTGGACCCCGTCCAGGGGCATTGGCTGCCTCAATGGAGCCCGGTCATGAAGACCGGGAATACGTCCTGCGGCCGGTGAAAAAGTTCCTGACCCCGGCGGGCCTCAATGGAGCCCGGTCATGAAGACCGGGAATACGCCCCCTGCCCAGGCCGCGACTACAGCCGTATCATCGCCTCAATGGAGCCCGGTCATGAAGACCGGGAATACGAGACGACGAAACGAATCAGAATCTACATCTCATGCGCCTCAATGGAGCCCGGTCATGAAGACCGGGAATACGCCGGTCTTCGGGTCGGCGGCGACGACAGGCCGGCTGGCCTCAATGGAGCCCGGTCATGAAGACCGGGAATACGGCGACACCGACGGGGAACGAGCGGCTGTCGTGGAAGGCCTCAATGGAGCCCGGTCATGAAGACCGGGAATACCTGACAACCCCATCACCCCTCAGAAGATCCTGAACGGCCTCAATGGAGCCCGGTCATGAAGACCGGGAATACGCGGAGCGGGTTGATGCTGCGAGGTAGGGGGACGGTGCCTCAATGGAGCCCGGTCATGAAGACCGGGAATACGTGTACACCGCGTCCTGGCCGCCGATGAGCTGGTCGCCTCAATGGAGCCCGGTCATGAAGACCGGGAATACGTCGCCATGTCATCACCCAGCACCGCCTGCGTGTCGCCTCAATGGAGCCCGGTCATGAAGACCGGGAATACGCGGCCTGGGCGGCCTCGCCCGCCTCCTCCAAGATTTGCCTCAATGGAGCCCGGTCATGAAGACCGGGAATACTTCTCGGCCTGCCTGCGCCAGACGGTGCAGTCGAGGCCTCAATGGAGCCCGGTCATGAAGACCGGGAATACCACAACATCTGAAAGCTGCACGTCAGGCACCCCCCCGCCTCAATGGAGCCCGGTCATGAAGACCGGGAATACGGTATGCACCCAGCATATAGAGGCCGGGGGTGGGGCGGCCTCAATGGAGCCCGGTCATGAAGACCGGGAATACCTCGTCCTCCACAGACACGATCCGGGTGACATGCCCGCCTCAATGGAGCCCGGTCATGAAGACCGGGAATACCCCGCAGGCATCCGACTCCCGTCGCGCCACGCTCCTGCCTCAATGGAGCCCGGTCATGAAGACCGGGAATACGCGATGCACCAGGCCTGTCTGGTCTGCGCATCTTCGCCTCAATGGAGCCCGGTCATGAAGACCGGGAATACGGCTCGCTTGCTTCGGTGCCGTTGGCTACCAGTGTTGCACACTCTTGCGAGGACTGCCACTCGGCACCCCCAGCCGATGGGAGGGAGCGCCGGCAGGGTAGACAAGAACCAGCCCTGACTAGGGCGCGAGCACTGTCGGGTGACCCAATCGGCACCAGAGCGCTCGCTAGACAATCTGGGATCCTCTCGTGGGGAGCTGCCTGCGGTGTCCGACGAACGTGAACCGGTCCCCGCTGGGGTCACCCAAGTCGACGATCACCACCGAGTCCACAGCCAAGTTCATGATATCCTCACCATCCGCACGCAGATGAATGAGTTCAGTCCTGTTCAAGTCGCAAACGAAAACAGAGTACTGGAGACGTTCACCGTTGGCCTCCATCAACTTGCAGATTCGACGAAGTCGCGCCGGATCACGAATATCATAGGCGATCAGGTATCTTCTTCTGTTCGTCCTCATCTGGTCATCATCGCCGTGTACTGATCGAGCTCTCCAAGCATGACCGCACCCAGCATCCGGGCCTGGATGTCCATGACACGCCGATACGACGCTTTGTACCCGAACTGTGGATGGGTCACCTCTTGGTCGAGCCGCCGCTCATAGGCCCTCAGGACGGCCTTGCGGCCATCAGCCTCAAGCATGCACCCTCCGGCGCGGAACTTGAAATCCCGAGGACCGACCTCACCATTGTTCAGCACCTGCAGCACAACGCTCTCAGCGATCAAAGACCTGAATTCTTCCGCCAAGTCCAGAGCCAGAGCAGGACGCCCGAACCGAGGCCTGTGGAACATGCCATAATAAGGATCGAAGCCAACCGCCTCAAGCGTCACCGTCAAATCCTTGATGAGCAGAGAATAACAGAACGATAGAAGCGCATTCACTGGATCCCCGGGAGGACGCCTGGTGCGTCCATCCTCACTGAAACCAGAAACATCAATTCGCACGTTCTCACCGAGAAGCGAAATAAAGTTCTCGAAGTAGAGGCGTGCCGCAGTACCTTCGATTCCCAGCAGCCGTTGAGGAGAGTCAGCCTGCATGGCTTGAAGAGCCAACGACTTCAGCTGACCCCCGACATCGTCGACCACGCCGCGAGAATTACGACGCAGCATTGTGCGACTATTACGAATCTTCCCGGAAATCATTCGACGGGAAATCTCCAGTCTTCTCAGCTTCGTGGCGCAGAACTGCGCGATCCTGAGATCGACGTTCTTCCCCGGCAGCCCTTCAGCAATTCCAGAGAACCATCCCCCGTAGCTGAACCACAGCACTGGAATGTCCCGTGACATCAGTGCCCGCACGGCTTGAGCCGATACCGTCACATTCCCGAAGACGCAGACCTGGCTGATGTCGATCAACCGATAGCTGACTTCCAACTCACTCTTGAGACGAATCTCCAGCCGCTCATGGCGAACGCCGATGACAGCTCCTTGCACGGTCACGTACACGGGACGACCCTCCAGAACCGGCGCCATCAGACGCTTCAGTGGACGCCGTTGCGCAGGAGGAACGCGCAGAGATTCCAGCTCGTCAGGAAGACAGATCCCCACCAGCGAGCACCGCGGGCACCTCGGGCTGTCATGCAGAGGCGGTGGCGCCACGGGGTCGGCTGCCACCTCCCATGCCCGCTTCACGGTATCGGTGATCTCCTTCAGCGCGGCATCGTCCACCATGATGTGCACGCGTTGCCGGGTCTCGGCATACCAGATCTCGGCCCGCTCGACGACATAACCGGCCTCTTGGAGCAGCAGCGCTTGGACCAGTACCTGCACACGATCGCTCGGCCAAGCCTCACCGTTCTTGTCAGGATGGCCCTTCTTGTAGTCGACCGGCACGACAGTACCGTCGCCGCCATCCTCCACCAAGTCCATCCGCGTGGCCATGCCGAGCCGCTGCGATGACAGCGAGACTGATCTGGCAGCCCTCCCGGCCAACGCCTCGGACTCGTCGGGAAGATTCCCCGTCTCCTGGTCGACGACGCGATGCAGGTAGCAGCCCTCCTCGACATCATCACTGGTTGCGAACTCCTGTTGAACCCATTCCAAGTGGAACAGTCTGGGACAGTACACGAACTCGTTCAGCATGCGGGCCGGAAGCGTCTCAGGCAAACCCGGAAGGTCGGGTCTGACGGTACTCATGGCAGCGGCACCAGGACGCCAGCAGACTTACCGCCCTCCGCCTTGCGGCGGTGGGCTCTGCACACATGGATCACACCCAACGTCCAGAGTGCGTTCTGGTCGATGTCATCCCAGTCCCCCTCAAGCACAGGATGTTCAACGAGCGCCTTGACAGCCGCGGGCCCCAGCGGTTCGCCCCACAGAGGAAGTCTGAGCTCCTCCTCATGGCGGCGCTCTTCACTCACCGTGTGCCAACCGCTGGTCCGCACGCGCGGACCAGCGGCAGTCGTGATCCACAAGGGGTATGACATCAATGCCAACCACGTTGCTCCCGGGACACCGCGCATCTCCGCTTTTCCACGACCGTCCTCACTGCTATCCCAATTAGCCCTGTGATCCAAGTACTCACCAGTGACCCCCGAAACACGTCGCCAGCCGACCAAAGCCTGACGCAGGTAGTCCGGAGTATCGCGCACCAGTTCCAATGGCTTCTGCAGCATTGTGGCCATGGACTGCTTCCCTGAAGGCGCAGCGTATTGGCTTATCGCCCCACGTCCCGAAGGATCGACAACGAGGTCCGTTACCAGACCTGAAATCCATGCCCGCACTGTTGGAGCCGAGGACTGATCCCTGCAGAGCATACCGGTAAAATGTCGTAGCTCGCCCAGTTCCAAGCGCAGACGATCTGGCGCCGCCCCCGGGGGAGGAAATCCTGGAGGACCACCGGGCACTACCACACCCTCAGGCATCGACTCAATGATCTGGGCAAGTCGGGCCACGATGTCGTCGACCGACGGCATCGAGGAGTGAAGCACCGGCGCACGGTCCGCGGCGTCCCAAGACAGCAGGGCATGATCATCAACGAAGTCGCGGATCAGCCGAAGAGTGCCGATGGCGGCAAGGATGGCGAGCGGCGAGTCACCTACCAGAGCGGGGAATTTGACGTCATTCATGATCCCTCCGATGAAACAGTCATGTCTGCGCACCGCACAATGGTCTCCAGCAGGGCGAGACCCCACCTGCCGTATCTGGCGTTGAGTTCAACGAATCTGTCGGCGTCTGCCAACCGGACTCCAGTGGGAAGTGAGACGTGGACGTGGACGTCTTCCACGTCGGCGTCCACGGTGTGCGTTCCCGGGTCGTCGACGGGTGGCAGCAGGGGCCGGTCATGGCCGTGGTGGCTGGCAACCAGATGGCGCAGCAGGTCCTCATCGCCCGGGTAGGGCTCCTCCAGGCTCTGCAAGTGCGCTGCGACGATGGTCTCGGACCATGCCTCGTGTCTGGCACCCCTGGGAAGGCCGCTGAGCCGTAGGGCACGAAGGCGTTGAGCCCTGTCGTCTTGGGGCATTCCCGATTTGGCCAGCGGTTCCTCGGCCAGCTCGGCAGCGATCTCACTGCCACCGAAGAGCATGGCTTGGAACCGCCGGTCGACCTTCCCCAGATCATGCCAGCGTGCGGCATCAACAATGACGCGGCTCAGTTCCTGCGGCAGACCGAGATTGTCAGCGATCTGCCCGCTGCGAGCAGCAACCGCCTTCAAGTGGTCGGCCAGGCTCACTCGCCGATTCAAACTGGAGCTGTCAGCAGGAGTCCCTTCGTCCACGCCCTGCCATGCCTTTCGGGGCGATGACGTGTGGAGAAGCGGGGGAGTCGAAGCGTCGTCGCCGTCAAAGACCACAGCCCCTTGGGAGAGGGCCTTCCGCAGGTCGGTGAGGTCTTCCGCGGTCCAGGGGCTGCCGTCAGCGGGGACGATCTCACCGCTGAGCCATTCACGGACGGTCTCGACCAGGTGCTGCGCTACTTCTTCGCGCTCTGCCGGGTCCTCGGCGTTCAACCAGGCTGCTCTCGATTCCGCCAGTACCGGCGGGGATTCCAGCCCCAATCGGTCGCCGAGCCCGGGGTCGAGTCGGAGCACGGCACGCCCACGGCGCAAAGACGCTAGTTCGGCAACGTCCCTGACGCTCTCGTGATCCACCGGGTTCCATCCGAACCGGTCAAGACCGCCGTAACGGCTGGGCACGACAATGGCGTCCCCAGGCCGCAGGGCCGCGGCCGCGACCCACTGCCAGTCGGCATCGGCCGCGCGACGAAGCACCCGAGCGTCTGACTCGCCCTCGCTGAAGGGGATGTCGCCGAATTCGTCGACGTCCGCCATGACCGACGGCTTCTTGTTGAGAAGCCAGTCCCTCACCGCCCGCAAGGAGAGCTCGGCGCACTCCTCGCTGCGAACGGGCAGCGCATCGACAGCGGCACCCGCCTCCCGGGCCGACAGCAGTTCTCCCATGGCATCGACCAAGCCGTCTCGCCACGCGACGGTGACCTGGGCGGTGGCCTTCTTGATGCCGTGCAGGTAGGGATCGAGCGGCGGATCGTTCGAGGGAGCGGGACCGGTGCGAGCCCACGCATCGAGTTGCGCCGGAAGGAGCACCGGCAGAAGTGGGGGCTCAGCGGTCAGGCCGCTGGGCACATCCACGTGTCGCAGGGCCAGCGGTGACACATCGAGCCCATCGCAGGCAGCAGCACGCAGGAATGCGGCCGTTCTGCTCTTGGCCTGACCGTAAACCGGAGGTTTCTCGGCATTGTCCTCGACGACCGTCACCGTGGCGTCCGAGAAGTCTCCGCGCCGGTTCACCCGTCCGAACCGTTGCACCAAGGCGTCCCACGCAGCGGTCTCGGTGACCATGTCGGTGGCGTCGAGGTCGATGCCCACCTCGATGGTCTGGGTCGCAACGAGGATGACCGACACCGGCGTCTGCTCACGTTCGGCTCCGAACAGTTCGGTGACTCGCTCGGCGATCCGCTCGCGATCCAGCGGACGTGACCTGCCCATGAGCAGCATTGTCTCGGCGACGCAGGATGGCTTCTTCCTAGAGATCAAAGCGTCGTGCACCTCACGTGCCCGGTTGACCGTGTTGCACACGACCAGCACCCGTGCCCCGGGCCTGCTCGCCAGCTCAGCAGCCCGCCCAGCCACCTCCTTGACGATCGTCTTCTCGCTGGAATCGACGAAACTGAGCGTCTTGGCGGCCCGCAGCCGCCGATCCGCCGTCACGTTGAGACGATGAGCCTCCTCGTCGAACTGGGCACTCCACCCATCGGACTGCTCGACTGCTGTGGCACTCAGGTGGACGATCGACGTGCTCGGAAGACCGAGGACCTCACTGGAATCCAGCTCCGAGGCCGACGCCAACGCCGCCGTGAAGGCCTGAGCGAGGTGCGCCTCATCGATCATGATGACCGAATCCGTTCCCACCAGAGCAGCGTCGATGGGACGCCGCCGAGCACTGACCCCGTAGCCGCGGAAGAACAGTCGACTCCCCACCTGGTCAACGGTGCCGGTGACGATGGCTGGAAGATCGGGGCGCGACAGCCACGCCGCGTCCCACGTCGTGCCCCCGCGCATCTTCACCACGCGCAGTGCAGGATCGCCTTCACGAGCGGACGAAAGGCTCCGTAGTCGCTCGGCGGTCTCCCAGCAGATCGTCCCTCGCTCCGCCTCATCCAGGGCATCGGCGATGAGCCGGCCGTGCTGCTCCGCCTGGTCGACGACGATCCTCCGATCCACCACCATGTAGATCCGGCGGCGCCCCAGGCCAACCGGCGCCTCGCCGCCTGCGCTCATGGCCAGCAGGAAGACGGCGATGTCCAGCATCGAGGTCTTGCCCAGACCCGTCGGTGCGTCGACGAGCGCGGGCCATGCACCCCTTTCGACGGCCTCGGTCACCACCTGGGATTGCCAGGGGAAGGGCGGGTGGCCGTGCACCTGGCGCATGAACGAATCAAAGTCCCCGACGTTCATCGTTGCTCTCCCCCCTTCTCCGGGGCGAAGAGCCCGACCCCGAAGTAGCGGCCGGCGCCGGCGAGAACCGGCCCCTTCACCGGCTGGTCGAACATGACGCGGGCATGGGTGTAGAGACGCCCGCGGCAGCGCTTCGGCAGTTCATCGGGCCTCAAGCGGATGGCCCCCTGGGTCATCGGCTGCTTGCTCAGCTCGACCTCGCGGGGCGCCGGGAGGCCCGCCTGGACGAGGGACGTGGTGGCGGCCGAGGCCAGGTCGCGGTCCTTCGGGTAGCGGTCCAGCACCAGGGGCGTCACCGACACCCAGGTGTGTGAGGGCCCTGTCCACCGCGTGACGGTGGCGCTTCGGGGCAGCGGGTCGTTCGGGGAGTACTGCAGCTCGAAGCTCCCGTGGATACCAGGCACGTAGAGTGACACGCTGTGATTCGGATCACTGCCGAGGATGCCTCGCAGGATGCGCCGCCGCTCGGCCCGGTCCAGCCCGGGGATGGCCACGGCGAGGGCCATCAGTTGCCCGTCAGCATGCTCGTAGCCGGCGAACGGGAGCCCGAGGTAGGCGACGTGCGGCACCCCGGGAAGGCCGTGGCCGTGCAGGGCCGGCGGCAACGGCTCCTCGGTCTGACCCATCACCTTCCGACGGAGCGCCTCCGTGAAACGCCCGACGAGGCTCCCCGGCGGACGCCGGCCGACGAACCTGAGGACGACCAGGTCGGGGTAAGGGGATTCGACGGGTTGCCGGCCCGGAACCTCTTCCTCGGCGCCCGCCTCCCGGTAGGAGCGTCGGGACCGTGCCCCGGCGGCCTGCCAGGCGGGCTGGTCCGCCTCGTGGAGTGCGTCGAGTTCGTCGAGGTAGCCGGGGTAGGGGACTCTGATGCTCGCCGTCCCGGGCCCTTCCACCGGTTCGTAGGTGGTCAGCCCGGGCAGCGGTTCCGGATCCCTCACCCGGCTGAAGATGAGGATGGCCGGGGACGTCGATCGTCCGAGGTACGGCACCCGGCGGGCCAGCCTGTCGAGGCAGGCCAGGGAACCGTCGGACAGCGCATCACCGTCAGGCCAGTCGAACTGGACGCGGGCATCGTAGGGAAGGCTGCCGAAGCGCTGGCGGAAACCGGCGGTTCGAGCAGGATGATTCTGATGCGTGCCCTTCCGCTCCCGAGCATTCGTCACCACATAGCCTCTGGCGCGGTATTCCCCTGCCGCAGAGGCATGGATCAGCGGAGGCGAGAGCCGCTCCAGCTCGGCCAGCGGAGCCAGTTCGTCATCGGCCGCCACTGCCCGCAGGGCCGAGAAGACCCTGGCCGGGTGCGGCGGCCACTCCGCCGCATGGGGGTCATCCCCGCCGCCGGCGTCATAACGCCCGCTCAGCAGCGTGATGTCCAGACGGATGGGCATGTCATTCCCCTGCCGACTCGGCCTTGGTCAGGCTGAAGTCGAGGGCCTCGGCCAAGGGCTCGGACGGGGTGAGTTCCACGGTTTCCAGGTGCAATGGCACCCCGGCCGCCTGGGCCGCGCGGAGCGCCTCGTCGTAGAGCTGAACGGCTCCGTGCGGGGACAGGGAGAACTGCTCCGTCGTTCCGCCACGGCCGATCCACTCCAGTGTCTCGGACTGCGTCACCAGATCGCAGCCGCTGCGCAGCCACAGCCCCGCCTGACCGAAGGCGAGCCGGTCACCCAGCAGCCCGAAGGCGGCGAGCAGGACGTGAGCGGCATCGACGGCTGCGCGGTCGAGGGAGCCGAACCGAATGCGGCGGGTGGCGGTCAGGCTGAGAACGGCGGTGCGAGTCGCCTCGGTGATCGTGACGCCGCCGTGCGTGGTACTCGGGGCGATGTTGCCATGCCCGATCTCACTCAGCTTGGAGTCCTTCTTCTTGTCCGCCATCGGCGAGTACGACCACTCGTCGCCCTCGCCCGTGCGCGACCCGGTGAGGTTCGCCGGGTCCATGCGCCCCGCCCTGCGGACGCCCACCACGGGATCCCAGCCGATCATCTCGCTGCTGTAGATCCGCGGGAACTTGGCCTGCCTTCCCTTCCGATGGCTGTTCCAGCCGCCGTAGACGAGCGTGCCGGGGTCGTATTCGAGCAGCGCCGTCGCATCCGTCAACGAGGAGTTCAGCAGGGCCCGTCCGATCTCGGTGCTGTCGAACTTCGCCCCGTCGAGCCGCGAGTCGCGCCAGTAGGCGTCGAACGCCCGGTGCGGCGCATCGAGCCCCGTGAGCTCGAAACTCGACGCGCCCCTGTGAACGAGCCGAAGCATCGGCACGCGCACAACACCTTGGCGCCATGCCGCAGCCGTGGCCTCCTCACACCTGTTCGCCTGTGCAGGCACCTGGTCCAGGACCGTCGCCCTGCGGACCTCGCCATCACGATCACGCACTCGCTCCTCCATCAGGTATGGCGAAGGATCCGTCGCCGTGGTGGGGAATGTCGGAGGGAACACCCGACTTCCGGGCCCTCCGCTGGGCTGATAGGCAGCCACGATGCGAGCAGCCGCCCACTCCGTGTCCGACAGCTTCTCCTGCAAGGTGCTGAGCGTGAGCTCCGTCATGGTCTTCCCTTTCTCACTGGCCAAGCGCCCTCGAAGCTGGCTCCCCCGCGACCTTCCGGCGGAGGAGCGTCCGAGCGCAGAACGACGCACACAGCTGTCAACGCTGACTGCGCGAGGGCACGTTTCTTTCATACACGCCATGCTCGCGGGCACCACTGACATTTTTCGTGTCCTGCCGGATCCGCCGAGCCGCATCGCCCCACCGGGCCAGCAGAGGAACCGCTCCGTCGACCAGAAGGATCCGCAGCACTACCCTTGTGCAAGCACGATCACCGAGACCAACTGGGAACGGGCCCACCTGGGAAGACGGGGCAGGATCATCGGCTCGCCCAGTCGAGCACCCCACTCACACACGGCGGCCCGAGTCACGTCCGGCCGGGTGACCAAGCTCCTCGACCCGTGGGGACGAAGAGGAGAACCGACGGCGCGAACCTGAAGAAGGCCGTCGGTGTCGACCTCGGGCCTCGGTCCGAGGAGAACGGAGGGGGAGGACTGCTCGATGAAGCACATCTGCATGTACGTCCAGGACACCATGGCCGACTGGGAGCACGGCTATCTGCTGCATGGCGTCTCGCTCCAAGGAGCGACCCCGACGCCAGTTTGCACCATGAGCTTCGCAGCTGATGCGCGCGATGCCGTGACCACGGCGGGCGGAATGAGGATCATCCCCGACGAGACCCTCGCGGAGACTGATGCGGAGGGCATCGACGCGTTCGTCCTGATCGGCGGGGACACGTGGCTCTCGGAGGACAGGCACGCCGCCCTCGACCTTGCAGAAGCCGTACTGGCCGGGGGAGGAATCGTCGCGGCAATATGCGGCGCCACCCTCGGCCTCGCCAGTAGGGGTCTGCTCAACAACCGCAGACACACGAGCAATGCACCAGAACTCCTCGCTGCGATCACCGCGTACCGGGGCAATGACCTGTACGAGGGAACGCCCGCCACCGCGGACCGAAACGTCATCACCGCGGGCTCGGCCGGCTCCCTCCTGTGGGCCAAGCTGATCCTCGAGGAGTTGGAGCTGTACGGCAAGGACGTGCTCGATGCCTGGTTCGACTACTTCAGAACGGCGGACCCGGCGCATTTCACGCGGATGACGAGGGCTCTGGAAGCCGAATAGCTCCGGGAGAGGGAGGCGGCCCGGCCGCCTTCACCCCGCCCGGGTCGGCCCGCGGTTCCGCACCGCGCCCCTCCCCCGCTCTCACAGGAACGCGATCCCGACGCACACGACGGCCAGCAGCGGCAGCACGCCCTGCTTGAGCGCCGCCGGGCGCTTGTCGGGCGAGCCGGCGAACAGCACGACGGCCGCGGCGAGCATCGACCCCGCCCCCGCCAGCATGAGCGCCGCGCCGGCACCGTGCGCGCCGCAGGCCGACAGAGCCACGCCCAGCCCGGTGACGACGGCCAGGAAGAGGTTGTAGAAGCCCTGGTTGAAGGCCATCTCGCGGGTGGCCAGCGCCTCCTCCTCGCTCATGCCGAAGGTGGCACGGGTGCGCCCGCTCGTCCACGCCAACGACTCCATCGCGAAGATGACGACGTGCAGCAGCGCCGCGAGCACCGCGAGAACCGAACCGATGATGAGCATTGGGCTTCCTCTCTGACGGAACGGCCGCACGGCCGCGTCCCCCGCGTGGTCCGCCGCCCGCCGGCGCGCCCCCGTCTCAGGGGCGGTGGACGGCGGGGTCGCCCCGCCCGCCCTGCTCCACCGGCATGCTCCAGCGCCCCGCGACGACGTCGATGACCAGGCCGACCACCGCGAAGACGGCGGTCGGCAGGATCCACCCGGTCTGGTCGTTCCAGAGGCCGGTGCGGGCGAGCAGCCTGCTCGGCGCGGTCCAGCCGAGGTCGGACAGGGCTGAGACGAGGCCGAGCGCCGTCGAGCAGACGACGCCCCACCGGTAGGCGGCGCGCAGATGTCCCGGTGCGACGACGTCGACGAGCGTCACGAGGACCAGGGTGATGGTGATCGGGTAGAGCAGCAGGGTCAGCGGGGAGACGACCGTGAGGATCGCCGCCAGCCCGAGGTTGGCCAGGACGAGCGAGACGAGGGCGGCGGCCAGCACCTCGCGGGTGAAGCTCACCCTCGGCCACAGGTCGTTCGAGAACTGGCCCCACGCGCTGAGCAGGCCGACGGAGGTCGTCAGGCAGGCCAGCAGCACGATGGCGGCGAAGACGACGACCCCCGCCGTGCCGAGCGAGGAGGCGGCGGCGCTGCGCAGCAGAGCGGTGCCGTCGCCGGCGTCGCCGACGGCGCGCGTCCCGAGCAGCGCCAGCCCCACGTAGACGACGGCGAGCAGCAGGGCGGCGATGATGCCGGACCAGCACGTCGCCCTCATGATCGAGCGCCGCGTCGTGATGCCCTTCGACCGCAGCGAGGTCATGACGACGATGCCGAAGACGGTCGCGGCGAGCATGTCCATCGTCATGTAGCCGCGGGTCAGGCCGGCGGCGAACGGGCGAGCGGCGTACTCGCCGACGGCGGGGCGCCCCTGCACGGGCATGCCGATGAGCACGACGGTGCACAGCACGGCGATGAGCACGAGCAGGGCGGGCGTCAGCCAACCGCCGACGCGGTCGGCCATCCGGGACGGCCTGAGCGCCAGCAGCACCGACACGGCGAAGAAGACGAGCACGTGGACGGCCAGCGCCGAACGGCCGGTCGGCAGGCCGAGGAGCGCGAGGACGGGCCGGGTGGCCAGCTCGTACGAGACGGTGGCGACCCGCGGGACCGCGTAGAGGGGCCCGATCGACAGGTTCACAGCCAGCGGCATGAGGACGCCGAAGCGCGGACCGACGCGCCCCGCGATGCCGGTGATGCCCTCGCCCGAGGTCGACACGGCGATGACGCCGACGAGCGGCATGAGGACGCCTGTGGCGAGGAAGCCGAGGACGACCGGGACGAGCCTCGAGCCGGCCGAGGCGCCGAGCGCCGGCGGGAAGATGAGGTTGCCCGCCCCGAAGAACAGGGCGAACAGCATGAGTCCAGTGGTCAGGACGCGACCTGCGGGGCCGGACTTGGTCGGCACGGGATTCTCCTCGAGCTCGTCGGCGTGAACCCGTAAAGGGTAGGCGCGACCGCCCGGTGAGCCGAAACCGGCGCATTCGGCGGCCTCGCCGCTCCGGTTCGGGCGGGCGTCGTTCGTCGATCTCGAGGACGGCTGTCTCGCCGCGCTCACTCCCGTTGCCTTGTTGGTGGCCCCGTTGGAAGGGGTCACGGTCGCCGGGCCCGGCATGACTCGCTGTCCCTGTCGCACGAATGGTCCCGGGGTGTTGTCGCCCCCGTCCCGGGCTGACGTCGTCACCGTCGACGTCGTTCGTCCGAGGCCCTCCATGCCGCGGGCCGGGCGCGCCCGGCGATCTCACACCTTCCGTCCGCCGGCCTCACACCTTCAGCTCGAGCAGCGACTCGATCCGGTCGACGAGGATCGGCGCCATCGTGCGCGCGTAGGAGCCCGAGATGTGGTTGTCGTCCAGGTAGACGTGGACGTTGCCGATGATCGTGCGGCACGTACCCGCAGAGCAGTACAGGTCGGTGGGGTCGATCTCGTGGAAGCCGGGGATCGTCAGCAGCTGCTCGGCGGGGTCTACCGGCGCCAGGTGGTCGCCCTGGGCGAAGGAGCACCCGCCGTGCGTCGCGTCGTCCGAGCACTCGTAGAGGTCCTGCACCGAGCGCGGGTTGTCGCGGAAGCCGACGACGGTGATGCCGAGCGATGTCAGGTGCTCGACGAGTTCGGCCACGCCGGGCCGCAGCCCCTCGGACGGGAAGTCGGGCGCGGACACCGTCGTGTCGAGCATGACGAGGTCCGGCGGGTCCTCGTCGAGGAGCGTCATGACGACCTCGTTCCTGGTCCGGCAGTCGCCCTCGTAGTACTCGGGCGGCCCGAAGGAGCAGCCCCCCATGAGGTACTGCGCCACGCCGAGGCCGTGGCGCTCGGCGAACAGCTCGGCGGTGGGGATGATCGTCTGCTCGGCGTGGAAGTCGCCGACGACGACGACGGCCGGCCCGTCCCCGTCGGGCGCGGGCATCGAGCTGCACAGCGTCTTCGTCCGGCCGAAGAGCTCGCGCTGCCCGGGCGGGCAGGGGCCGGGCAGATCGGGCACCCAGTTCTCGTGGATCGCCAGCGGCCCGGGAATCGGCCCGGCGGAGCCGTCCTGCCAGCCCTGCTCGGCGACCGCCCCGGCGCCCGGGTGCTCCGGGTCGTCGGCGTCGTTGTTGCGGGCGGCGGCCCGCTGCGCCTCGCGTTCGTTGTCGAAGGCCTTGTCCGCGACCGCCAGCGGGAGCAGGCCGACGGCGAGCGCGACGAGCACGAGCGCGGTCTTCTTGAGCACGACGTGCCCGCCGCCCTTCGGGAAACGCTGGACCGGCCGGTCGACGAGCGGCGTCATGAGCCAGGCGAGGGCCAACGAGGCCGCGATGAGGGCACCGCCGCTGCCCGCGTCGAGTTGCGCGCGCTCGGACTGGGCCAGGAAGAGCACGACAACGGGCCAGTGGATCAGGTAGACGCAGTACGACATGTCGCCGAGCGCCGCCAGGGGGCGCCACGACAGGAGCCGCTGGACACTGCCCGGCACCGGGGGCACTTCGGCGAGCAGGATCGCGCTCACCGCGAGCATCGGCGCCGCGGCCATGGGCCCCGGGTAGTGGCCGATGGGTTCGACGCAGTAGACGACGAGCACCATGAAGCCGGCCAGCGACAGGACGCGCGCCAGGTTGCCGCGGGGCCTGATCCACGGCGCGGCGGCGGCGATGGCCGAGCCGAGCGCGAACTCCCAGAGGCGGGCGCGGGTGTCGAAGTAGACGGTCGGGTCGTCCGGCGCGGACGCCAGGAGCCACCACAGCGATGCGGCCGCAAGCACGGCGAACGCCCCCGCGACGATCCTCCGGGGTCTCACGTGCAGCGCCCCGGCCAGCAACACGCAGCAGGTCATGAGCAGCGGCCAGGCCAGGAAGACCTGACCCTGCATCGACATCGACCACAGGTGCTGCAGCGGCGAGGCGACTCCCCGGTTGGCCGCGAAGTAGTCGGCGCTCACGACGGCGAGCCGCCAGTTCTGCCAGTAGGTCACCGAGGCGACGCCCTGCGTGATGAGCTCGTTCCAGCGGGTGCGCGGCAGGATCACCATGGACGCCACGATGGTCGCGAGGACCGTTGTCACCAGCGGGGGCAGCAGACGCTTGAAGGTGTGGGCCCAGCGCTCGGCGAAGAAGGGCATGCGCCCGGCCTCCGTGCGCCGCACGAACGAGCCCGTCATGAGGTACGCGGAGATCATGATGAAGGCGTCCACTCCGATGGGAGAGCCGATGCGCCAGGCGTGGTAGGCCAGCACCTGCATCATGCACACGGCCCGCAGCCCCTGGATGTCGCGACGGCGGGGCCCGCCGCCCCCGGCCGGGGCGCCCGGGGACGCTCTGCGGCCGGCGTTGTCATCAGAGCTCATCGTCCGCCGCACCCACTCGCTCGGTCATCGCCAGGTCCTCCCGGGTGCGCCGGGCCCGCAGGTGGCGGGTCCGGGACGATCGCCCGGCTGGAAGCACAATGTAGCGGAGAGCCCGGTCCGCCCCCGACAACCGGTGGTCACGACGCGCGGCACCGTGGCTCAGGCCGGCTGGAGGAACGCATCGACCCGATCGGCGAGCTCGGGCGCCATGGCCCGCGAGTAGGTGCCGGTGATGTGGTTGTTGTCCATGTAGACGTAGACGTTGCCGATGATCGTGTAGCACTCGTCCTCGTAGCAGTACAGATCGGTCGGGTCGATCTCGATGAAGCCCGGGATCGAGGTGAACTCCTCGGCCGGGTCGAACTCGGCGAGGTACTGACGCTGGCTGAAGGAGCAGCCGCCGGCGACGGTGTCGGCGGGGCGGCGGTTGGAGCACTCGTACAGATCGTCGGCCGAACGCGGGTTGTCGCGTACACCGACGACGGTGACCCCGAGGGAGGTGAGGTATTCGATGGCGGCCTGGACTCCGGGGCGCTGGATCTCGTCCGAATGGTCCTGCATCGTCTCGGTGGACTGGAGCATGACGATGTCGGGCGGATCGTCGGTGAGCAGGTCAAGGACGGCCTCGTTACGCTGCACGCAGGACGCTCGGTAGGCGTCCCAGATGCCGAAGGCGCACGAGCCGGTCAGGTACTCGGTGACCTGCCAGCCGTGGCGGGAGGCGAGCTCGGCCGCCAGCGGGACGATCGTCTGCTGGGCGTGCGAGTCGCCGACGACGACCACCCTCGGCGAGTCCGCGTCGGCTCCGGGCAGGACCGCGCAGTTGGTCTTGGTCCCGGCCAGGAGCGCGTCGTGGTCGGACGGGCAGGCCTCGGGGAAGGACGGCACCCAGTCGTCGTGCAGGGTGAGCGGCCCGGGGATGGGCGAGGTCGTGTAGTCCACGGGTTCGGCCGTGCTCAATGCGGTCGGGCCGGGGAAGCGGGGGTCGCCGGAGGCGTCCATGACCGTGGCGCGCTCGACGGCCCGCCGGTTGTCGAGCACGGCGCGGGTTCCGTACAGAGGGCCGAGGCCGAGGGCCAGGGCGACGGCGACGATGAGGCCCTTCCTCACGGCGAGCCGGTCGCCGGTGGGCCGGTCCTGGGCCGGGCGATCGACGTAGCGGCGCATGAGCCAGGCCAAGACGAGGGACAGCGCGATCGCCCCGAGCGCCCGTCCGGTGCCGAGTTGGGTGCGCCTGAGGACGGACATCGTCAGCACGAAGACGGGCCAGTGGATCAGGTAGACGCAGTACGACATGTCGCCGAGCGCCGCCAGGGGGCGCCACGACAGGAGCCGCTGGACACTGCCCGGCACCGGGGGCACTTCGGCGAGCAGGATCGCGCTCACCGCGAGCATCGGCGCCGCGGCCATGGGCCCCGGGTAGTGGCCGATGGGTTCGACGCAGTAGACGACGAGCACCATGAAGCCGGCCAGCGACAGGACGCGCGCCAGGTTGCCGCGGGGCCTGATCCACGGCGCGGCGGCGGCGATGGCCGAGCCGAGCGCGAACTCCCAGAGGCGGGCGCGGGTGTCGAAGTAGACGGTCGGGTCGTCCGGCGCGGACGCCAGGAGCCACCACAGCGATGCGGCCGCAAGCACGGCGAACGCCCCCGCGACGATCCTCCGGGGTCTCACGTGCAGCGCCCCGGCCAGCAACACGCAGCAGGTCATGAGCAGCGGCCAGGCCAGGAAGACCTGACCCTGCATCGACATCGACCACAGGTGCTGCAGCGGCGAGGCGACTCCCCGGTTGGCCGCGAAGTAGTCGGCGCTCACGACGGCGAGCCGCCAGTTCTGCCAGTAGGTCACCGAGGCGACGCCCTGCGTGATGAGCTCGTTCCAGCGGGTGCGCGGCAGGATCACCATGGACGCCACGATGGTCGCGAGGACCGTTGTCACCAGCGGGGGCAGCAGACGCTTGAAGGTGTGGGCCCAGCGCTCGGCGAAGAAGGGCATGCGCCCGGCCTCCGTGCGCCGCACGAACGAGCCCGTCATGAGGTACGCGGAGATCATGATGAAGGCGTCCACTCCGATGGGAGAGCCGATGCGCCAGGCGTGGTAGGCCAGCACCTGCATCATGCACACGGCCCGCAGCCCCTGGATGTCGCGACGGCGGGGCCTCGTGGCGCTGTTCTGCGCGGGTGCCTTCGGGAGCGCGCCCACGAGCAGGGTGACAGAACTGCGGACCACTCAGACACCAATCTCTCGGGGCCGGATACGGCCGCCCGCGGGCGACCGCGCGGCGCTTCAGGGGGTGACGCCGCTCCCGGATGCTCCCCCGACTTTAGCGGACGCACCGTCGCCGGCTCGACCGCAGGCGGTTCGCGGACGCGCGGAGTGGGCGCGCGGAGCAGGGCGACGGGTCTGCGCCGGCCGGGTCGCGACGTCGGACGCGCAGCAGACGTGCGGGGCCGGGCGTGAACCTGCAGCGGGATCCGGATCGCCCGGACCCAGGCGATCCGCGGACGCGGAGAAGAGCACGCACCACCGGCCCCGGCCGATCACCATGTCGGAGGCGGTTCGCGGACGCGCGAGGGGCGGCCCGACTCCCCCGCAGTCCACCCACCACGAGGGGGAGAGGCAGAGCATCGGCCCGTGGACGATCCCGGTGTCGCCATGCCCGTCCTCCACCGCTCGGCGACAGGGCTCAACGCAGTGCGTCTTCGGTGGACGCTCTGGAGCATCCTCCTCCCGCGTCCGGCGACTGCACGCCGAACCGCACTGCGCAGCCGGGCGGAACCCAGCACTGATCGGCGCATCCGCCATCACCGCCGTGCTCGACACGATCATCCTCGTCGACGTCACGCGCGGGGACCTGCTCGCAGCGGGCACGCAGGCACCACTGCGCTCCGCCGACGCGATCCACCTCGCCACGGCGCTCCGACTCGGCGTCGACGAGATCGTGACGTACGGCATCGGACTCACCCGCGCAGCAGAGGCGGCAGGCCTCCGCATCATCGCCCCGGCATGACGCGACCACCATTCAGTCGCCCCGGGGCGGACGAGGGCCGCGCGCCGGGTTCACGGCGTGTTGCGCCTCGTGGATCCCTGCGGTCCCGGTCTTGAGGGTCTCGTCGTGCACGCTTCTGGCCGACGGCGGGCG
>ERZ773070.765-NODE-765-length-21945-cov-3.652627_pt1 | contig 21945 bp, 30 predicted proteins | sample MGYA00580618_ERZ773070 | MGnify/ENA primary metagenome ERZ773070 (study PRJEB29015, sample SAMEA2738023) | human oral metagenome | biome: human oral; feature: human-associated habitat; material: dental | place: China | collected 2019 ... | reverse complement strand
GGTGCGCTTCTCAAAGAAAATATCAAAAACCTTTGGATTAAAAATTTTGTCCAAAAACGCCGCGATATGGTACTTTTGGATTCTGCGATTTTGATGAATCCGCAGGTTTGGGTGGCGTCTGGCCACGTGGGCGGCTTCAGTGATCCGCTTATCGATGATAAAAAAACCAAAGAGCGCTTTCGTGCAGATAAGCTTTTGGAAGATTTGATTGAAAAATTGGGCGATGACGCAGAAAATCTGAAAGCAAAATATGATGTTTCAAACCTTATTCCAGAATCTTGGCCACTTGAAAAGCAGACTGAAGTAATGATTCGCGAGGCGGTGAAAAATCCAAACACTGGCGAAGTGGGTGATTGGTCCGATGCAAAACAATTCAATCTCATGTTCAAGACTTCACAGGGGGTGACGGAAGATAGTTCTGCGACGGTGTATTTGCGGCCAGAGACGGCGCAGGGGATTTTTGTGAATTTTTCTCAGGTGGCGCGAACTTCTCGAAAAAAAGTACCGTTTGGAATCGCACAAGTGGGGAAATCTTTCCGAAATGAAATCACGCCAGGGAATTTTATTTTCCGAACGCGAGAATTTGAGCAAATGGAAATCGAATTTTTCTGCGAACCTGAATCAGTTGCTCCAGGAAAGCATCTTGAGTGGCACGAATTTTGGAAAAAAACGTGCTGGGATTTTCTTGTAAAAATGATTGGAATTGATGAAAATTCTCTTCGTATGCGAGATCACGAACCAGACGAGTTGTCGCATTATAGCGATGCCACGACGGATATTGAGTTCAAATTTCCGTTTGGTTGGGGTGAACTCTGGGGGATTGCGGATCGAACAGATTTTGATTTGAAAGCACATATGGCCGAATCCAAGCAAGATTTGTCATATTTTGATCCGTACAACAATACAAAATATGTGCCATATGTAATTGAGCCATCTGTTGGTTTGACGCGACTTTTTTTGGCGGCACTCACGAATGCGTATACAGAAATTGAAAATGACGAAGGAAAGCGTGTTGTGATGCGGTTTGTACCAGCGATTGCCCCAATCAAGGTGGCAATATATCCGCTCATTAAAAAATTTGCGAATGAAGCCGGTGAATTGTATGAACTACTTTCTGAGCATTTTGTGTGTGAATATGACGAGGCGGGAACCATTGGAAAGCGCTATCAACGCAGTGAAGAAATGGGAATTCCATTCGCGATTGCGGTTGAACCAGAAAATTACAATCAAGGTCAAGTAACGGTTCGTTTCCGAGATTCTGGCGAACAGGAAATTGTAAAAATTGAAAATCTTATTGCTTGGCTCAAAGAAAAAGGCTGTTAAAAATTCTCCCGATTTTGGGAGATTTTTCTTTTTAAAATGAGAAAAATAGGATTATTTATAATTACTAAATTTATTTTGTAAATCGAATTATGAGATCTTGTCTCATAATAATTTGTAATTTTTAAAAAATAGAATAGAATGAAAACGCTTTATTATTTAAATATTGTTGTATGAAGAATAATCCATTTGAATCTGCAAAAAAACAGATTATTGACGCGTATGCGGTTGCAAATTTTGGTGAAAAATATACGAATGAATTGACTATTATTCAGGAACCAAAAAGAATTTTGGAAGTAAATCTTCCGGTGGAAATGGACGACGGAACGATTAAAAATTTTGTCGCATACCGAAGTCAGCACAATGATGCTCGTGGTCCTTTTAAAGGAGGGATTCGTTTTCATCAGGATGTTAACAAAGACGAAGTAAAAGCACTTTCTGTTTGGATGACGATTAAATGTGCGGTTCTAGATTTACCACTTGGTGGGGGAAAGGGCGGAATTATTGTAAATCCAAAAGAATTGTCAGCTGGTGAACTTGAACGACTTTCTCGCGCATATGTTCGTGCTATTTTTAAAGAAATTGGACCTTTGGCGGATATTCCTGCGCCGGATGTAAATACGAATCCTGCCATTATGGGCTGGATGATGGATGAATATTCTCGCCTTGCATGAGTGTATACGCCGGGAAGCTTTACTGGAAAACCTGTTGGTTCTGGTGGGTCTAAGGGCCGTGTTCGCTCAACGGCTCAAGGCGGAATATATGTGCTTTTGAAATATCTAGAACTCACCAATGATTCTATTAAAAACAAAAAAATTATCGTTGAAGGTGCTGGAAATGTTGGACTTATTTTTGCGGAAATTGCTGAAAGTTTGGGAGCGAAAATTGTTGGAATTTCCGATTCTCGCGGTGCTATTTTTAACGAAAATGGAATTTCTATTTCTGAAATTATTGCTCTTAAAAAAGCGAAAAAATCGGTAATGGATTATGCGGACGCGGAAAAAATTTCTGATGAAGCGATGCTCGAAAAAAATTGTGATATTTTGGTGCCAGCCGCTCTGGAAAATCGAATTACCGAAAATAATGCTGACAAAATCGCTGCAAAACTCATTGTTGAACTCGCAAATGGGCCGACAACCCCCGAAGCTGACGTGATTTTGACGTCCAAAAATATTCCTGTGATTCCTGATATTCTCGCGAATGCTGGCGGTGTGACGGTTTCATATTTTGAGCAAGTGCAAAATAATACCAATTTTTATTGGGAAGAGGAAGAGGTGGTTGAAAAACTTCAGAAAAAAATGGAAAACGCCATGACAGAGGTATTTTCGATGACAAATAATTTAAATACAAATCTCCGAAAAGGTGCGTATGCGATTGCTTTGAAACGAGTATTTGATTCTATGAAAGTTCGAAATTATCGCTAAAAAAATCCCAAAAATAGGGATTTTTTCTTTCAAAAATACTTATTACAAATATTTGCAATAATAAATGCCTTATATAAGGGAAAATCTTTTATAAAAAAATTTAATGCAAAAAATTGCAATAATGAATTTTGAGAATATTATTGCAAAAAATGGCAAAATTTTCTATTTTTTGAGTTGTGTTTTTCAGAAAAATCACTACAATAAAAAAATCTAATTTTTACTTATGCTGCACGATTTTGTACAGTGGGTTTTGGAAATTTTTGGCCAAATGGGCTATATAGGGATTTTTATCATGATGACGATTGAGTCCAGTTTTGTGCCATTTCCTTCGGAAGTTGCGATGATTCCGGCCGGAGTGCTTGCACATTCTGGTCAGATGAATTTTGGAATTGCCTTCTTGGTGGGAACTCTTGGGGCGTGGCTCGGGGCTTCAATCAATTATGTAATTGGGTATTTTTTGGGTGGACCACTCCTCAAAAAATTTATTGAAAAATACGGAAAATTTGTTTTTTTGAAGCCGTCTCACTACGAACAGGCGGAAAAATATTTTGCGAAAAATGGTGGCAAAACGACTTTGGTGGGGAGATTTTTACCAGCGGTTCGTCAGCTTATTTCGTTGCCAGCCGGAGTTTTTAAGATGAATTTTGTGAAATTTTCGCTTTTCACTCTCATCGGCGCGGGAATTTGGAATATTATTTTGCTTTGTATTGGTTATTTTTTTGCGAATCAGCAAGATTTGATTCTCAAAAACCTTAATTCCTTTGGAATTGCCTTATTGATCGTGATTCTTCTATATATCGCGTATCACTTTTGGGCGAAGAAAAAAATGTCACAAGACTAATCAAGCAATCATTACGATAACATAAAAATGGAAGTTTTTTCCATTTTTTCAATTTTATTTTTTTAGAATGAGAACATGAAAAATCTCAAGCGAGTTTTTAATGAATTTATCGAATTTGCGGGATACCCGAAATTTTTTCTTTTCGTTTTTGTAACGATTGTTGTCGCGGCTGTGGCGATGCTTGAGCCGATTTTTATGGCGCGAACGATTGGTTTTTTGGAAGATTTTCAAAAAACTGGTAATTTTTTGCTGACCGATTTTTTGCTTTTTTTGGTGATTTGGTGAGGATATTTGCTCTTTAATATGTTCCTCAATTATGTGCATCGCTACTTTATTTCTGACAAAACGGCGCTCGAATTCCATAATGCCGTCGCGATAAAATATGTGAAAAATCTTTATTTTATGCATTATGGTGATTTTTTGACCAAAAAATCAGGAAGTGTTTATAAGGATTTTGATCGCGGAATGGACGCTTTTTTTCGTGTTGTGTTTTTCTTTTTCTTGACATTTGTCAAAGTTATTATGTCATTTATTGTAGCGCTGACAATTATGATGTATTTTAACTGGAAAATGACGATTTTGGCGCTCGCGATGTTGCCATTTATGGCGATTGTTGGCCTCTGAATTGCACGAAAAACAGACAAACCGCAGGAGGAAAATAACAAACGCTGGACGGATGCGTTTGGTCATATTGGGAATTTTTTCTCCAATATGCAACTCGGGAAAATTCTGCGACTGGAAGAAATTTTTCGCTCCAAATTTGTACAAGAAATTTCTGAGGCGCTTCGCTTGCAAAAATTTACTTCGCGTTGGTGGTCGGCCTCAGATATGATCACGGGCGTATTTGTAGGGATTTCTCGATTTTTGGTCATCGGATTTGGCGTTTATTTTATCATGCAAGGCGAACTCACGATTGCAGGGCTGATTTTGACTTTTTCATATTTGGAACGCATTTATTTCCCCCTTTCGTCGCTTTTTGGTTCGCTTCCAGATTTTCAGCGTTGGGAAGTGGAAATTGGGATTTTTTATGAAATGATTGAAAAATCTCATACAGAAAAGTTGGATGATGGGAAAAATTTTGAACCCAAAAATGGTGAAATTATTTTTGAAAATGTGAATTTTGGATACAGCGATGAACGAAAAATTTTTGAAAATCTGAATTTTTCGATTTTGCCAGGACAAAAAGTGGCACTTGTGGGAAATACGGGCGCGGGGAAAACTACGATTGTAAGCCTTTTGTTCAGATTTTGGGAGCCGAATTCTGGAAAAATTTTGCTTGATGGGCAAGATATTTCTACGCTCAAAAAAGCGGATTTGCGCTCTCATATCGGAATGGTGAGTCAGGATAACTCGCTCTTCAATCTTACGATTCGCGAAAACCTTTTGTTTGCGAAACCTGATGCGAGTGATGAAGAAATAAAAATCGTGCTTCAAAAAGCGTCAGCCGATTTTGTTTGGAAGCTCGAAAAAGGCATCGAAACGATGATTGGTGAGCGTGGTCTCAAGCTTTCTGGTGGCGAAAAACAGCGACTTTCCATTGCGCGATTATTTTTGCAAAACCCAGAAATTCTCGTACTTGATGAGGCAACTTCCGCCCTTGACAATAAAACTGAAAAAAATATTCAAAAATCTCTCGATGCTCTGATGGAAGGGAAAACGGCGATTATCATCGCTCATCGACTTTCGACTATCAAGAATGTTGATAAAATTTTCATGATTGAACATGGGAAAATTATCGAAACAGGGACTTATGATGAATTGGTGGCGCGTGGTGGAAAATTCGCAGAACTCGCTAATCCTGATAGACTTGTGATTTCTTAAAAAAATCCCACTGAGGGATTTTTTTAAAATTTTTTTGAACAAAAAATAAATTTTGTCAAACAGATTTTTTGCGATTTTTTGCAAAATACCAAAATTCTGCTACAATGAGTGTATGGAATATACTGCAATTTTATACGAACTCCTCTCAGGAAATACATATTTGTCGCTTGCGACGGCCGATGAACAGGGTCAGCCTTGGGCGTCGCCTATTGTGTATGAATTTGACGAAACGCAGGGAAATTTATTTTTTATTTCTGCGCCAGATTCTCGACATATTCAAAATATTTCCAAAAATCCAGCGGTCGCATTTTCGATTTACAATTCTTCGCAAACCGTGGGAAATGCCTTTGGAATTCAGTGATCTGGGCATGTAGAGGAAGTCGATACTATGGACATTCCCGCAGAGCTTCGTAGCTCATTGCTGTCCAAAGTTTCAATGATTGTTCTCAATCGTTCACATCGATTTTACAAAATTATCATTGATGAGATTTATTTGCCACATGCAGAGCGTTGGAAAGATGATAAGCCACTTCGAATTTTGGTCATGAAAAAAAATAAAAATAACCCATAACTGGGTTGTTTTTATTTTTGGCATTGCAAATCGCCCCACCAGTGCGCCACTTTCATAAGTTGTGAAGTGAGCTCGTCGCCCACCTGAGTGAGCTTGTATTTGCCGTCTTCGGTTTTGAGAAGTAGAGCGTTTTCTACCAATTCTGCGAGTCGATCGGTCAAAATTTTGGTGTTTGCATCACCAATTTCTTTGCGGATATCAGTGAAAGTGTGCGCTCCTTCCTGTACTGAATGAAGGATAAAAAGCGCCCATTTTTTCCCAATAATGGTAAAAAGTTTTTGCATGTGCGGACATTCGCACCGAGGAATTCGTACCATAGTTTCAAAAAATTTCGCTCAGTATACTGGAAAAATATTTTTTTGCAAAATTTTTTGTTTATTTTTTAAATAATAATTATTGCAAATTTTTGTAATAATATTTTGGCTTCAATAAGGGAAAATTTTTCCTGAAAAATTTTTATTGCAAATATTAGCAATAAAAAATCCTAAAAAGGGATTTTTTATTTTACGCGATTTGTACTTTTGTACGATGTTTTACGAGGCTAAAAAGTTCAATAATATCATCATTTTTCATACGAATGCAGCCATGAGAAGCTGGCTTCCCAATCAAAAATTCCTCATCTGTTCCATGGAAATAAATGCTTCGATTTTCCGCATTTTGATTCGCAGAATCAAGACCTCTGAGCGTCAAAATTCGAGAAGTGATATTATCTTCATCCTTGTCGACGGTTTTGAGATTCGTAATTCCTTGCGCACGCTTTCCTTTAAAAACCGTCATTTTTTGAGCATTCCCACCGATTTTATGACTGATTTCAAGCGTTCCAGATGGTGTTTGCTCGGAATTATCAGAATTTCCGATACCATTTTTTGCAGTTGAAACAGGGTACGATTTTGCGATGTTTCCGTGATAATCTACGAGATAGGCGGTTTGCGTCTTTGAAGAAACGATAATGGCTTGTTCGCCGGACGAGAATCATTTTGCGCGCAAAGAATTGAGTTGTGTGCTTAGAAAATTTTTATTTTCGCGAGGAGCTTGCGCTACTACTGACTGAGTCTCTGTTGGAGTATTCATTTGCGTTGTGGCCTCATGTTTTGTAGCTCATGCTTTTGTGAGAGCAACTGGGACATACACGCCCGTAAATCCTGTCGCTTGCTTCCATTTTTCAAAATTATTGTGTAGTTGAGGCTCTTTGGCAGAACCACCAGGATTATTGCTCGCGTAAAAACTATAAAACATTCCGTTGCTTCCTTTGATTTCCACATGCCCAAATTTTTGATTCATGGCGCTTCCATTGAGTTTTCCATTAAGCATTCCACGGCCATTATAGGTCATAATTCCGCCTTCAGGGATATCTGCCAAACTATTCACTTCAACACGTTTAAATCGTGGATCTTTTTCTAGGAAACTTTGCCAATTTTTTCCATGGCGGCCAGTTTTTGGGGCAACATTTTTGATTCCAAAGTCGTTCAAAAGCACATCAACAGCCGTTCCACAACTATCTGCGCCTGTTTTGGCTGGTCCACGCCGCGTAATATAGTGTGCAAGTTGTTTGGAAGTAATGGTAGCGCCTTTTTCGAGATCACCACTAAGCTGAATTTCTTTGTTGGTGTCCTCGGCCTTTGGGACTGGGATTTGACGCTTGGTAATCGGGACAATTCCATTCGGTGTCAAACTGTGTCCAGATTTTTCTTGAGAATCCGCAGGATAAAAATCCACTGTCCCCAAATCTTTATTGTATCGGATAAAATCGCCTGGTTTGAGCTCAATCGCCGTATCATTCAGATCAATAATCGGCCGAAAGGCTTCACGCACTTTTTGAACATCTTCAATTTTTTCGATTGTTACGCCTTTTTCAATATCGATGCCGCCAAAAATCCCAAGAATTTTCGAAAAAAATTCTTGCAATTTATTGGGTTTTCCGTTTTCACTGAGTCCAAAAAGCCCTCAAAAGCTTTCACTCAGCGTCCGAAGGGTATCAGAAATATTTCCAAAAAGATTTTGTTTTTCAGGATGATCGGGTGGCATCTTTGGAGGATTTTCTGCTTGTGGGGAGGCCTCCAAATTTGGTTTGAGGTTTTCGATAGACATATTGAAAAATTATTTTTATTATTTTAGCACAAAAATTTTGTTTTGTCAAAATGAAAAGAATCTGATGTAAAAAATCTTCCTGTATAGGAAGATTAGACTAGTAATTCTTGTTCAATGCCATGAATTCGTTGCTCCACCATGTCAATGTTATTTCTCAATTCAGCACGCTTTCCGATATCAAAATCTCCAGAATTTTCACGATCTTGTTCCACAAAATCATTAAATTCTTTGTAAACTGCATTGAGGGATTGTTGAAGTTCTTGTAATAATGACTCTAATTCGTCTCTGTACTCATCAGACAGAATGCTTTGTTGCTCATTATTTTGATAGACAGAAAAATCAAAATTTTGTATATATGTATAATTAAAAACTGCAAAATCCGCTATATTTCAAACATCATAGTTTGGAATTTTATTAATGCAAAATTGATTTGCTGAGTTGAGTGTAATAATTCCACCCATGATTTTTCTGGAAGATGAATTATATTTCACTAAAAACTCCTGCAATCCATGGGCTCGTGTATTTCCATCAGATAAAGTGTAGCCACTTTTTGTATCAAAAATTCCGATACTTCCATTCACAAAACGAACGATAAAATCTGGATAGAATGTACGAATCTTGTTATTTTCGTCTGTATACCTGATTCCAAAAGATTCTTGACCGATTCCATTTTTGAGCCAGAATTCTACCAAATCAGATTTTTCCAAAAAATTTTCAACAAAAGCACTTTCGATTTCACTATCAAATTCTATAAAAGCCGGAGAATAAATATATTTTTGATAATTTCCCATTTGAGCTGACTCTCCAAAACTTCTATGAATTGGTGCCTCCCAAGTTTCTATTACTTCGCTTTCTTGTTCTTTTTTATGTACTTCTTGTTGATGTATTGCTACATAGGAATTTTTGATTTCTGTGAGTATTTCATGGAAAAAATCCTGATTTTTTAATACGATCGTTTGTAAATATGTTTTGGACACTTCTCAGAAAAAATATTTTTTCAAAGTGGAGTAGATGGCCTCTAAAATAGGTCTATAACTACGCGCGATATTCCCAAATTGTGGGCGAACTTGTGATTTTATAAAATTGTCACATTCAATCTTAATTATTTCACTTTCTGTTTTGCGCGAAGTAGTTCATTGGGCAAAAATAGGTTCTCATGTATGATTATCAATATCAACCAAAATTTTCCCATCACTCATGAGAATATTTTCGAGATGAGTATTCTCTATTTCAATTGCTTGGCGAAGAATCTCCAAATTCGCATCTCTTGCATTTTCATCTGCTATTGCATCAATATTTTGTAAAAATATTTTTGTAAAATGCTCATAAAAAGATCGGCCAATATCATTATAATCTGAGCGAGATTTGAAAAATGACCGAAGTCCAAGATTTTTATAAGTATCTTTTCTAGTAGCGTTTAAAATCTTGATCATATTTTTGGCACTTTCGCCAACCCCCATTTGTGCACGTTCCAGATCTGTAAAAATATATGCTTTATTAAGTATATCATCCATATAGTGTCGCTGTTCTGGCATACGCAAAATTCGCCCAATGGTTTGTAGCTCAAAAGTGATACTTCTAATATCGCGGAACATAATGAGAATTTGCGCACGAGGACAGTCCCATCCTGTTGCGATGGCTTGTTTAAAAATCAGTACTTGAACTGGCGAGTTCTTGATATTGATAAGCTCTTTATTGGTTTTGTCGTTTGAGAGCCAAATGGCCAATTTTTTATTTTCAAAAGTGATGTCAAATTTATCGCGCAACAAAAAACAGATATGATCAATTTTCTTGGTATCTAACTCTGTCGTCTTTTCTCATTCCGATGGGAGTTGTATGAGAAGAAGGGGATTAACTGGAATTCCTAGTTGCTCATAGTGTTCTCGCAATTGTGCCTGTTTTTCAAGAGCTTTTTTGAGAATAAATTCATTTGTCCCCTCGGTATCATCAGAAATATCTGCCATACCTTCATTGATGATTACTTCTTTTTTGATAATTCATTCTTGGATCACATCTTCAATAGTGACTTTTACGATCTCATCAATATTTGTGCTGTCTGGCGTTGCGGAGACTTCGATTTGTAATGCTGGCTTAATAATATTTTGGATTAACTCTTGTGCTTTTGGGGTGTCGAGATTTCTGTGCGATTCATCTACGATGAGAATAATTTTTTTGTTGGCTACATGTGTATTTTGAAGAAAATTTGGCAAATTTTCACCTGTTTCATTCTCTCGCATGGCAAGAACTTTCCATTCACCCGTTTTTCTATCTACTTTATTGATGGCTTCCCAGTTGATAAATAAAATTTCATTGTCGCGAAGTATCTGATCCTTGACATCGCTCAGATTGGAAAAAATCAGCTTGGAATCGTGACAATTTTTTTCAAAAGATTTTTTGGACTGCTTAGCCAGATCACCAATAGAAATCCAGAGAAATGCGTATTTTTGTTCCAAATCATCAGCGGAGAATTCTCGCAAGAATTCTTGCATCATAATAGTTTTTCCACTTCCAGTTGGGGCTTGAAAAACTAATGATTTATTTTGACCTTTTCCGAGAAGGGTTCGCGTCTTTCGTAAGAGTGCATCGACTGCATCTTTTTGATAATTTTTTAACTGAATCATATTTTACGCGTTAAAAATTTTAAGATATACCTCCAGAATATCATCAGGAATATTTTTGAGATCAGTATTTGAGTGAATCGTTTGGATTTCATCTACAAAAATCTCTGGGTGACTCATGGTAAAAAGATAGAGTGATATATGTTCGCTCGGCCCAAATAATCGAAGTTTATTCTTAAGTAATTCAAATAGGTCAATGTCATATAGAATCACTGTAAAATTATTTTTATTTTTAAAAATTTTGAGTTCTGGAATTTCTTCTCAAAAATTTACTTTTGTAAATGTATTTTCTTTTATACAAAGTAAATCATCACATTTGTTAATAAAACTATCTCTTAAGTCATCAATAGATTTATTTTTGGGAATGAACTCTGTTTTATAATATCTCAGATTTCATCAGAGTCATTCTATTTTTTCTCATTTTGCATTTGTGTAGCCTTGTATAACTCTTTTGTTTCTTTCATAAGTTATATCACGACAAATATTTTTTTCTGGATTTTCTTTTGTGTTTTCTCTATTTGAACAAAGAATAAATTGCCTATTTCATCCGTCTTCTTTATTAAGTTCCATAACTGCATGTCCAGTGGTTCCTGATCATGCAAAAAAGTCGAGGATTGTGGAATTTTTGTTTCATCCAGCAAGAATAAATTTCTGAATTAACTTTATTGGTTTTTGTCAGGAGCCAAATGATTCTAGTCCATATTTTACAACACTTTCCTTGGCGCCTTGAATAAAATCCATTGAATAAATTTTATCTGTTTCAACTTTTATTAAGCTTCAGGTTAAAATTTTTTCTCATGTAGATGAAACAATTTCTGTATATGTGGGATTATATCAGATGTTATTTATATCTTTAGCATAATGCAAAATATATTCATGTATACGAGGCCAAGTTGTTTTTGTAGCCTTAAATCAAAAAGGCTTTCCACTTTCCCAAACTAGGGTTTTTAATAAATTGTTTTCTCCAAAAATTTTATCGCAAAGTAATTTTAAATTTGCTTGCTCATTATCATCAATGCTGATAAAAATTGAACCCTCTCTTGTTAATAAATCTCTTGCCAATTGTAGTCTTTTGCTCATGAAAGAGAGCCATTTGCTGTGCCTATAGGAATCTTCTTTATCTACATAATTATCATTGTAAATAAAATCTTTGTTTCCAGTATTGTATGGCGGATCAATATAGATCACATCAATTTTTCTTTGGTGCGTGTAACTGAGCGTAGAAAGGCTATGGTAATTATCTCATTCGATAATAATATTGTATGGTTTGTTCTCCGAATCATCAATTCTCAGGCTTACATCTTCTTGAAGAATTGGTAAAGAATCGCGAGATTTTTCATTGAATTCCTCAGGTTTATCTTCCCAAATGAGCCCATATTTTTTATCATTGCGAAGGTTTCGATTTTCTTCTTCTAGTTCCTTGATACGAGCTAAAAGTTCTTGCTCTGTAAAATTTTGCATAATAAAAACACTTAAAAATAAACCTTAAGTGCGATTTTAAAAAGACAAGCACTTAAGTAAGTGCTAAAAAATTTTACTGGAAATAACCAAAGTTTCTATAATGAAAATTTGGTAAAGATATAGATGGTTGAACAATGATTTCAGCAAAACAAAAAGGGCACCAAAAAGCCTTATGTGTTTTGCTAAAAATACATTATTCAACCTAAAAAATAGAAAGAACGAGCAAACTTTTTGTATGCCCTTATTATTTTTTAAGTTGAAAGTTGTAAATATATTTTTAGCCATCAAATTATATAAAAAAACCATCAAATGTCAAAAAACAAAAAAATTCCCCCAAAATCGGGGGAATTTTTATAGTTCTTTTGCGTTGATTTCTTGCTGGATTCGCGCGACAAAATCCGCAATACTTTCATTAGTTTGTTCTTTGGTTTTGTAATTTCGCACGGCAAGTGTTCCAGAATTTTTTTCTTGTTCACCCACCACGAGAATATAGTTTACATGCGCCGTCTCAGCGTTTCGGATTTTTTTGGAAAGGGAATCACTTGAATCATCGAGCTTGACGCGAATTCCGTGTTTTTTCATTTCCACAAAAACATCTTCAGCATATTCCACGAACGCTTCACCAACTGGCACAATTCGCACCTGTTCTGGCGCAATCCAGAGCGGAAATACGCCCGCGAAATGCTCGATCATAATCCCCATGAATCGCTCCAGACTTCCAGAAATCGCGCGATGAATCACCACTGGACGCTCTTCCTGGCCTTCTTCATTTTTGAAAGAAAGTTCAAAACGATTCGGAAGATTAAAATCACACTGAATTGTCGCAAGTTGCCATTCGCGACCAATCGCATCCTTGAACATAAAATCCAATTTTGGTCCATAGAACGCCGCCTCACCTTCCATTCGCTTGTAATTGAGGTCATTTGCTTTGGCAGCATCTTCAAGTGCTTTTTCGGCCGTTTGCCAAACGCTTTCATCACCCAAATATTTTTCCAAATTTTCTGGATCGCGAACAGAAAGAGAAACCCAATATCCATCCAAAAGCCCGAATGTTTTGTAAAATTCTTTGATAATTTCCACAATCGTCGAAACTTCGTCCTTGATTTGCGTTACGCGACAAAAAAGATGTCCATCGTCTTGCGTGATAGATCGAACGCGTGTAAGTCCAGAAAGCTGTCCCGTTTTTTCATCGCGATACACAGTTGCTGGTTCAAAATAACGAATCGGCATATCGCGATATGAAAATTGATTATCCGCAAAAAGTTGCATATGATGCGGACAATTCATTGGTTTTACATAGAATTTTTCCTGAGAAGTTCCACCCCAAACCGAGAACATATCCTCGAGATAATGCCCAGCATGACCTGAAGTAATATACAAATCTTCCTTGGCGAGATGAGGTGTCCAGATGCGATCATAACCCTTATCTGCGTGGAGTGACCAGAGATAATCTTCAATCGCTTTTCGAATAATCATCCCGCGAGGCTGAATAAGGGGAAGTCCTGAACCGACCAAATCTGAAATCGTGAACAATTTCATCTTTTTTCCAAGGATTCGATGGTCGCGTTTTTTGGCTTCTTCAAGCATTTTGAGGTGCGCATCCAATTCTTCAGCCGTCTCAAATGCGTACGCATAAATACGAGTGAGTTGCTGATTTTTGGCATCACCAAGCCAATACGCACCAGCGATTCTGGCAAGCGCAAAACTGTTTGGATCAATTTCTGCGGTCGAATCAATGTGCGGTCCAGCACACATATCGATAAATTTGAGATTTTTTACCTGATCGCCATCCAATTCTGCAAAATCATAGAAATTTTTTTCTTTCAAAAATTCCTGAATTTTCGCATAATATTCGCTCGATTTTCCTTTGGAAGTATTGATAGAAAAGCCAATTGTTCCAGATTCGAGTTTTTCTTCATTTTTGAAATTTCCGCTCTCAAATCGGTCGATGAGAATATTTTTAAATTCTTCGTTCATCACTTTGAGAATTTCGCGAGCTTCGTCGTACGAAACATGAAAATGGATGAATTTTTGTTTTTGCGAAAGGATTTTTTTCATTGATTTCTCAATTTTTTTCAAATCATTTTCTGTGATGACCGCATCACCAAAATCAAAATCATAATAAAATCCGTCGTCTGTTGCAGGTCCAATTCCGAGTTTGGCATCAGGAAAATGTTCTTTTACGGCTTGCGCCATAATATGCGCGAGAGAATGTTTTTTTGTTGCGAGGTCCATAGAAAAAATTACTTAAGTTCTTTATTTTTGAGAATAATTGCTGCTAAAATTCCGATGGTGAGAATGTATCCAGTACACATCATACAGAGCGGACAGAAAACGCCAATTGTCGCTTCGTTGTAAATCACATATCCGTTGAATGCGAGTCCACAGAAAGCCAAAATCATAATTGTTTTGGTGATGAGTGTAGATTTTTTAGCATTTCCGATGAGCGCGAGCAAAAAAATAACTGGATACACTACTGCTGCAATCCATGGAAAGGGAATTCCGAAAACGCGAGATTCTGGCTGCGCGAGAAAATTGGTACAAGAAAAAGTTTCGTTGATATCACAAAAACTTCCATTCAGAAAGCTGAGCATATCTGGGTTGAGCGCGAGATATGCCTGATGAGAAAGATACGCCGCATTGATAATCCCCAAAAATGCGAGTACAATAATCGCAAGATATTTTTTATTCATAATGAAAAATTAAAAAATAAAATTCCCCACGAATGAGAAATTGGAAAAATAAATTTACAACAAAAAACCTACAATTCGCGGGAAAAAATGTCCGAAAATGTGGTTTCAAGTTGTGCGACCACCATAGGTTATGAGGAATAAAGTCAAATGTATTGTATGAATTTTTCTTTTTTCGTCAAGATTTTTCGGATTATTCAATGAAAAAAGATTTACAATAAAATTTAGGATATTTAGTAAAAATTTCCTAAAAATAAGCGAAAATTTGCTTTTTTGAAAAAAATAGTATACGCTATTAAAGATTAATTTTTATTGTATGAATCGAAGATTGGAACGCTCATCATGAGAAAATATCTCACAGCCAAAGCGTCGTCCGAGTCCGCGCCGAAAAATTCGTGCGCCACGAAATCCAGAAACACAAAAACTTCGCAACGAAATACTTTCGAAGAATTTGGAAAATGTTTTGAAACAACATTCGCCAACATCCCTCAAAGAATTAAATTCCGATGTGATTGATAGCACAAAAAACGCAAATTCTCACACAAGAAAATTTATGAATCCTGAACGCGTTCAGCGCGCGCATGAGGGGATTTGATTTTTGACGAGTCAAAATGTACCGATGCACATCGCAATGGGAATTATTGCGAATGGAATAGCGGAAAATGGACTCAGTACGGACGCTCACAAGCATGGGCTCGGGATTTTTCAGTGGATTGGCGCGCGTGCGAGACAATTTCGAAATATGCGCGCGAATCTTCCTGGCGCGACGGAATTTGAAAAACAACTCAGTTTTGTACTTTATGAATTACAGACTTCCGAAAAAAATGCTGGCGTGGCACTTGCCGCGGCGCGTACGCCAGAGGAGGCGGCGAGAATTTTTATGGCAAAATTTGAGCGACCGAAACATCTCAATTTTGATGTTCGTCAAGGACTTGCCACTGGATTGCGTCACCTCACACACACGGAACACATCAGTGCTCCAAAACAACGCATTGCGCAAAATCATGCTACTGAAAATCTTGCATAAAAAAGACCCGACTGGGTCTTTTATTTTCGGAATGTGATGGCGTAAAATTTTTTGTCCCACACAAATTCCAAATTTTTTTCGTGAACAGAATTAGGAATAGCGTTTTCAATTTCTCCCAAATCAAAAGTTGTGTCATCAAAATATTCTTTGGAAAATGAACTTTTTTTGTATTGAGAATCAATATAATCCGCCGTTTCATCGGCAATCAAAATTTTGGTTCCAGGCTTGGCGACGCGAATCATTTCAGAAATTGCTTTCGCTTTGTCGGAGAAAAAATTAATTCCGCCGCTATGAAACACCACATCAAACGAATTATCCGCGAATGGCAAATCTTCTGCTGAGCCGTGCACGAGCGATAAATTTGTTTTTTGATTCCATTTTTTCTGGCATTTTTGTAACATTCCAAGCGAAATATCGAGCCCGACAAAATCGAGCGTTTTGAGGTCAATATTTTTGGGAATAAATTGCAAATCCGTGCCCGTCCCGATCGAAACATACAACACACGCGCATTATTTTTCCATTCGAGTTGACTCATAAGATGTGTTCGCATTTTGGCGATTGAATTCCCATATTTGAGCCAACCAATCCATTTTTCACCAAAATCGTACCAGCGCGCCAATTTGTCATACATTCCCATATATTTTTTTGTTGTCTCTAATGATAAAATCAGGATTTATGTACTCAAAAATCCCATTTTCTTTTTGGGAAAATTCTTGTGAAAGTGGGGATTTCAAAATGCTACGAATATCGAGAGTTATAATTTTAACTATTTTTATTTTTTAAATATTTCACACCTTTGGTGGTGATTTGTCGGCCACGCGGCGTTCGCTCAATGAAGCCAATCTGAAGCAAATATGGCTCAACGATATCCTCTATGGTTGAAACCTCTTCACCAATCAATGATGCGAGCGTTGTAAGGCCCATCACGCGAGGATTTCCATCAGAATACAGGTGTTGCAATAATTTTTTATCCAAAGTATCTAATCCGTACACATCGACTCCAAATTTTGCAAAAACCGCTTCACAATCAACACGAGTCTCGACAGGATTTCCAACAATCGCATAATCACGAATGATTTTTACATAACGATTGGCAATTCGAGGCGTCCCGCGTGAACGCTTGGCAATCGACTCCACAGCCTCTTTTGAAATTTTTTCAAAATCCATAATCACAAATGACCGCGCGATGATTTTTTCCAAATCCGATTCATCGTAAAAATCAAGCTTCATAATGTTTCCAAATCGGTCACGAAGCGGATGAGAAAGGGAAGAAAGCTTGGTGGTTGCACCTACTAGTGTGAATTTCGGAATATCCATTTTGACGCTCGTCGCACCTGTTCCAGAACCAATAATGATATCAATTTGAAAATCTTCCATCGCGGAGTAGAGGATTTCTTCAATTTGTGGGCGAAGGCGATGAATCTCGTCGATGAACAAAATTTCTCCTTCTGTAAGGCTTGTTAAAAGGGAAATAATGTCTGATTGTTTTTCGATGGCTGGGCCGCTCGTCGACTTAATCGGCGCTCACATTTCGTGCGCGATAATCGTTGAAATCGTTGTTTTTCCAAGTCCAGGTGGTCCGTAAAACAAAATATGCTCAAGCGGTGTTTTTCGGATTTTTGCCGATTCTATCGCCACTTTGAGATGTTCTTTCATTTGTTTTTGTCCGATATATTCGTCCAATTTTTTCGGGCGCAAAGAAATTTCCGCCAAAATATCAATTTCTTGTTGCTTTGGCGAAACGGGCCGAGGATTTTCGTCGATGTGTTTGGTTGATTGTATAGCCATTGTAATTTTTTTGCTATTGTATCGAGAAAAATATTTTTTTCAAATTAAATGATTCGCACATTTCGCGTATGCGAGCCGTATATCGCAGAAAGTTTCTGTGTGATGAGTGCTGAAATATCCTCTTTATACAGGGAAAGTTCGGTTTTTGCGATTTGTGAGCGAACCACGATGGAAATATTTTGTTCGGTGATTTTGATTCCTGAGATTTCATCAAAAATCGCGTCCAATTTTTTTTCTGTGAGAAATTTTTTGACGGTCGACCACGCGATGGCCGTCTCGATGTCGCGGTGCGATTTGTATTCGCCCGAGTGCTCACGAATATTGAGAAGTTCCATATTATGCGACAATTGTGACAAAATCTGACAAATTTTTTTCGATAAATTTTCTTAAAATCGAAACTTCTTCATCCATTACTTCGTAAAATTCTTCGTCGAGCGCTTCAAATTCGGGACATTCTTCGTATAATGCCGCAAAATCATCCCAATTTTCGCGATTCACATTTTCAAATTTTTCTCGATATTTTTGGTACAAAACTTTGGCGCGCTCCAGAATATTTTGAATTTTTGTGATTCCAATCGGTTCCAAAAGGCTGATAAATTCGCTTTCAAAAACACTAAAACCGTATCCATTGTAAATGAGTTGAACAAATCCGCCGTTGGTCACTTGTCCGTACAAATCGTTAAAAATTAGCAAAATCGCCTGATGGTCATTGACGCGGGAAAAAACGGATTTTTCGCCATTTTTCTCCATTTCATCATAATATAAATCCAAAATCGCAAACAAAAAATCCCAATCGTCGGTGAGTTTGGCGAGATTTTTCTGAGAAATTTTTGGTAAAAAAGTGTCGTGAGTCATATTTGAAAAATAAAATATTGCGTAAGAAATTCCCACTATTGTGGGAATTTTCCGGATTTTGCCAATTCTTTTTCGTAGCGAATTTGCGCTTCTTTGATATAATTGGCAACCTGATATGGTCGATAAACGCTGTCAAAAAATCGAGTTGTGTCCGCTTGTTCAATGATCATATCACCAAAGACGAAAAGATTTTGAAAAATCCCACGCATCGCCGTATCGATTTTGATAATTTTTCCAAGCCCAATAAGTTCGATGTTGTCCGTTTCAATCAGCGAAGTTTTGATAACAATAACGCTGTGATTATCGATCACAATGAGGCGATTAAAATATTTTATCATATCAAAAATGAGTTTCAAAAACGCAAAATTGATCGTCAAAAAAATTGCTGGAAACATTACATACACGACAAGCACCCGCCCAAGAACGCCCTGAAAAGCAATCGCGATATAGAACAAAAGTCCCGCGAGGCTCATCAGAAAAATAAATTTCAGATAATTAAGCAACATGACAATCCAGTGTCGGCGTATTAACATATAGCCATCTTTTTCATAGTATCTCATAATTTGAAAAAATTAGAAATAAAAATGTTATCATCGTTACGAGGATGAGGAGTAACACCACGAGGCGGCGCTGTACCTTCTTGTAACCGCGCCCGAGGGATTCAAGTTTGGTGTTTTCGGCGTGTCGTTGGCTCAAAAATTTCATTCTTTGCACGACTAAAATATAAAAAATCAGCACGACAAGCGCGTATCAAAATATGAAAAAGTAGACCATAATCAGAAAAGGTGAGATTATAGATATCAAAATTATACGGATTTCTCACGAAAATCAAGCCAAAAATTTCTGGGAAAATATTTTTTGGATCAGAATTTTTTATGTTTCCTTGACAAATAATAAAAGAAAGATATATTCTTATGTAGAAAATTTATTTTTGAAGAAAATATTGTGATAATGGCAAAGATATTGTATTTCCAGTGGAATTGGCATTTTCTCGGTACACATGAAAAATAAATATTGTTCAACAATAATATGCAATGTTCTCAAACTTTCAGTTCTGTTACCACAAATGGTATTGATATTTTTCTTTTAGAAAATCCCGATTATTTTCCATTTCTCTCATATAATATTTTCAGTGGAAGATTTCCTGCCAAATTTATTCATAGTCCGATTGATTTTCAGGCAAATGGACTGACTCATGTCAAAACGCTTGACCATTCGGTGGCTTGTTTTCAAGAACAGGTAAATATTCCCCATATTGGCTTTTTTGATTTTGATTTGCACGACCAAGTCTTGATAGGCATCAATTTTATGGTTTTTTTGATATTATCTTGATTGTGGTGCATGGTATTTTATGCGATAGGAATATGTATAGAAAAATTTGTTCGCTTTTTGTTTCAGATTTTTAAAAAATTGTTCCTTACATAAAATGCTCTTGCTAAAATTTTTATACACAAAAAATATGTTTGAATTACTTGGAAAAATATTTTTGACAATTTTTATTCTCATTATTATCTTTGCCTTGGCAGTGTATTTAAAATTTTTCCATGATGTTGATATTTTGTGGCTGCCAGGGCAGATAGGCTGTATTGAAGATGACATGTGCCAGTTTTCAGATTTTCATAATACTTGTGGAAATAATTTATATACCAATTTTAAAGGTCATTATGTATTTACTTCCGATAGCCCGAGTTGTCAATGTTCTTTCTTTGTTTGTAGACCAAAATAATATCTACTATGATTTATAAATATTTAAAAAAGATAGCATTTATTTGTTTATTCATACTCATTTTGATAGTATCAGCCTGGCTTTATCTGTGAGGCAATTCATATTTTTCAGTTTTTGATTTTGGTTATTATGCAGAAAAATTTTGATGTCAGACAGATAATCAGTGCGTCGTCAGGGGGTGGCAGAGTGATGTGTGTGTCAATCGGGATTATAACGGCTGAACTAAGCCATGATTACAGAAGAATATTATCAATACGGAAATTTCTTGTCAGTGCGTGATTCATCATTGTATGAAAAAATAATCCCCGAAAAGGGGATTTTAATAACAAAATTTCTCTTCGCCGAAAATAGGTTTTACGTCTGTTTCTTCTATGATTTCGCGTTCGGCACACGCGCGGAAGCTCTCGCCTGGCTCCATCGTGCCGCCTGGCAAGCAGAAAAATCCCGCCTTTGGGATAAATGCGAGAAAAATATCGCCGTTTTCATTGCGGATAATTCCGCGAGATTTGAGAATATGGAAATTTGGCATAATTTTTAAAAATTTTCGAAATTATATAAAAATCAGAAAGAAAATCAAAATTTTTTAAAAAATTTGACTTTTAAAAATTTTATATATAATCAGTCAGTTTTCCGTGTAAAAGTGGAAAATTATTCAAAAACTCAAATCTTCCCATTTTATGGGATTTTTTGAGTAATTTTTTATGTTTATTTGATTTTTATAAAAATTTTCTTAAAATCTGAGTTAGAAAAACTTACAAGTATTTCTAAAATATATCCGCCGAATATATTTTTATCCAATTGGCATTTTTGAATAATTTTTTACTTTTACAACTATGAAAAGAATTTTTTCATTTTTGGTGGCACTTATACTCGTGTCAAGTAGTTTTGGTGTGACTTTTGCACAGGAAACAGACTTTTCCACTTTTTCTATTCAAGAACTGGAACAATTAATGAAAGAAAAAGAACAAGAACTAGAGTGAATACATCAACAATACTCTTTTTCCACAAGAAATTCCAATGGAATTGATTACATAAAAGAAAAAGAAGCCATGAAAATTAAAAATACAATGGCTGATGTTAAAATAGAGCTCTTAAAAAGAAGTGGTGAATTATATCAAAAAGATGTTATTTCTGATCAGATTAGTGCCCACATCTATGCGCCTAGGCCTTTCACTTATAATGGAGTTCAATTAGATATTGGCGATATCATTATCTTCAGATGAAAACCAGAATGAAATCATTTACAAAAATTATGGGGACTTTGTATAACTTTGTTAATCAAGGATATACTCATGTAGCAATGGTATTAGATGAGAAGTACGCCATTGAAGCCCTTGGCGATCCATTTACATCAAGAAGAATAGCGTTAAGTACGCTCTTTTTAAACTCTAACTTACAAAAAAATTATAAAGTATCTGTAAAGAAAATGAATGTAGGGTCGATTGATGGCTCTAATATTTATAACTATGCAATTGATAATTTACGATATAAGCTTTATAATTATGATTTTTACAATATTAATCAAACAGCCAGACTATATTGTACTCAGCTTGCATGGTTGGCATTTAAAAAAACGTCCATTAATATCGATATAGACAAAGATGGAGGGGTAATTTTCCCTGTTGATATTGTCCTTAATAACTATGGATCTTTACGCGAATTATATTCTTAAAATTAACATATGCTTAAAATTTTATGAAAAATTTTTTTAATA
>ERZ773070.761-NODE-761-length-22038-cov-6.875495_pt1 | contig 22038 bp, 12 predicted proteins | sample MGYA00580618_ERZ773070 | MGnify/ENA primary metagenome ERZ773070 (study PRJEB29015, sample SAMEA2738023) | human oral metagenome | biome: human oral; feature: human-associated habitat; material: dental | place: China | collected 2019 ... | reverse complement strand
CGGGGTCATGCCCGCGCCGGGGTGGTCATCAGGCCTCGTTGGCGCGGCGCTTGCGGGCCGCGAGGACGAAGCCGACGGCGATCGCCATGGGCGACAGGCCACCGACGGTCATGAGGATCTTGCCCGCGGCACCGGTCAGCGGCAGCTGCGGAACAGTGCTCTTGGTGTTGGTGATGTCGACCTGGTGGTCGGTGGTCTCGCCAGCCGTCACCTTGAGAGCGGTATTCGCCCCGTCGTCAGTCGGAAGAACGTAGCCCTCAGGAGCTTTCGTCTCGACAAGCACGTAGCACCGGCTGTTGTGCTCAACGGCGACCTCCTCCTGGCCCGCCGCGCCCTTCTTGGAGTCCACATAAAGACCATCGATGTTGAACTTACCGTGCTCATCGGTCGTGAACTCCGTGTTCCCATTCACGGAAATGGGAGCGTTCTCCACTACGTCAGTCTTTGGATCGTCAGAGGCAACGACAGCCTTGCCGCAGTCTTGCGCCCACGGATCAGCAGCATTGTAGATCTTGAAGGTAGCACCCTTCAATGCGTCGTTGTTCTGCTTGTCCTTCTTGAACACCGAGGCCGCACCCCAAGCAGTGACGGCCTTGTTGGAAGGCACAGGGGGAACGTTCGTCGGAGGGGTCGGGGTCGGGGTGTCCGGAGGAGTTGCCCCCGGAATGGTGTTGACATAAAGATTCGCAGTGTTGTCGATCTTCGCGGAAGGCGTCTTGGTCTTCGCGGTGAAGACGACCGCGACCTTGGCGTCGGGGTTCTTCTTCAGATTCTCAAGTCCGACCTTCGTGAACGAAAGAGTGATCTCGTTGCCAACAAGCTTCTTGGTGTACCAAGACGAATCGACAACATTACCAGCAAGAGTCACAGAGTTCTCTTTGATGTCAGGGGTGGTGTAACCCTCACCCATCGGATCGGAGAGAATGAAGTACTCGAACGACACGTTATCGCTGATCTTCGGCACAGTGGCCGTGACAGGGAACTCAACCTGAGCCTCATCGTTCAGGCCATACTTGACGACCTTGACGTCCTTCTCAGGAGCCTGGACGAGCACGTTCTTCGGGTAGACATTGACATTGTACAGCCACTTGCCGTTCGAGTTCTCGCCAGCCCCCTGGGCCTTGTTCTCCTCGGTATTGGGGAACGGCACGGTCACAACGAAGGGAGCGGCCTTCTCGGTCACCTTCGCAGGAGAGGCGGTCTCACAGACCAGGTAGGCGCCGACCGCGAGCTGGCCAATCGTGGCCTGACCGTCAGATCCAGTCTCGTTGGACTCCTTCTTCTGGTCCTTCTGCACAGCGAGGGTTCCGACCTGATCAACAGGCGACTTGAAATCACTGCCGCATGCATCATTCGGCACGGTGAGCTCGGACAGCTTCTTCCAGACCCCGTTGTCGCTGAGGTCGGCGTCGAGCTTGAAAGCAGTGAAGGTGACCCCCTGAACAGGAGCCCCTGTTTTACCAGGAGTTCCAGAAGCGGTTCCAGTCGTCGCCCCCTCCATCTTCTCGTGCTTGTGGATGAGGATGGATCCCTTCTCATCGAAATTGATGTTGCCAGGACCGATGGGATCCGCCGCCAGCGCGGTGGCGCCGAGGCCGGAGAGGCCCAGGCAGAGGACGCCGGCTGCGCCGAGCGCTCCTCGGGAGAAGCGTGTTGCACGCATGGGTAGGGATTTCCTTTCAGGATGTGCCCGGGGATGGGCTTGCGCCGCAGTGTGGGAACACTGCGCGGGCTCTCATGTGAGAGACCCATGCACCGTGATTGATGGGAACCTGTGGGATGAGCCGACGGGAATCGGCCATGAGATCAGGCATTCGTTCGATCAGCCCACCCCCTTAGCTCGGACCAAGCGTCGGCTCAGGACTGGGGCCATCGACATTGAGCATATCGGCTCTCCAGGTCTGAAAACGTCCTGGACGATTGCGATCCGATCTCTCATTATCGCGAGCTGGCGTCTCATTCCTGCCGCCTCCGGCGCCGGCGGACCACCTCCGCGACGACGGTGAGGAAGAACAGGCCCGCCGCTCCCATGAGGAAGACGTCCGAGCCCATACCGCCGGTCAGCGGAAGTGTGGGGACGGGGCTCTTCTGGTTGGTGAACGGATCGTCGAAGGCGTAGTCCCGCGCGTCGGCAGCGATGGTGAACTCGTGGGAGTCCTTGCTCAGCGTGTAGCCAGCAGGAGCCTTCGCCTCCACCAGGCTGTAGGCCCGCGCGTTCCAGGGAAGGTCGGCCAGCTTGAAGTGCCCAGGACGCGGATCCTGATCAAGATACGCGCCCACGACGCAGGTGGCCTGCTCGCAGTCCTTGACCACTGTGTCCGCGGGGACGCCCGGGCCGGTCAGCCTCCACTCGGACCCGGCGAGATCCTCGCTGGTGTCCGCGTCGACCTTCTGCCAGGCCACCGATCCTTTCTGGGGCTCGTTGCCGATCGCGCCATTCTCGTCCACCACTCCCCCGGCGGGCAGGGTCGCCTCGAGCGCGGAGGGCTTGATCTGCGGGAAGGTGAATGTCTCCGTGCTGGGCACGTACCCACTCGGGGCGGCCTGCTCCGTGATGGAGTACGTCCCCCACTTGAGACCGGTCAGCGAGAATCGGCCGGGGGCGGGGTCCTGGTCCTGGTAGTCCCCCGCGGGGCAGGTGCCGGACTCGCAGTCGGTGACCACGGTGCCCGCCGGGACCTCCGGGCCGCTGAGCGTCCACGCGCTGCCGCCCAGAGCATCGCCGGTGGCCGAGTCCCGCTTGCCCCAGGTCAGCGCACCGGGCTTCGCGGTGTTCGTGATCTCGCAGGACACGCGGTCGAGGTTGTTGATGCTCAACGTGGCCGCGCCGGTGCTGTCCGTGGCGCCAACGGAGGAGGAATACGCCCTGTTGACATAGCTCGTGTCCTGGATCGTGCCCGGCGTCTCGGAGCAGGTCCATTGGCCGGGCGCGTACCCGGCGGCGCCGTCGTTGCTGGAGGACTCGGAGAGGGCGACCTTCCCAGCTGCGATCGCCAGCGGGTGGTCGCCCGTCGTCCCCTCGGCGGAGACCGTCGCGTTCTCGCCCTTGCCGGAGACGGTCCACTGGTCAGCGGTCAGCCCCGGCACCTCGTCGGTCTCGTAGGGGTTCTCCACCTTCTTCGTCAACTGGATCGTGGGAACGCGAATGGAGACCTTGTAGTCCTCCACCTCACCGGTCGCCGTGATGCCGCTCGGCTGCTGGTTGTCACCATTGTTGTCGTTGGTGATGCGGATGCGCATGTAGGAGTCAGCGCGAGAACCGGTCTCCCCGTCAACGCTGCGCACCGTGTTGGTGACGTCCACCGGGACGGTCCAGGTCAGTGTCGCACCGCCGCCGCTGCAGGCGACCTCGTCGCTCTTCTCGCCGGGTTCGAAAGTGCCGTTGTTGTTCCAGTCGATCCATCCGGCGACCTTTCCGACGCCGCCGCATTTGACGTACTGCTGCATCGCTTTGCCCGGCCCCGTCGTGATACCGCGGGAGCCGCCGTTCCAGATCGAGGTGTCGATGGCGTCCTCGTCGTCACGCCACCAGGTGTTGTCATCATCGCCCTTGGCGTCGTCGCTGAACTCCTGGTATCCCTCGGCATCGATATAGGTGCCGAGGACGGGCGAGCTCTGGTCCATGTACATCGACGCCTGGGGCACGCTGAAGACATCCGTGGTGCGGGAGATCTCCCCCTCGGTCCACTTCGGCTCGAAGAGCGCGCCCGCGTTGCCATAGGAGCTGGGGGCGTCGCCGAAGTCGGTGGCGATGATGAGGCCGAGGGCGACGGCGGAGTAGCCCGCGCCCTGCATGGTGATCGTCGCGCTCGTCGCGCCCTGCATGAGCATGACCGCGTCAGGGCCGCCGAGGCCATTGGGGCGGCTATATCTCCCGCCATTCTGGTAGACGCACTCGTCGCCACTGGGCATGAGGCGCAGCGTCCGACCGCCCCCGGAGATCTCAGCGTTCGTGGTCGTCGGGCAGTTGTCAGACTTGAGGGTGTCCAAGACTCGCCAGGTCACGGGTTGGCTCGTCGAGGCCTGGACCCACTCGTCGCTCCACTCGTCAGGTGCGTCCCTGAGGGGTTTCACCCCGAAGCGCTTCGACGAGGCCTCCGCATCGGCGAAGACGAGTCCCTGGAGGGGGACGTTCTTCACCGAGCCGTCCGAGGCTCGCAGTTCCGCCTTGCAGGAGTAGTCCACGCTCACGCGTGCGTTGAAGCCGGTGGGGGTGGTGTCGGAGCCAGGCGTGCCCCAGTCCTTGCCGTCCCAGGTCTTGTTACCGTTGTAGGCGTAACCGTTGGCCAGACCGATGACCATCTGGTTCTTGTTGACATAGTCCTGGGGATACTTGAGGCCGGCGTGCCACGCCGCACTGCCATCGGTCCATTGACCGGGGCCACCGACGTTGTAGAGGTTGTCGAGGGCGTCGCCCGCCCAAGCGCCGGGGATGGTCGCCACGAGGGGGCCCGTGGACTGCTCTTTGGGCATCTTGCCAGGGTGCCCAAGGTGCTGCAGGTTGGACAAGGTGCAGGTGGTCACCAGTGTCCCGGCGTCGCCCAGGTCCCGGGTGTTGGTGAAGTTCCTCGTCTCACCGTAATCCAGCACCGGGACATTCGGCTTGGCCACGCCGTCGAACTTCGAGTAATCAGCCCACTGGAGCCACTGGATGGCATCGACATACCGGCCCTTGCCACCGGTCGCGAAGATCGCGGGCTGGGAGGAATCGCCAGGCGCGGCCTGCGCCGCTGAGGGCAGCGCCGCGGGGGCGGTCAACCCGAGGACCATGCCCGCACCGAGGAGCGACGTGACCCCGGCGAGCCGGAGACGCCGCCGAAGTAGGGATCCGAGGGTCATAGTGATGGGAACTCTCTCTCTATCGCGCCACCAGAGCCGTGATGGCCCTGCTTAGGGATGTGGCTGGATCATGCTGGCGACCGCGGGGAACGGCACCACGATGGTGATGAGCAACGCCATCGGCGCACCCGCTCTTGACTTTACACGGGGTCGACAACGGCAAGCTCACAGCACAATCACATCAGCGTCACGATTTCCGACGAGCGCCAGCAGGCAACTTTCCGCAGTCCACGGGCATGGTTGCGTCTCAGCATCTGCGCCGACTGCGGAGGATCGCCACGATCTGAATGACCGATCCCTCCACGTGGATGCGGAGCCCTTCACCGTCGCTTGTGGCGAACGATCCCAGCCAGGATCGCCAGGGCGCCAAGCACTCCGCCACCGATATAGAACATGTCGGCGCCCATGCCGCCGGTCAGTGGCAGGGTCGGCACCGGGCTTTTGGCGTTGGTGAACGCCCCCGGGAAGGCGTGGTCCTGAGGGGTGCCGTCAGCTGCAACCGTGATGGTGAACTCGTGAGGAGCGGTATCCAGGGTGTACCCGGCCGGCGCCCGGTGCTCGGTCACCGTGCGGGTCACCGCGTCATCCGCGGGCAGTCCCCGCACCTTGAAATACCCCGGGCGCGGGTCGGCGTCGAAGTATGTGGCACCATTCGCCTGGGCCGCGCAGTCACTATCCACGCAATCCGAGATGAGGGTGCCCGCCGGAATATCATCGGCGGTGAGCTCCCACTGGGAGTCTGCCAATGCCTCGCCCGTGGCGGCATCGGTTTTCGACCAGATCACCGCCCCCAGTGCCCGGGTATTCGTCACCGTGCCCAGGTCGAGTGAGAGGGTGCCATCCGCTCGGGGTGAGCGGTAGTCGAGTGTCCCGGTCTTCTGCTCATCGGACTTCACATAGCCCTTCGGCGCGGCCGACTCCACGATCGTGTAGTCGCCCCAGAGCGCGGTCAGCCGGAAGTAGCCGGCGCGGCCATCCTGATCGAGGCTTGTTTCCTCGCAGGTCCCCACGCAATCCGCCACCTCGAAGGTCTGCTCATCCGAGCCGTCGGTCCTCGTGCGCGTGAGGGTGAAGGTGGCCCCGCCCAGGGGCGTGGCGCCGTCGGCCTCTGTCTTGGTCCACGTGACGGCACCGGCCTGGGCGCTATTCGTGATCTCGCAGGTGATGCGGTCGTGGTTGTTGACCGTCAGCGTCCCCGTCCCCGTGCCCTCCTGGGAGGCCACGGTGGAGGAGTAGTCCGCGGCCCCGTCGGTTGAGGAGCAGGTCCATGCCGACGACGAGTAGCCACCCGCCACCGAGTTCGTCGACGCCTCGGCGAGGTTGACCTCGCCCACGGGGATGGGCGTTTCCGCGGCCTGCCCGGCGCCAGAGAGGAGTTCGCCGCCGCCCTGAGAGGCGGTCAGCGTCCACTGGTCGGCCTCGATACCCGCGCCGTTGGCGGAATCGTTGACGACATTCTTCTTCAGCGTGAGCGTCGGGAGCAGCACGGTGATATTGCCGTGGTCCTCCACCTCACCGTTGAGAGTCAGGCCTGTGGGCCCCGGGATCACCGGGGAACCGTCCGGGTTCCGGTCGTCCGTGATGCGCAGGCGCGCGAAGGTCGACGCCGAGCCGGCCTCCCCGGGAACAGAGCGCTTCGCGTCCGCTGGCACCTTCCAGGTGAGCGTCGCCTTGGAACCATCGCAGGTGGTCGGGGAGCCATCAGGGTTCATCGAGGAGCGCTCGCCGTCGTCGAAAACGCCATTGCGGTTCCAGTCGATCCAGCCGACGACGGTCGCTCCCGCGCCCGCGCACGTGAAGGTGGTGCTCCAGTCCGCCCCGATATAGGTCTCCGCGGTCAATCCCGGTGAATTGGCCGTGCCGATCGCGTCCTCGTCGTTCCTACTGCCGACAACGTCGTCCCCTGTGGCATCTGCGGAGATGGGCGAGTCCGGCTCGGCATCCACGCGTTTGCCGAGGCGCAGGCGCGGGGCCGAGGCCTCCACGACATAGCCCTGGGCCTGCGCGTCGGTGAAGTTGTACCAGGTGCCCGAGGCCTCGGGCGGCGCGGGCGAGGAGGAGATATCCGTGGTGTCCGTACCGCCGGGCTTGCCGCCCCACCAGGTGGGCTGGAACAGGGAGGCCGCCTCGCCGTAGGAGGCGGGGGCATCCCCGTGATCCACATAGGTGACGACGCCCAGCGCCATCGCACTCACGCCGCCGCCCTTGAGCTCGACGTAGCCGCCGTCGGCGTTCTCCATGAAGAAGACCGAGGAAGGGCCGTGGCCGACGTTCCGCACCGCCCAGGTGGCGCACTCGTAGCCATCAGGGCGCAGCTGCAGTCCGCTCCGCGCGCCGGACGGATAGGGGAAGGTGGTCTCCCCTCCCCAGGAACTCGTCGTGCAACCCGGGGAGCGAGTGCTCTCCATCAGCCGGAACGTCACATCGCGCTTGCTCTTGCCCTCCATGGGAATAGCGTCAACGGTGATGGACTCGCGGGATCCAGGCATCCAGTTGGAGGCCTCCGCGTCCGCGTAGACCATGCCCACCATGGGGATCTGCTTCTTCGGCAGGCCGTCCAGCGCGCTCTTCGCCGGCTTCGACGCCGACTCGATCGCGTAGGTGGTGCAGTCGAACTTGAAGTAGGCGTTCGCCGAGTTGCCGTACTTGCCGCCCTGCACGTTGGAGATGCCGATCGGCAGATTCGAGCGCACGTTCTTGGTCTTGTAGTTGACGCTCTGATCCAGCCAGCCCGGCTGGATCTCCACGCCGTTGTCATAGCGGGAGGAGTCGTTGTAGAGGCGGGCAAGGCCATCCCCCACCCAGGAACCGGGGACGTAACCGAGCCGGAGGCCGGCATCGGCATTGATCGGCGGGTTCTTCCCGCTAGGGTCGACACTCTCGAAGTGGGTCTCGACCTCGCTGATCGTGCACTGGCTGGAGCGCCACTGGCCCTCCACGAGCTTGGTGGGCGTGGACCATACCGTCACCGTGCCGCCGTCGGCAGCGATGCGCCGCGTCCTGCCGTCCGTGTCGAGTTCGGCCCCAGTCATCTCCGTCCAGTCGATCCAGTCGATGACCTCGGCGTACTGGCCGGATCCGCCGTCAGGCGCCGCGTAGATCGCCGTCGCCGGGGGCGTTCCGGCGCCCAGCGTATGGACGACGATCAGCGCGGCGGAGGAGAGCACAGCCGCCAGACGAGCACGGCGCGCCGCCAGCGGAGCCGTGGTGGCCGCGTGTCCGTAGCGACGACGGCGAGGAACGGGATGAGTCATGAGTGGGAACTCCGGCCGGGCGAGCGACCTCAGCAGGATTGCTGAAACGGGGATGGGATGGGGGCGGTGAGCAGAGTTCTGAGGATGGGGAACGGACCCGCTCTCCACTGCGCGAATGAGGACTGAGGACCTATCCGGCAGGTTTCGCATCACGATAGCACGCACAAACTCCTCGTCACAGGAAGTACCCCCCGATATTCAGCCCTTCCGGGCGTCAGCATCGCAGCCGATTCCCTACAAGCGGCGGAATACAGCGGGATTCTCGAAGGATCACAGTTGAGCCGCACCTTCTGAAGCGCCTCGTCCTGGGACAGCGCTGGGCGGCTTATAGGACGTTTGCTGTTGGTTCTGGTTTCTCCTGGCGCTGGGGTCGATGGCCCGGTCGGCGGTCTCGTCGGGTGCTTTCAGCACCGGCGGCTGCGCTGAGCACCTTCGGCTGCGGTGAGAACGCAACCCACGGCGTAAGAGGCAACCGCTGGTGCAGGAGGCACCCCGCGGTGCTCTCGAGGGCGCAGGGTCGCCCACGACCGCCCAGCGCTGCTCAAGACGCACCCACGCGAGCCCGCGGCGGGCTCCAGGCGCTGCCCGACGGCGCAGCATCCACGGCAACTCCATGTCGCGCTCCGTCCGGCCCGCCTCTGTACGCGGGTTCGGGGGTCATGCCGGGTGTTCGGGGGTCATGCCGGGGGTTCGGGGCACTGGACGGGGTCGTTGCCCCCGTCCAGTGGGGTAAGACCCCGGTCAGAGGGGCGAACCCCCGTCCAGAGGGCCACGATGGCCACCTATCGGAGGAGGCTTCTCCCGGGCTCCCTCATGGGCTCACACGGTTGACGCCCCGCCCCACGGGCAGCACGCGCGGGATCGGGAGGTGTGGGCGGGGCTCATGGCCCCTGACTTCATCACACCGATTTCGGCGCCATCGCAACGAGAACCCGGCCTCGAACCAACACAAAGCGTCAAATTAGCCCAGTGCCGGGGGACCGACCCGGGAGGCATGGAGAAGGGCGGGGCCCAGGATCGCTCCTGGGCCCCGCCCTCATCGTGTCCGAGGGGGGACTTGAACCCCCACGCCCGTTTAATAAGGCACTAGCACCTCAAGCTAGCGCGTCTACCAATTCCGCCACTCGGACTTGTTCAGTTGTGCTGGCCGCCCCGGTCTCCCGCGTCGGCAACGCAGAGAAAGTTACCCAGGAGGGGCGCTCGCGCGCAAATCACCCCGCGGTGCTTCATCTCACAGCGCTGCCGCGCCCGCTCGCGCCCCAGTCCCGGCCCGCCCTCGCAGCCCTCCTCACAGGGGCTCGACGGCGATCCTCGTCCCCATCGCCATGGTCTCCCCCGGTCCGAGCAGGGGCGCGGAGTGCCCCAGCCGGGCGGTCTCTACGCAGACCATCGTCGGGAACTCCTCCTCGGCCATGTCGGCCAGGGCGGCGGCGCCGGTGCTCCACGGGTTCCAGACGACGGTCTGGGCAGCGCCGGTGGGCGAGACCCGCACGCGGCGGCCGAGCGCGGGATCGAAGACCGTCGTCGGCGAGCCGGACTCGTAGATCCTGTCCACCGGGCCGCGCACGCCCAGCGGGCCGGACTGCACCGAGGTGGCGCCCCCGGCGACCTTGTCGATGTACTCGCAGCCCTCCAGCCCGATGATCCGCACGGCGGTGACGTCGCCGACCCGCAGGTAGGTGTGCAGGGCGGCCTCCACACTCCTGGGCGCCTGCCCCCGGTTGCTGATCGACAGGGACAGCCCCAGCTCCTCCCCCACGCTGATCTCGTAGAGGAGGCTCAGCCCGTCGTTCTCGAGCGCCATGAGGACGCGCACCGAGCCGTCGGGCTGTGTCTCGACGCAGCGCAGCTCCCACTCCATGATCCGGGCCCAGCCGTGGGAGGGCCTCCGCGCGCCGTCGGGCCCGGAGGCGAACCACGGCAGGCACAGGGGCACACCGCCCCGGATGGCGCTCTCGCCGTCGAAGACGGCCTTGCGGGAGGTGAACAGGGCCTCGCCGCCGCCCCGAGGGGCCCATGAGGTCAGGTGCGCGCCGTGGAGGTAGATCTCCGCCGCCCCGGAGGGGGCGTCGATGAGCAGGCGGGGCTGGCCTCCCCTGCCCGGGGTCAGGGCCGCGACGCGCGGCAGGCGGAAGGGCGGGCGGGAACCGGCACGGCGTGAGGGACTCATGGCCCCACGCTAGTAGGCTAACCGGGCCCCGTCAGCGAGAGCGAGACGTAAGGATCATGACGAGTCCCCGAACCCCGGCGCCCCATGAGGAGCCTGACACCCCCGACGACGCCACGGGCGCCCCCGACGCCCCTGACGCGGAAGGCACGACGCCCCCCGCCGAGGAGCCCCGCGACGGCGCGGATCGCGCGACCGCCACAGCAGCCACGGGCGCCGCTGACCCGGCAGGCTCGCAGCCCTCGCCGACCGTCGTCGTCGCCTCGAGGCCCACCATCCTGGACGCACTGCCCCACTGGCTCGTCCGCGGAGGGCTCGCGGCGTGGCTGGGGCTCGGGCTCCTCATCATCATCGGCCTCGTCTTCATGGCGGTTTTCAAGCTCGTCCCCGTGGTCGTCGGGCTGTTCATCGCCCTCGTGTTCACCACGCTCCTGCAGCCCCTCGTCACCTTCTTCGCCCGCGTCATGCCCCGCTACGCGGCGACCTTCCTGGCGCTGGGCGTGTTCAGCGGCATCGTCGCCGGGCTCATGTTCTACGTCATCACCTCGGTGACCGACCAGTGGAACAGCCTCGCCGACCAGTTCAACACCGGTATCGACACGATCGTCAACTTCCTCGAGCACGGCCCGCTGCCCCTGCACCTGACCGAGGACCAGATCTTCGCGCAGATGCACAGCCTCGTCCTCAAGGGCCAGGAGTACCTACGCACCAACGCCCCCACCCTCGTCTCCGAGGCCCTGGCCAACGCGGGCGCCGTCGTCGATGTCTTCGCCGTGCTCGCCCTGGCCCTGTTTTGCACGATCTTCTTCCTGGCCTCCGGGGGCCGCATGTGGCGCTGGTTCCTCAACGAGCTGCCCGCCCACCTGCGCGAGCCCGTCCACCGCGCGGCGGGCGCGGGCTGGTACACCTTCGCCGGCTACGCCCGGGGCACCGTGCTCGTGGCGGGCACCGACGGCATCATGGCGGGGATCTTCCTGCAGCTCATCGGGATCCCACTGGCCGCTCCCCTGGGGGTGCTCGTGTTCATCGGCGCGTTCATCCCGCTGCTCGGCGCGCCGGCCGCCATGGCGGTGGCCATGATCGTCGCCCTGGCCTCCAAGGGCTTCCTCACAATGATCATCGTGTGCCTGGGCGTGGCGGGCATCGGCCAGATCGAGGGGCACATCCTCCAGCCCCTCATCATGGGCAAGCAGGTCTCCCTGCACCCGGTGGTCGTCATCATCGGCGTGGCCGTGGGCACCTACTCCGCGGGTCTGCTGGGCGCCGTCATCGCCGTGCCGCTCATCAGCGTCGCCTGGTCGGTCTACTCCGAGCTCCATGTCAAGGACGCCCCTGTCATCGGGGAGCTGCCCGCCTACTCCGAGATCCGCATGAAGCCCTGAGCGAGGGGCGTCCGCCGCGCGCCTCAGGCCCAGTCGCGGCTCGACGGCGCGACGATCCCGCCCAGGGCCTCCAGGTGCTCGCCGATGAGGGCCACGACGCCGTCGCCGACCTCCACCGTCCCGCGCGCCACGAGGGCGCTGGCCCGTCGGCCGATGCTCCGGTAGCGGCGCCACATGCCCGCGGAGCAGACGACGTTGAGCAGTCCGGTCTCATCCTCCAGGTTGAGGAAGATCATCCCCGACGCCGTATGGGGCCGCTGGCGGTGGGTGACGACGCCAGCCACCCGCACCCGCTGCCCCGCACGGCTCGCCACCTCGGCGATCGTGAGGACGCCGTCCTCGGCCAGCGCGGGGCGCGCGAGGGCCATCGGGGAGCGCGATGAGGCGACCCCCGTGAGCCGGATATCGGCGACGGCCTCCTCCGCGGGGGTCATCGGGGCCAGCTCGGGCGCGCTCGCTCCGACGGCGGTGCCCGGCAGCGGGGGCTGGAACCAGGCCTCGCCCGGAAAGGAGGCATGGCGCTGCCCGTTCTCCCCGGCGAGCGCCCCCGCCGCCCAGAGGGCCTCGCGCCGGTCCACCCCGAGCGAGCGCAGCGCCCCGGAGGCGGCCAGGGACTCCAGCCTCGCCGTCGTCAATCGCACGCGGCGGGCCAGGTCCGCCAGGTCCGCGAAGGGGCCATTCTCATGGCGCTCGGCCACGATCCGCTCCGCGGCGCCGCCCAGGCCCTTGACGCGCCCCAGGCCGAGGCGCACCGCGAGATCGGGGTGCGCGTCGACGGGGGCCAGGGCATGCGGGGAGGCGGTCACGGGCTCCCAGTCGGGCCCGCCCGTATCGGGGCGCTGCTCGACCCCGGCCTGGACCGCCGAGGCGTTGACGTCCGCGGGCAGGACCCGCACCCCGTGGCGGCGCGCGTCGGCCACGAGCGAGGCGGGCGACCAGAAGCCCATGGGCTGGGCGGCCAGGACGCCGGCGTAGAAGTCCTCGGGGCGGCGGGCCTTGAGCCAGGCGGAGGCGTAGACGAGGTAGGCGAAGGAGAAGGCGTGGGACTCGGGGAAGCCGAAGTCCGCGAACCCCCTCAGCTGGGCGAAGACGGACTCGGCGTCGGTATGGCTCACCCCGCGCCGGGTCATGCCGTCCACGAGCCGGGCGTGCAGGGCCTCCATGCGCTCGGCCGAGCGCTTGGCGCTCATCGCCTGGCGCAGGGCGTCGGCCTCGGCGGGGGTGAAGCCGGCGGCGTCGATGGCGATCTGCATGAGCTGCTCCTGGAAGAGCGGCACCCCGAGGGTCTTGGCCAGGGCGGGCTTGAGGGAGTCGTGGAGGTAGGTGATGGGCTCGCGGCCGAGGCGGCGCCGGATGTAGGGGCTCACGGCGTTGCCCTGGATGGGGCCGGGGCGGATGAGGGCGACCTCGACGACGATGTCGTAGAAGGTCTCGGGGCGCAGCCTGGGCAGGGTGGCCATCTGGGCGCGCGACTCCACCTGGAAGACGCCCACGGTGTCCGCGGCCCGCAGCAGCCGGTAGACGGCCGGGTCGTCCTCGGGCAGGGTGTGCAGGTCCCAGGGACGCCCGACCTTCGCGGCGCGCAGCTCTCCCCCGGGCGCGAGCTCGGGAACGGTCTGGCCGCGGGCGGCGAGGGTGGTGAAGGCCAGGCGCAGGGCGGTGAGCATCCCGAGGCCGAGCAGGTCGAACTTCACCAGTCCGGCGTCGGTGCAGTCGTCCTTGTCCCACTGCAGGACGGTGCGCCCCTCCATGGCGGCCCAGCGCACGGGGCAGACCTCGGTGATGGGGCGGTCGGCCAGGACCATGCCGCCGGAGTGGATGCCCAGGTGGCGGGGCAGGCGCAGGAGGGACTCGGCGACGTCGAGGACCTGGGCGGGCACGCCCTCGCCGCCTCCCTGGGCGCCGGGAGCACCGCCCGCCGCGCCCGGACTGCCGCTTCCCGGTGCGCCGGGCGCCCCCTCGGCCAGGTCCGTTCGCACGGTGGACCAGCGGTCCATGAGTCCCGCCCACCGGTCCTGGAGGCCAGCGGGGTGGCCGAGGGCCCGGGCGGCGTCGCGCACGGCCGAGCGCGGGCGGTAGGAGATGACGTTGGCGACCTGCGCGGCGTACTCGCGCCCGTAGCGGGCGTAGACGTGCTGGATGACCTCCTCGCGGCGGCAGGCCTCGATATCCAGGTCGATATCCGGGTACCCCTTGCGCCCCGGGGACAGGAAGCGCTCGAAGAGCATCTTGTGGCGCACGGCGTCCACCGCCGTGATGCCCAGGGCGTAGCAGACGGCGGAGTTGGCCGCGCTGCCCCGCCCCTGGCACAGGATGCCGGCCTCGGCGCAGAAGTCGACGATGGAGCGCACGATGAGGAAGTAGCCGGGGAAGCCGAGGGACTCGATGACGTCGAGCTCGTGGGCGAGGGTCCTCCAGGCCTCGGGCTCATCCTCCGGGGAGCCGTAGCGCTCCAGGGCGCCGCGCCGGGTGAGCTCGCGCAGCCAGGTGGCGGGCGTGTGCCCCTCGGGGACCGGCGGGATGGGCAGGTCGGGGACGACGAGGGCGAGGTCGAAGGCCAGGTCCGATCCGATCTGGGCCGCGGCGTCGACGGCGCCCGGTTCGCGGCGGTGCAGGCGCGCCATCTGTTCAGGGCCGCGCAGGTAGCGGCCGACGGCGGGCAGGTGGCCGCGGGCGGAGTCCAGGTCGGTGGCCAGGCGGGTCGCGGTGAGCACGTCGGCCAGGCGGGAGTCGGCCGGGCGGGCGCAGCGCACGGCGCCGGTGGCCACGAGCGGCAGGCGGTGGGCGCGGGCCAGCGAGGACAGCGCCTCGGTCAGGGGCGCGTCGGTGAAGGAGCCGTCGAGAGCGAGCTCGACGGCGACGCCATCCGGCCCGAGGAGATCGACGAGCCCGCCCAGGACCGCGTCAGCGGCGGGCAGGCTCCACTGCCCGGGGCGGCGCGGATCCCCCAGGGCCCGGCGCACGGGGCCGTTGGCGGTGCCGGTCAGGGCCAGGAATCCCCCGCCCTCCAGGGCGGCGGCGAGGTCCGGGAGGCGGTGGGCGGGCTCGACCCGCCTGCCCGCGGTGAGGTTGTGGTGGGAGATGGCGGCGGCGAGGCGCCGGTACCCGCGGGCGTCGCGGGCGAGGATCGGCAGGTGGGAGGCGTCGTCGAGGGTGAGCTCGGCGCCGTGGATGGTGGGAACGCCGTGGGCGCGCCCGGCCTGCGCGTGCTTGACGATGCCGGGCATACCGTCGTGATCGGTCAGGGCCAGGGCCTCCAGGCCGAGCTCGGCGGCCGCGGCGGCGAGGTCGGCGGGCTCGTTGGCGCCGTCGAGGAAGGAGTAGGCCGAGTGGGCGTGGAGCTCGGCGTAGCGGTGGCTCATGGGACCGCCCGCCGAGAGACCTCGCGCGGGGCGCGCCACTCACACTTTTCGAACATGTGTACAGAATAGCGGGCCCGCGGCGCCCAGGCGCGGCGGGGCACCTCCTGGGGCGCTCCGGATCCGTGAGATAATCCCGGTCGCTCACACGCGGGGCGGTTATCGTGCCCGCGTTCCCGACGTTGGCGACTCATCCCTGGGCGCCGCGCCACCTCGATCCAGGATCCAGCATGACCGACTCCACACAAGCGGGCCCCGTCGCCGCCGACGGCGAGCAGTCCGAGCCCCAGGAACTGCGCCGCAGCCTGCTCAGCCGCCACCTCACCATGATCTCGATCGGCGGTGCGATCGGCACGGGCCTGTTCGTCGCCTCCGGGGCGACCATCTCCCAGGCCGGCCCCGGCGGCGCCCTCGTGGCCTACGCCGCCGTCGGCATCATGGTCTGGCTCATCATGCAGTCCCTGGGGGAGATGGCCGCCTACCTGCCGGTGGCCGGGTCCTTCGGCGAGTACGGGACGCGCTTCGTCTCCCCCTCCTTCGGCTTCGCCATCGGCTGGAACTACTGGTTCAACTGGGCGATCACCGTGGCCGCGGAGCTCGTGGCGGCGGCGCTGGTGATGAAGTACTGGCTGCCGGACGTCCCCTCCCTGGTGTGGTCCGCGCTCTTCCTCGTCATCCTGTTCACCATCAACGCCCTGAGCGCCCGCGCCTACGGCGAGTCCGAGTTCCTCTTCGCCTCGATCAAGGTGGTCGCCGTCATCGTCTTCCTCATCCTCGGCGTGGCGATGATCGCCGGAATCCTGGGCGGCCCCAGCCCGGGGACGGAGAACTGGACCACGGGCGAGGCGCCCTTCGTGGGCGGCGGCGAGGGCATCCTCCTCGTCCTCCTCGTGGCCGGCTACTCCTTCCAGGGAACCGAGCTCATCGGCACGGCCGCGGGCGAGGCGGAGAACCCCGAGCGCACCATCCCCCGCGCCATCCGGACGATCTTCTGGCGCATCCTGCTGTTCTACATCGGCGCGATCGCCGTCATCGGCTTCCTCATCCCCTACACCGACCCCAACCTGCTCAACTCCGCGGAGGACAACGTCTCGGTCTCCCCCTTCACGCTCGTCTTCGAGCGGGCGGGCATCCTGGGCGCCGCCTCGGTCATCAACGCGATCATCCTCACCTCCGTGCTCTCGGCGGGCACCTCCGGCCTGTACTCCTCCACCCGGATGCTCTTCGCGCTGGCCGAGCGCGGGCACGCCCCGCGCTTCCTCACGCGCCTGTCCTCCCACCAGGTGCCGATGAACGCGCTCGTGGCCACGACCCTCGTGGGACTGGCGGGCTTCATCACCTCCCTGGTGGGCGACGGCGCCGCCTACGAGTTCCTGCTCACCCTGTCCGCCCTGGCGGGCTTCATCACCTGGGCGGGCATCTCCTGGTGCCATTGGCGCTTCCGCATGGCCCTCAAGGCGCAGGGCCGGCCGCTGACCGACCTGCCCTACCGCGCCCGCTTCTTCCCGGCGGGCGCCATCGTGGCCCTCATCGCCTGCATCGCGATCATCATCGGCCAGGCCTACGGGCCGGTGACCTCGGGCAAGTCCCTGGGCGAGATCCTCATGCCCTACATCGGCATCCCGGTGTTCCTGGCCCTGTGGTGGGGGCACAAGCTCGTCACCCGCGCGCCCACCGTGGACCCCGCGACGGCGGACCTGGAGCGGAAGTAGGCGGAGCGGCGCGGGAAGCGCGCGAAGCACGCGCGGGCGGTTCAGGAAACGCGCGCGGGTAGCGCAGGCGACGCGCGCAGCTCGGGCAGCGCCGGCCCAATCCCCGCATGGCGCCCGCACAGCGGGGCCACAGCGCCCGCCCCTAGGGTGAGCCCGTGCGATTCTCATTACCGATGCTCCCGGAGTCCTCCGTGCGGGCCCTGCCCTCCAGGAGGGCCATCGCCTGGACGATGGCGGCGGCGCTCGCGCTCTTCGCCATCATCGCGACCGCCACACTCGTCATCACCGGCGGCAGGGGCGCTGGCGCCAGCGCGTCCGGGCCGAGCCTGGGCCTCGACCTGTGGGCGGCCCGGCATGTGGCCGCTCTGCGCGCCCCGGCCGTCACGCCGGTCGCCTGGTTCTTCACGGAGACGGGCAGCACCGTCGGCCTGACGATCCTCACATCCGTGGTGGTCGTCGCCCTGGCCCTGCGCGGGCGCCGAGCCGAGGCGCTCATCCTCGCCCTGTCGATCAGCGGATCGGCGATCCTCACCACCGCGCTCAAGGAGCTTTTCAACCGACCGCGCCTGGATCATGAGCTCCTCCTGGGCTCCCCCGCGCACAGCGCGGCCTTCCCCTCGGGCCACTCGCTCAACACCGTGGTCTTCTCCGGCCTGCTGGCGGGATTCGCCCTCATCTCGGCGTCCTCGCGAGGGGCGCGGGCCGGGGCCGTGGTGGCGGCCGTGGCACTGCCGGCCGCCGTGGGCGCCTCCCGCCTCTACCTGGGCTACCACCGCCTCACGGAGGTCCTGGCGGGATGGGCCGTCGGCCTGGCGTGGGTCTGCGCCACAGCGCTCGTGGTCATCGCGCTGAGCCGCCAGCGGGAGCGGGCCATCGACCGGACGCCGCGCGTCCCCGCTCAGTCGTAGACGGCGTCGAGCCACCACCTCCCGGAGCGCTCCAGGAGCAGGGGCGGGCCGGATCGCCGGGTCACCTGCAGGTAGGCGCGCCGGTGGTGCCCGGGCCCCCACCATCCCTCGTCGATCGCCCAGGGACCGGCCCAGGAGAGGACGTCGTCGCTCCCGTCCCACGGCGAGCGCGGGGCCCCCGCCTCCCCGATGCGGATGGTGGCGGGAGCGCCGTCGAGGAGCCCCTGGGCGTCGACGCCGATCTCCGCCCCCGCGGCATCGACGAGGAGCGCGGGCACGCGCTGGGCCGGGACGACGGCGGGGCCCGGCTCCGGGAGCATTCCCGACCAGGGCGCCGGTCCCCCTCGCGGGGCGCCGCCCGAGCGCTCCCCCGCCTCGGGCCCACCCAGGGGCTCGTCCCAGCTAACGAGGCGGACGCGGGAGCGCGGGTCCCGCCCGGGGACGAGGTGGGGGGAGACCACCCCGCCGGCCCCGAGGAGGGATTCGACGCGCTCGGCGGCCCTGCGGGCCAGGCGCCGCCCCCGCTCGCCCGGGGAGCCCCACAGCCCCTCCTGGTAGGCGCCGGCGATGACGGGCTCGAGGGCGGTCAGGCGCAGGAGGGTCAGGGGCGCGGCGGGCGGGCGGCCGGAGCGGCCGGCCAGCCATCCCTCGATCTGCCAGCGGACGCGGTCCGTGGTCTGGGATGGGTCGGGGAAGGAGTCGAGCATCCAGGAGCGGGCGAGCTCGGAGCCGTCCTCGCAGGCGGCCTCGATGAGGAGCCTCCCGGCGCCCAGGCCCGCGCCCGTCAGCCGCGCGGCCAGGCGCTCGGCGAGCCCGCGGGCCACGAAGGCGGCGGCGTCGGCCCGCTCGATGGGCGGATCGAGGCTCTCCTCGACGCTGAGGTCCGCCTGGGGGCGCGGGGCCCGCGGGGTGTCATGCGCGGCGGCGCTGGCCAGGAGGTGGAGGCGCTCCCCGGCGAGCCCGAATCTGGCGGCGATATCCCGGCGCGGGAGGCGGGCCAGGTCACCGAGACGGTGGATGCCCAGGCGCGAGAGTGTCTCGATGACGGCCCCGGCCTCCTCGCGGGCGGCCCGGGAGGTCAGGCAGGCCAGGGCGGAGCTCATCGGCCAGGGGGCGAGGAAGGCGGCGGTCTCTCCGGGGGCGACGATGATGCCGCGCCGGGCGGCGAGGACGGCCCCGAGGATGGAGTCGGCGATGCCGACCTGGCACTCGACGCCGATCCCCTGGGTGACGGCCTCGACGATGGCCTCGGCGAGGGGCTCCTCTCCCCCGGCCCAGGCGGCGGGGCCGCGAGCGCCGGACAGGGCCAGGCCGGGCCGCATGACCGAGGGGTCGGCCAGGACGGTGCTCAGGGCCTCCATGACGCCTTCGAAGGCGCGGGCCTCCCGCTCCGGGTGCGGGGGGATGATGGCCAGGCCCGGGCACAGGGACCGGGCCAGGCGCAGGCGCATGCCGACGCCCACGCCCGCGGCCCGGGCGGCTGGGGAGGCGGCGACGACGCCGCGCCCGCCGATGACGGCGACGGGCCCGGTGGCCGGATCGGGCAGGTCCTCCCCGGAGCCCTCGTGGGCGCGGGAGGGCTCGCGCCTGTGGAGGGTGAGGGCGACGACAGGCCAGTCGGGGACCCATGCGGCGAGGAGGCGCGGGGCGGCGGGGACGGCGGGGGCGGCCGTAGCGGGCCCCGAGGGAAGTGGGGACGACGGGCTCATGCGCTCCCCCTGCGGGCGGCGAGGAGCGTGGGAGCGGTGAGGCCGGTGAGTTCCATGCCGGAGCCTCCCAGGCGCAGGTCGAGGGAGGTCCCGCGGGCGTCGTCGTGCAGGCGCCAGGCTAGGGAGTCGAGGTACCCGGTGGGCATCTCCTGGGCGCCCTGGGCGGCGGCGCGCAGGGGGACGAGGGCCCCGCGGGGCTCGGCGCGCAGGAGGCGGGCCCCCTCCCAGGGGATGGGGCTGAGGATGAGTGCGCCGCGGTCCCGGGCGCGGGCGGTCAGGGTGGCGCGGTCCCGGGGGCGGAGCCGGAAGGCGGGGCCGGCGGTGATGAGGAGGGCGTCGACGCCGTCGAGCAGGGCGGCGGTGACGGCGAGGATGCTGGCGGGGGCGGGCCGCCGCTGCGCCGCGCGGGGCCCCGGGCCCTCCTCCGCCCCGCTCTGCGCGCTGGCCCCTGGGCCGTTCCCGAGGCTGGTCCCATCCGAGCCGGTGGGGACGGCGAGCACGCGGTCCAGGGCAAGGCCGAGGTGGGCGGCGGCGCACCAGCCGAGGTCCTCCCCGCCGACCACCGCGCACCATCCCTGGGGGCCCTGGCGGTGGGCGAGGAGGGCGAGGAGGGCGCTGGTGGAGCCTGTGAGGGCGACGGCCCCGCTGGTGGCGGCGCCCACGCCGAGCCAGGGGCCGGGCTGGGGATCGCCGAGGGCGCCTCCTGGGCCGCCCCGGCCCCCTGGGGCGAGGGGTGCGCGCGCGGGTCGCAGTCCGGTGCTCTCCTCAGCGCTGGCCAACGCGCTCCTGGCCGCCAGGAGGCGCGCGAGGTGGTCATCTCCGCTCATGGCGCCTCCTTCCCACAGCACGGATCGAACATGTGTTCGATTCTTGGCATGAGGGTAGCGCGCGGGGCCGACAGGAATGAACCCCGCTTGTCAGGCGCCTTCAGGACAGGGTGGTCGGCGTCTAGAGTGGCCCCATAGTCTCGACCGAGAACGGAGGCATCCATGACCGATCTGCGACGCCCGCGCCCCCCTTTCCCTTATGACCTGCTTCCCGCTGTCCCCGCGTTCACCCTTGAGTCGACGGACATCGCCGCTGGCGCGCGCATCGCGGACCGTTTCACCGCCGCCGCGGGAGAGAGTCTCTCGCCGGACCTGTCGTGGTCGGGCTTCCCGGAGGGCACCGCCTCCTTCGCGGTGTCCTGCTTCGATCCCGATGCCCCGACGCCGTCGGGCTGGTGGCACTGGATGGTCGTGGATCTCGATGCCTCCACGACCTGCCTGCCGCAGGGCGCGGGGGCCTCGGACCTCATGCTCGACGGCGCCGCCTTCCACCTGCGGGTGGATTCCGGCGACCACGCCTGGTTCGGCCCCTATCCCCCGGCGGGCGACGGCGACCACCGATACGTCTTCGCGGTGCATGCCCTGGATGTGGAGACCCTGGGGCTCGACGACGAGGCGACGCCGACGATGGCCGCCTTCCAGATGGCGCAGCACACGCTGGCCCGCGCGACGCTGACCGCCGTCTACTCGATCCCCGGCGAGGCCGGGGCCGAGCCCTTCCTCCAGGGGCCGGCATGAGCCGGCGGGCGGCGGGACCGCCCATCACCACGCCGCTGGCCACCCCCTCCTCCCCCACGGGCGCGGCGAGTCCCTCGCAGGGGGCGGACACGCGCCGCGGCCGCCGGGACGCGGCGCGCGGCGAGCTCGTGGAGGCGGTGACCGGGGCGTTCCCGGCGGCGCCGATCGGCCGTCACCAGCGCCGGCCGATCGCCGTCGTCACGGGGGCGACGTCGGGGATCGGGCTGGCGATCGCCCAGGACCTCTCCCGGGACCACGACCTCATCCTCATGGCCCGCACGCAGTCGGACCTCGACGACCTCGCCGTCGCCCTGAGCCAGCACGCGGGCGCCCGGGTGCGCACCGTGGCGGTGGATCTGACCGACGACGAGGCGCTGGCCCGCGAGGTGGCGAGCCTGGGTCTGCCGCGCCTCGATGTGCTCGTCCACTCGGCGGGGGTGGAGGCGCCCGGCCGCGTGGGGGATCTGGAGCCGGCCCAGTGGCGCTCGGCGCTCGACCTGGACCTGGTGGCGGTCGCGCATCTGACGAAGCTGCTGCTGCCGGCCCTGCGGGTGCGCAAGGGCCTGGTGGTCATGATCAACTCGGGGGCGGGGCACCGCTCCTTCGTGGGCCAGGCCCTGTACTGCGCGGCGAAGCACGGGCTGCGGGCCCTGGCGGACTGCCTGCGGGAGGAGGAGCGCGGGGACCTGCGGGTGACCACGGTCTACCCGGGGCGCGTGAACACCCCGCTGCTCAAGCGCCTTCAGGATGAGGCTGGCGAGGAGTACCGGCCCGCGGAGTACATGACGCCGGACTCGGTGGCCTCGGCCGTGAGGGTCGCGGTGGACATGCCCCAGGGCGCGGCCGTGGAGGACCTCATGGTGCGCCCCTCCCAGCTCACCTGAGGGGCGGAAGCAGGCTCGGCGCGCGGCTGGAACCGGACCCCCGCGTCCCCGCCCGCGCGCGGCTTGGCTTCCCGGCCGGGCTCGGCCTCCCTAACCCGGCCTCTGGCAGCGGCTCAGCGCCCGCCGGGGAAGCCGAGGACCCGCCAGGCCTCATAGAGACCGATGGCGGCGGAGTTGGCCAGGTTGAGGGAGCGGTTGCCCTCGACCATGGGGATGCGCAGGTGGGCGCTCACCCGCGGGTGGTCGAGGATCTCCTGGG
>ERZ773070.758-NODE-758-length-22092-cov-12.833780_pt1 | contig 22092 bp, 22 predicted proteins | sample MGYA00580618_ERZ773070 | MGnify/ENA primary metagenome ERZ773070 (study PRJEB29015, sample SAMEA2738023) | human oral metagenome | biome: human oral; feature: human-associated habitat; material: dental | place: China | collected 2019 ... | reverse complement strand
GCATGAACTGCTCCTCGCCGTACTCGTCGCGGATCTCCTTCTTGTTCTTGCCCTGGAGCGCCCCGTAGTGGCGTTCGTTGAGGCGCCAATGCCGTTCGACGGGGATCCAGTGGCGGTCTGCGGCGTCGAGCGCCAGATTGGCCGTCATAATGGCGCGTCGCAGCATCGACGTGAAGAGCTTTTCGGGAAGCACTCCCGCTTCCTTGAGGAGCTCGCCGCCGTGGGTTGCCTCTGCGCGACCCTTTTCCGACAGCGGCACGTCGACCCATCCGGTGAAGAGGTTCTTTGCATTCCATTCGCTCTCGCCATGGCGGAGCAGTACGAGGGTGTAAGGCATAGTGCGATTTTCCCACGCCACACCGCGAAACCGCCAGCCCGTTCGTCCCATGGGCGCCCGCCGGGAAGCTTCGAGCGGCAGAGCGGGCGGCGCCTACGACCGGCCCCGTCGGACGGCTTCGGGCCCGAGTGCCGGTTCCCTCCCGGGTCCACCCGCGCCGCGCGCCGCCCCGCGTAAGCCGCCCGCGCCGCGCGCCGCCCCGCGTAAGCCGCCCGCGCCGCCTAATCGTCCGGCATCATCCCGATCGACGCGTCGCGGTCTATCCTCGCCGCGCACCGCCCGCCGGGTTGCCAACGAACCGCCTGGCGCGGCTACCGTATATGGAACGGACCGAAAGCCGAGCTCCCAGGCAGGCGAGGCTCCGCATGCCCAGATCCAGAGGCGCCGGGCGCCCGCCTGGCCGGCGGGGATGAGGACCGGAGACTCGGCGGAATCGCTCTCGGCGCAGGGCGCCCCGGCCGGGGCGGGGATGAGACAGGGCGGATGCCCACGACAGGAGGACCGATGGAGGAGATGAAGGACGCGCCTTCTCCGGCGTCGCCCGCGGCGACGCACGACAGGGGCGACGCCGGATACGACAAGGGGCTCAAGCCCCGCCACATCCAGATGATCGCCATCGGGGGATCCATCGGAACGGGGCTGTTCCTCGGCGCGGGCGGGCGGCTGGCCGAGGGCGGGCCCGGCCTGGTCATCGCCTACGGAATATGCGGAGTCTTCGCCTTCCTCATGGTCCGCGCGCTCGGAGAGCTGGCGATCCGCCGCCCCTCCTCGGGGGCCTTCGTCTCCTACGCCCGCGAGTTCACGGGCGAGAAGGGCGCCTACGTCGCGGGCTGGATGTTCTTCCTCGACTGGGCGGTGACCGTCATGGCGGACATCACGGCCGTCGCCGTGTACATGCATTATTGGACGGCGTTCCAAGGCATCCCCCAGTGGATCATCGCGCTCGTCGCCCTTGCCCTGGTCTTCATCCTCAACATGCTCAGCGTCAAGATGTTCGGCGAGGCGGAATTCTGGTTCGCCGCGATCAAGGTGGCCACGATCCTCGGATTCATGGCGATCGCCATCTGGGCGATCGCCGCGGGGCACACAGTCGCCGACCACGCGCCGGGATTCCACAACATCTCCGAACACGGCGGCCTCTTCCCCGAGGGCCTCCTCCCGGCGCTGGCGCTGATCCTCGGCGTCGTCTTCGCCTTCGGCGGCACCGAGATGGTCGGAGTGGCCGCGGGCGAGGCGAAGGAGGCGGAGAGGGTCCTGCCGAAGGCCATCAACTCGATGATCGTCCGCATCTTCGTCTTCTACGTGGGCGCCGTGGCGCTCATGACGCTGGTCCTGCCCTACACCGCGTACTCGAAGAGCGAATCCCCCTTCGTCACCTTCTTCGAGGGCATCGGCGTCGCACATGCGGGCGACGTCATCCAAGTCGTGGTCCTCACCGCGGCGCTCTCCTCCCTCAACGCCGGGCTCTACGCGACGGGCCGCACCCTGCGATCCCTGGCCGTGGCCGGCTCCGGCCCGCGCTTCGCCGTCCGCATGAACCGGCACCACGTGCCCTACGGGGCGATCATCATCACCTCGGCCCTCGGCCTCATCGGCGTGCTCCTCAACGCCGTCCTGGGAAAGGAGGCCTTCGACGTCGTCATGAACCTCGCGGGCATCGGCATCGCGGGAACGTGGGCCTCGATTCTGGTGACCCATCTCGTCTTCCTCAAACGGGTGGACGAGGGGAAGGAGACCCGCCCCGCCTACCGGATGCCGGGCGCGCCGGTGACGAACTATCTGGCCCTGGCCTTCTTCGCCGTGGTGGTCGCCTCGAACCTCACGAGCGTCCAGGGCCGGTGGACCCTCGCCCTGTTCGTCCCCGTGGTGGCGATGATGGTGGGCGGCTGGTACTACGTCCGCGGACGGGTCGACGGCACCCTCATGGACGGCGTGCTCGACGAAGCCGGCGACGGGCCCGAGGCCGGCGACGGCGCCCGCGGAACCGACCACGCGCCCGAACCCGAGAACGGGGCGACGGACTGACGGGAGCCGGCGCCGTCCCGCGGCAGAGCCGGGCGACGGCGGGCATCCCGGCGGCCCCGGGGAAGGACGACATGCGCATACACGTCACGTACACGGGCGGAACCATCGGCATGGTGGACTCCCCCAACGGGCTCGTGCCCGGCGCCGACCTCAAGGGGTGGCTCCGCGCCCTGGTCGCGGGGACCGAGCTCGACGGGAAGGTGAGCCTGACGGAGCTCGATCCGCTCATCGACTCCTCGAACGCCACGCCCGAATCGTGGCAGGCGATCGTCGACGACCTGCGCGCCCACGCCGAGCGGGCGGACGCCTTCGTCGTGCTCCACGGAACCGACACCATGAGCTACTCGAGCGCGGCGCTCTCCTACGCCATGGCCGGCTTCGGCAAGCCCGTGGTCTTCACGGGCTCGCAATACCCTCTGGGCGACGTCGGCTCCGACGCGACCGCGAACGTGACGGGCGCCCTGCGGGCTGCCGCCTCCGGGCGCGCTCAGGGCGTGAGCCTCTTCTTCGGCCACCACTTGCTGGCGGGCAACCGCGTGACGAAGACCAGCTCGTGGGCCTTCGAGGGCTTCGCCTCGCCGTCGGTCCCTCCGCTCGCGCGCACGGGCGCGCCCTGGCGATGGTATGCGCCCGCCGACCGAGCCCAGCCGGCTCTCCGGGCAGAGGCCGCCGGAGGCTTTCCGCCCGCGGACGCCGCGATGGCCGAATCCGGACCGGCCGCGGCGGTCGGGCATGCGATCGACGGCGACGCCTCCTCGAGCTCCGCCGCCCCGGGATCCGATGCGCGCGCCCCGCGCGGGGCGGTGCTCCCGGGCGGCCGCAGCAGCCAAGGCCCCCGCGTTCCCGCGCCGTATGCGCGGCACGACGTCGTCGTGCTGGACCTCGCCCCCGGCATCTCGGCCTCCCGTCTCCAGGCCCTTCTCACGCCTCGCCCGGAGGCGGTCCTGCTGCGCGCCTACGGCGTGGGCAACGTCCCATCGGCCGAACCCGGGCTGGCCGCGGTGATCGAGCGTGCGATCGGCGACGGCGTCCCGGTGGTCGTCGCCTCCCAGTGCCACCAGGCGCAGGTCCTCCTGGGCCACTATGAGGCGGGCGACGCCGTCGCCCGGGCCGGGGCGGTCGGCGCCTGCGACATGACCCTCGAGGCCGTCTACGCCAAGATCGTCTTCCTCCTCTGCCAGGGCCTGCGCGGCGCCGACCTGGCCGCGTGGGTCGAGCGGCCGATAGCCGGCGAGCTCACGCCGCCGGCGCCGTGAAGGCCGCGGCGAGCGCCGGGCGGAGCCGAGGCTGATGCAGGCGGCGGCATGCGTCCCGGAGCCGAGCAGCGAGAGGTGGGCCTAGCGGGGTCGCCGCAGCGAGCAGCAGGAGCCGAGGCTCCCGGCGAGTCGCCGGTCAGCTCGGCACGACCGCCACTTTCAGGCCCGCGCGCTGGCGCACGGCCGCGATCGCGGCGTCGATCTCGGCCAGCGGGAACCGGTGGGTCACCAGGCTCGCCACGTCGAGGGCCCCGCTGGAGAGCAGCTCCACCGCCCGGCGCACGTCGGCTCTGCGCGCGTTCGACCCGCCGGTCACCTGGAGCTCGCGGTAGTGGATGACGTTCGGCTCCATGAGGGCCGTCGATCCCTTGGGGAAACCCGCGAAGTAGTTGACCCTTCCGCCGATGGCCGCGATCTGGAGCGCCTGGTCGGCCAGGGCGGGGTCGCCCACGGCGACGACGGCCACGTCGGCCCCGCCTCCCGTCAGGCGGAGGACCTCGCGGGTCAGATCCTCGCCCTGCGCCGAAAGCGCGTGCGTCGCGCCGAGCTCGACGGCGGGGTCGAGGCGGCCCGGGCGCCCGACGGCTACGATCCGCGTGGCTCCCGCGAGCTTCGCGAGTGCGACGTGAAGCAGCCCGATCGGCCCTGTCCCCAGGACGGCGACGGAATCGCCCGGGCGCACGCGGAACTGCCGAGCTCCGTTGAGGCAGCAGCTGACGGGTTCGGCCAGCGCCAGCGTCGTGGGTTCGAGCTCGCGGGGCGCCAGCACGAGGTTTCCGCGTTCCATCGCCTCCCGCGGCACGAGGAGGTACTCGGCCATTCCGCCGTCGATCTCGTATCCGAAGAGCCGGAGGCTCTCGCACAGGTGCTCGCGGCCGGCCAGACATCGGACGCAGCGGCCGCAGGAGAGGACGATCGAGCACGTCGCCTGCACGCCGACGTCCACTCCCTCGACGCCATCGCCGACGGCGGCGACCCTTCCGGCGAATTCGTGGCCCATGATCACGCCGGGGCGGACCCCCGCGGTTTTGGCGCCCGAGATGATCCGCAGGTCGGTGCCGCAGATCGTGTTCGCCTCGACTTTGAGGAGGACCTCGCCCGGCCCGGGCTCAGGGCGCGGTACACGCCGCAGCGAGAGGTCGCCGACTCCGCGGAGGACGGCCGCTGTCATATCCATGGGCCAAGCCTACGGCAGCGCGAGCCCTGCAGCGCAACCGGATTGTCCCGCAGGGACGGCAACCTCCGACCTCAGGGCCGCCGAGGGCGCGGGGATCGAGGGCGCGGGCACCGAATCTGCGTCCGGGCGGGGCGGCGGAGCATGAACCCTCCGGAGATTCCGGAGGGTTCATCGGACCTGCGCCCGCGCGGGGCGGCGCCTCACGGACGATCCGAGCGTGATCGGCCGGGCATAGCCGACGTCCGGGTGGAGTTCGACTTCTCCGATCCGCGGGAGGTCGGCCGGCGCCGCGGTATCGCCCGGTCTTCGCCTCGCCGTCGTCTCCGCCACGGCGAGGGCCCGCTTGTTGTGCCGATCCCGTTTCCCTGCCTAGGATCGTAGGACCGCGGCGGTCCACCGTCACGCCTGGGCCGCCTCCATTCTGTTCCGAAAGGTACGCAATGACGCGACTAGTCAACAATCCTGCCGATTTCCCCGCAGAGTCCCTGCGAGGATTCGTCTTAGCCAACAAAAGGTACGTCAAACCCGTCTACGGAGGCGTCGTGCGCTCCACCGCCACGCCGGACGGCAAGGTCGCCGTGGTCTACGGCGGCGGGTCCGGCCACTATCCGGCCTTCGCGGGCTGGGTCGGCGTGGGCGTCGCCGACGGAGCCGTGTGCGGCAACATCTTCTCCTCCCCCTCCGGGGCGCAGGCCTACTCCGTGATGAAGGCGGCCGAGCGCGGCGCGGGGGTCCTCATGGGCTTCGGCAACTACGCCGGCGACGTCCTGCACTTCGGGCAGGCCATCGAGCGCCTGCGCTCCGAGGGGATCCAGGCGGACACCCTGGTGGTCACCGACGACATCGCCTCGGGGGCCAAGGACGAACTCGACAAGCGCCGCGGGATCGCGGGGGACTTCCCCATCTTCAAGATCGCGGGCGCCGCCGCCGAGGCGGGCAAGGACTTCGAGGAGGTCAAGCGCGTCTTCGCCAAGGCCAACGCCGCCACGAGGTCCTTCGGCGTAGCCTTCTCCGGCTGCACGCTCCCCGGCGCCGACGGCCCGCTCTTCACCGTGCCCGAAGGCAAGATGGGCATCGGCTTGGGCATCCACGGCGAGCCGGGAGTCGACGAAGCCCGCCTGGGCACCGCCGACGAGGTCGCCCGGACCCTCGTCGAGGGCCTGCTCGAGGACCGTCCCGCCGATGCGGGCGGTCGCGTGATCGCGATCGTCAACGGCCTGGGGGCCACGAAGTACGAGGAGCTCTTCGTCGTGGTCGGCAGCGTCGTCGACCGACTGGAGGCCGCGGGGGTCGAATGCGTCGACGTCGAATCCGGCGAGTTCGTCACGAGCCTGGACATGGCGGGGATCTCCCTGACGCTCGTGTGGGTGGACGACGAGCTCCTCTCCTACTGGGACGCCCCCTGCGACACCCCGGCCTACCGCAAGGGCTCGGTCGGCGACGTCCAGCGCGACGAGACCGCGTTGAACACCGAGGCGACGGCCGTGACCGTCGCGGCCAAGGGCTCGGCCGCCTCCCAGGCGGCGGCCGGAACGATCGCCGGTCTCCTCGAGGCCGTCGCCGACATGCTCGAAGCCGAGAAGGACGAGCTCGGCAAGCTCGACTCCGTCGCGGGCGACGGCGACCACGGCATCGGCATGGCCAACGGCTCGCGGGCCGCGGCCGCCGCGGCGAAGAGGCTGGTGGGCGAGGGCGCCGGAGCGAGCACGACTCTCGCCGCCGCAGGCGACGCGTGGTCGGATCGCGCCGGGGGCACGTCGGGGGCCCTGTGGGGTTCGCTGCTCACGGCGATCGGCTCGCGGCTCGGCGATCAAGACGCACCGGACGAAAAGGCCGTCGGCGAGGCCCTGGTGGCCGCGCGTGACGCCGTGCAGCGGCTCGGCGGCGCCCAGGTCGGCGACAAGACCCTCGTCGACGCCCTCGTGCCGCTCGTCGACGCCTTCCTCTCCGCCGACGGCGATCTCAAGGCCAAGGGCGAGGCCGCCGTCGCGGCGGGCGACGCCGGAGCCCGGTCCACTCGGGATCTCGTGGCCAAGCTCGGCCGGGCGCGTCCGCTCGGCCAGAAGTCCGTGGGGACTCCCGATCCCGGGGCCGTCTCCCTGGTCAAGGTCGCCGCGGTGGTCGTCGAGAGGATCTGAGGGTCCGCGTGAGAGGGTGCCCGCGGCGGACTGTCGCCGCCGTCCGCCGCGGGCCGCTCTCCCATCCCCCTCGTCGCTCCGCTCCCAGCAGCAGCCAGGCCAGGTAGACCCCTCCCAGCACCCCGGTCACCAGGCCCACCGGGATCTGGAAGGGGCTCAGCAGCCGCTGGGCCAGGAAGTCGCTGCACATGAGCAGCACGGCGCCGGTCGCCATGGCGGGCAGGATCGCGATTCCCGGCGAGCGCGCCAGGCGCCGCGAGAGTTGCGGGGCGACGAGGGCCACGAAGCCGATCGGGCCGGCCGTCGCCACGGCTACGGCGGCCAGGAAGACGCCCATGCACATGGCGAGGGTGCGCGCACGGCCGATCGAGACGCCCACTCCGGCGGCGGCTTCCTCGCCCAGCTCTAGGAAGCGCAGGTCCCGCGAGCAGGCCAGCGCGGCCGGGACGAGTACCGCGGCGGCGACGGCCAGTGGAACGACGGCCTGCCAGGAGACGGCGTTGAGGCTGCCGTGCTGCCATGCCTTCACCTTTTCCGCGGCTTCGATCTCGGCCCGGCTGATGAGGTAGTCGTTCGTCGAGGAGAGCATGGCGGCCACGGCGATTCCGCCGACGATGAGCCGCTGGCCCGTCCCCGCGCCCGCGCGTCCGATGAGCATGACGGCCGTGGCCGCCGCGAATCCGCCGAAGAACGTGCCCGCGACGAGTGCGGACTGCGACCCTTCGCCGGCCAGGAGGATGATGAGGATCCCGCCGGTGGCCGCGCCGGTCGTGAAGCCGATGAGGTCGGGGCTGCCCAGCGGGTTGCGCGACGTGGTCTGGAAGATCGCGCCCGAGGCCGCCAGGCAGGCTCCCACGGCCGCCGCGGCGACGACCCGGGGAAGGCGCTGCTCGAGCAGGAGGTAGGCCTCGGTGCCGGTGCGGTCTCCGGCGAGGATGCGGGCGATGCGGCCCGGGGAGATCTTATATGGGCCCGTCGTCAAAGTGGCGATGGCGACGAGGAAGGCGACCCCCAGCAGCCCGACGGCCACCGCGAGGGAGCGGCGGTGCACGAGCAGCGAGCGTCCGCCGGGCAGCGCGATCCTGCCGTATCCGGCGGGCCGGGCGCGCACAGGCGTCTGTCCCGGCCATTCCGGCTCGGTGCATTCCGACTCCGCGCGCTCCGGCTCCGCAGGCTCGTCTCCGGTTGACGCAGGCGACCCGTCCGGCGCATCCTCGTGGCAGCGGGGAGTTCCCTCGCCTCCGGCTGGCAGGGGCAGCCCGGGCCGGGCGCTCATGCCGCCGCCCCGCACAGGGTTCCCGTTCCATCCCCACGCGGGGTTCGCATGGCAGTCCCGAGCGGGGGTTCCGTCGCCGCCTCGCACGGTGCCGTCATGTCGCGGCCTTTCTCACGAGGATGGCGATGAGGACGGGGGCTCCGAGGAAGGCCGTGACGATCCCGACCTCCAGCTCCCCGGATACGGCGACCCGGCCGATGACGTCAGCGGCCAGCATGAAGCAGGGCCCCGCGATGAGGGCCAACCCGAGGATCGTCCGCTGGTCGACGCCGACGAGGAGCCGGAGGATGTGCGGGATCGCCAGGCCCACGAAGCCGATGGGGCCCGACGCGGCGGTCGCCGCCCCGCACAGCAGGGTGACGGCCAGCAGGACGACGGCCCGGACTAGCCCCAGCCGTACGCCGAGCGCCTGGGCCTGTTCCTCGCCGAGCATCATCGCGTTGAGCGACGGTCCGGCGAGCAGGGCGAGCAGGCAGCCGGCGGCGAAGAAGGGCAGGAGCGGGGCGAGGATGCCGTAGCCGCGGTCCGCCAGGGAGCCGATGACCCAGAAGCGGTAGGAGTCGAAGGCCTCTTTGTCGAACATCGTGATGATCCCGGTGCACGAGCCCAGAGCCGCGCTGACGGCGGCCCCGACGAGGACGAGGTGGGCATGGCCGCTCGTCCGGCCCCGCCGCGCGCTCACGACGTAGATGAAACTCGCCGCCAGGGCCGAGCCCGCGAAGGCGAACCACACGTAGTCGTCGACGCTCGTCGCCCCGAAGGCGGAGATGGCGAGGGCGACGGCGAAGGCCGCTCCCGAGTTCACCCCCAGCAGCCCGGGCTCGGCCAGCGGGTTGCGCGTCAGCGCCTGCATGGCGACTCCCGCGAGGGCGAGGCTCGCCCCGACGACGACGGTCAGCGCCGTGCGCGGCATGCGCGTCTGCCAGACGATGACGGCCTCGGGGACCTCCCGCCTGTCCCGTCCGGTGGCGGTCAGCCCGCTCCACACTTCGCCGAGCGTGAGCGGTTTGGCTCCGATGGCGATGCCGACCACGGCCAGCCCGGCGAGCACGGCCAGGCCTGCGATCCCGACGGCGATGGCGCGCCTGCGCCGGAGGGCGCGGTCGTGTCCCGCCGACGCCTCGTCCACCGGCGCTCCGTCGGGTCGGGCCGGCGTGTCTGCCGACTCGCCGGACGGGATCGGGATCGCCTCCTTCCCCTCGCTGGGCGGCTCGCCTCCGCCGGACGGTCCGCCGTCATCGGGCGGTCCGCCGACGGCGGGAGCTCGGCGCCGCACGCCGCGTGAGTGAGAAGAGGCATATCGCACCCGTACACCCTATCGGCCTCCGTTTTGATTTGGGTAGCCTTCCCTTATGAGAATACGCCTCGCACACACATTCCTCCTCGCCGGCGGCCTCGCCCTCGCCCTGTCGGGCGTGACGGCCTGCGGAAAGGACGATTCGTCGTCCTCGCCCTCCTCGACGGCCTCCACCTCGGCCAAGGGGGACGCAGTGCGCGCCGCGCCCCGGACGATCGCCGCCGGTAAGGGAAGCGGCAAGGCGGACGGCCAGTTCCCCCGGACCGTCAAGCACTTCAAGGGCGAGACGACCGTCAGCGCCCAGCCGCAGCGAGTCGTGGCCGTCTCCACGGGCCAGTCCGACGCCCTTCTGACGCTCGGGATCGCTCCGGTGGGGGTCGGTTCGCCGGACGGGACCGAGACGGTCCCCCAGTACCTCAAGGACGCCTTCCCCGACAAGGCCTCCGAGCTCCAGAAGACCGTCAGCATCGGGAGCCGCACCGAGCCGTCCGTCGAGGAGATCGCCAAGCTCAAGCCCGACCTCATCCTCGTCAACAAGGCGGGCAAGGGGGACTCCGCCGCCCTCTACAAGTCCCTGTCGGCCATCGCGCCCACCGTCGTCACCGAGGGGACCGGCGTCAACTGGAAGTCCGACTTCCTCCTTCTGGCCGATGCGCTCGGCAAGCGCGACGCCGCCCAACAGAGGCTCGACGCCTTCCACGCCTCGGCCAAGGCCTTGGCCAGGAAGGTCACGCCCAAGCAGACCGTCTCCTTCCTCAATCAGAGCGGCCAGCGCACGCGCGTCTACGGGGTGTCCTCGTTCGCCGGATCGATCGCCGAGGACGCGGGAGTCGCCCGGCCCGCGGCGCAGAGCTTCAAGGGCAAAACCTCGCGCGACATCAGCTCCGAGGAACTGGACAAGGCCGACGCCGCCTGGATCTTCTACGGCGTCAAAGGCGGGAAGAACTCCAAGCTCGAATCCCTGCCTCTGTGGAAGACGCTCACGGCTGTGAAGAACGAGCACGCCGTCGCCGTCGACAACGATCCGTTCTACCTCAACGCGGGGCCGACGGCCGCGAACCACGTCCTTTCCACGTTGAGCAAGCGCCTTGTCGACTGACATCGCGGGCCCGGCCGTCGCGTCTGCGCCTGCGTCCGGCCCGCTCCAGGCGCAGGACGTGCGCCTGGCCTATCCGCGCTCGCAGACCGAGGTGCTGCACGGCGTCTCCGTCTCCATCGAACCGGAGGCGATGACGGCGATCATCGGCCCCAACGCGTGCGGGAAGTCCACGCTGCTCAAAACGTTCGGCAGGATCCTCCAGGCGCACGAGGGGCACACGACGCTCGGCGGCAGGCCGGTGCGCGAATACGGCGCCAAGGAATTCGCGCGGCTGGTGGGGATGCTCCCCCAGTCGGCGACGGCTCCCGCCGGCATCACCGTCGCGGATCTCGTCTCCCGCGGCCGCTACCCGCATCAGGGGCTCATGCGGCAGTGGAGCGGGCGGGACGAAGCCGCGGTGGCCGAGGCGATGGAGCGCACCGGCACGCGGGAGATCGCCGGCCGCCCGGTCGCGTCGCTGTCCGGCGGGCAGCGCCAGCGCGTCTGGATCGCGATGGTCCTCGCCCAGCAGACCGGGATCCTCCTGCTCGACGAGCCGACGACCTTCCTCGATCTGACCCATCAGATCGACGTCCTCGAACTGTGCCGGGAACTCGTCGACGGCTACGGGACGACGATCGTCGCCGTGCTGCACGACCTCAACCAGGCCGGCCGCTACGCCGATCGCATCGTCGCCATGCGCGACGGCCAGTTGGTGGCCTCGGGCACGCCCGCGGAGGTCATCACGGCGGAGACCGTGAAGGCCGTGTTCGACCTCGACTGCCGGATCATCCCCGACCCCGAGGCCGGGACTCCGCTGGTCGTCCCCAAGGCCGGAGCGCACTCGGGGCCGGTCGGTCGCACGGCGGCGCCCTGAGCCCAGCCGGCCTATCCGTTCGCCGATCCTCGCCTAGCCGGCGGCTGCGCCGTCTCGCCCTCCCCGCGCCGACGGGTCACTGGGCGAAGAAGTTCTGCAAGCCGTTGTACAGGTAGACGTAGGTGTTGGAGACGGAGTGCCGGTTTCCGTCCACCACGTAGTAGGTCAGGTTGCCCTCGGCGAAGCTCTTCTCCGTATAGCTGAAGGCCGAGGTCTGCCTGCGCATCTGTTGGATCTGCGAGGTCAGGCCCGCGTAAAGGTCGTCCTTGGTGCCGGTGGCGGCGAAGATGAAGTAGTCGCGTTGGCTCAGCCCCGAGTCTTTGGCGATCTTGGCGAGGGTCTGGGCCCTTTCCTCGGCCGACGGCCTCCTGGCGCGCCTGCCGTCCCAGAACTCGCCGCTCATGGGGAGGAAGAACTCGAAGGAGGCGAGGTCGTGCTGGAAGACCGACCATGTCGCTCCCCCGCCGAGGGAGAAGCCGCCGAAGGCTCTGTGGCTGCGTGACGCCGCGAAGCCCTGGGGGGTCGTGTTCTCGGCGTACGTGCGGTACTTCCCCTCGACCAGGGGCATGATGGCCTTCTCCAGTTCGGTGTGGAAGGCCGGGAAGGTCGAGGTGAAGCGGTCCTTTCCGCGGTCGATCTTCGGCATGACGACGATCGTCGGCTCGATGCGCCCGTCCTGGATCATGTGGTCGACCATGTGCTTGAACTCGGTGGGTTTGGACTGCGTGCCCATCCAGGTCCGCTCCGATCCGGCAGCCCCGTGCATGAGGTAGAAGACGTTGTAGCGCTGGGATGGGTTCGCGCCGTACCCGTGGGGGAGGTAGACGACGGCGCGCTTGGTGACCGTGGACCCTTCGTTCTCCGGGTCGTCCGTCCGGTACTCGACTTCTTCGAGCCGTCCCTGCCGGCTCGCCTTCTTGTAGTAGGCCTCCGGTACCTTCGTGAAAGCGAAGGCTTTGAACGACCCCTTGCCCGACAACGGAGGGGACTCCGATCCCGCGGGAAGAGACGTCGCGGCCCCCGGGCCGCCAGTGGATCCCGATCCGCTGCTCGACGCGACCCCCGAGCATCCGGCCATGGCCAGACTCACGAGCCCAGCCACCATCGCAGTGCCGATGCGTCTCATCGTGCGCTCCTCTCGCTCGTCCAGCGCGTAACCCCCGTCGCGCCGCGGCTTTCGCCCGCTCCGTGAGAGCGGACCCTCTACCCGGCGGGCGGCTCTTTCGGCGAAAGCACGCGGCGCGAAGCGCATGCTGTGGAATTTCCGGCTCATCTTGTCACGGCTCGCCGTCGCCCGTTGCGCGTTTTCGCGGAAGGGGGAAGTCGCCGCGTCGATCCACGGCCTTGACAACCGCGCTCGAGCGTGGAACCATTGTGGGCGGTTAATTGTGCCCGCCAAGGCCCCGGCAGGGGATGTCTTGGCGGGCACAGTGCTGTCCGGGCGCTGTCGCGCGATCGGCCTCACCCCGCCGCGGACCTCCCCGCCAGAGCACACCGCGCCTCCCGCACGCTCCTCTTGCCGCCAAGCTCCACCGCCGGCTCCGGCCACCCGGTTCCACCGCCGAAATCCCATCCTTCGGGCGCGCCGCGCCTCTTGCGCGCCGGCTTGCCGTCGCCTTTCGACCGAGCGCGGCTGCGGCAACACCACGCCCACCGCCGGGCTAACCGTGCGACGGCCCGCCGTCATCCCGTTGCGCGTCCGACCTCCCCGGCCACCGGCGAGAGGGCGGACGAGCGTCGGAAACGCCGTCGACCGAGTCCTCGCCGATCTCACCGCCAACCCGCCACCTCGAAAATCCACAGAGCGAATACGGCGCACGGGGATCCCTCGCATGAATATGCGAGGGATCCCCGTGCGCTCGGCATGGCGTCGAACACCCCACCTCCATGCCGAAGAATGCGACATCCACGTCGCAGGCCGGCCACGCACCCAGACGTGGCCGGCCTTTCCTCACCTCTCTGGGCATTTCGACAGACGAAAGGAAACACCATGAGATTCGGAAACGACGCCATCGCGTGGGCGAGAAACCGCCTCGGCTCGCACGCCTATGACGGACTGTGCGAACGATTCGTGCGCTCAGCCTACGGCTTCGGCCCCGACTACGGAAGCGCGAAGCAGGCGTGGAACGCCGCCGGCGCCAAGCACGCCGGTGAGACGAGTCCTCCGCCGGCCGTGCCCGTGTTCTGGAATCTGACCGGACCGAACTCCGCCTACGGGCACGTGGCTCTCTCGATCGGCGGCGGGCGCGCCATCTCCACGTCGAACGAACGCGGGTACCCGGGCGTGTGCATCATTTCGATCGCGGGGTTCACGGATCGCAGCGCGCCCTTCTTGGGCTGGGCCGAGGTATACCACGGCACGCGCGTCTACACCGCATCCAAGACGACCGCCGCCTGGTACGACCGCGCCATCGACGGGGAATTCGGGGCGGCGTCGGTCACGGGACTGCAGAGGTTCCTGGCGCACCACGGCTTCTACCGGGGAGCCGTCGACGGGACCTGGGGGCCCATGACATGGGCCGCGCTTCAGCGTTGGCTGGCATCGGGCCGTTATTACACACGCGCGATCGACGGTGCAGGCGGCCCCTATACGATCCGTGCGCTACAGAATTTCCTCAAACAGACCCGGGACTATCCGGCCGACCGCCTGGTCGACGGGGTCTTCGGCGTCGAGACCAAGAAGGCCCTTCAGCGGTACCTCGCCAAAGGCGAGTGATCGCTGGGTCCGCTGGCCGGGCGCGCTAGCGGACGCCTCGCCCGCGGGGGCCGTCGGCCGGATCGCCGACGGGCGGAGAGGGACCGGCGCGCATACCCCATCCGCGTTCGGTCCCTCTGCGCCACGCTTCGACCATCCGCTGCGTCACTCCCAGTTCCGCGGCCAATGCCGCGGGGCGAGAGCCGTAGACCCGTTCCGCCAATGCGTACTCGATCGGTGAAATCAGGAGTTTCGCGGCCAGTTCGTCCACCAGATCCTCGACGTGGGACGGTTGGGGGCCGCTGTCGCCCCTGCGGGCGTGGATCGTCTCGTGAGCCAGGGCGGCCAGCTGACCGGCCCTGGTCTGGCGGGAGTCGATCACGATGAGGCCCTCGTCGTGCCAGTAGGCCCCGGCGAGCCGATAGGGCAGGTAGACGACGTGGACGCCCATGCCGGCGAGTTCTTGGATGAGATCGTTCTCGGTCACACGACAAGGCTAGGTGTGGGCTCCGACACGGTTCAGTCGGCAGGCTCGTACGGGTCGCCGTCGCGTGGGCTCGCCGCCGGAGCGTAGTCCCGAGCCGTGACCTCGTCCAATTTGGCGAATGCCGCCTCCGCGTAGGCGGCGGGTGAGGCGGGCGTCTCCGCCCCGCCGGCGGGCTCCGCCCCTCGTGCGCTCGGCGCCTCCGCCCGCCGCACCACACGCCAAGCCGTCAACTCCAGTGCGCCGCAGAATGCGGTCAATTCGTCCACATTCAAGGGGCGCTCGCCCACCAGGGTGCCGTGCGTGCGCGTGCGCGGAATGCCCGACCGCTCCGCGAGCTGCCGGACCGACCACCCTCGCGCGCCGAGCTCCTCGCGGAGGATCGCCACGAGAGCGGCGTTCAATCGGCCGGGCTCGATCCTTCTCATCCCCATACCCGAATAGTCGCATTTCCGGACACACGACCGCAAGCGCCTTGACTTCGTCCCGAAATGCGAACACAATGGAGCTCCTCGCACGTTCGTAATTTCGGACAGCATGGCTGAAGGGGGATCGATGAGCGTCACCATGGCATCCGAGCCGAAGTAGGGCGCCCGCCCGCCGAGACGGCGGCCGCATGGCTCACCCGGCGCCGCCCGCTCCTCACTTCGTCGCGACGGATCCACCGCCGGTCGTCGATGCGGCGGAAAACCCGGGACCGGAAACCAGGCGGTGCGCATCGCGCCGTCATCCCGCCTATGAAGCACTCACCCCCATTCGCAAAGGAATCACATTGGCTGTCTCCCCAATCGTCGTGCGTTCCGCCCTCGACGAGGTCATCCGCCTCACCGCGACGCTGCCCGACCCGCACGAGTCCCTCCTCTACGTCAAAGCCGTCCCCGTCGACGCGATGCAGCGGGCCGGAGGGTCGCGGCCGCTCGACGGGCTGCCCTTCCGCCTGGAGGCCGCCCTCGACGACTGGGACGGCGGCACACCGCGGACGAGGGCCTCCATCGCCTCGTGGGCCGCGACGTGGGCCGCCTCCTGGTGCCGCTGGCGCCACGAGGACCCAGGCGTCCGCCCCGACGGCGACGCTTTAGCGTGGCTGGCCGACAACCTCGAGTGGGCCCAGGAGAACTGGCCCGCCATGGACGAGTTCGCCGAGGAACTCGGCGAAGTCCGCAGACGGCTGCGCGAAGCGCACGGGCTGGATCCCATCTCCTCCGGGCGTCCCTGCCCCGTCTGCGACGGCACACTCGTCCACGAAGTCACCGACGACGGCGTCCGCCCCGATTACGTCTGCCCTCGTTGCGGCGGCGTGTACACGGAACAAGGCCTCGCCGAGCTCGCCAGGCTCCGGCTCTGCTCGGCCGACGCGAATCTCACGCGGCGCGACGTCGCCCGCATCCTCGACGTCAGCGCCGCACGAATTCGCAAGTGGATCCATCGCGGGCAGATCGTGGAGGCCGACGGCAGGATCAGCCTGGCCGAAGCCAGGAGGCTCCGCGACGCATCCTCCTCGGCCCACCGGCCTTGACGCATCCCATGACCCACCCGGCGGCCTTGACGCGTCCGGTGCCCGGCCGGGGCGAGGCGACGTCGCGATATCCGCGGGAAGCCCGCCGGATTCGACGGAAGTGCGCGCAGCCTGTGCGCGGCGAACGGGCTACGCGACCCTGAGCCTCATCAGCAGATCGGTTTGGTCGTCGTCGCCGACTGTGAACACGTGCGATCCGAATACCGCGAAGCCCATGTGCTCGTAGAATGCCAGCGCCTGTCGGTTGTGCTCCCAGACGCCGAGCCAGACGGTGCCCAGTCCGCGGGTTCTCGCCTCGTCGATGGCTTTCTCGATCATCGCCCGCCCTATGCCCAAGCCTTTGAACTTGCGCAGGATGTAAACGCGCTCGACCTCCAGCGCATCCGGGCCCATGGCCTCGTTCTGCGCCTCCTCCGTGTTCACCTTGAGGTATCCGGCCGTTTCGTCGCCGACGCGGGCGAAGAAAAAATGTGATTTCGGATTGGCCAGTTCTCCCGCGAGCACGTCCGGGGTGAATGCCCGCCGTATGTAGGAGTCGAGGTTCTCCGCACTGTTGTACTCAGCATGGGTCTCCGTGAAAGTCGCGGCGCCTATGGCGTTCAGCTCTTCGACGTCGTCGATCGTGCAGGGAATCAGGTCAACGGCCACCGCGGCGTCCTCCGGCTGCGGTGCCGGCACTCGCGCGGCGTCGTTCGAACGCATGGCGTCACCGTATCAGAAGCGCTCAGCCCGGACTCGTCTCGGTTCGATGTCCGGTCGAAGGCGAATGGGAATTGTGGCGTAGACTATACCCATGAAAACAGAATCCTCACCTCGCCCTGTTTACCGCCGCTGGTGGTTCATTCTCATTGTCGCCATTATCGCCATCGTCGTCGTCAATAAAATAATGGATGACAATAAAAACAAGGTTTCAACTCCCGCTTCGGGAAAGGAGACGTCTGAGGCGAATCCAGCACCTTCCGTCGATGTCGACGCAGCGACGCTGATTAAAGCCTACAAAGAGAATGAACTAGGGGCCGATAAACAGTACAAAGGAAAATCACTCAAAATATCCGGAACATTCGATCACACATCTGATGTTCTCAACCACAAAGTGGTGTGGATAAGCGACGGATCAGAGTTTCCCGTCAGGCAAATAGCCTGTACTATTAGCGATTCCCAGGTAGACAAAGCTGCAGCCCTCAAAAAGGGCCAGCCGATCACCGTAACCGGAAAGGGTGGAGGCTTCGACGGGCTGTCCGTTGACGTCAAAAACTGCGCGCTCAACTGAGCGCAACGCTGACCGACTCTGATATCGCATCGTTCAGCCCCGGGTTTCCTCCCGGGGTTGAACGCTTCACAGCGGCACGGTCAACGCCTAGCCATCGGCCGGACAGATCGGCACAAGCGGATGACCAAGATCAGCGACTACGAGGATCACCTTATTGCCTCACTACTGCCCGAACAAGAGGCGATCGCCGCCTAAACTGGTGGCCGAAGTCAAAACTGGAGATCGTCCTGGGCACTGCCTCAACGGCGATCCGGGTGATGAGTTCGGATCATGAACACGAATTTCAGCGCGGCGGGCGTTGACCGATCCATCACGATCTATGACCTGCGTCATGTGGCGCACGAATGCGTCACTACGTTAGACTGACACTACGACGAGCCACCGTTGTGGGGCGTTGTCTGCCGGGGCCCTGAGGGGCCCCGAGCTTCTTCAGGGAATCCATTTTCTCTCATGGTAAAGCGGGCCGAAGTCGCGGAGGATGGTCGATGCTGCTCGGGCAGCCCGTGGTGAGTTGCCAGGCTGTGGTTCTTTGACTCGGCGGTATATGTAAGCAAGAAGGTCTGCGGCTTGAATCCCGCGATTGTCCTGCGAATCATTCCAGGCAATCGGTTGGCTTATCCGCTCCAAACGACTCGATCGGTAACCCGGGGTTCCTACTCGCGTATACCCCCCGATCGCCTCCTGAAAATCACGATGTCGGTCAATCAAATCGGCGGTGATGCTACATGACTCTCTCCTTGACTGACACGTTAGATTGTCGATTCTTTCCAGAAGATGTCTCAATGTGATCTCGTAAGGCGAATCAGGATATTTGTACCGTCGATTCAGCCGAACCACGTCCAAGCCTTCCACCAGAAGATAGGCACCGCACTTTCTGATCGCACGAGCCGCGGCACGATACAAAGCAACCGCTTCGTGGACCTGCCCGCGGAAGCACTCCCATGGGGCAAGCCCGTGCATCATCCTATGAGCATGCAATTCCGTTGTGATGGGAATATTGAACTTTTCATGTGCATGTGCAACAACGGATTCTAAATTTCTCACCAAAATATTGTATCGTTGATCGTCAAGAACTATAGCAGCCATATAGTAATCGTTTTTCCCATAACTTTCATCGAGGAATGCGTGAAAACGATTTTTTATCATGGATCTATGGTACCACGCAGAGAAAGTTCTCTATGTGCGCAAAAAATCTTCTCGAGGAATAAATATTTTTAACGAACCACGCTATCGGCTTGACAGTTGCCCAGTATCTTTCCGTCACGGGTGAGACTCGGGCGGAGCTCGGCGAGCTTTTGGGTATTGCCGGGGCGAATGTTTCCAGTCGGCTTCATGGGAAGGCGAGGTGGACGGCGGAGGATCTGTTCCGGATTGCCGATCATTTCGGCGTGTCCGTCGATGATTTGAGGCCGGCCGCGAATGGTGATGGGACGTGGGTGCCGGCGCCGTTCCGGCTGGGGGTAGGTCGGTCTGGTGCGGCGGGTGTGGGGGTGTCGAGCCACCTGAGAGAATCGAACTCTCGACCTATTCATTACGAGAAATCTCCGCATAATGACGGCAGTGCGAGATTTCTTACGACTGTTCTGATGGCCTGGATTGTCCGGGAGACGCACCGTGTCGAAGCGTCAGCAAGTAGGGTGAATCTAGCACAAACGAAATTACCTGTGCGGTGTGCTATTTTTGGCGTGTTGCCAGCAATTCCGACAAGGTCGGCAGAGTTGACTTTGCCGGCTTGCATTCCGGCGTCGAAACAGCAACCACGCCGGGAGTCTTCTAGAGCCATAGTTAAATGGTGTTTGTCGAGGCAAATCCGGATTCGCTGCCGGAACTTCTTCAGCGATGGAAAACCGCGATGATCGCCCAGTCGCTTCGTCCGAGAACGATATCTGAGCGCATACGCGTGGTCATGTCGATCGGCAAGGCGTCAGGTCGTGCTCCTGAAACGCTTTCAACCGACGATATCTTGGCTTGGTTGGCATCCAAGAACACAGCAATTACTCGATGGTCATACTTTATCCACTTACACTCGTTTTTCCGCTGGTTGTGCCTGATCGGCCGGCGATCTGACGACCCCTTAGCGGCGGTCCCAGCTCCTCGTCGGCCAACGTACACGCCTCGACCCGTCACCCAATCCTATCTAGACTATGTCCTGGCTCGGCCTCTAAGGCACCGGTCCCGGGTGATGATCCTCCTAGCCGGCTACGCAGGGCTGCGGGTGCATGAGATCGCAAAAGTCCACGGACGTGATTACGATCCTGTAGTTGGCCTTTTAACCATCGAAGGCAAGGGAGGTCACCTAGCCGTCGTCCCGTTGCATCCTGATATCCGGAATGTGGTTCAAGATATGTCTCGCATAGATTGGTGGTTTCCTTCCCCTGCTCACAACGGGCACATTGCGTCCCGGTCAGTCAGCTCGACGATCAAGCAGTGCTTCAAGCGTCACGGTATCTCGATGACTGCCCACCAGCTCCGTCACAGCTTCGGCACCGGTCTGGTTGAGGCCGGTGTCGATATCCGGGTGGCTCAAACCCTAATGCGCCATCAATCCATCTCCTCCACGGCTCTTTATGTTCGTGTCTCGCAGGAACAGCAGCTCGACGCGCTGAGCAAACTTTCCATCACTCAAGAAGGGCAAAATCATTGATCATTGCTGTCTGCAATCAGAAAGGCGAGGTTGGCTACGGCGGCGTGACTGGTATAGTTAAAAAATTCACTATCCGTATCGATGCTGAGTTGCTCGGGCGAATCCGTGCCGCTTATCTTGCCGACCTTGCTGTGGGCCGCGGCCCACGATCTATGTCGGCCTGGGCCGCAGTTCATCTCGAGCGAGCCGTTCGAGTAAGCGAGGCTACTTCCGGCCATGCTTTCAGCCCCCTGGAAACGGGTACCCTTCCGACGGGCCCTATCAGAGATAGACCTAGCAAATAACGCTTAAAAATAATTAAACATCATTAAACAGCACAATAATATCAATTAAATAATGTAATCAACAATATTAAGTGATAATAGAGAAGAAGTCCGGAACTGTGCCACACTATGCAGTATCCGGACTTCTCTTAACTTTCATTTATTATAAAACTATTAACATATTTTAATAAGGAATTTGAATTTATCTTTAATAATTATTGAATCCTATTCGAAAATTTCATTTTCACTTTAGTCTAGCGCTTATTTCACTAAACTCTTGCTCAATGTCGGAACTTTTTTTATAATAAATATTTAACCCATTGGATTCAGTCTTTTGAGGCGATAAAGCAAATTTAAATTTATTTTGATAAATTTCACCGATCTTATTTTCACGAACTTCTACTATGAGATAACGAGCGGCGGTATATTTTAGTATATCGAGGAATATTTTGTAGACAAAATACATAAGAACGGTGCTGGCGTCACAACCTTGGTATGCGCTATCGAGGGCAAATTTGCCTAGTAGTTGGCTTGGGAGAGTGTCATGCGAACCGGCAGCTGCGGCCGTTTTCTCGTTTTTGCCGCGACGATCTTTTTTGGTAATGGATTGTGTCGTTATTTGATGAGATAGCAAGGCGAAATATCCGCATACTTGGTTATTCTTCTGCGTGTCTAGCATGACGTAGACACGACTGAAATTTTCCTCCTGGTACATTAAGGCTTTCTTTATGAGCCAATCGCCTAGAGAATTGCCATGCCCACAATCAAAATCCATGAGCATGTGGTCAGATGTTAACAGTTCTATGCGATAGCGCATATCGTTATCTTATCTTAAAGCTTCGACAGCACTAGCGATAAACTCCTCGGAGATTAAATCATCCCGTGAATCAAGTTGTTCAAGCCAGTCGATATCAACAAAAGTTACTCTACTGTCAGGTAAATGCAATTTTAAAGCTTCGAATGGCGTGAATGAGCGATGCAGGAAATATTCAATGATTTCATCATGCGGGAGGTCTCCACGTTTATATCCTTCGGGACGGTGATCCCATGCATCGGACCACACCGTTTCTTTGTGCGTTAGCTCCACGAGCTTGTACGATGACATAGCACCGTAGCATTCCCATACGCCATCCACGAGTTCGCTCACGTAAGGACTGAGTTTCTCATCGGGCAGTTCATGTTCATCAAACTGCTTCGCAAGTTGTTCACGAGAGAACTTTATTTGCTTCGCGTGCGCGCTTAAAAGTTCGCCAATAACTGGGCCTCGTTTCATGGCATAGAAAGATTCATCAAACAGTGCTTCGCCTGTTTGATGGGCGTACCAGCCGAATGTGTAAAAACATAGTTTTTGCAAGCGGAGAGTCTCGAGTTCTTCACCTGGTGCACGATCAAGAAGTGCACCGGCGACATCGAAAACAGTTGTCGCAGCCACGACATCCTCCCGTTTTTGTGCTTGAAAATCAAGTATGCCACTGGTCGAGGAGCATGTCAGCCTGTATTACGAATTTCACAGAACGCCCAATTCCCTTCCCGAAGGGGCGTAACCAATACTCTCATGGCGGGGCATGCTAGGGGCTTGGAGTCCAGCAGTCTTCTCAGCACCCGCCGACTCAGCAGCCACCCCACGCGATTGCGGGAAAAACTAGGTATGTATCGTGTACCCCGCTTCTGCGGGGATGACCCGATATGCAGGGTTAATCTATATTGCACCCCGCAGTCGCGGGGATATGTGGTGGGGCCCCAACCTCTGAGAGGTTGG
>ERZ773070.757-NODE-757-length-22130-cov-8.461246_pt1 | contig 22130 bp, 16 predicted proteins | sample MGYA00580618_ERZ773070 | MGnify/ENA primary metagenome ERZ773070 (study PRJEB29015, sample SAMEA2738023) | human oral metagenome | biome: human oral; feature: human-associated habitat; material: dental | place: China | collected 2019 ... | reverse complement strand
GGTGCGCGACGCCGGCAGCGCTGAGCGCGTCCGACACGATCGTGCTGATCTCCTGGGCCGAGGCGTTCACGCGGTCGTACACGCCCTGATCAGCCAGTTCGAGGGTGCGCAGGCCGGCCACCGTGGCAAGGGGGTTGCCCGAGAGCGTGCCCGCCTGGTAAACAGGGCCCAGGGGAGCCAACAGGTCCATGACGTCCGCACGCCCGGCAACGGCCGCCAGGGGCATGCCGCCGCCCACGACCTTGCCGAAGGTCACCAGGTCGGGCACCCAGTCGGCGCCCTCCACGCAGGACGCGTCGACGAAGCCTGCGCTGTAGCGGCCCGAGGGCGCGCCGTCGACCCACCCGGCCACGGCCTCGAGGCCCCACCAACCGGCGGGGTCAACGCGGAAGCCGGTGAGGACCTCGTCGAGGATCATGAGCGCGCCGTGCGCGGTGCACAGCCGGCGGATCTCGCGGTTCCACCCGGGGTGGGGCGGGACCGTGCCCATGTTGGCGGGGGCACCCTCGAAGATAACGGCGGCGATACTGTCACCCACCTGCTCGAAGCACGCGCGCAGGGCCTCAACATCGTTGTAGGGCAGGACGATCGTCTGGGCGGTGATGGCCTCGGGGACACCGGCAGAACCGGGCAGGCCACCCGTAGCAACGCCCGACCCGGCGGCGGCGAGCAGGCCGTCGGAATGGCCGTGGTAATTGCCGGCGAATTTCACGATAAGGTCACGCCCGGTGGCGCCGCGCGCCAGGCGGATCGCCGTCATCGTCGCCTCGGTGCCCGTGGACACGAAGCGGACACGCTCCGCGAAGGGCACGCGCTCGCGCACGGCGCTGGCCAGCAGCGTCTCAGTTTCGGTGGGTGCGCCGAAGGACAGGCCACGCGAGGCGGCCTCCTGGACGGCTGCCACCACCTCGGGGTGTGCGTGGCCGAGCAGCGCCGGCCCCCACGACCCGACGAGGTCCACATAGGAGCGTCCCTCGACGTCGGTGACGCGTGCGCCGCTCGCGCTCGCGATGAAGCGCGGGGTGCCGCCGACGCCACCGAAGGCGCGCACGGGCGAGTCGACGCCGCCAGGGATCACGGATTTTGCTTGGGAAAATGCGGTTTCGTTAGTAGTCACGGCTACCTTCATCAGGGTAAGAGGGATAGCGGCACGCGTACGCGCGCTCAGCGGGCCCGGCGGGCGACCTCGAGGGCCCAGTAGGTGAGGACGGAGTCGGCTCCCGCGCGGAAGATGCCGGTCAGGGATTCGTCGATGACGCGGGTGCGGTCGATCCACCCGTTGGCGGCGGCGGCCTCGACCATCGCATACTCGCCGGATACCTGGTAGGCGGCGACGGGAATGTCGGACGCGGCGGCCACGTCGGCCAGCACGTCCAGGTAGGGGCCGGCGGGCTTGACCATCAGCATGTCGGCGCCCTCGGCCGCGTCGAGCAGCGCCTCGAAGAGACCCTCGCGTCGGTTCGCGGGGTCCTGCTGGTAGGTGCGTCGGTCGCCCTTGAGCGTGGAACCGACGGCCTCGCGGAAGGGCCCGAAGTAGGCGGATGCATACTTCGCGGAGTAGGCGAGGATGGCGACGTCCGCGTGTCCCGCCTGGTCGAGGGCGGCGCGGATCGCGGCGACCTGGCCGTCCATCATGCCCGAGGGCGACACCATGTGTGCGCCCGCGCGCGCCTGGGAAATCGCCATCGCCTGGTAGAGCGGCAGGGTCGCGTCGTTGTCGACACCCCCTTCGGAATCGAGGAGGCCGCAGTGCCCGTGGTCGGTGAACTCGTCCAGGCAGGTGTCCGCACACACAACGAGCGCGTCGCCGACCTCGGCGCGCACTGCGGCGAGGCCGCGGTTGAGGATCCCGTCCTCCGCCCACGCCTGGGAGCCGATCGCGTCGCGGCGGGCGGGCACGCCGAACAGGTCGATGGCACCCACGCCCGCTTCGGCGGCCTCGGCTGCGGCTCGGCGCAGCGAATCGATCGTGTGCTGGTACTGGCCCGGCATTGCCGCGATTTCGCGGGGTGCGTCAATGTCGTCGCGCACGAAGACAGGCCAGATGAGCTTCGCGGGATCGACGTGGGTTTCGCGCACGAGGGCGCGCATCGCGGGGGTCGAGCGCAGGCGGCGCGGGCGAATCGTCGGGATCGGGGAGGAGTCCACCCCGGCCTCGGCGAGGTAGGAGGTAACGGATTCGGGGACGGTGGTCATGAGTCTCTTTCTTCAGGTGCGTCGGCTTGGGCGGGGCGGTCGAGGGCGTCGATGAGGGCGCGGACGATGGCATCGGGTGTGGGGGACGAGGCCTGGGCCGCGACCGCGATCCCCTGCCGACTGGCGGTGGCTGCGGTGGGTGCGCCGATGGCCACGACCCGAGTTGAGGGGGGCGGCAGGCCGAGGAGCGGAGGGAGGGCGCGCGCCTGGGAGGAGGCGGTGAGAACCACCGCGTCGTAGTGCCCCGCGCGGAAATTCCCCGCGATATCGTCGGGAATATCGGCGGCGTCGGCGTGAGTGGTGGTGTAGGCGTCGACGGCCTCGACGCTCCAGCCGAGAGCGCGTAGCCCGTCTGGCAGCGTGTCGGGCGCTGCCGCCGACCGGGGGATGAGGACCGGGCGCGCACCGGAGGCCGGGGCAGGGAAGCATTCGAGCAGCGCGGCGGCGGATCCGGCTCCGGTCACGTCCGCACTCACACCCGCGTGGTCGCTGATCCATCGGGCCGTGGCCTCGCCGACGGCGGCGATGCGCGTGCCGAGCGAGCGCGCTTGTGGAAGGCCAGAAACGACGGCCCGCGCGGCCCTCCAGGAGGAGAACACAACCCACGCGAATCCGCCGTCAGCGAGCCGGTCACGGGCCGCATTGAGCTGCGCGGAGTCGAGCGGCGTCGACACAGTGAGGGCGAGAGCATCCACCTGAGCCCCGGCCGTCCGCAGAGCGCGCGCGATGGCGTCATCGGACTTGGCGCGGGTCAGGAGGATCCGCCGCCCGGTCAGGGGTGCGCTCGCGTGGGGCTCGTTCACGAGGATTGCCTCGGCGCTTTCGTCGCTCCCAAGTCGGTGACCTCGGCGGCGCCTCCCGCGAGCAGCTGGCGCACCACGTCCTCGCCGAGGCGGGCGGCCTCGTCCAGACCAACCAAGTCCGTGAGCGCGAGCGAGCCACTCGCCTCGACCCGCTCGCGCCCGTCGATGCTCATCACGCGCGCGTCGAGCAAGAGGACCGAGGAGGCCTCGTCCACGCGAGCGAACGCACCCACCGGCGCCGCGCACCCCGCACCCAGGGCGGAGAGGACGGCCCGCTCGGCGCTGGCCGCGAGCGCAGTCGGCCGATGGTTGAGGGTGCCCAGGAGGGCGCGCAGGAGGGGGTCGTCCTCGTCGCGCGTTTCGATGGCGAGGGCGCCCTGCGAGGGGGCGGGCATCATGATCGCTGGGTCGAGCACGTCGGTGGCATGGGCGTCAAGGCCGATGCGCCGCAGCCCGGCAAGGGCGAGGACGACCGCGTCAAGGCGCTCACCCGTGCCGAGGGCGGAGGGCGCGGTGCCCGCGTCGGCACCCAGGTCGAGGCCGCGCACGCGCGAGAGCCTCGTGGGGACGTTGCCGCGCAGGTCGCAGACAAACAGGTCGGGGCGCGCGGCGAGCACCTGGGCGGCGCGCCTGGGTGAGCCCGTGCCGACGAGCGCGCCCTCCGGCAGGGATGCCAGAGTCGCCCCGTCGGCTGCGCACAGGGCGTCGCGGGGGTCTTCGCGCTGCGGGACGGCCGCGATGCGCAGGCCCGGCGTGGGGGTGGTGGGCAGGTCTTTGAAGGAGTGGACGGCCAGATCGCATTCTCCTCCGAGGAGGGCGAGCCGCAGCTGCGCGGCGAACACGCCGACGCCTCCGAGCGCGGCCAGGGGTGCCGCTGATACGTCGCCGTGCGTGCGCACGACCTCCAGATTGACGCGCACCTCCTCGCCGAGGCGAGCCCCGGCCTCTTCGATCGCCCGCGCGACGGTGGTGGATTGGGCGAGCGCCAGGCGCGATCCCCTGGTTCCCAGAACGAATGTCCGCGTGGTCATAGCAGTCCTTTCGCACCCGCGCGGGCATGTGTGACAACGGAGGCGATGCCGGTTCCCGCGACCCAGGCGCCCGTGAGCGCCACTCCCCCCAGGGGACGCACCTGTTCCTCGAGCGCTCTCACGCAGCCGCGATACTCTGGCGGCAGGGGTGGGAGCGTGCCGTTCCAGCGGGCGAGGAGGTGGTCGGTGACGGCCTCGGCGGCGATGGTGACGCCGGTGAGCGTGCGGATGTCGCGCAGGGTCCCCTCGACGGTGACGGCGGGTTCGGCCTCGCCGAGGCGCCCGTAGGACAGGCGCAGCAGGTGCGTGTGGGGCGGGAGTTGGTCGGCGAGCCAGGGCCACTTGACGTTGAGGTGGGACAGCGCCTTTGCCGCCACCGGCCGCTCGTCGGCGGGGGCGGGCGCAACCAGGAGGCCCTGGGAGACGGGCGCGTCGTCCAGCTCGGGGGCGCGCACGGCCAGGGTGAGGCGCGCGATGGGCGCACCCTCGGGAACGCTCATATCGGGCACGAGGCCGGGGATGCGCGCCTCGGTCAGCAAGCGCAGGGCGGCGTTGGCGCTGCAGGCGAGGACGAGGCGCTCCGTCGTAACGCTCACCCCCGGCCCGCTCGGCACGGGTTCAGCTCCGGGGGTGGGCCCGGGCTTGGTCGGCCCGCACTCGAGGGTCCATCCCGCGGCCTCCCGCCTCAGTGAGAACGCGCCCGCGCGGGTCAGGACGGTTCCCCCGGCCTCTTCGATGGCAGCCCTCAGCGCGTCGACGAGGACGAACATGCCGCCCTCGACGCAGGCTTCGGGGGTGCGGCGCGATCCGGCGGCGGCCAGACGCGCAGCGACCGCAGCGGCCAGGGATCCGTGACGGGCAGTCTCGGCGCGCAGGCCGGGAGCGACCGTGTCGGTCGCCAGCACGGAAGGATCGGCAGTGTAGATGCCCGCGATGATCGGCCGCACCGAGCGCTCCAGCACGGCCTCCCCCATGCGCGCGGCCACGAAACCGGCCAGAGTCTCCCCGGCCTCGTCCATGCCGATGCCGCCACCCATCGAGCGATCCTCGAGCGCGCGGCGCACCCCGGCCTCGCCGAGCACATGGGCGCAGTCGGGCGCGTCCGGGTGGGCCGGGATTCCCAGGAACGAATCGCGCAGGAAGGGACGCAGCTCCCAGCCGCCGCGCAGGGCGGGGGCGTAGAGGCGGGCGCCCGATCCGGCAGGCTCGACCGAGGTCAGCCCCAGGGCCTCCACAATCGAGGAGGTGTCGGTGCCACGCACGACGTATGTCTCCGCGCCCAGGTCCACGTTCGCTCCGCCGACCGTGCCGCGGGCGATGAGGCCACCCAGGTAGCCGCGCGCCTCAATCAGAAGGGGACGTACGCCCGCGCGAGCCAGTTCCCACGCGCTCACGAGGCCGGCGATGCCACCGCCGACGACGACCGCGCCGGGGTGGCTGGGGATGGCCGCCAGGGGGTTCATCGTTCGTCACCCAGCTCGTGCACCAGCTCCACGATGCGCGTCAGCACGTCGGGGTCGGTCGTGGGTGGCACACCGTGCCCAAGGTTGAAGACGTGGCCCGAGGCGGAGCGCCCAGCGTCGAGGATATCTCGAACAGCCTGTTTGATAACGTTCCACGGAGCCTGAAGCAGCGCGGGGTCCAAATTCCCCTGCACGGCCTTCCCAGGCACCTGAGTGACGGCCCACGACAGGTCCGTCTTCCAGTCCACGCCCACGCAGTCGACACCGACCTCGGCCATGTCGGCCAGGATCGGCGCGCTGCCCGTCCCGAAGTGGATGAGCGGAGCGCGCTCACCGGTCACCGGGCTGACGGCACCCGCGACGCGCTGCGCAACCAAGCGCGAATACGGCGCGACGGATTCCCTATAGGTACGAGGCGAGAGAGACCCCACCCACGAGTCGAAGAGCTGCGCGGCGCTGGCGCCGGCCTCGATCTGAGCGGTAATAAAGTCGGCGCTCACCCAAGCACACCAGTTCATGAGAGCATCCCACGCGCCCGGGTCGGACGCCGCGAGCGACCGCGCGGCCATGTGATCGCGCGAAGGACGCCCCTCGACCATGTATGCGGCCAGGGTGAAGGGGGCGCCGCCGAATCCAATGAGCGACGTGGAGCCCAGCTCGCGCACCGCCGTTGCGACGCCGTCGCGCACGGACTGGGCTCCCTCGGCGCAGTCACGCGCGCGACCGGTGGAATCGGTCCAGGACCCCTCCCCGTAACGATGACTCAGCAGCTCATCGATGCTCTCGCGCGTGCGATAGGGATGATCAAGGACCGGGCCAACCCCCGGCTCAATCTCGACACCCACCCCGGCCAGACGCAGGGGGACCATGATGTCCGAAAAGAAGATGCCCGCGTCCACGCCGTGGCGCCGCACGGGCTGCACCGTTGCCTCGGCGGCCACGTCGGGGCGCAGGCAGGCCTCGAGCATGGGCAGGCCGACGTCGGCGCGCAGCTCGCGGTACTCAGGCAGGGAGCGTCCGGCCTGACGCATGAACCACACGGGGGTGGGCCCGCGTTGCCCGGTCAGGGCGGCGATCAGCGGGGGCGTTGTCATGTGTCTCCCTTAATTTAATGATGAATTCATGCGTTAATTCGCACATTTCCGTCGTTTTCCAGTCTAGTTCAAGACAATTTCTCACACGTCGCAAATGCTTGATTTTACGTGCCTTTATGTCCATTTATCCGCAGGAGAGCACCATTTATTTCGTCAACATTCCGAAATGACACGGCGTCACCAACAAAAATAGCTTCGCTCCTCTGCCCGCGCTATCCGCGTGCCCTTAAATGGACGCGTTGTGACTATTCATGTGCTCTCCGCGGACCACCGCTACACCCCCCTTGATGACATCGCCCGGCTCTCCGGCGCGGACGACCTGGGTCCTACCCTCATGCGCTCGCTGCCAAAGGCCCGCGGAGTCATGGTCTTGCGCACCTGCAATCGCGTCACCGTCTACGTCGATGCTCCGGCCTCGGCCAACCCCCACGCGCTCAAGGACGCGGTCGAGCGCGAGCTAGCCCAGGCCTCGCACGCGCAGCGCGAGGACGTGCACCTGCGGCACCAGTGGGGTCGCGACGGCCTCGTCGATCTATTTTCAACGGCGGCGGGACTGGAGTCCATGGTCATTGGCGAGCGCGAAATCGCCGGGCAGATGCGCCGCGCCGCGCACACAGCCTGGGAGGACGGGACCCTCAGCTGCGACCTGGGGCGCGCCGCCGAACGGGCCTCTGCGACCTCCCGCCGCGTCGCCACCGAGACCGGACTGGCCGGGGCTGGACGATCCGTCGTCGCCGTCGGCCTCGACATGGCTGCGGCTCACCTGCGACCGTGGGAGGGCGCGCGCGTGCTCATCGTCGGCACGGGTGCCTACGCGGGGGCGACCGTCAGCGCCCTGCACGCGCTCGGCGCATCGGACGTGGCCGTCTACTCGACGTCCGGGCGCGCACGCGAATTCGCCGAGGGGCGAGGCATCGGCTGGGTTGATGCCGCAGGCCTGCCCTCTGCTCTGGAACGCACCCACCTCGTGGTGACGTGCCGAGGGCTGGGAAGCCCCGTCCTGACTCGCGACATGGCCGCCCAGGCCGGGCGTACCGTGGTCCTGGACCTCGCGCTCATGCGCGACACCGAAAGCTCAGTCGCCTCACTCCCGAACATCACTCTCATCGATCTGCCGACCATCCAGGCGTCGGTCCCGGCAGCCGACGCTGACGCACTGACACGCGCCCGCGCCATCATCAACGAGGAGGTCTCCTCCTTCGAGCGCGGCCTCGGCGCCCGATCCATGGACCCGGTCGTGCGACACCTGCGCTCACGCGTTTTCCGCATAGTTGAGGAGGAGATCGATCGCCTCGGCGAGGATCCCCTCTCGACCGACGACGTGGCCCGAGCACTGCGTCACCTGGCCGCGCGCCTCATCCACAACCCGACCGTCATGGCGCGCAGGGCGGGCGAGGAGAGCCAGCAGGAACGCTACCTGGAGGCCCTGGGCGTGGTCCTCGGCATCGACGAGACCACCCTGATTTCGGGGGACGACGCGGCCCCTCACTCTTTCTCGCCAGGTGATCACGGCCGTTCCCGCGGCGGCGTCTGCCCACACGATGTTCATACACTGGGTGCATGAGCACCCAGAAGAACGAACCACGCGCACTCGCCCTCGGCGTTTCCTGCTACGTGATCTGGGGATTCTTCCCCCTGTACTTCTCGCTGCTCTCCCCCGCCGGCGCCGTCGAGGTGATCGTCCACCGCGCGGTGTGGGGCCTGTTCTTCTGTGTTGTTGCGCTCGCTGTGACGGGTTCACTGGGAAAGATCCGCGCGCTGATCGCCGACCGGGGAGCCCTGTGGCGCCTCGCGGTCGCGGGCGGGCTCGTCGTCATCAACTGGTCGGTGTACGTGTACGCAGTCCTCGCCGGCCACACGACTGATGCGGCGGTTGGATACTTCATCAACCCCCTCGTGACGATCGCGCTGGGCCTCATCGTGCTGCACGAGCGCGTCACCCCAATCCAGAAGGTGGCCCTGGCCCTCGGCATCGTCGCCGTCGTCATCCTCGTGATCGGCCAGCGTTCAGTCCCCATCGTCTCGCTGACGCTCGCTCTGACGTTCGGCTTGTATTCCCTCGTGAAGAAGGACGTGGCCGCACGCGTCGACCCGCTCGCGGGCATGGCGATCGAGACGGCCGCGGTCTCGCCCATCCTGCTCGGCTACTACGCCTACCTGGCTGCGACATCCTCGACGTCCTTCCACACGATCGCTTCTTCCGACGGCTCTGAGGTCTCCTGGGTGATTCACCTGGCGCTCCTGCTGGGCGCGGGTGCTCTGACGATGATCCCACTCATCATGTTCGCCTCGGCGGCGAGGGGCCTGACCCTGGGGACGATGGGCTTCCTGCAGTACCTGGGGCCCACCCTGCAGCTCCTCGTCGCAGTGTTCATTTTCCACGAGACCGTTCCGACATTCCGCTGGATCGCGATGGGCGTCGTGTGGGTGGCGCTGAGCTGTCTGAGCGCCGACTGGCTGCTTTCCTCCGTGCGCGCCAAGCGCCTGGCGCGCGCGGGTCACCAGGATTGAGGCCGGGCACGTCCGTTACGTCGGGCACGTCGAGCCTGCGAGGAGCGCCCACAACCACCGCACCGCGACAAAATTCGCCCAACACGGGGCCTTCACAGGCTCACCCGCGACAAAGTTCGCCCAGCGCAGCCCCTACTACGGTGTTTTCGCAAAAAACTCGCCCAGCACGCCACAAAACGCCGATTTGAGGCCTTTTCTCGTGCGCTGGGCGAACTTACTCACGCATTCCCCCACCATCAGACCAAGCAAGGCGAATTTTTTCGCGCACAAGAGGCGGTGACGTCGCGATGGTGCAACCACCGCCACCACTGCGACCGCCGCTGCAGGCCAGCATGAAACCCCCATCACCACTGCGCGCCCCTGAACAGCAACCATTGAAACCACCGTCACCTCTGCGACCGAAAACCGCACCAAAATCGCCCGTTTCTCACCCGCAAAGGCGATGACGGTTTCAACTGGCGCACCTTACCGGCCCGCAAAGGCGATGACGGTTTCAAACAACCGCGCCGCGCTCAGACACATGCCCGCTCCTCAGAAAACCCGCACATCATTCGATCGGACCAGCCCCTCAACAACACTCAGAAACATTGAAATACCAACGAATGCAATTCACATTCTGAAATAGTCTCAGCGGAATTACGTGCAAAATTGCTAGGGGCGAGCGGTGAGCGTGCTAGCCACGCACAGCGACACAGCGCCGCCGGTGTGGAGGGCGCCGGAGGGATTGGTGGGCCTGGCCACGGTTCCGGTGGGCGGCGGCGGGGCCAGAGCAAGCACACGCGCCCCGAGCCCCGCCCGATTGGACGCCGCCACGGGGCCTGCGGGGCCTGGCCGGGCCCGACGGCGCCCGGAACACCAGCGGCGCAACAAGCAGCGCCGGAAATCGGGCGATCAGCGACTCACGGGCACCCAGCGGCTCGCCCACTTGGCGGCGACATCCGCCAGGGTAGGCAGGTGCGCCGAACCGGAGGCGGCGAGCGCGCGATCCACGGCCTCGTCGATGATGGGCACGCCGTCGACCGGCGTGTACTCGCCCGCGATGCCGTCGGGGGCAGCGGTCATTTCGACGAGGGAGCCATCGGGCAGCAAGTGGAAGACCTCGCGCGTGCGGTCGAGCAGACCGGTCTCCTCATCGAAGGAGTCGTGCGTGATGAGCACCGGGACGCTGAGGCCGCGCAGCGCGTCCTCTCCGGAGACCATGGACATGTCGGCGAGGGTGCGCTTGGAGATCGTGAACTGCCGGCGCACGGACTCGGAGTCGTCGGGCACGGTCGTGGCCCCGTGGTGCTCAAGGTCGGAGAGCTGCACGTCGGAGAACACGAGGTTCCAGTCGTAGGAAAGGGGACCGAGGACCGGGGAGACCAGCACGTATGTCTGCACGGCGGGCGGGCGCGAGCGCAGCGCGACGGCGGCGCCGAACTCGTGGCCGACGCAGATTTGGCGCGCGAAGCCCTGGTCGGCGAGCCAGCCGGACGCGGAGCGGAAGTCTTCGATGAGGGGGTCGAAGGTGATGATTTCGTCGCCCGAGGCGCCGTGGCCGGAGTAGTCGAAGGTGAGGGTGGCATAGCCGGCGCGACGCAGTGCACGACCGAGTGAGTCGAACATGCCCGATGCGTGACGATCCGATAAAAAGGTGTGAGAAAAGATCACCGCGGCGTCGCGGCAGTCCACGGGACGCGTGAATGTACCGGAGAGGGACACTCCCCGGGGCGTCTCAATCGTTATCTGACTCACGCTATAAACATAGCGCGTGCGGACCACTCACCGAAAGAGGGGCCCACACTGTGCACGAATGTGACAAGGGGACATCTGAGACGAGAAGCATCCGTGAATAATCCCCACTCATGGTGAGGATCGTGCGGCGCGGCAGGCAGCGCCACTAAGATGGGACGCATACGCGCCGGTGAGAGCCGCGCCCACGGGGATTGCGAAACACCCGCCACAACGGGACGCCCCACGACTTGCAGCGAGAGAAGGACATTCATGGGAACCAAGACTGGAATCCTCATCGGAGTTGGCATCGGATACGTCCTGGGCACCCGAGCAGGCCGCGAGCGCTACGAGCAGATCCGCGCGAACGCCTCGAAGCTGCGCCGTCTCCCGATCGTCGCACGCCCCCTGGATGCGGCGGGCCAGAAGATGTCCGACCTCGTGCGTGCGGGCGGCGAACAGGTGACCGATAAGGTCGCCGACGCCGTGAAGGAACGCCTTTTCGGCGCCCCCGCCTCCGAGCCGACGACGGTTGACGCGCAGGCCACCTCCTCCACGACGCAGCGTTGAGCGCGGTGGGGAACGAGGCCGTGAGCGCAGACCCACAGCTCAACACTCAGGAGCCATCACGCGCGCAGATCAAGCGCTGGCGCAAGCACCTGGCTGAGGAGCGCATGGAGGCCCGCACCTACCGCGACCTTTCTGAGCGCCGGACGGGCGAGGAGCGCGCGGTCCTCTTGCAGCTCGAGGAGGCGGAGCGCCGCCACGAGGAGTATTGGCTGGCTCGCCTGGGCGACCACGCTTTGCCCGCTCCCAAACCGCCACTGCGCACGCGCGCCGCGTCCGTCCTCGCACACCTTTTTGGCACGATTTTCATTCTGGCGATGGCCCAGCGCGCGGAGCAGCGTTCCGCCCGCGACGTGGATGACGATGTGCCCGCGCACATGCAGGCGGACGAGCACATTCACGCCGAGGTCATTCGTTCCCTGGCGGCAAAGTCCCGCGAGACCCTGGCGGGCACGTTCCGCGCGGCAGTCTTCGGCGCGAACGACGGCCTCGTGTCGAACCTGGCACTCGTGCTGGGTGTGGCGGCGACGGGCGTGGAGCCCCATGTCGTTCTCCTGACGGGCATTTCGGGCCTGCTCGCGGGTGCCCTGTCAATGGGGGCCGGCGAGTGGGTGAGCGTGCGCAGTCAGCGCGAACTCCTCGACGCCTCAATCCCCGACCCGGACGCGCATCAGGCGGTGCCGGACCTGGATGTGGACGCGAACGAGCTGGCGCTCGTATTCCGTGCGCGTGGCGAGAGCGAGGAGGAGGCTGAGCGGCACGCGAGGCAGGTTTTCGCGCGCCTCGCCAAGCCTGCGACCGGCGAGTCCGGCGCGATCGCGGTGCGTGCCGCCCTGGGCGGCAGCCCCGAGTCGGACGGTGCGGGCGACCAGGTGGGCACGCCCATGAAGGCGGCGCTGTCCTCGTTCTGTTTCTTCGCGGCGGGCGCGTTCTTCCCTCTGATTCCCTACCTGCTGGGCATGACCGGCCTGGCGGCGATCGTGGTCGCGGCTGTGATCGTCGGCGTCGCCCTGCTGTTCACGGGCGGCGTGGTCGGCATCCTGTCCGGCCAGTCCCCCGCGCCCCGCGCGCTGCGCCAGCTCATTGTGGGCTACGGCGCCGCGGGTGTCACGTACCTGCTGGGTTGGCTGTTCGGTACGTCGATCGCCTGAGTCTTCCACGCCGGGGACGAGGCCGGGGCTGATCCGAGCGTTCACCTGACCTCGGGGGTTCGCGAAGCGGAGGCCGGGGTCCAGCTAGCGGCCCCCTGTGCGACACTTGGGGCATGTCGGATTTTCTTTCTCGGGCGCGCGGCGCCCTCATGGGCCTGGCTGTCGGCGACGCGGTGGGCACCACGAACGAGTTCAAGTGGGCGGGCACTTTCGATCCGATCACGGACATGGTGGGCGGAGGGCCTTTCCTACTGAAGCCCGGGCAGTGGACGGATGACACGTCGATGGCTCTGTGCATCGCGGATTCCCTGCTGGCGCAGGGCCGCTACGACTCGTTCGACGTGATGGAGCGCTACCAGCGTTGGTTTTCGGAGGGTTACCGTTCGTCGACGGACAGGTGTTTCGACATCGGCGGCCAGGTGCGAGCGGCGCTGTTTGATTATCAGCATGAACGCCGCGTGCCGGTGACCGCCGAGCGCACGAACAGCGCCGGTAACGGCGGAATTATGCGTCTGGCGCCCATGGTGATCGCTGGGTTCCGCTCGCGTTCCCCTCGCGAGGTCGTCGCGACCGCTCGCTTGAGCGCACGCGAGACGCATTATTCCGTCGAGGCCGAGGCCGCCACCGAGGTCTTCGCCGCCCTGCTGGTTGGCGCGCTGCTGGGCTGGTCCCCGGAGCAGCTCATGGACGTGTCCTGGGCGTCGACGGGTCAGCCGTTCGACGAGATGGCCGCGCGGGTGATCAGCCCGGATCCGCAGGTTCGCGCGTCGTGGGAGGCTGAGACCAGCGGCTACATCGTGAACGGTCTTCGCCTGGCGGTGCACGGCCTGCTGGATTTCCCTTCCTTCAAGGATGCGACCCTGGCGATCGCCAACATGGGCGGTGACTCGGATACGAACGCCGCGATCTACGGGCAGCTGGGCGGCGCGTTCTATGGGATCGAGGCCATCCCGGCCTCGTGGAGGGAGCGCGTGTACCAGGGCGAGGAGATCGACCAGCTGGCACGCGACCTCGTCGATCTGCGCCTGGAACCGCCGGTCACTCGCTTCGACGAGGACCTGCAGGACGAGGCGCCCTCCGTCTGACCGGCGGCCGCCTCTGGCCAGCGACTAGACTGGCGCTATCATGCCTGACTCTCGCCCCACGCCTCCGTCCGAGCCCAACGAGCACGGCCCCCGTTCTCGCAACGCGGGTCGCCCCGCCAACGGGCGTGACAGCGTGCGGCGCCGCCGAGGCCAGGCAGGCCGCCAGGGCCGAGAGAAGCGCACCCGCGAGGGCCGCCCGCCCCGCGAACACGCGCGCCCCTTCAAGCCCTTCACGCCGGAGCAGCTAGCCGAGCGCGCCGCAGCTATCCCCGTCATCTCCTTCCCCGACCTGCCGGTGAGCTCCCGCCGCGACGAGATCGCCCGCGCCATCCGCGACCACCAGGTGGTCATCGTGTCGGGCGAGACCGGCTCGGGTAAGACGACGCAGCTGCCGAAGATCTGCATGCAGCTGGGCCGCGGAGTGGCCGGCATGATCGGGCACACCCAGCCGCGCAGGCTCGCGGCGCGTTCGGTCGCGGACCGCATCGCCGACGAGCTGGGCCAGACCGTGGGCCGCGAGCGCGGCCAGGTGGTCGGCTACCAGGTGCGTTTCACGGACGAGGTCGGCCCCACAACCCTCGTCAAGCTCATGACGGACGGCATCTTGCTGGCGGAGATTCAGTCGGATCCGATGCTGCGCCGCTACGACACGCTTATCATCGACGAGGCCCACGAACGCAGCCTGAACATCGACTTCATCCTGGGCTACGTGGCGCGCCTGCTGCCCGCGCGCCCGGACCTGAAGGTCATCATCACGTCGGCGACGATCGATTCGGATCGTTTCGCGCGCCATTTCGGCACGTGGGAGGGCACGCCCGGCTCGGGTCGCCTGATCGAGCCGGCGCCGGTCATCGAGGTCTCGGGACGCACGTACCCGGTCGAGATCCGCTACCGTCCCCTCGGCCCGACGACGCCCTCCTCGTACACGTCCGAGGCCTCGGCGCAGCATGCGGACGAGCCCGAGGAAAGCGCAGACGAGCAGAGCTCCGGCCCCATGCAGCTGGTCCTGGAGGACCCGGACGACGAGCTGGCGACGCTGGGCTACGGCATGGGCGAGGACATCGACGTGGAGACCGCGATCTGCCACGCGGTGGACGAGCTGAGCGCGGAGGGCGACGGCGACATCCTGGTTTTCCTGCCGGGCGAGCGCGACATCCGGGACACCGAGTCGGCGCTCCTGGACCACCTGGGCGCGCGCGGGGTGCGCGCGGGCGAGGACAGGGGCGCCCTGCCTGGCTCCATCGAGATCCTGCCCCTCTACGCGCGCCTGACCGCCGCTGAGCAGCACCGGGTGTTCGAGCCGCACCGCCTGCGCAGGGTGGTCCTGGCGACGAACGTCGCGGAGACCTCGTTGACCGTCCCGGGCATCCGCTACGTGGTGGACCCGGGCCTGGCGCGCATCTCCCGGTACTCGAACCGGACGAAGGTGCAGCGCCTGCCGATCGAGCCGGTCAGCCAGGCGAGTGCGGACCAGCGGGCGGGCCGGTGCGGGCGCGTGGCGGACGGCGTCGCGATCCGCCTGTACTCCCAGCGCGATTACGAGGCGCGCCCCCGTTTCACGGAGCCGGAGATCCTGCGCACGTCCCTGGCCAGCGTGATCCTGCAGATGGCGTCGCTGGGCCTGGGGCCGGTCGAGGACTTCCCCTTCGTGGACCCGCCCGAGCGGCGGGCGGTGCGCGACGGCGTGAACCTGCTGGTCGAGATCGGCGCCCTGGCCCCGGACGGCCCCTCCGACAGGGGACCGGGCAGGGGCGGGCGCCCGGGATCCGCGCCGCGGAGCGCGGAGGGCGCCGGGGACCGCCAGGGGTCGCGCCCCAGCGCCGCGCCCTCCCCCCAGGGCACGGGATCCGGGCGGGGCGCGCCCCGTCGCGGATCTGCCCAGCCCGGGCACCGCCTCACCCGCATCGGCCGGGACCTGGCGCGCCTGCCGATCGACCCGCGCCTGGGCAGGATGCTGCTGGAGGCGGACGCGAACGGGTGCGCCTCGGAGGTGCTCGTCATCGTCGCTGCCCTGTCCATCCAGGACGTGCGCGAGCGCCCCGCCGAGCACCAGGCGGCGGCCGACGCCGCGCACGCGCGCCTGGCGGACCCCCATTCGGATTTCGTGACCTACGTGAACCTGTGGCGCTACCTCAACGTGCAGGCGCGGGACCTGTCGGGGTCGGCGTTCCGGCGCCTGTGCCGCGCCGAGTTCCTCCACTACCTGCGTTTCCGCGAATGGCGCGACGTGGTGAACCAGTTGCGCCAGATGGCCCGCCCCCTGGGCATCGACGCGGGCCCCGTGGGGGAGCCCCCGCGCCGCGACGTCGTCGAGGCGGCCGCCTCGGGGGGAGCGGCCGATGCGGCGGCGCGCGCGGTCGTGGCCTTCACCCAGGGCACGGCGACGGTGGACGCGGACCAGATCCACCGTTCGCTGCTGGTGGGCCTGCTGTCCAACCTGGGCAGTTGGGACGAGTCGAAACGCGATTACGAGGGCGCGCGGGGCACCCATTTCACGATCTGGCCGGGTTCGGGCGTGGGAGGGCGCCCGACATGGGTGATGGCCGCGGAGCTGGTGGAGACCTCGCGCCTCTTCGCCCGCACGGTGGCGCGCATCCGCCCCGAGTGGGTCGAGCCCGCCGCGGGCGCCCTGGTCAAACGCGTCCACTCCGAGCCCTACTGGTCCTCGTCGAAGGGCGCGGCGATGGTCAAGGAGAAGGTCCTGCTCTACGGCCTCACCCTGTCGGCGGACCGCCCGGTGCTGCTGGGCGGGCTGGGGGGCACGGTGATCGACGAGGCGGGGGCGTCCTCGTCGGGGCTGCTGGGCGCGGCGCCGGGGGCGGGGGCGCTGGGCGCGGGCCCCCTGACGGCGAGGGCTTTGGCGCGGGAGATGTTCCTCCGCCACGCGCTGGTGGAGGGCGAGTGGCGCGAGCGCCACGCCTTCCAGCGCGCCAACGAGGAGCTCGTGGAGCAGGCCAGGGAGGTGGAGCGGCGCAGCCGCACCCACGGGCTGGTGGCCGACGAGGAGGCGCGCTTCGCCTTCTTCGACGACTTGGTCCCCGAGGACGTCGTGTCGGCCGCGCACTTCAACCGCTGGTGGAAGGGGGAGCGCCGCTCGCGCCCGGACCTGCTCACCTACCCGCGCGCCCTGCTGCTGCCGCGCGGGGCGGGCGAGGGGGACGGCTTCCCCGACCACTGGGTGGGCGGGGGCGTGCGCCTGCCCGTGTCCTACGAGTTCTCGCCCGGGTCCCCGCGGGACGGTGTGAGCGTGCGCGTTCCGGTCGAGGCCCTGGCCCGCGTGAGCGACGAGGGCGCGGACTGGCTGGTGCCGGGGATGGTGGAGGAGCTGATCACGGGGACGATCCGCGCCCTTCCCAAGGCGAAGCGGCGCCTGCTGGCGCCCGCGCCCGGAACCGCCGCCCGCATCGCGCAATGGTTGGCGGACAATCCATCGGGTGCGTCCCAGGCCCGCGACCGGGCCGTCCCCACCCGCGCCGACGACCGCGAGGACCCCGCTTCCCTGTCCGCCGCGATGGACCGCCTGGCCCGGACCATCGCATCGCGCATCGAGCACTCCGGGGCCGATGACCCGCGCAGCCGCGTCGTCGACCTGGTCCGCAAACGCCTGGAGGACCGCATCGGGCAATGGGAGCGACGCGCCAAGGACGCCGACGACGAGGCCAACGCGCCCCGCACCGAGACCGGCCGGCACCTGGTTTACGAGCGCTCCATGCAGGGGGACGGCTTCCTCGACCTCATCCGCTCCGCGGAATCCACCGGGCCGCGCAGCAGGCGGGGAGGGGCGCCCTTCGTCGTCGCCAATTCCATGCGCGAGGTCCAGCCCGAGATCAACCTCCTGGTCTCCCCCGATCCGGCCCGCCTGGCCTGGCGCGAGCCGGATGAAGCCCCTGACTGGCAGGCCCAGGATCCGGCGACGTCGACGGAGGAAGAGGAATGAGCCCCACGAACCCGCTGGACCAGCGGCCCCGGCATCCCCAGACGGCTCCAGTCCAGGACGCCTCCAAGCATGCGGGTGCGCCGTCGTCGGCCCAGGACGTCCCGGATCAGGGCGGCCTGGAGGCGGATCGGTTCATCAGCGCGGGGCAGGGAGTGGATCCCCTGGGCGATGGCGAGCGCCTGCGCGAGGAGCAACGGGCCCGGAACTTCGCCAAGGTGGGCTCGGCCCGCCCCAGCACCCTGCTGTACACCTACGGCCCCGGCGCCATCATGGACCTGCCGCACTTCACCATCATGCCCACCGGCCTGAACGACTGGGACCGGATCTGGAAGCGCCGCGGGCCGGGCGCCGCCCCCGCCATCCACGCACCGCGCCTGCTGGAGACCATCCAGCTCATGCTGGACCCCCGCGTGAGCGAGCTGCGCCCCTACCCCCACCAGGACAAGGAGACCAGCTTCTCGCGCCAGGGCTCCGACCTGGGCGTGCCCGCACGGATCTTCCCCCAGTGGATGCGCTGCACCGGCTGCGACAAGCTCGCCCCGCTCGGCGACTTCGTGGGTGCGGCCGGGGAGGGGTACACGAACGTCAAACAGCACCGGCCCGACGAGGCCGTCGTGGAGCACGTGGGATGCCCGGGGCGCCAGCAGGGCAGGAAGCGTGCGGCCGCAGGGGCCAAGGGGAGACGGGTGCGCCACGCCCCGTGCGTGCCCGCCCGCTACCTGCTGGCCTGCCCCATGGGGCACCTCGATGAGTTCCCCTACGACTGGTGGGTCCATCAGGGCGGACACTGCACCGAGGCGAGCAGGCCGGCCCTGACCATGAGCGACCGCGGCAGCACCCGCGGCGCCAGCGCCATCATCCGCTGCGAGAGCTGCCATGCCAGCCGCCCCATGAACCAGGCCCAGGGCGAGGCCGGGCGCAGCCGGCTGCCGCAGTGCCGGGGGCGCTTCCCGCACCTGGATGTCTTCAACACCAAGGGCTGCGACCAGGAGGTCCGCCTCATGCTCGTGGGGGCCTCCAACCTCTGGTTCCCAGCCACCCAGTCCATCATCGACATGCCGCGGCTGGACCCCCAGGAGATCCTCAAGGACTGGGCCAACGCCCTGGCGGCGGTGATGGGGGAGAGCCTGGGCGAGTTCGCCGCGAACATGACGCTCCTGCGCATGGTGCTCATGACGCATGCCACGAGCAGCTCGATCAGCGAACTGCTCGATCTCGATGATGAGGAGCTGGGTGCTGTTGCCGACAGAGCCCTGGCCCCCGCCGAGGACGAGGAGGCCATGAGTGCCCGCCGCGCCGCCTGGAGCCCGACGGACCTGCTGGTCCCCGAATGGCGCTACCTGCTCAAGGAGCCTCCCGAGGACCGCCATGAGGACGAGCGCACCGGCCTGACCCTCTCACCGCGGAGCCTGGCCGGACACCCCATCGACGGGATCGACCGGGTCCTGGCCGTGGACCGCCTGCGCAAGGTCAACGCCCTGCTCGGCTTCACCCGCATCGACGACTTCGACCGTGTGGACGACTCGCGCAAGCGCCTCGTCCCACTCACCCGCGGGGCGACCGCATGGGTCCCCGCCACCGAGGACCGGGGCGAGGGCATCTTCATCCAACTGGACGAGGAGCGGGTTGCCCAGTGGGAGGCGCGCGTGGAGTCCAGCGCGCTGTGGGCGGCGCACGTCGCAGCGCACCGGCGCAACTTCGAGCGCCGCTACTCCGAGACCGCCAAGACCATGGACCACATGGAGCGCATGCAGCCCGCCCGCTACTGGCTGGTGCACACCCTGGCCCACGCCCTCATCCGGGAGATGGCCATGTACTCCGGGTACGGGGCTGCCTCCATCTCCGAGCGGCTCTACGCCTGGAGGGAGGAGAAGAGGGAAGGGGCGCCGCAGCGGCCGTCGGCCGCAGGCATGCTGCTGGTGACCACCGCGTCCGACTCCGACGGCACACTCGGCGGGCTCGTCTCCCTATCGGAGCCCGCAACGCTCCAGTGGATCGTGCGGCGGGCACTGGCCCGGCTGGGACGCTGCTCCTCCGACCCCGTATGCGCCAGGAGAATCCCCCAGGATCCCGAGGACTTCCTCCACGGGGCCGCCTGCCACTGCTGCGTCATGGCGTCGGAGACCTCCTGCGAGCGGGCCAACCGCTTCCTCGACCGGCGCCTGGTGGTTCCGATCCCCGGGGAGTTCGATGGGCAGGCCCACCGGGCGCTCGCCTTCTTCACCGGGGATTGAGATGGTTGACGGCCGTGGCCGGGGAGGGCGGGATGGCTGAGATGGCGGGGATGGCAGCGGGTGACCCGTGGAAAGCGGGTGACCCGTGGAAGTCGGAGGATCCGATGCGGGCCGGTGACGCCATCGCCGCCCTCGGGGCCGAGCTCAGCGGGGCCGAGGCCAGATCCATCGCGGCGAGCCTGGAGGACGGGGAGACCCTCACCCAGGCGCTGAGCGCAGTGGCGCCCAACCGCCAGGCCGGGGTGCGCAGCCTGCTCCAGGCCGGCGGGCTCGGGGTCGACCGGCGCGAGGAGACCGTCATGGTGCTGCGAGCCATCGAAGGGGCGCGCTCCCACACCACCGGCCTGACCCCCGTGTGGACCCTGCCGCCCGGCCTCGGGGCGCTCAGCGGCATCGGTCAGCTCACCGCCGCTACGCGCCACCTGGTGACGGCCGCCTACCGCTCGGTGACCGTCTCCACCTTCAACATCCAGCGGTCCTCAGCGCTGTGGGAGGCGCTGAAGGAGGTCTCCGGCCGGGCCGAGGTGAGCGTGCGCATCTACATGGATGCCGACGCCGCCGACCGCGATCCCAAGCCGTGGAGCCCCACCAGCGCTCAGGTGGCCGTGGAGATGCCGGGCGCCGTCGTCCTGCGCACGCGCCGAGGCCAGGACGGGGCGGCTGCGCGCAACCACGCCAAGTTCGTGGCCGTGGACGGCCAGATCCTCATCGTCACCAGCGCCAACTTCTCGGCCAGCGCGGAGGAGCGCAACATTGAGCTCGGTCTGCGCCTGGAGGACCCGGTCCTGACCGGCGCCGTTGAGTCTCGCATGCGGGAACTCGAGCCCCTCCTCTACGAGCGCGTCCGTCGATGACGGAGTCAGCGCTGGAGAAGCGTGGGATCATTGTCCGGACGCGGCCGACGGGGACTCCGCGGGGGTGCGTCGGTCTGTGCGTGGGAAGGCGATACGCATGCCCTTTGATGATCCTGAGATGACCCGAGGCGAGATCCGGTCGACTTGGAAGGGCTACCCGGATCTCGTCAAGGCGGTGCTGGACGCCCGTGAACAAGGGTGGCGGATCGTGAAGGAGCGCAAGCACTACCGGGCGTTCTGCCCCTGCGAGGACAGCGCAGACTTCTCCATCCCCGGGACGCCACGGTCGGACAGCGCCGCCGCGAGGAGGGTCAGGGCGAGCGCCTCCAGGTGTCCCTCCCGGCACGAGCTGCTGCAGGCTCGATCGTCCCGACCGGCGCGGGATCGGTAGCGTCTGGTGGTCCCGACTGGTAGCGGCAGTCACTCCGTTGACGATTGACAACGGTTCGTTGGCGGTGCAGTCTGGTCACCGTACGGCGGAGCGGCCTCTACCGTACGGCCCCGCGTGGGGCCCTTCGAGAGGGACTTGGACGATGAACCTGTTTGAGATGACCTTCCACGTGGAGCACGTTGACGACGGTCTGGTTGACATGCTCATCGACGACTACGAGGCCACGACCGGCACCGATCACACCGGCCACGAGTTCGTCACCGTGCTGGCAGAGGGAAACGATTTCGACCGCGCCGCCCGCACAATGGTGACCGAGCTCCAGTCCCACGGCCTGCGGATCCTGCGCCTGGTGCCGGACCTTTTCACCCGCTCCGAGATCGCCGCCCGACTGGGCGTGACACGCCAGGCCGTCCAGAACTGGACCTCCGGCAGGCGCCGGGACGGCTTCCCGCTCGCGGTCAACCCCGTTGGCGGGGGAGTCTGGTCCTGGCACGACGTGTGGGCCTGGGCGCTCGCCCGCGGACGGGCCGCCGATGACGGCGTGCGCTACCCGTCCCAGATCGAGACCGACATCATTAACGCCTGGATCGAGGAGTCTTGCGAGCGTCTCGCGAGCCTGCAATAAGGAGCCGCAACAATAATCACCGATAAATCCGAGACCGGTGATCACGCCTTAAGACCGAGAGCTCGACTTTCCAGACCGCCCAGGACAAGATCCGCCTCCACCTCAGTGAGCGGGGATGCGGGGACGCGCCCGGTACGGACGCCCTCGGCCTCGGCCGGGACGTCGTGCCCCCGGAGGAGCGCATCGACGCGCTCCTCGGCCGCCTGACGCAGGTAGGACGACACCGGCCGTCCGGTGCGCGCCGCCATCCTCGAGCTTCCGAGCCGTCTCGGGCCGCATCTCAACGGACGCGGGAAGCACGAACGCAGCATCCACGTAAGCGCTGGCTGCCCACCGCCCGCAGGTCATGGCCGGCTCTCAGACGGCGTCGGCCGGGGAGGCTCCGTCAGAACCGATCTCGACGCGGAAATGAACCGATCTCGGCGAAGGCGCGCGGCCCCGCAGACCGTAGGCTTGCCCCATGGACCTCCTCATCATC